>Ga0209754_1001384_pt1 | contig 24603 bp, 20 predicted proteins | sample MesohylBB_FD_187295 | JGI IMG/M metagenome (GOLD analysis project Ga0209754, IMG submission 187295) | Host-associated microbial community of the marine sponge Aplysina aerophoba from Gulf of Piran - sponge mesohyl, lysed by bead beating... | ecosystem: Host-associated > Porifera > Sponge >... | reverse complement strand
GAGAGCTGGTGTTACGGGATGTGGAGTTGGGCTACGTCACCCCCGAGGGGGCCGAGCAGGACTACGGTGTTACCGTCGATACCCGGGAGGGAGCCGACGCTTGACCACTGCCCCACCCCTCTGTGCCACGCACGCAACCATGCCCACAGCGAAGGAGAAGATCGCGTGAGGATCGTCGGGGTCAGGACCACAGTCGTCAGTCTGCCGCGGGCGGAGACGCTCACGACCTCATACTCCAGTGGTGACACGGCCACCACCGTGTTGGTCGAGCTTGAGACCGACGAGGGTCTCACCGGCATCGGCCAGACCGCGGTGGCCCTCCGCTCCTACGGGGAGACGGCCGAGGGGATCGCCGCCAACATCCACACCCACTTGGCACCGGCCGTGGTCGGTGAATCCCCCTTCGACCTCGAGCGCCTGAACCGGAAGCTGCAGGCCGCCCTTCCCGACCACTGGTCGTCTCATGCCGGGATCGACCTGGCCCTCTGGGATCTGAAGGGCAAGGCTCTGAATGTCCCCGTCTATCAACTCCTCGGCGGCAAGGTCCGCCCCGGGCTGGCCCTGATGGGCTTCGTACATCACGACACCCCCGAACGCATGGCCGAAGAGGCTGAGCAGGTCCTCGAAGAGCAGGCCTTCCCCGTCCTGAAAATGAAGATCGGCTTCGACATCCAGCAGGATGTCGAGCGCTACCGGGCCGTCGCCGAGGCGGTCGCCGGCCGCGCGGTTATTCAGGCCGATGGCAACACCGGCTACAGCCTGCATCAAGCCCTCCCAGCGCTGAGCAAGATGGAGGCTATCGGCGGTCTCGGCACCGCCGAGCAGCCCGTCAAGCGCTTAGCGGAGATGAGCGAACTCGCGAGGAGGCTCAACACGCCGATCATGGCTGACGAGGCGATCTACGCCCCCGCCGACGCCATCGAGGTCGTCCGTCGCAAGGCCGCCACTGTAGCCCTCATGAAGATCAGCAAGCATGGTGGGCTGCTAAACGTGGTGAAGATCGCGGCGATCTTCGAGGCTGCAGGGCTGACGCTCTCGATCGCCATCTACTTCGATCTGCTCGCCGCTGTGGCGGCACACGCTGCGGCCGCGTTCCCCTGTGTACGTTGGCCCTCACCCTTCACCTACCTGCAGGACACGCTCCTGACGGAGTCGTTCGAACCTGAGGGGCTCGAGCTGCGGGTCCCGGAGGGTCCCGGTTTCGGTGTAGCACTCGATCCTGCTAAGGTAGAGGCGTACTCGGTTCACGCCGCGACCTATCGCTAGATTGGCAAGGAGGTTGCCCTTGGTTTCAGGTAGCGTATTCCCCGTTTGAGTAACCATTCCCCGCATCAGACTTTACCCTTAAGGAGGCTAGATTGAGATGTTGGCACTGAAGAGGCTGACACAACTTGGGGTGGCCATGCTCGCCACGCTTGTGCTGCTCGGGAGCGTCGCCCAGGCGCAGAAGACCCTTACCATCGGCATGCAGGAGCTGCCGACCCTGCTCGACCCACCACGCGACTGGGCCATCGCCGCGACCTGGATCCACATGAACATGTTCGACTGCCTGATCTGGCGCAACCGGGCGACGGCGGAGTTCGAGCCCTGGCTGGCCGAGTCGTGGGAGAATATCGATGAGACCACCTGGCGCCTGAAGCTGCGTGAGGGTGTCACCTTCCATAACGGAGAGCCGTTCAACGCCGACGCGGTGAAGTACACCATCGAGCGCATCACTAGCGCCTCACGGGCCGAGTTCATCACCTACGGCCAATGGACCTTCATCGTGGAGGTCAACATCCTCGGGCCCTATGAGGTCGAACTCGTCACTGCGGCCCCCGAGCCTGCCTTCCTGAGCAAGATGGCCGGCACCGGCTGTGGCGTCCAGGCCCCGGTCGCCGGCGCCGACATGGTGCCTGTGGGTATGGGCGACTACACTCCGATCGGCACCGGCCCCTACAAGTTCGCCTCCATGACCCAGGACGATGTCGTGGTCCTCGAGGCCAACGAGAACTACTGGCAAGGCAAGCCGGATATCGACACCATCATCTGGCGCTCGATCCCCGAGACCTCGACCCGGATAGCCAACCTGCTCACCGGCGACATCGACCTGATGGTCGGCGTGCCTCCGCAGGACTGGGACCGCATTAACGCCAACGACGGCACCTCGGTCGAGGAGTTCCTGACAACTCGGGTCATGCTGCTGTCGCTGCGCGCCGGCCCCTCCGAAGACCTGCCCGACTGGTCCGGCCCGACCTCCGACATCCGGATTCGCAGAGCCATCGGCCTGGCGATCGATCGTGAGACTCTGATCGATGTCATCGACGGCTTAGGCATCCCCACCGTCTCGCGCCTCACGCCGCCGACGCTGGGCTGGGATGAGCGGCACTACAACACCCTGGGCGAATACGATCCCGAGAAGGCCATGGGCCTGCTGGCCGAAGCTGGCTACGACGGCGAGGAGCTCACCTTCCACAGCAGCACCTCGTGGCTGCTGCAGAAGGAGATCAGCGAGGTCCTCGAGGCGATGCTGGAGGCGGTCGGCCTGAATATCGATCTTCAGGTGCTGGACGTGACCACCTTCCGCGAACAGGTCTACTTCCCCAATAAGAACCGAGAGATCTACATGGACGCGCTCGGCAACTCGTTCTTCGACCCCTGGATCGCGGTACGCTCGTTTGAGGAGGGCCGACGCTTCCGCACCGGTTGGGGCGGGATGGTAGCCGACCAGACCGACGCGCTTATCCAGGCCGCTGCGGTGAACATGGACCCGGCCTCGCGCGGGGCGCAGTACACCGATGTCTTCGACCTGGTACTTGAAGAGGCCATCATGTTTCCCCTCTACCAGATGAAAGATGCCCTCGGGCGTACCGATGCACTGGAGTGGGATATGCCGCTCGACGGCTTCTTGTGGATGGGCGACGCCACTCTCAACCGCTAGCGAGGCTGGACGGGGCGTGTCGAACCACCAGCTCGACAGGATGACAAGCCACCCCCGTTGCGGAGGTGGGAGCGAGGGAGGATTTCTCCCTCGCTCCCGCTAGGGTGCCGGGCCAAGGGAGAGAGCTGCAAGGTGACCCTCTACTTTCTATCTCGCCTCATCCAGATGATCCCGCCGCTATTCGGCCTCACCATCATTCTGTTTATCTTGATCCGCGTCGGCGGCGACCCCGTCGCCCACCTGGTGGAGCCCGACGCCACCGCCGAGGAGGTCGCCCTGGTCCGTGAGGCCTACGGCTTCGACCGGCCCTTCCTCGAGCAGTACCTGAAACAGCTCGGTCTGATCCTGACCGGCAACTTCGGCGACTCACTGCGCTTCCGCACCCCCGCCCTGCCGCTAGTGATCGAGCGCCTGCCCGCCACGCTCGAGCTGGCCCTCGCCTCGATCGTAGTAGCGCTCCTGATCGCCCTCCCGGCGGGCACCCTCTCCGCCGTGTATCAGAACTCCTGGCTCGACTTCGTCGTGACCACGGTCAGCACCTTAGGCCGCGCCATGCCGAACTTCTGGATCGGGATCATGCTGATCCTGATCGTCGGGGTGCAACTCCGCTGGCTACCACCATCGGGCAGACTCGAGCCCGTCTCGATCATTCTGCCGGCCATCACGCTGGGCACCAGCATCGCCACCACCCTGGCCCGGGTGCTGCGCTCGAGCCTGCTCGAGGTGATGCGCCGCGACTATATGACTACCGCCCATGCCAAGGGACTCAGGCGCTGGGTCGTGACCCTCCGGCACGGGCTGCGTAACGCCCTGATCGCGGTGGTCACCGTCTTCGGCCTGCAGATGGCCTGGCTCCTAGGCGGCTCGGTGATCATCGAAGAGGTCTTCGCCTGGCCCGGGATGGGTCGCCTGCTGCTCAGATCGGTGCTGCTGCGCGACCTGGCGGTGGTGCAGGCCGGCGTGCTTACCTTCGCCCTCGTCGTCATGGCAACCAATCTGCTGGTCGATCTCCTCTACGCCTACCTGGACCCCCGGATCCGCTACAGCTGATGGCGTCGACCGACCTCTCAGCGGACGCCCGCAGCGGCCCCCGTCGGCGCTGGCTGAAGAGCCTGCTGCGCAGCCCCGTGGGCCTGCTAGGTGTCATCCTGGTGGGGGCGGCGGTCCTAATGGCTGTCGGGGCCCCTCTGATCGCGCCACTCAGCCCCATGGAGTTCAACTTCCGCTCGCGGCTGCTACCGCCGAGCTGGCTCGGCGGCGAGCCCGGTTTCTTCCTGGGCACCGATCAGCTGGGCCGCGATCTGCTAAGCCGACTCATCTTCGGTGCCCGCATCTCCCTGCTAGTGGGCGTCCTGGGCGTCCTGATATCGCTGCTGATCGGGGTAACCCTAGGCCTCATCAGCGGGTATGTCGGGGGCCTCATCGACAGCTTTATCTCGCGGGTCATCGATACCTTCATGGCTATCCCCTTTATCTTGCTGGCCCTGGCTGTCGTCGGAGTAGTAGGTACCAGCGGCGGCAACAGCCTGACTATCCTGGTGGTGGTCCTGGGCCTCACCGGCTGGGTCACCTTCGCCCGCGTCGTGCGGGGCGAGGTACTCTCGGTCAAGAATCTCGAGTATGTCGAGGCCGCGAACGCCCTGGGCCAGCGCGACTTCCTCGTCATCTTCCGGCATGTGCTCCCCAACGTCACCGCCTCGATCATCGTCCTGGCGACCCTGCAGATCGCCACCGTGATCATCGCCGAGTCGTCGCTGAGCTTCCTCGGCCTGGGCGTCCAGCCCCCGACCGTCACCTGGGGGATCATGCTCGCCGACGGCCGTGACCACCTCGCCACCTCCTGGTGGCTATCGACCTTCCCGGGCATCGCCATCACCCTGACCACGCTGGGCATGATCCTGCTGGGTGACTGGCTGCGCGACGTACTCGACCCGCGCATGGTGACCTGAACACCCGAAACCGCAGGCTCTGTTCCAAGGGGGATTTACGATGGCGAAGGCGGCACGACAACCCCGCGCCGCAGAGGGCCGCAGATGAAGCGGGTGCTGGTGACCGGCGCGCTCGGCTTTGTCGGCCTCAACATCGTGCGGCGGCTGGCGCAGGGGGGATGGCGGGTGTCGGCGCTGACGAGACGCGACCCCGACGAGGCGAGCGAGCGCTTCCTGGGCGAGGCGGGAGCGCGCGTCCGCTGGGTTCAGGGGGATGTCACCGACCGCCCGGCCATGATGGCGCTGGTCGCCCGTGAGGGTGTCAGTCACCTCCTTCACGCCGCCGCGCTCACCGCCAGCCCGGAGGAGGAGCGTGCCGAACCCGCGAGCGGGTTCGATGTCAACGCGGGCGGCACCCTGAACCTGCTGGAGGGCGCCCGGGTGGCGGGGCTTAAGCGGGTGGTCTTCGTCAGCTCGAGCGGTATCTACGGTGCCGCGCCCCCGACCCCCCTCAAACGGGAGACGGAGACCCTAGTCATCGACAACCTCTACACCGTCGCCAAACAGGCCTCGGAGCAGTTGTGCCGCCGCTACCAGGATCTCTACGGGCTGAGCGTTGTCGTGGGCCGCCTGGGGACCGCCTACGGCCCGATGGAGCGGGTAACCGGCTCACGCCGGGGCATGTCGAGGGTCTATCAGGCGATCCACGGCGCCTTGGAGGGGAGAGCGCTCACCGTATCCGGAGCCTCGATCTCGCGCGATTACTGTCACGTCTACGATGTCGCTGAGGCGTTCGTGGCGCTGCTCGAGGCCGAGGTGCTGAACCACAACATCTACAACGTGGGGGGGGAGGGCGCCGAGCCCCTGCGCGCGGCCCTCGAGGCGATCGGTGAAGCCCTGCCCTCCTTCCAGTGGCGGGAGGTGGCGTGCCCCGAGGAGGCCGACCTGGTGTTAGATCCAGAGAAGGCTCGGGCAGGCCTGGACCTCGGCCGCCTGCGGACCGACACCCCCTGGCGAGCGCACTTCGACCTGCGCACAGGGGTGAAGGCCTACATCGACTGGTTGCGAGAGGAGAGATCTTGATCAGTATCACCACAGCCGAACGGGCCGTCCGATGAGCCTGCGCGTCGGGATCGCCGGCGCAGGGCAGGCGGGCGACCACCACGCTATCGGCTTCGCCGCCACCGAGGGGGCCGAGGTCGTCGCGATCGCCGATCTGAATCAGGAGTTGGCCCGCTCGGTAGCGGAACGCTACGGGGCGAGGGCCGTCAGCGACTGGCGCTCCCTGCTCGAGCTGGAGATCGACATCCTAGTGGTGGCGCTGCCGCACAATCTGCACCTCGGACCGGCCGAGGCCGCCGCCGAGCGGGGGATCCACGTCCTGATGGAGAAGCCGATCGCTATCAGCCTGGCCGACGGCCGCCGGATCGTCGAGGTGTGCGAGCGAGCCGGTGTAAAGCTCACGATCAGCTTCGTCCACCGCTACCGCGAGGAGTTGCAGCTGGCCCGCAGGTGGATCGGCGCCGGAGAGATCGGCACGCCCATGGTGGCGCGCGAGACGATGGGGAGCCAGCGCGGCCCCCACCTCGGCGACTGGGTGGAGAGCAGCCGAGAGGCGGGGGGAGGGGTGCTTATGTACAGCGCCATCCACGGTATCGACCGCCTCCGCTGGCTCCTCGGCAGCGAAGTCGCTAGTGTCGACGCCCGGACCCGTCGCTTCGATCCGGAGAGCGAGATCGAGTCGAGTGTGACCGCGCTCCTCAGCTTCACCGGCGGCGCGGTCGCTACGCTAAGCGCCAGCGCTCCCCTGTACCGGTCCCAACCGCGGTTCTGGGAGACCGAACTATATGGCAGCAGCGGCATGCTGCGGCTCCGGACCCGAGAGTGGGCCGAACTGAGCAGCGACAGCCGCCTCGAGCGGGTAGAGACCCGATCCCTAAGCGACGAACTGGGGCCGCACTACAACTTCTGGCGTCAGGCCGAGGCGTTCGTCGCCGCCATCCGCGAGGGGCGCGAGCCCGACGTCACCCCCGCCGACGGTGTCCGCTCACTCGAGGTCGCCCTGGCCATCTACGAATCTGCGGAGCGGAACGAATCCGTCGCCCTGGTGGGCACCTGAGCAGCCGGACCAGACTCAGCCCTCCCCTTCCGGGTAGTCGATCGCCCAGGCACCGTCGCTGCTACCTCCCGCGGCGGGTGCCTGCCACAGCTCCAGCAGTTCGGCCGGCGCCCGGTGCTCGGCCAGGTGGGTCAGAAACAGGTCGCGTAGCTCGCTAGCAACCCCGGGGTTGTCAGCAGCGACGTCGTGGCCAGCGAGCGGATCGCGGGTCAGGTCGTAGAGTTCGGGGCGGCCGTAGGCGCCGACCGGGGCGTAGCCCCAGCGGTCGGTCACCAGGAACGGGGTCGAAGCACGTCTAGGTAGGACGCCATCAGCAGCGAGGAAGCAGCCGCTGACGGCGTAGTCCCGGTGGCGACCACCCCCGCCCAGCACCGCCCCCGCAAAGGAGCGTCCGTCGAACGGCTGGGGCGGCTCGACCGTCACGCCCGCCAGTTCGCAGAGGGTGGGGGCGAGGTCGATGGGCTGGGCGATGAGGTCGAGGCTGCGGCCGCGGGGAACCTCACCGCCGGCGATCAGGCAGAGGGCGTGGCCGACCTCTGGATAGATCGGCCAGTAGCGCTCGTCGTCGGGGCGGAGGCTCGACTTGCCGGTGCGGGCATGCTCACCCAGAGACATGCCGTGATCCGACATTACAACCACCAGGGTGTCGTCCCAGAGCAGCAGGTCGTCGAGCTTCTGCAGGATCCGCCCGAGGTAGCGGTCGACCAACTCCGACTCGGCTGCGTAGTGGGCCCACAGGTTGCGCAACTCCGCCTCCGAGTAGGCGGACGACGGGCCGTAGTTGGGGTGGATCATCGGGGTACCCCGGTAGTCCGGGTCGTAGCGCTCTACCAGATAGGCCGGGGGATCCCAGGGCTCATGCGGGTCGAAGAGATCCACCCACAGAAAGAAGGGGTGTGCTCGGGAGTTCTCCTCGAGCCAGCGAACTGCGGTCCCCGCCGTCCGGGCGGCGAAGGTCTCAGCCTCGTAGCGGAAGTACCGGTTGCCCCAGCGATGCTTGTCGACCAGCGGGTGTCCCAGGAAGCCCGGCGACGTTCGCGTCTTGTCGGCGGGTACGACCTCCTCGATGGGATCGTTCAGATGCAGGAGGGGGAGGTCCCCCTCTTGACCTCGATGCTGGTAGGCGGCTGTGAAGGCGGGATGGAAGCGGGTATCAAACAGGTGCGGAGTATCGCAGACGAACTGGGTAACGTAGCCCTGATCGCCGAGCAGCGCCGCAATATGGTTCTGTCCACTCAGGTCGAGCGGTTGCCAGCCGTAGTGGGGCCAACCGAGCACGCCGGTAGCGAAGTCGGTGCGCTGCGGAACGGTCGGGAAGCTTCCTATGGTGAAACGCTCGACCTCGGTCGCCCGCTCCGCAGCGAATCGGTCGAGTTCGGGCGTCCTGACCGGCCGCTCGGCCCGGTCGCCGATATTGTCGTAGCGGAAGGTGTCGGTGATCAGCACGACGATGTTTTTTCTGATTCTCATGCCTAAAGTATATGGGGAGGAGCCGGGTGGCGATCGACTCGGAGGCGCCCCCTGAGTTCGGTCTTAGCTCGGACTCGCCGCCCCTTACCTCATACCGGAAGGGGCTCTCAGGGCAGCAGCTACGCCTTATGCCGCCGGCTTCAGGAGCTACCGCCCCGAGGCTCAGAGCGCCTGTGGGGGGATGCGCATCGACCGGGGCGCCGGGGGCCTGTCGGGAGCAGCAGAGCTGGAGAACTGCTACACTTTATTCCTCGTGCCGTCCGAACTCGAACTGAAATTCTCGCTCGCCGAGGAGCACGTTCCCGGCAGCGCCGCGCTGCGCGGCACCTTTGCCGAAGCGGACTACGAGGTGGGACAACCCCTGGTGATCAGGCAGCACGACTGTTACTACGACGACGCCAGGCTCTCGTTGGCTCGGGACGGACTGGCCCTGCGACGTCGCCTGACCGACGGTCAACTGCTAGCGACTGTCAAGACCCGGGGGCGCGTAGCGGGACCCCTTCACCTCCGAGAGGAACTCGAACTCCCGATCGAGGACAAGCTGTGGCCCGATCCCATCTCCCTCCGGGTCTCCGCCGTCACCGACCCGGACAGCCTCCGCAGGCAGATCGAAATCGAGACCGTCCGGGTGCTCCACACCCTGTCCCGGCAGGGTGCCGCATCTGCCCTCCTCTCCTTCGATGCGGTGGAGGCGCGGCGACCGCAGAGAGAGCGCAGCGTTCGCTTCAACGAGGTCGAGATCGAGGCCAGAGGCGGCACCACCGAGAACGAGCTCTTCGCCATCGCGGAACTGCTCGAACAGTTCCTCCCCCTCACCGCAAGCGACATGAGCAAGCTCGAGCGGGCGCAGAGCCTGCTCGTACTAGGAGTGTCCGGTGACTGAACTGAACCTCTATCTGATCCGGCACGCCCAAGCTGCCGACCGGGGTCCCAACTACCCGGACGATGGCCAGCGCCCCCTTGTCAACAAGGGCCACCACCAAGCGGAGCGGTTGGCGCTCGCTTTCGAACGGCTTGAGACCCGCTTCGACCGGATCTTTTCGAGCCCCCTAGAGCGTGCGGCACAGACCGCCAAGGCGCTCCACCACCTTGTCAGCGGCCGGGTCGAGCACCTGGAATCGCTAGCAGAACAGGATTACGCACAGCTGCTCGAGGACCTCGGTGAACAGCTACGCCCTGGCGACGAGACGATCGCCTGCGTAGGGCACGAGCCCTATCTGAGCGAACTCGCCTCCACACTGCTGACCGGAGAGTGGGGCAGCCTCGAGACCCGCTTCCGCAAGGCGGCTGTGATGATCCTCAGCGGAGTGACCGCCCCTGGAAGGATGCGACTCGAGGGATTCCTGACCGCAGGAGTTATCAGGAGGTTGATGGCAAGGGGGGGCCCATAATCTCTACTCTCTGTCTACTCCGTGGTGTCGCTCACAGGTACGGTTCTACCGACAAGTAAGCCCTCGATGCGAGCCACCCTCTCCCCTAAGCTGCCCACAGCGCAGTTCGGTGACACCAGCGCGCACCTCGCGACGCAGACTCAAGGCGCAATGGCACCAGGACGCCCGGGAGTACCAGACCGGCACCGTGGCAAGGGTATTGGCACCCATGTCTTTCCTCCCCACTCCCCATCCTCTCTTGCTCCCAACAGTCAACCCTTAATCCCCATTTATCAGGTGTGGTCCTCAACAGCCGACCTCATGAAAGAGGCCCCGAACATCAGCCAGACCCATCCCAGTCAACGCCAGGGGCACAGGTCCCGGACCGTCGACTTGTAGCGCTCGGCGACGTTATTGACGCTACTGGCCTTGCCCGACAGCGGTGACGACGCACCCACAAGCGTCCTCACCCCTTACCCAAACAGGATTCACCCACCAGACCTGCAGCAGCTCTGCAAGACCCCGAGCAGCGTCGGGCAGTCTGCTATTCGGCCAAACCCCCCGCGCGGATCGAAATCCACAGCCAACCCTACCGACGCCCCACCGACACGCAGGCGGAGAGAGTGCTGCAACCTCCGAGCAGGGGTGGACCCAGGAACTCGGGCCGCGGGAATTGTGATCGAATAGGATCGTGACCGATCCCAGACTCGTAATCGCCGGAGGCACCGGGGTGATAGGTCGCCACCTGGTGACCGCGGCCCGAGACTACGAAGTGACCATTCTCACCCGAGGGTCGGGGAGCCTCGTGCCCTCGGGGGCCAAGCCACTTCCCTGGGACCCTCAGGCGGCTCGCAACGGGGATGTCGCGGAGCTAGAACGGGTCGCCTCGGTCCTCGAGGGTGCCTACGCCGTGGTCAACCTTGCAGGCGCCTCAATCGGAGAGGGAAGGCTGGGGCCTGCACACCGGCGCAGGGTGCTGGAGAGCCGACTGGACGCCACCGGCACCCTCGTCGAGGCCTTCCTTCGCACCTCAGACCCGCCCGGCGTCTGGTATCAGGCGTCCGCTACCGGTTACTACGGAGACCGGGGCGACGAGGTCCTTACGGAGACCGCCGGTCCCGGCGACCAACCCTCCCTCGCAGATCTAGTCCTGCGCTGGGAAGCGGCCACCGCCCCGGTGAGGGAGCGGGTCCGACTGGTGGTGGGCCGGATTGGGCTTGTGATCGCTGACGACGCCCCGGCATGGCAGCGCTTCCTGCAGCCGATCAAGGCCTTCGTCGGCGGTCCCCTAGGGGGAGGCCGACAGTGGTACGCCTGGATCGATGCGGACGATCAGGCACGGGCCACGCTGCACCTGCTTGAGAACGCCGCCAGTTCGGGGGCCTATAACGTCACGGCGCCGGAACCGGTACGTCAGGGAGAACTGACCCGGGCAGCCGCCCGCCGCCTGCGCCGGCCCGCCTTCGTGCCCACGCCCGCGGTCGTCCTCCGGCTGGCCCTAGGGGCGGCGGCTGACATGCTCCTCCTACCGAGTGTCCGGGCTGTCCCGGCCAGGCTCGAGGCCGAGGGGTTCGAGTTCCTGTGGCCCGATCTCGGCACCCTGATGGCCAAGCTCTACGGGCGGCCCGGACCCTAGCGGACGACCACACCCCACCTCGCTCAAGCTAGACCGGCTCCTCCGCAAGAGTCTCAGAACACCCGCCACGACCTCGCGCACGCCGAGACGGGGCGGGGCCTCCCCGCTCAGGCGGCCGCCCCGAGCGGGAATCGTCACCGTAGAAAGAACTCCGAGGTGAGAGGCGATCAGGCCGCGGGTGGGGGATCGACCAAGGTCTCCGGGAGAGTACTTACGGGGATGGCCTGCACTCCCACTCGCAACCGTCCGAGCCACTTGGCTCCGCTGAGCGAAGCCGGGATACGAGCGGTAGGGCACGGATCCGCTACCGCTCACCAGGCACAGGACAGGGCTTAGGCAGTGAGAACAGGTCGAGTCGGTGGCGACGACCATCAGGAGGATCTACGCCGAGGGTCGGCGGGGCCCCCTGTCCCGGGGAGCTAGTTCAGAAAGTCCCGGAGCTTGCGCGTGCGACTTTCGTGGTATTTGAGCTTGCGCAGCGCCTTATTCTCGATCTGGCGGATCCGCTCACGGGTCACCCCGAAGTGGCTGCCCACCTCCTCGAGTGTGTGCTCGCGCCCGTCGATGAGCCCCTTCCGGAGCTTGAGCACCATCGCCTCGCGTCCACTAAGCTTGTTCAGGGCCTCCTCAAGCTCCTCTGACAGGATCGTCTTGCTAGCCTGATCGACCGGACTCTCAATATTCTCGTCAGGGATGAAATCGCCATAGAAGCTGTCCTCCTCGTCGCCTATAGGGGTCTCGAGGCTAAACGGCTCGCGGGTAAGCTTAAACGCCTCCTCAACCTTCTCGGCGTTCCAGTCGGGGCCCATAGCATCGGCGATCTCCCCGTAGGTCGGCTCGCGCGACAGCTCCTGCTGAAGCCGCCGCGAGGCCCTGGTGAGTTTGTTGATCGTCTCGACCATATGGACCGGAATGCGGATGGTCCGCGACTGATCGGCGATCGCCCGATTGATGGCCTGGCGAATCCACCAAGTGGCGTAGGTCGAGAACTTGTAGCGGCGGCGGTACTCGAACTTCTCCACAGCGCGGATGAGCCCCTGATTCCCCTCCTGGATGAGGTCTAAAAAACTCATGCCGCGACCGTTGTATTTCTTGGCGATCGACACGACCAGTCGGAGGTTCGCCTCGATCAGATGTCGCCTCGCCAGGTCGCCATCCTCGACCACCCTATGCAGGGCACGCGAATCGCGCTCAGACAGCCCCTCCCCCCGCTCACTGAGGGTCCGCCGGGCCTCCTCGCCCTCCTCGACCCGGCGGGCGAGACCGATCTCCTCTTCGAGGGTGAGGAGTTTGACACGACCGATCTCCTGAAGGTACTGCCGGACCGGGTCATTGGTCTTTACCCTCGCATCGGCCATCGCCTTGGCCCGGGCCTCGAGCTCGCGACGACCCAGCACCGAGACTTCGGCCTGGAGGCTATCCGAACCGTCACCATCGACCTCGCCGAGTTCCTCATCTCCAAGGAGCTCATCATCCGCCAGATCTGCTATGGCGATTCCGCGCTCCTCGATGACCTCCATGAGGTCTTCGAAATTTGCCCCTTCGCTGTCTAGATTCAGCGTCTCCAGCACCTGATTGAACGCAATGCTGATCTGCTCAGTGTCAAGCGAACCCTCCCCCTGACCCTGGGCAAGGAGCTTCTGGATCTGGGGCGCTTCGATCCACACAGGCGCAGTGGCGACCGACATCGCCTCCTCTTTCACGTTGGCCATCCTACCTCCTTCGGTCTGGGGGCCATGGTCATTCTGACTAAAGAGTGTCTTAGGTGTGCGATCTGTTATTGCCGGATCCGTCGTAACCCCACCCGCGAAAGCACTTTGGCTAGCCGACAGACCCTGGCTGCCAGGACAATGATATCACACGGAGACCGGGCCGAACCTGCCCCAAACCTACGGCCTTCGGGGCTCGGTTTTTGAGTGGGAGGGCACTCATCGGCAGAGGTGTTGCCCCCCAGGTCCCCATGACGAGCGCCCTGCTTTTCAACTCTCCAACCGGTTGCGCAGCCGGCCTCGACCGACGATCGGCCCTGCTTAATGGTAGGGAGGAGCCCTCAGGCTCGATTCCCCTGCACACCGACCCGTGGGTTGATAGAGCGACTCTGAGGTCGTCCTTTAAACCTCCGCCACCACCCCAGAGCGACCCTCCCGGACCGAGACTGAAGCCCGATGAGACCGTAAGAAGAGGCGCTCGTGCTGGCCACCTCACCTACCCCCCTGACCCCCCGATCCACGCCGGGTCGGACCCCTCCGCCACCACCCTTTTCAGGGCTGCAATGAGCGGTCTCAAGCGATCTGTTTTGAGCTTCAGTGCAGCCCGATTCACAACAAACCGGGCTGTCGATCTGAGGATCACATCGACCTCCTCCAAGTCGTTGGCTGCGAGTGTGCCACCGGTCTCAACGATATCGATCACTGCGTCGGCCAGGCCTGTCAGGCAGGCCAATTCGACGTTGCCGGCCAGCCTGATAACGTCGGTGCTCGACCCCACCTTGCGCAGGTAGCGGGTGGCCAGGGAGGGGTACTTGCTGGCCACCCGGCGCAACTCGCCTTCAGCCCCCCTACGCCGGATGAGCGACAGCCTACACTCGGCGAATCGCAGGTCCACCGGGGCGAAGAGTCTACTACCCGACTCGAGCAGAATGTCCTTGCCGACCACGCCAGCATCAGCCACACCCAACTCCACGTAGGTGGGGATATCACGATTGCGCATCTCGATCACTACCGCGTCGCCAGCCTCGTGGCGCAGTGCCCGGGTGCCGCCGACGACGTCGAGGTCGAGGCCCGCACGCCGCAGGACTGCCAGGCCATCTTGCATGACCCGGCCCTTGGGAAGAGCTAGGATGAGTCCGTCAGCCACCGTCGCCCTTCAGAGCCCGCTCGATCATCTCTGCAGTCGGCAGGGCCCCGTCCGCTACCAACACCTCCAAGCCGTCACCGAGCAGGTAGGGGATACCGAGACGCTGAGCGTCCCTGCGCGCCACCTCGATGTCGGTGGTGAGGGCCCGCTGCACCGCGAAGCCAGCGGCCCGGAGCCTGCGAGCGCCCTCATCGTCAAGGCTCAGCACGACCGCCGGGGGGGCGGGTTCGGGCTGGGGAAGAGCCCATATCAACCGCTCGAGCCCGATGGAGAAACCCGCAGCGCAGGGCAGCAACGCCCCATCGTAGCGACCGCCGCCCAGAAGGGGCTGGCCGAAGTCGAGGGTGTAGGCCCGGAACGTTACCCCCGTGTAGTAGCTGAGCCTCCGGGCCATGCCGAGGTCGAGGAGCAATTCAGTGCTGTCCTCGAACTCGCTGAGGATGGCCTCGAGTCGGTCCAGTTCACGGACCGTCTCCTCCCAAGGGGCTACCCGCCGAGCGACCTCCAAGGTGCGCAGGTCACCGTAGAGGTCGGTCACCCCGTGAAGGGCAGCCCGGAGGTCGGTGGCCAGGGAGTGGCCACCGAGTTCGGCTTCGATGTCGCTGTCATCTTTGCGGTCGATCGCACCAGCCAAGGCATCGTGGCGCGACTCGGGGATCTCAGCCAAGCGCAGGAGCGCCCGGACGAATCCCGGGTTGCCGATCTCGACGCGCGGCACCAGGCCCACCTCGCGCACCGACTCGCGAGCCAGGTAGATCAGTTCGGCGTCGGCGCGGGCGTTACTGACTCCGATCAACTCGGCCCCAACCTGGGTGAACTCCCGCGTACGCGCCAAGTCGGGGTCGATAGCGTGCCAGACCCTGCCCACATACTGTAGTCGAAGTGGCTCCTCAACCCCACTGGCGATCCGTGGGTGGGCGCGTCGCACCAGTCCCGCGAGCGCCGGGGTGAAGTCTGACCTGAGCGCCAGCACGCCGCTGTCCCGGTCCGACAGCTTAAACGATTGCCCAGCCCTCGGATGTCCCGGCTCGTACCGCTCCAGCACCGGCAGTTCGACCTGCTCATATCCCCACAGTCTGTAGAGGTGGAATAACTTCGAGAGCAACTGATGGCGGAGACGAGCCGTGTCGGGTAACTCGAAGCGGGTGCCGTCGGGGACGCCCTCCGGCGCGAAGTCGCTCATGTAAGGTAAAGTCTAGCCTCGGTACGCCCGCAGCGGGTCGGGGGTCTCGTCGACCGGCCTGCTGCGGCCCCCCCTGCGCCGGGCAGGGTCCCGGACCGTCGCCTGCAGGGCCGAGAACGCGACCAGCAACTCGAGGGCGAGCGCAGCAAGATTCAAGGGGGTGATCACGCCATCGATGACGACGCTTATAGCCCGCCCGAGGGCGGTCGCCCCCCACAGCAGGGCTGCGAAGCGAAGGAACGGGTTCGACCTCGGCCGAGTCGGTATCGCCCACAACATCACGCCGCCCATCGCCAGGAACAACATCCCATAGGTGGCCCGGATCTCACTCAGGCCGCGCGGCTCGAGGACTTCGAGCCCTAGGATCCGAACCATCAGCAGGGGGTTGAGAAGGCTCAGGAGACCCAACGCAAGAGTCAGGCCGGCTGCCAGGTAGGCCAGTTGGGTACGGAGACTCATGCCAGCCATGGTAGCACCTCCCGTGGCTCGCCACAGACCCTGTTTGCAACCCTACCCGAAACGCACCAGGACGAGGTTGTCACGGTGGACTACTTCGTCGTAATCCTTGTACCCTAGGACGGTGTGAATCTCGTGGGTCTGGCGGCCGCGGATCCGTGCCAGCGCTTCGCTGCCGTAGTTGGACAGGCCCCGCGCGATCTCCTGTTCCTGGTGCAGGATGGCTACGGCGTCGCCGAAGGCGAACCATCCGCCCACGGCGGTGACACCGCTAGGCAACAGGCTCCGGCCCTTCGAGAGTGCCTGGGCCGCCCCGGCATCGATATGCACCTCTCCGCGTGGGGGCTGCTGAGCGAGCCAGGCCTTCCGGGCCGACGTGGGGGCTCGCGCCCGGATTCGGGTCCCCCAGACCTCCCCGGAAGCGAGTCGCTCCAAACCGGCCCCGCCACCACCGATAATTATCGTCTCAATACCAGCCTCGCTGGCGATACGAGCGGCTCTGAGTTTGGTGAGCATGCCCCCGGTTCCCCGCTTCGAACCCGCCGTTCCCGCCAGGTGTTCGACCTCGGAGATGTCATCGACCTGCTCGATACGCCTGGCGCCGGGATTCCTGCGTGGGTCGTCGTCGTAGAGGCCATCGACATCGGTAAGGATCACGAGCACGTCGGCATTCATCAGGTAGGCGGCCCAGGCCGAGAGGGTATCGTTGTCGCCCAGCTTGAGTTCCGCCGTAGCCACGCTGTCGTTCTCGTTGATGATCGGAACAGCGCCGAACCGGAGACTCGCCTCGAGGGCGTTCCTGGCGTTGACATAGCGCTCACGGTCCTGCACATCCGATGCCGTGAGCAGAAGCTGCGCGACGGGCAGAGGCGCCAGCGCCCGAGCCCAATCGAGGACCAACAGGGCCTGGCCTACGGCGGCGGCTGCCTGCCTCTCGGGGAGAGTCAGCGACCTTACCAGCCCGAGGCGTTCGCGACCGGCCGCCCCAGCCCCCGACGAGACGATCGCGAGTCTGGCGTCGTGCGCCGCAGCGAGGACCTGGGCGCCGCGGGCGATAGCCCACATCTGCGGCGGCTGGATGCGGCCGGTGTCGTCGGTGAGGCTACTGCTGCCGATCTTGACGACGATCCGCTTCCAGCGCTCCACGCCACCCCTCACAGTGGTCCCGGAACGCGCCAGGGAGAATGGCCCACCAAACCCCCCGAGCCTGGCACCGCCGCCGCTTCAGGCTCGCCCGAGCCCTCTCCCGAACGCTCCCCAGAGCCAGCTCCCTGCCGGTCTCCATTGGCGCCGACCCACCTGAGGGAATTGCGAGTGGGAAGCTCAGCCAGCCTGCACCACTCCAGCGCGTACCGGGCGGCCCGCCACAGCTCTCCGTCCGCCATGTCCTCATGGTACGACGCAGACCGAGGTGGGACCTATCGGTCCGGAGATTCCGGAGGCGACTCGGGGTGACACCCAGGCCCGAGCGCGTGCTACACTCTTGGCCGAGCCGCGCAGATCGGCTAGGCCCCCGAGGGAGGATCTCACCCTATGCGAGTCGCCATCGTAGGCGCTACCGGCGTGGTCGGCCAGGAGCTCGTAAAGCTGCTTCAGGAGCGCTCCTTCCCACTCACGTCGTTAACGCTCTACGCCTCGCCCCGCTCGGCCGGACGCAAGGTGGCCTTCGGCGACCGTACCCTCACAGTGCAGGCTCTGCCGAGAGAGGGTGACCTGGCGGCGGATCTGGTCTTCTCATCGGCTGGGGGAGGCCTGTCGAGAGCCCAGGCCTGGGACTGGGCCGGGGGCGGTGCCGTCGTCGTCGACAACACCAGCGCCTGGCGGATGGATGAGCGCTGTCCCCTGGTGATCCCCGAGATCAATGGGGAAGCGGCTCTCGGCCATCGCGGTATCGTCGCCAACCCGAACTGCTCGACCATTGTCGCGCTGATGGCGCTCGCCCCGCTCCACCGGAGATTCGGGCTGACGCGGGCCACCATCGCCACCTATCAGGCGGTCTCAGGTGCGGGCGCATCCGGGATCGACGAACTCGAGCGGCAGACCCGCACCCTCCTGGCTGGCGAGGCGATTACTCCAGAGAAGTTCCGGCACCCTATCGCCTTCAACCTGTTCAGTCACGATAGTGCCGTCGGCAATGATGGCTACAACGTCGAGGAGCGCAAGATCCTCCTAGAGTCCCGCAAGATCCTTGGCGAGCCCGATCTAAAGATCAGCGCGACCTGCATCCGGGTACCGGTGTTCCGCGCCCACAGCGAGGCGATTCACGCGGAGTTCGCCAGGCTTGTCTCCCCCGACGAGGCTCGTGAGGTGCTAGCGGCTGCACCGGGCGTAACTCTGATCGATGAGCGAGAGGAGAACACCTTCCCCATGCCGCTCACAGCCAGCGGGAAGGATGATATTCTGGTAGGCCGCATCCGCGAAGATGTGAGCAATCCGGGCGGAATCGCCCTGTTCGTCTCGGGTGATCAGATCCGCAAGGGGGCGGCCCTGAACGCGGTGCAGGTCGGAGAGTCCCTGGTCAAACGGGAGGCCGCAGTACTCCCACCGGTCTCCTAGGCTCTCCAGGGGAGCGCCGAACGGTTCAGTGGCCGACCCGACCGAGAACCCCCCCAGCTCGTGCACGGCGCGCCCGAGGGAAGAGAACGTCGGCGGTATGAGGAATCGCAGCCCGCCGCGCCGTCCAGCAGTCCTCCAGCGTCTCGAAGGGGCTTAGGGGAGGGCACTCGTGACCAGGCTCCCGAATAGGGCTTCAAGACAGGTGCTGCGCCCCCCGCCTGAGGGAGAGCGGCTCCCGGCCCACAAACACCTCGTCACAGAGGATTTCTGAATCGGCTCCGGCCTGACGGGCGCACCTGTGGCCAACGCTGCCCGAACCAGTTGCCCGTCGATGGGTAGCGGCAAGGCCGGACTCGAGCAGGGAGCGCGAGCGACGAAACAGGCCCGCTCGGGCATGCTCAAAAGCCCCTCTGGGCTATAATCTTTAGGTGGCACAGCCCAGGGGGTAGGGAGCAGGCCTGGCCCAACCCGCAGCGAGAGCGATGTCCAGTAGCGGGAGGATGGAGCATGAAGCTAGCAATCATTACAGATTCGACCTGCGATCTCACCGAATCGGAGCTTCAGCAGTGGAACATCGAGCGAGTACCGCTGTATGTCGAATTTCAGGGTAAGACCCACCGGGACTGGCTCGACATTACCCCCAGCGACATCATCCGGGGGGTCGAACAGGGGGCCGACCTACCCACCACCAGCCAACCTACCCCGAAGGACTTCGAGGGGGTGTATGCCGAGGCAGCTACGGGGGGGGCGGAGGCGATCCTCTGCCTGACCATCAGTTCGTCCCTTTCCGGAACCTATCAGTCCGCGACCATTGCCGCCGAGACCTCCCCCGTGCCCGTCACCGTGTTCGACAGCCGGCACGCCAGCCTCGGCCTAGGCAATATGGTCAAGAGAGCGGCCGAACTGCGCAACGAAGGTGCGTCGCTCGCAGAGATCGTGGTCGCCGCCGAACATATCCGCGACAGCAACCACCTGCTGTTCACAGTGGCAAGCCTCGACTTCCTGCAGAAGGGGGGACGCATCGGTCGGGCCAGCGCCCTCCTCGGGGGCGTCCTGAATTTCAAGCCGATCCTCACGATCGAGGATGGCGGGCTCGCCCCGCTAGGCCGGGCCCGGGGTAGCAAGCGCGCACTGCGCGAGGTGATCGGGCATATCCAGGCCTATCGCGAGGCCCACGAGGGAGAGTTGCATGCCTCGTTCATCCATGTCATGGACCCCGCCGCCGCCGACACCCTCAAGGAGGCCATAGTGACCGCTGGCATCAGCTATTCGTCGGGGCAGGTCTACGAGATGGGAGCGGTGATCGCCTCGCACGTGGGTCCGGGAGCGTCCGGCGTCTATCTGCACACCGAGAAGGGTTGAGCCCGAGAACCCAAGGCCCGGGCGCTGCAAACGGACCTGCGGCCTCAAGGCGGCTAACCTGAGGGGCTCCTGCCCACCCCAGCGACTAGGTGAGACGGTGGTCGCCCGTGTGGTGAACGGATGGCGGCCCGGCGTAACGGTCACCCGGAGCCGGATATCAATAGCTATCTCGCCACGTCCCAGAAGGGGCATTTGTCCCTCGCGCTCAGTTCAGCCGCTGTAGGAATCTAGACCCGCACCGGTAGCGATTCCACGACCGCCGGAGCTCTCAGGCATGGTGAAGAAGACCTGTGCGCGTCGCGCTCGATCGGCTACTCGCTGTGTTACATTGTGGATCTGGTAGCGAGTCTGTTGGGAACAGCGGACCGCCGGGCCGCAAGAGGCCGAACCCTCTGGGAGGAAAGCGTGCTGATTCGGAGGTCAATCCAGACCTTGCCCCTGCTCGCGCTCGCACCTTTGCTAGGTGCCTGCGCTCTCGACGGTCCCCAGTCTATCTTCAATCCGGTCGGCCCCATAGCACAAGAGCAGCTCGATCTGCTGATCTGGACCTACTACCTGAGTTGGCTCGTGATCGTCCTGGTGGCAGGAGCCATGATCTACGCGATGGTGCGCTACCGGCGCCGGCGCGGGAGCGATGAGATCCCGACCCAGACGCACGGCAACACCACCCTCGAGATCGTCTGGACCATCATCCCGGCCCTCATCATCGTCGCGGTGACCGTACCCGCCGTGCGCTCCGTCTTCCGCACCGAGACCATCGTCAAACCGACCGAGGAAGATCTGGTCATCGATGTGATCGGCTACCAGTGGTGGTGGGCCTTTGAGTATCCAGAACTGGGCATCGTGACGGCCAACGAGATCCATATTCCCGAAGATCGCCGGGTGATTCTCAACATGACCTCGGCCGACGTGCTGCACGCCTTCTGGGTACCCAAGATCGCCGGCAAGCGCGACCTGATCCCTAATCAGAACAATCAGCTCTGGTTCATCGCCGAGGAGCCCGGGCTCTACAAGGGGCAGTGCGCCGAACTCTGCCTGGGGGCACACGCCTACATGCGCTTCCGCGTCGTGGTCGATACCGAGGAGGATTTTGCCACCTGGGTTGCGAAGTTCCAGGCCGTGCAGGGCCCCGAAGCGGAGTTCGAAGCGGTCCAGGCCGGTCCAGAGATCGAACGGGGCAAGCAGCTCTTCGGCCAGAAGTGCGCCGCCTGCCACACCGTCGCCGGATTCGCCGAGGGGACCACGATCGGCGAGCCGATCTTCCCGAACCTGACCAATTTCGGGCTCCGGACATCGGTCGCCGCCGGGGTCCTCGACAACAGCGCTGAGAATCTGACACGCTGGCTGCGCGACCCCCAGGAGGTCAAGCCGGGCAACCTCATGCCCACCCTGTGGGAGGCAGACAATCCTGACCGGGATGAGGAGATCGCCGCCGTCACCGCCTACCTTCTAAGCCTCGGCAGCGACGACACCGCGATGGCGCAGGCGAGCGCCAGGTAGATGAGGGGTTGATCGGATGGCCATAGGAAGACAACCTGCCCAGCCTGTCAATAATGTAGGCCTGCTGATCCGTCCCAACTGGGATCGAGGAATCCTCAGCTGGCTCACGACCGTCGACCACAAGCGGCTAGGCATCCTCTATATCGTCACCAGCACCTTCTTCTTCTTGACCGCCAGCGTCGAGGCCTTCATCATGAGGCTTCAGCTTGTGCGGCCCGAGCAGCAGCTGGTCTCCCCGGACATCTTCAATCAGCTCTTCACCATGCACGGCGTGACCATGGTGTTCCTGGCGATCATGCCGCTCGGCATCGGGCTAGCCAACTACTTTGCGCCACTCATGATCGGAGCGCGAGACCTGGCCTTTCCCCGGCTCAACGCCTTCGGCTATTGGGTCTACGCCTTCAGCGGCGTGCTGCTTTTGTCGAGCTTCATCTTCGGCGGCGCGCCGGACGTAGGCTGGTTCGCCTACGCCCCCCTCACCTCGCTATCCAACAACCCGGGGACCGGCACCGACTACTTCATGGTGGGCCTGCTGATCAGCGGGCTCGGCACCCTGGTGACAGCTATGAACCTGATCGTGACCATCATCAACCTGCGGGCACCCGGCATGACCCTCTTCCGGATGCCGGCGTTCGTGTGGATGATCCTGATCACGATGTTTCTCATCGTCTTTGCCTTCCCGCCACTGACCATCGCTCTGTTCCAGGTGATGATGGACCGCACCTTCGGGACGCTATTCTATGACCCCGCCGGCGGGGGCATGGCCATCTTGTGGCAACACCTGTTCTGGATCTTCGGCCACCCGGAGGTCTACATCATCATCCTGCCGGCCTTCGGAGTGATTAGCGAGGTGATCCCCGCCTTCAGCCGCAAGCCCCTGTTCGGCTACGCGATGGTGATCTTGTCGGGGATCTTCATAGGATTTATGGGCTTCGCGGTATGGAGCCACCACATGTTTACCACCGGGCTCGGCCCGATCGTCAACACCGCCTTTGCCCTCACCACGGTGGTGATCGGAATTCCCACCGGGATCAAGGTCTTCAACTGGCTCGCCACCCTGTGGGGGGGCAGGATCCGGTTCACCACCGCGATGCTGTTCGCGCTGGCCTTCCTGGTGACGTTCACCATGGGGGGGATCACCGGCATCATGCTGGCGCTCCCCCCGTTCGACGCCCAGGCGCAGGACAGCTACTTCGTTGTAGCCCACTTCCACTACGTCATGGGGGGTGGGGCGCTGCTCGCATTCTTCGCCGGCGTCTACTACTGGTTCCCCAAGATGACCGGGCGCATGCTCAACGAGGTGGTCGGCAAGTGGGTGTTCGCGCTCGTCGTCGGTGGCTTCCACTTAGTCTTCTTCCCGCAGCACTTTGTCGGCCTGCTAGGCATGCCGCGCCGCATCCAGACCTACGACGCCGGGCTCGGCTGGGAGGTCTACAACTCCCTCTCCACTATCGGCACCTGGATCATGTCGATCGGTGCCCTGATCTTCCTGACCAGCATGGTCCTGGCTTTCCTGAACGGCAAGCGGGCCGGCAACGACCCCTGGGACGCTCGCACCCTCGAGTGGAGCACCTCCTCTCCCCCTCCGTACTACAACTTCGACAAGGACCCCGTGGTTACCGGCCGCGACGCCTGGTGGGCCAAGAAGTATCCGGAGTCGGTCCACGCCGATCCCGCAGAGCAGGCGGCCGCCGAGGCGGCCCACGAGGCCGAGCATGACGGCGGCATCCACATCCCGGGTCAGTCGTGGTACCCGTTCATCGCCTCGGCCGCCATCTTCCTCGGCGGATACGCTTTCATCTACGACAACTGGTGGCTGGCGCTGCTCCTCCTCGGCGTCCTGCTGATCAGCTGCTACGCCTGGGCCCTGGAGGGGATCGGCGGCCGCCACATCCATCCCGAAGAGGGGCATGTATGAGCGGCAGCGTCGCTTTAGAGCAGGTGGAGCACCAGCCGCACCGCACCGGGCTGCCCGACCTCAAGCTGATCATGTGGCTCTTCCTGGCCTCGGACTGCATGTTCTTTGGGACCCTCATCGGTACCTATCTGGTCTACCAGGGCCGCAGCCTCGAGGGGCCCTTCCCAGCCGATGTGCTCGATATCCCGGTCACCACGGTAAGCTCCTTCGTCCTGCTGATGTCGAGCTTCCTTATGGTCTTAGCCCTACACGCCCTCCGTAAGGATGACATCCCGCGCTTCCGGCTGTGGACCTTTGGGGTCGCCTTCTTCGGCTCGGTCTTCCTGGGTTTCCAGGTATTCGAGTTCAGCACCTTCGCGCTAGAGGGGCTCTCCCTGAACCAGAACCTGTTCGGTTCGACCTTCTTCGTCCTCACCGGCACCCACGGCATCCACGTGACGGTCGGGGTGCTGATGCTCCTCTCCATCCTGATCCTGTCGTTCGTGAAGCCGATGAGCAGCAAAGATGCGATCTTCCTCGAGGTGACCGGACTATACTGGCACTTCGTAGATATCGTCTGGATCGTAATCTTCACGGTCGTCTACCTGGTAGAGTTTGCCTAATGAGCGATCCTAGAGGAAACCACGGTCATCGGGGCAGTTCTGTCGCCGCCTACACCGCAATTGCGCTCATCCTGGGCGCGATCACCTTTGTCGAATTTGCCGTCATCCAGTGGCGGCTCGACTGGATCTCCACCGGCTGGCTGGTCTTCGGGCTAGTGGTGTTGTCGGTCGGGAAGTTCTGGCTGGTAGTAGCCTTCTTTATGCACCTAAAGGATGACGAGAATACCTACTCCGGCTTCTTCACCATCGGGATGGTGTTTGCGCTGGGTACCTTCGTCGCTCTAGGGTTTTTGTTCACCGTCGGCAGTGTCTCTTCGGTCTGGGCCAAGGCCAACGCCCCCCAGGAGATCGCCTCCGAAACGGGGGGGCACGGAGCAGCGGGGGGAGGTGGGCATGGGATTCCCAAAGGCATTCCCGAGGCCACGCTCGCCAACATCGAAAGTGACGGCTACTCCCGGTCTCTGACGGTCCTGCTCGACACCCCCAGGCCCAAGGACCATGAGGCCATTCAGATCTCCTTCCCACTGCCCGAGACCGGCGACTTCCAACTGCAAGTCGCCTCGCTCTTCGGAGGGGCAGGGGTACCCGACATGGTCGAGGACACTACGACAGCAGACCGGGCCTTCGCCCAGGGGGAGCCCGGCTTAAGCTTCGACACCGAACTGGGCCTGGAGACCTTCAACACAACCTGTGTGGCCTGCCACCAGAGCACCGGCCAGGGACTCCC
>Ga0209754_1001371_pt1 | contig 24768 bp, 23 predicted proteins | sample MesohylBB_FD_187295 | JGI IMG/M metagenome (GOLD analysis project Ga0209754, IMG submission 187295) | Host-associated microbial community of the marine sponge Aplysina aerophoba from Gulf of Piran - sponge mesohyl, lysed by bead beating... | ecosystem: Host-associated > Porifera > Sponge >... | reverse complement strand
CGGTGGTTTTCGCGTTCTCGGGGTTCGGTGGGGTGGAGGTGTAGCCCGCTCTTCTGTGACGAACTCCCGACTCGGGACACTAGGAGGGTGCTGAGCAATCCACCAGCGGCCTGCCAACCGCCGGCATAATCCCTGGTCGGCGGACTGCAAGGCCCCAGCAATCGTCATTGGGCAGCACCCTCCTAGCCGAGGGGCCATTGCTCGAGGTTGTAGGCCATGTCCCAGAACCGGTATTCGTAGTTGGTGCTGATGATGAAGTTGTCGAGCATCTGCTGGCGTCGCTCGTCGGACAGGCCCTTGGAGTACTTGTCCACGAAAGCGCGGTAGTTGGCCACCAGTTCGTTGTGTTCCTCGCTCATGTAGAACTCCCACCACTCGGCGGGAGCGCCCTGGAGGTCGGCGCTACGGAGCTGTATCCCGATCTCGTCGTAGGTCCATGGGCAGGGCATGAATGACCCCAGGTACTCGACGGGGTCCTTGGTCCACACCAGGTTGAGGATGTGGCGGGTGTAGGCATGGCACGTGGGGGCGATCCGGGCCCCGGGCTGTCCACCGACCCGGCGCAACATGTCTTCCTGGTGGTGCAGTTCGTCCACCACCATCGCGGTACGGCTCAGGAAGAAGTCCCGTACCTCGTTGTTGTGCGCCTTGGCGGTGGCGATCGATCGGCATTTCACCACGTTGTTGATGTAGTGGGTGTTCTGCTCGAAGTAGAAGGCAAGGCGCTCGTCGGAAAGAGTTCCGGCGGCCAGGTCCTGCAGGAAGGGGTGCTCGTAGATCCTCTCCCACATGTCCTTGGTCTGCTTGTACATGTATCGGGTCCAGCTCATCGGGTCTCCTTGCTCGCTTCGAATGATCCCATGCCGGCTACGGCGTGTCCCCGGCAGCCGGGATCCGGTACACGCGCTCGGCGTTGCCGCCGAGGACCAGGTCGATCTCGTCGCGGCTGAGGCGGAATCCGAGTTGCTTCGCCCACTCCGGCAACATGCGGATCACGTCGACCCACTCCTTCAGCGTCATCGACACCTCGACGTTGGTCATGTCGCTACCGAAGAGCAGCCGGTCGATCCCGATGCGGTCCCTGATCCAGACGAAGGTCCGCACCAGTTCGTCGACGCTGGCCCAGTGCTGCCAGAGGCTGATCTCGAGGTGTACGTTGGTCTTGTAGATGGCCACGCTCATGGCCTCCTTCGCCCACGTCTCGAAGCGTGCGCCGTGGCCGAGGATGAAACGCACCTCGGGGAAGTCCGCCGCAGCCGAGTCCACGTACATGGGGTGGCCGTACTTGCTCTTGAGGCGACCTCCCGAGTGGCCCTGATGTAGCAGCACCGGAACGTCGTAGGTGCGGCACACCTCGTACAGGGGGTGGACGACCTCGTCGTCCGGGTAGAAGCCCGTGGTAGGGTAGAGCTTGAGTCCCAGGAATCCCCAGTCGACGATCGCCTTCTCCAGGAACTTGGCAGCCTTGGGCCGGCGAGGATCCACCCCGCAGAACGAGTAGACGCGTCCCGGCCACATCCGGGTGAGTTCGTAGTAGCCCTCGTTCTTCTCCTCGAACGGAATCACACCCTCGTCCCCGGTGAGGAGACCCCTGTCCATCGGCATCGTCACCGAGACGTCCACGCCCGCTTCGTCCATCCGGGCGATGGTCTTGGAGCCGTCGGGATCCCAGCAGGCGTCTACCGACTCCCGGTAACGGCGCTCGGCGTCTTCGAGATCCATGTCGAACCACCGAACCTGGTTGACCCAGGAGACCGGCATGGCTTTCTGGGACTCCGGGCTCCAGGAAGGTTCCCGAAAGATGTGGATGTGAGCGTCCACGACACGGCTCATCGGGGTCCTCCCTGCTGTCTTCTGCGGCGATAACCATCCATTGACGGGATGGCCGCCAGCAGCCTCTTTGTGTAGTCGTCTCGGGGATGCTCGAACACCTGCTCAGTGGGGCCTTCCTCCACGATCTTGCCGTCGAACATCACCATCACCCGCCTGCTGAGCTGTCGCACCACCCCCAAGTCGTGGCTGATGAGGACGTAGGACATGTTCATCTTCTGCTGCAAGTCGACGAGGAGCTGCATCACCTGGCCCCGTACCGACACGTCGAGCGAGGAGGTCGGTTCGTCGAGGAAGACGAGCTTGGGATGCGTGGCGATGGCCCTACCCACTCCGACTCGTTGGCGTTGACCACCGCTCAACTGGCCGGGATAACGGTCGAGGTGGAATCCACGCATGCCCACCATGGTCATGATCTCGTTGGCCCGTCCCTCCTGTTCCTCGTTCGACATCCTCAGGTGGAGCTTCAAGGGCTCGGTCACGATCTCACGCACCGTCATCCGCGGATTGAGCGACGAGTTGGGATCCTGGAAGACCATCTGCATGTTCCTGTAGAGGCGGCGGACCCTGGCGCGGGGGGTTTGGTCAACGCGGACTCCATCGAAGTTGACCTCGCCGGCGGTCGGGTCGACGAGCCTGAGGATGCTACGAGCCGTGGTCGTCTTGCCGGATCCGCTCTCGCCGACCAGCCCGACGCTCTCGCCCCTCGCAACATGGAGGTCGATGTTGTCGACGGCCACAATGGTCTGCTTGCGCGGCCAGACGCCCTGGTAGAAGTGCTTGCTCAGACCGCGCACCGTCAGGAGGAAGTCGGCGGTGTCGGATGTCACTCGTGCCCTCCTTCCGTGTCACCTCTCGTGATATGGAGCGGCCCAGGCATGGAGTGGTACTGCTCGGCGAAATGGCACATCGAGAAGTGCTCCGGCTCCACTTCAACAACGGCAGGAGCGGTCCGGCAGATGTCCTCGGCTGACGGGCAACGATCCTGGAAGAAACAACCCTGTGGCAGGTTCCGGAGGTCAGGCGGGGCGCCGCGGATGCTGTACAGGTCGCCGACCCCGCCTTCGACGCTCTCCGTGGATCGTAGGAGTTCTCTCGTATACGGATTGGCGGGTCGCTCGAAGACCTGGCCGATGTCTCCGAATTCCATCGTTCGGCCGGCGTACATGACCGCCACGTTGTCGCACAGCTCGCCCACGACGCCGAGATCGTGGGTGATGAGCAAAACCGTGAGCCCCATGGACTCGACAAGGTCCCGGAGCATGGAGATTATCTCGGCCTGAACGGTGACATCGAGCCCGGTGGTCGGCTCATCGAGGATCAGGAGTTTGGGAGGGTGTATGACAGCCAGCGCAACCATGACCCGCTGGGCCATGCCTCCGCTCAGTTCGTGGGCGTACTGGCGGATGGTACGATGCGGGTCGGTGATCCTGACCCGTTCCAGTATCCGGAGCACAGCCTCCTTGGCCTCGTCCTTGGTGGCCTCGGTGTGCGTTCGTAGCGCCCGGCCGAGTTGCTCCCCGACCGTGAACACCGGGTTGAGGGCTGCCTTGGGATCCTGGAACGCGATGCCTACCCCGTCGCCGCGGAAGCGCTCCATTCGCTCCTCCGGCCAGGTGAGAACATCCTCTCCCCGGAACAGCACCCGGCCGGACACGTAACGGAAATTCTCGGGCATGAGCCGGGGGATGTTGAGGGCGGTCATGGTCTTGCCGGAGCCGGTCTCGCCCACAAGGCCGGTTACCTTTCCTTCCTCGATGGCCACGTTGACGCCGTTGATAGCGCGGACGTCACCACCGATGGTGTCGAAGTAGCCCTCGAGGTCTTGGATCTCCACCAGGTTGGCTGCCATCAGGACCTCTCCACCCTCACTTGCGGGACCTCGGGTCCATCACATCGCGGACACCGTCGCCGAGCAAGTAGAACCCCGTCGTGAGGATGAGGACGAACAGACCGGGATACACCGAGACCCACCACTCGCCGGTGATGATCTCCGTCTGGCCGCGGGCGATCATCGATCCCCACTCGGCGGTGCCCGGTTCGATACCGATTCCCAGGAAGCCGAGCGCGGCGGTAACCAGCACCACCCACGCCGCGTTTACCGATGCGTAAGCGAGAACCGGTGAGAGACTGTTCGGCAGGAGATGGCGGAAGGCAACCCGTATCGGCGATCCACCCACCATACGAGCGGCCTCGGCGAACTCCCACGTACGCTTGGTCAGGATCTCGGCCCGTACCAGACGCGCGTAGTACGGCATGCCGATGAATGCCATCACCACCACCACGTTGAACTCCCCGGGCCCGATCGCCACCACCACCATCATGGCCAGCAGCAGCGTCGGGATGGACTGAAGGATCTCTAGGAGGCGCAGGAGGATGAGATCCACCATCCCCGCGTAGTAGCCGGCGATGGTGCCGAGAACCACGCCGGCCACGAGCGCCGATACCACCGCCGACGCGGTGATCCGCAGATCGAGGGCGGTGGCCGCGATCGTCTTCGAGAAGACGTCCGACCCCACCTTGTCGGTGCCGAACCAGTGCTCGACGCTGGGTCCCGACAATGGCGGCCCCACCAGCACCGCACTGGGATCGTGGGTGGTGATGAAACTGGTGAGGAAGGCGATCAGGATGAAGATCCCCACGAGGATGGTTCCGGCCGTCAGGCTCTTGCTCTGGCCGAAAACGTACCGGATCTTCCCCCACCGGCTGCGTCCTGGGGCTAAGACTTCGAGAGAAGCGCCTTCCGGAGCTCGGTCGCCCGTCATGTCGATCACGACTGCCTCCTCATCTCGTCCTCGGGTCGATCAGCATGTAGACGATATCGACCAGGAAGAAGGCCACGATGTACGTGACCGACGCCACCACCACGAATCCTTGGAGAGCGGTGAAGTCCGATTTGAGTATCGCGTCGAGCCCGTACTTGCCCATTCCGGGCCAGTTGAATACTGCTTCCACGAGCACGGCCCCGGTGAAGACGAAACCCACGATCGTTCCGATCATCGTGACGATCGGCAGGAGGGCGTTCTTCAACGCGTACCGGAAGTAGATCACCTGCTTGCCGATACCCAACGCCTTGGGTGTGCGGATGTACTCGGAGCGCATCACCTCCACCATCGAGGCGCGCGCCACCCTCGTGATAGGAGCCACGATGACCACCCCAAGGGTCAACCCCGGGAGTACGAGATGGCGGACCGACTCCCACCACAGGGCCAGGTCTCCTCGAAGGAGGCTGTCGAGCGTATACAACCCGGTGACCTTCGCCGGCGCTTGCGCGCCGAGGGGAAGCCGGCCCACCGGCCCTGGCAGCCAGCCGAGGATGACGAAGAAGATCAGGATGAGCACCAGACCGAGCCAGAACGACGGAAGCGCCATCCCGATGAGCGTGATGCCCCGGACCGAGAAGTCCAAGGGGCTGTCGCGCCTCGCCCCGGCCAGCACGCCGAGCGGGACGCCGATCACCACGGCAAACGTAAGCGACACCAGGGCAAGTTCTACCGTCGCTGGGAGCCGGTCCCACAAGTCGCTCGTGACAGGCCGGCCGGTGATGGTCGACTCGCCCAGGTCACCTTGGACGAGGTCGGTGAGAAACACCGCGTACTGCTCGGGGATCGACTTGTCCAGGCCTAACTCAGCTCTGATCTTGTGGCGGAGTTCCTCGTCGGCCTGCGCCGGGACGTAGAGCGCGACCGGATCCGGCGCGAACACCCGTGCCACCAGGAAGGTGAGCGTTACCACGCCGAAGACGACAGGCACCACCAGCAGGAGCCGCGTGAACAGCTGGCGGGATAGGCCGGAGTCCATCCCAGGTCGGCCCTACACCGCTGGGGCCGGCCAGAACCTGAGCGGTGCAACCGCGGCACTACATATGAGAGTGCCGCGGTTGCACCGCCGGAAAGTCGCTCGGTTCACCCGGTCGGCCTCAACAGGTACTGGCGCAGATGCGGGTCGGCCGTGAACGCGATACCGGTGACCGCCGGATGCACGGCGCCGGGGAAGCCACGCACGGCGAGCGGGATGATCGGAAGGTCGCGCGCTCCGATCCTCTGGGTCTCGCGGTACGCCTCAGACCGCGCTTCGAGGTCGGGGTTGAACCGGTTCTCGAAGTGCAGCGTGTCCAACTCGACATTCGAGTAGTGGCTCGCATTCGAGAACCCGCCTACACCCACCGGGCCCGGGAACCCGCGGGTTACCAGCCAAAGGTTGACATTCGGATCGGCGTCGTCGAGCCATATCAGCCCGCTGCGCATCTGGATGCCGGGCATCAACGTATCGTCGCTGTACCGGGCCGTTGTCTGTTCCTGGAAATCAGTCGCGGGTAGTGGCCTGAGTGCGAGATCGATCCCCACCTGCGAGAGGCTGGCCTGGAGGAAGAGGGCTATGTCCTCCCACTCCTGCCGCTCCGTGTTGTAGAAGAGCTCGGTCGAGAACCCGTCCGGGTAGCCGGCCTCCGCCAGCAACTCGCGAGCCCTGTCGAGGTCCGTGTCGTAGACATCCCACGATGGGATGAACGACGGCGATGCCGGATTGACGATCGAGTACGAGCGGGTCGCGTTCGTGAAGACGTTCTCCACGATGGTGTCATAGGGCACCGCGTGCGCGAGCGCCTGACGCACTGCCAGGTTGTCGAAGGGTGGGGTGGTCACCGGGAGGTCGAGGCGCCAGATATCGGGGATCTCGGCGTTGACGATGGTGAAACCGGCCTCGCCGAGGGCGGTGAGCTCCCTGGTACCCAGAGCGAAGGCCACGTCGACCTCGCCCCCGAGCATGAGCGCCGTGATATCGGCCGGGCTGTTCAGCGTCCGGTAGATCACCCGGTCGAAGCCGTTGTAGGCCTGGCCGAGTTGGTTCTGGTCGCCCTCTGTCCAATGGCCCGGGACCCTGCTGAGGATCAGTTCCGTTCCCGGTGTGGCCGATTCGATCACGTACGGGCCCGAGCCCTCCGGGTTCTCCTTGAGCCACTCGTGGCCCCAGGGATCCTCTTCCGTTGCGCGAGCCTGGACCTCGACCGAATCCACGATCCCGAAGATCGGGAACCGCATGCTCGCCAAGGAAGCCTTGAGGAGGAAGGGTGTCCCGTCAGCGAGTTCGTAGTCGAAGCGGATCGTGTGGTCGTCGATCACCGTTAGCTGGCGAGACGGCTCGAAGATGCCGGCCAGGTTGGAGTTGAAGGTCCCGAAGCCCGGCACTTCGATCGCCCGTACGAAGGAGTACTTGATGTCATGGGCCGTCAAGGGGTTACCGGTCTTGTTGAACGTCACGCCATCGCGGATGGTGAATGTGACCGATCCTCCGTCGACCTCCCAGCTTTCGGCGAGGCCTGGTGCAACGCCGAGGCCCTGCCAAACAAATGTTCCGTCCTCGCGTTCGGTGAGCGAGTAGGTGAGGAGGCGGTCATACAGTCCGACGCCGGCCTCACGGTTGAAGTTCACGAGGCTGTCGGGCGGATCGAGGCTGTTGAAGTAGCCCGTCCAGGCTATGACGACCGTCTCATCGTCCTGCACCCTGTCCGGTGCCTGCATCACGTCGCCCTCGTCGATGGTTGGCGCTTGGGTGGTGGTCGTCGCCTCCGCGGCCGCGGTGGTGGCCGGAGCTTCCGTGTCGGTTGCTTCGGCCGTGGTCGCCGCCGCTGTTGTGGCAGGCGCGGCTTCGGCCGCGGTGGTGGCAGGCGCGGCTGTTGTGGCAGGCGCGGACGTCGGCGCGGCCGGTTCGTCATCGCCGCACGCGGCGGCCGCGACAGCGAATGCCACCGACAGAATTACTGGGTAGAAGAACCTCTTCCGGGTCATTGGGCCTCCCTCTTAGGAGCGCTTCCAGGCTCGGGCCCTAACCCGCCGGGGGTCATTCGGGCCGGATTGCCTCCGTCTCGGATCGATGATACTCGTGGCCACCTCGCGGGACACGAGAAAATACGGTTTAGATCGGCTCAGACGGGCCAACTCCGCATGTGATAGGCGTCGTCCCAGAACATCCACTCGTACCGCATGCCGAGGCGCCACTTCTCGAGAAGCCCGTTCAGGTCATCCTGGTCGAGGCCGACGGTCAGCCGATCAACCGCAGAGCGGAAGTCGTCCATCAGGTCGTGGTGGATCTTGCTGCCGTAGTACTCCATCCAGGACTCCCGGCGCTCCTCACCGATGTTGCCCGAAACCTGCTCACCTATCAGGTCGTAGGTCCAAGGGCAGGCCACGAAGCTCGCCAGCCAGTCGATGGTGCGGCCGTCGAGGGCGTTGTACCACATGTGGTAGGTGTAGCCGCGGCAGGCCGGCGCCATGGGCGGCAGGTTGTCAGGATCGCCTCCGAAACTCACAAGCAGGTCCCCCTGCCGCTCGTCGCTCGGCTCGAGATTCCAGTCGCGGGTGAGCAGGTCGAAAGTTTCCTTGTCTGGAGCCTTGGCCGCCGCCACCAGCCGGCATCTGTATACGGCGTCGACGTATTGGAGGTTCTGCTCGAAGTAGAAACGGAGCACTTCGTCCGGGAGAGTTCCGGCTTCGAGTTCGACCAGGAAAGGGTGGTTCAGGATCGCGTTCCAAACCTCGGTGGTGTTATCCCAGAACCACTGTGCCTGGCTCGATGTTTCGTCGCCCATCGGCGCTCTCCTCTCTAGCTCGCGGTCCGAATCGTAGCTGTTAGGTTGCCCGTTCACGGGTTGAGACGGGAGGATATCGGTGTCAATGCTTCAGGGTAGGAGGGCGGTGGTAACCGGCGCGGCTTCGGGCATCGGCGCGGCCATCAGTCGACGATACGCCCTGGAAGGTGCGTCCGTCGCCCTGGTCGATCGTGACGGCGAAGGCATTGCGGACATGGCCGACCGGATCCACTCCACCGGATCGACGGCGATTCCGGTGCGAGCCGACCTCGTGTCTACTGCCGATCTGGGGCGTGCCATGGAGGAGTCGGTGCACGGTCTCGGCGGTGTCGGCGTGCTGGTGAACTGCGCCGGTGTGGGCCAGCGTCCCAAGCTGATCGAGGACACCGGTGATGCAGAGTTCGACCGGATCTTTGCGGTCAACGTCCGTAGCGTCTTCCTCCTGATCCGGGCGGCGCTCCCTTACCTGGCGCAGTCGAACGAACCCGTCATTGTCAACATCGCATCGAACATCTCGATCCGGCCCCGTCCGGGATACGCGGCTTATACGGCGAGCAAGGGAGCCGTAGCCTCTCTAACTCGAAGCCTGGCCCTCGAACTCGCTCCACGAAACATTCGGGTCGTGGCCCTGTGCCCGGCGGCATCGGACACGCCGATGCTGGTGGAGTTCATGGGCGGCGCGAACACCACGGAGAGCCGTTCGGCGATAGCGGAGGCGATACCCATGGGTCGTCTCGTGCAGCCGGACGAGGTGGCCGGCGTCGCAGCGTGGGCAGCGTCAGAGGATGCCCGGATGGTCACCGGAGAGTTGATTTCCGTCGATGGTGGTCGGGGCCTCTGATCCTGCCTTCGGTCCGGCGCACGGAACGATCGACGTGAGCGGGCTCGGCCCGTGGAGGAATCCGCGCTTTGTCACCGGAATCGTGGCGTGGGGCTACATGATCTATGAGCAGCTCGCGGGCGGTATGCGAGGCGGTCCATCCCACCCCTCGGTACGGAGAGGCCGGTGCCTTATTGGTGAGGACAGCCTGGATCTCGCATTCGAAGTGCTCGATCCTGTAGAGGCTCGGCGCCGGCAGCGCCGAGAGATACGGTTCGATGAGTGCGCCGGCGCTGTTGTGAGAGTATGCCCCCGCATCCCCGATGACCTTGGCCCTCATGGCCCGGAATCGACCTGCCTCGTCGACGCTCATCTGCAGGGACACGATCTGTTCCCTTGCCTGCGGTGCGGAGACCAGATTCTCGCGCCGGTCCTCGATCCACCTCACGGGGCGCTCCAGCGCCACTGACGCAAGGGCCACCGCTACCTCCTCCGGCGCGGCCGGGATCTTCTGGCCGAAGCCGCCCCCCACGTCCGGGACGATCACCCGCACCCACGATTCGGGGAGCCCGGTGCTGACGGCCAGGCGACGGCGCAACAGGTGATGCCCCTGGGTCGAGGACAAGACTGTCAGCCGCCCCCGGCCTGTGTCGTAGGAGGCCAGGCAGCCGCGCGTTTCCATGGGTACGGCAGTCGCCCGTCCCCCGTGGAACTCGGATCGATACACCCGGTGGGCTGATGTCGACGCCTTCGCCGGATCCCCGAACTCTTTGACCTCGCTGAACACCACGTTCGAGCCGAGGTCTGGGAACAGCAGCGGAACCGGGCTCGGGGCTCATCGACACCAACGAGGAGATCATCGAGTTGCTGGCCACCTACGGGCTGATCCATGCCGCCAAGGGGGGTCGGACCACACTGATCGACACCTTCTACAGTCGACCCTGGATACATCTGCTGGGTGCCGAAGCCGCTCTCCGGGCTTACGACGCGGTCGGGCTTCGTGTGGCGCTCGGATCACGATGCGGGATCAGAACACCTACACCCATGAGGATAACGAGCGGTTCCTGGCCCGCCTCCCGGCCGCGATTGCGGAGGAGGTACGGAACTCGCCCCTCGGCTACGCGTGGCCGATCGACGGTCAGTTCCGGGTGTTGACCGGCTGTACCGCGAGTGGGATGGGCGCCGGGGACGATCGCGAATCATACTGGCTTCGGATTGGACTCCGACCTGTTCGGGCGACCTGTGCCGGCGCTGCCGCCGGGTGGCAGACGAGTACGGCACGACGATCACCACCCACGCGCTGGAGACCCGCTCCGAGCTGATGTGGACTGTGGAGAACGTGGGTCCGTCGGGGATGCGCCGCCTGGCGGATCTCGGGCTGCTCGGCGAAGACGTTACGCTCTCCCACTTCGTCTGGGCCACCGACGAGGACATCGCGGTTGTAGCCGGTAGCGGAGCGGCGCCCGTGCATTGCCCAGGTTCGAACTTTCGTTCCTCCACGGGAATCTGCCGGGTCCGGGACATCCTTGCCGCCGGAGGTTCGCTCAGCATCGGTACCGATGGGACCGCGCCGGGGACCGGGAGGACTCTGTCGGCGAGGTGAGGCTGGCGAGCTATCTCCAGCGGGATGCCGGTGATCTCACCGGGGGCCGTATCCCAGGGGAGATACTGCTCCGAGCCGCCACCGAAGGTGCTGCCGTGCCGGCGGGGTTCGGAGGCGAGGTAGGAACGCTGGCTCCCGGTTACCAGGGCGATCTCATCTGCTTCCGCACGGATAGGATCGGTTTCCCCGCCGCCCGGTACACCAGGACTCCTGCGCCGGATCTCCTCGTGGAGCGGGCCGACGCCGGCGACGTAGAGTTCGTCACGGTGGGTGGCGAGATGGTGGTACGGGACGGAGAGGTCCTACTCGTGGACGAGCAGCGGATCATCGACCGTATGAACGAGCTCGCCGAAGATCTCTACAAACCCACCGCAGAGGCACGCCGTCGACGGGAACTGGCCGACCTCATGACAACCCACATAGAGGAGATCTGCCGGCGCTGGTACCGGATACCGGTCGACCGTCCGGTCTCCATCATGAACACCAGAAGCGCGCCGGGTACGTGAACAACCGAGTGGAGGGGACTCTCGGAGCACACCGCAGAGCGTTGCACGTTTAGGAGTAGCGGACCAGGCTCCGGATGCCCTCGCCGCGTTCGAACTGGTTGAGGGCGCCGTTGATCTCGTCCTGTTCGATTTCAGCGGTTATCAACTCCTCGACCAGCAGCTTACCGGCGCGGTAGAGGTCGACGTAGCGAGGAATGTCGAAGGCCGGCCGTAGCGAGCCGTAATAGCAGCCGAGGAGCTTGCGCTCGTCGAGCAGGAGAGTCATGTCTATCGAGACCTCGGTTCCGTACGGCGCGATCCCGACCTGCACCGCCGTTCCCCCACGACGGAGCGACCTCACAGCGGTCGCCACGGTTTGCGGATGGCCGATCGCTTCGACGGCCAGATCGACTCCCATGCCACCGGTCATCGCGATGAGGGCTTCCGCGGTGTCCTCTTCAGCGGCGTTAACGGTGTGGGTAGCACCGAACCGGCGAGCCGCTTCGAGTTTCTCCTCGTTGACGTCCACGCCGATGATCTTGCCCGCCCCCCGCAGGCGTGCCCCTTGGAGGGCGTTGAGGCCCACACCCCCGCACCCGATCACCGCGACGCTGTCGCCCAACTGCACGTTGCCGGTGTTTACGACCGCACCGATCCCGGTAGACACGGCACACCCGATCACCGCCAACGGGGCCAGGGGCACATCCTCGGGCACCCGGATGGCGGCCGAGGCGGGCACGGTCACCTCCTGCGAAAAGGTCGAGAGCATCAGGTGATGGCTGATCGTCGTGCCTTCTAGGTCGCTGAAACGGCTGGTTCCATCGTGAAGCTGCCCCTCGTAGGAGGGTCCGATGGCGGTCACGCACAACGCCGGGTTTCCGGTCGCGCAGTAGTTGCAGTTGCCGCATGGTGACACCCAGGAGAGCACGACCCGGTCGCCGACCTGCACGGTGGACGGTCCGGGTCCGACTGCGGTCACGATCCCGGCTCCTTCATGACCGCAGATGATCGGCAGGTTCACCGGGATGTGTCCCTGAACGAGGTGCAGATCGCTGTGGCAAACCCCGCTGGACACCATCTTCACGGAGACTTCGTTGGCCTTGGGTTCTTGGAGTTCCACCTCATCGATGGCCAACGGGGTGTTGAAATCGTGAAGTACCGCCGCTTTCGTTCTCATTCCCGATCCTCCATCTCCAGTGGTACCTCTACCACAAGGTAGCCTCCGTAAGCGTACGGGATGCGGACTGTGAAGGAGCACTGCGAATGAAGTACGGGATAGGCGCCGTCAACTCACTCCTGATCGACGACCCGACTGCCATGCGCGACATCTGCCAGGCTGCCGAAGGCCTCGGCTTTGACTTCCTGACCCTGATCGATCACGTCCTGCTCGCCTACCCGGCGGCCGACGGGACACCGAGGGCGCACTATCCGGCCCAGACCCCCTACCACGACATCCTGGTGGCGCTCGGCTTTCTCGGAGGCGTGACCAGTCGTATCGCCCTGCGTTCTGCCGTGGTGATCCTGCCCCAGCGAGGCCCCGCGGTGGTGGCGAAACAGGCAGCGGCGGTGGACAGCCTGTCGGGTGGTCGCCTTGAACTCGGACTCGGGATCGGCTGGCACCGGGAGGAGTACGACGCGCTTGAGGTTCCCTTCACCGAACGAGGCCGGCGCATGGACGAGGGAATCGAGCTCATGAAGCTGCTGTGGACCCGTGACCGGGTCGACTTCCAAGGGGACTTCTACACCGTCGACGGCATGGGTATGGAGCCCAAGCCGGTCACCAAGCCGCATCCGCCGCTGTGGTTCGGCGGTACGACCCGACCGGTGTTCCGGCGGGTGGTCGAGCACGCCGAGGGGTGGTTGTCGCGGCCCGTCCAGACGGTCGAGCAGATCGGTGCTGCCTGGGGGGAGATACGCCGACTCGCGGCCGCATCGGGTCGGGACGCGGACACACTCCGCCTGCATGTCTCGGTGGGTCTGGGTCCGGAGGAAAGCACCGATCAGATCATCGCCAACGTCCGTAGGATGGTGTCAGTGGGAGCTACCGATGTCTCGTTCTTCACCAGCTACATGCCCGGAATCCACTCCGCCGCAGATCACATCGCTCAACTGCAGCGGGCCATGTCCGAGGTCGTGCCGGCGGTTCGGTCCGCATAGCCAAACCTACGTTGTGCCGTTCCCTGCAAGGCCAGATGTGGCCCGCCGCCCGGCCGGTCGGCGTATCAGCCACGTTTCTCGCTTTCACCAGGGTCGGGCCGCCCGATCAGCGGGCCTCATAGCGATGGGAATGTCACCATGGCTGTGCTGTCGATACGGTTCAAGCGTCAGGGCGCCTACGAGCGGCTCAAGCGGGGTGCGGCCCATCGGGCCGAGTCGATCTCAGCCGCTGGGGAACGACTGATCGACGAGGGCCTGCTCATGGAAGCCCATCCCGGGATCGTCTTCCGCGACGGGCCGAGCGGCCGGCGCGCCGGTCTGGCTGCCGGGCCGGACGTATGGGAGGTTGTCGGGTTGATGCTGGGGCTGCGGGGAAACTTCGAGGAGCGAGTCGCCACCGCGGCCGCTCAACTCGGCCTCGCCGAAGGGCATGTCCGAGCCGCTAGCCGGTACTACGCAGAGTTCACCGACGAGCTCGACGCTGAGATCGCGCACAACGACGACGAAGCCGACCGTGAGTTGGCCGCCTGGGAGAACGAGCGCAGGCTGCTGTCGGGGTGAAGCTCCTCCTTGACGAGATGCACGCCCCCGGCGTCGCGGTCCTCGTTCGGGACCCGGGATACGACGCCATCGCCGTCAAGGAGCGCGCCGATCTCATCGGGCAGCCCGACGACGATCTGCTCCGGGCCGCGACAGCCGATGGCAGAGCGGTCGTGACTGAGAATGTGAAGGACTTCGCAGTGCTCCACCGACGCATCGTCGCCGAAGGACAACAGCACTCAGGGATCGTCTTCACCCATACGCGCCGGTTCCCCGCGCCGCGCAGAACTCTCCGGGCTGGCGTAGCGGCAAGGAACCGTACGAGATCGCGGAGTCAGTCTCGCTCATGCCCGTCGGGCCTCTCGGAGTCCTGAGATGAGGCGGGCCGCGTACGAGAGCGGTTTCTCACACGAACACGTTGGCATAGTGCTTGGTTTGGAGGCGGCACTTGACCTCTCCCATCAGCCGGGTGAATAGGTCCCTTGCTTTGTCGTCGAGAATACCTTCCAACCTGTCACGCCTTCCCAGGCACCCGACCACACATTAAATACACTCAAACCCCTATATCAACGGGGAACACCGGAGAATGAGGTTGTCCCGTTTCGGTGAACGCTTATGGCGAAGTAGTGTTGACGATCGTTGAAATTCCCCATTCGTGATCACTGAAGTTCCCCACCTCCTGGAGGTAAATACCCGGTCTCGGGTAGGGCCCTCTCCAAGCAGCTGATTGGAGATCCGGCAGCGAGGAGAGGGAGCCCCTTTCAAGGATAAGCTCCGGCTAGACAGATTCGGGTTTCTTCTCCGATTACTTCTTGGGACGACTGGTCAAGGTACCTGGTGCCGGCTGTTTCGGAAGTTTCGACTGTGAGATGTCGATCTTCTTACGTGTTGTGTATCCAACTCGTTCCTCTTGACAGCCGTACTTCCGTTATCTAGTTACTCGTTGTTCGCGGTCCATTGGCCTCTCCGTAGCCGGACGAACCGCTTGGTGGCGCGGATCTCCGATGTCCTATTACGACTTGGACTGTTTCGGTAGTTACGACTGTGAGATGTCGATCCTCTTCTTTGTCGTGTAGCCACCGTGTACCGTGCGACTCGGCCGCCTGTTACTGGTCTTTTTCGCAAACCTGACGGTTTTGGATGAGCGGTGCCGTTTAGCTGCCATTGGTTTTCTCCGGTAGTCTTTCGAACTCTAGAACTTCGATGTCTTCCCATCTCAGTAGTACGCCCCAATCGAGGACTATCGGTATGTCGTCCTCGTCGGTGATTGTTTCACCTGTTTCGGGGTTGATGTCGATCATTGCGGGTAGGTACAAATCTTGTGGTTCTGGATATCCGGATGTGTACGGTTCGTTACCGTGTCCTTGGGCGTAGACGCCTCCTATCCAGGTCTTGGATCTGAGCTTACAGCGAAGGATGCCAGCGGGCTCATCTTGGAATAGATGGTCCCAGGCGCGGGGTGCCCGGTTCTTTCCTATGATGAACCGCGCTCCGGGCCAGTCCTTCTTCCATGCGTACCCGAGTACGCTCCCGATAACTCCGGGTCCGATGGTGTAGAGGATGGGGAGGATCCAGAACCACCAGGGTGGCATGGCTAGTTCGGCGAAGGTAGGACGGTAGTCTATGTAGGCCCAGTAGAGGGCCCAAGCGGAGAGGGAAAACAGGACGGCTGATGCTCCCATGAGTCGGAGGGCTCGGTCTTTCAGGCCGACTCCGTACAAACCGGCTTGTGCTTCGAATCGCCAGACGAACACAGCTCCCGGTATGACGAAGGCTATGAGGAGCAGTGCTGAGGTGCTGAGACCCGCCATGTGTAGACGGTACCATGAGTTTGTGCCTAACGACTACTGTGTGCCTTGGCTAATAGTGCCGAAGCCTGGTTCAGGTCACGATCGGTGGACTGGCGGAATGGGATCCGCTGGGCGGTTTTGGACATGTCAGGTTCCTATCGCACGATACCTACGGGATCGGACCGGCGGTGCTGTCCTTGCGCGGCGGCATGAACAACATCATCTGGCTGATCAAGCTCGACCGACCCGGCTCCAGCGGTTCCGCCGCGACCGATCTCCGGCCTCCTTCCCTTCCGGACCCGCCGCGGATCGGGCTATCCCTCGACAGCACGGAAACGGACCGCGGCTCCTAGATGGGGCTCGGAACTCGGCCTGACCCAGGCCGCCGTGTCCCGCTGCGAGAACGACCTCCGCGATCCGTCCGGAACCCTCCTCGAAGAGCTGGCCTCGGCGTTGGGTGTCACGGTCGAGTTGCTCCGGAGCGCCGGAAGGATGGAGGGCGCACTTGCGGTCGGTGCTCACATGCGCAGGCGCGCCACGGCGCGGCCTACGGTATGGAGACGGCTGGAGGCCCAACTCAATCTGGCCCGGCTCCATTGCCGGCAGCTTGCCGACCGCATCGACCTCGATACCGACCTCACCATTCCCTGGTTCGATCCGTTCGAGTTCGATCCGGCTACCGCAGCTCGCCTCCTTCGCGCCGAATGGCGCATGCCGGACGGGCCGGTGCGCGATCTGATCGGATGGATGGAAGCCGCAGGGTGCTTCGTGTTGGAGGTTGGAGAGCGACTTCGGTACCAGGAGGGTGGACGGGCTCTCCCAATGGGCGCGTACGTACTCGGTCATCATGATCAACGCGACGGCGCCGACCGACCGCAAACGGCTGACCCTCGCCCACGAATTGGGGCATCTGTGCCTTCACAGCCAGGGAGTACCCGACGATGTCGAAATATGCGGGTACTGGCTGATGCGCTTGCCGTGTTCCTCGGCGAGCACGGATCGAGGCTCAGTGACGCCGAGTCGTTCGTATGGTGGCTCGATCGAGCCGACCGCTGAGCCGTCGTCGGCATCGGCATCCTTCCGCGGCCGCCGACGATCTCCGTGGCGGGCTACTGGTATCTCGTTCTTCACCTGCCACGTTCCCGGCGCCGGCTCGGCAGCAGATCACATTTGCTCAGCAGGAGCGGGTCGTCCCCGAGGTCGTACCTCCGGTAGAAGCCGGTCCGTAGCCGCCGCCCCCGCTGGTCTGCACGCGGATGACCGAGCCCGGAGCCAGAGAGGTAGATATCTTCGAGGCGGTGGACACGACATGGCCGTCGGGTCCCAGGATGGTGACCCGGGTAGGCCGGGCATCCTCCCCGCCACTCGCGCCCTCCGGCCGGTGCTCGTCGATGGCCTGCTCGCAGTAGAGGGTGGCGACCTGCGGAACGTCCAGTATCTGGTACTCGCGGCAGATGCCCAGTCCTCCGGGAAGCTGTCCGGCGCCGGCGGAGTCCTCCACGAGTTCACTTCTGAGGATCCGGACAGAGTATTCCGTTTCGGCCACTTCGACCGGAAGGAGCGCAACATTGGACATGTAGGTGTCGACGCCGTCGATGCCGCGGCCGTGATCGTGAGCGCCCGTGCCACCTCCAACCACCTCCATGAGCACCGCCGTCTCGCCGGTCCCGGGGGAGCGGCTACCGATCTGCAAGCCGAAGAACGTAACGCTGCTACTCGCCACCGCCCTGCCCGGCCAGAGGTCGGATGCCGTCCGGATGAGGGTGTCGGCGACCACCTGGCAGGTGTTGTGACGCACCGAGACCGCGGCGGGAAACCTCGGATTCAAGATCGTGCCGGGTGGACAGGTTATCGAAACCGGACCTAGGAGACCGTCGTTGGTGGGGATGTCGAGGCCCACCATCGTACGAATCAGGTAGGCGACGCATGCGCGCGTACTGGCCCACGGGACGTTGAGGGCGCCCGCAACCTGGGCCGAGGACCCGGTGAAGTCCACCTCCAGTTCATTACCGGACTTGGCAAGCCGGACGCGGATGGGTACCGGGTCGCTCCCGAGGCCGTCGTCGTCCAGGTGACCTGTCCGGATGGCTTCTCCGTCCTCGAGGTCTCCAAGCGCTGCCCTGGTCAGCCGGGAGGTCCGGTCCAGTACTTCCGAGAAGGCGGCGCGAACCTGCTGAGAACCGTAGCGCTCCATCGTCTGGAGCAGCGCTCGCGCGCCTGTCAGGCAGGAGGCGTGCTGGGCCCGCAGATCGGCCACCAGCCCTCGGGGATCCCGCACGTTGGCGGCGATCATCCGGAACAGGTCGTCGTTCTCCTCGCCGCTCCGGTAGAGCTTGATAGGCGGGAAGATCAGACCCTCGGCATAGAGCTCGCGGTGGTGCGGCGCCAGGGTGCCCGGTGTGGGGCCTCCCAGGTCGACGTGATGGGCGGTCGATCCGGCCCATCCCACCACCGAACCGTCGGCGAAGACCGGCATGATCAGGTTCAGGTCCGGCGTGTGCATGCATCCCATGTATGGATGGTTCAGTAACAAGGCGTCTCCCTGCCGCAGGTCGCCCGGTTCCGGATACTGCTCCAGGCAGGTCTGGACGGCCAGCGACATCGCTCCCAACTGAGCGGGGATGCGTTCGTCCTGTGCCACCGACTCACCGCCCGGGGCGAAGATGGCGCAACTGAAGTCCTCCATCTCCCTGATGATGGGGCTGTGGCTGGACCGCTTGAGGATCACCGCCATCTCGCGGGCCGCGTGGAGGAGCCGGCTGTGGATCAGTTCGTAGGCAACCGGATCGAGTCCAGGGTCAACCATGGATCGTCTCCTTGATCCAGAGGTTGCCGTACCCGTCCACCGTGGCTGTCTGGGCGGCGAGCACGACTGTGGTGGCGTCGGGCTGCTCGATGATGCAGGGTCCTGCCAGGGTGGCGCCGGCGCCGAGATCATCGCGTGAGTAGACGGCGACCCGGACTGGATCGGACATTTCCCTCAGCTTCAGCATACGGGCCGAAACCGGGCGCGGGAGCCGCGAGTCCTCCCCTGTAAGAGGCCCGGTCCCGACCGCCAGAGCGCCGAACGCGGACATGCGCAGCGTCACGGCCTCGACGGGTTCGTCGGATGTGTGCCCGTAGAGGCTCTGGTGTACGTCCCGGAAGTCCCGGCACACGCGTACGGGATCGAGCCCGGTCGAGACGACAGGGACACTGAGTTCGAACCCCTGACCCTTGTAGCGGCAGTCGATGGCGGGCTGCACACGGATCCGGTTGCGGTCGATGCCGTCCTTCCGAAGCCGGTTGCGCAGCTCCTCGCCAATCGTATTGAACCACGCTGCCATCTCGCCGATCGAGGCCGTGTCGATCGTCCTGAGCACGGTGGCCGACTCGTCGATTCTCAGGTCGGTGGCCAGCAGGCCGGCCGCTGAGAACAGCCCGGGATGGCGCGGGATGACGGCATCCTGCATCGAAAGGTCCCGTAGCAACTGTCCGGCGTGGAGCGGACCTGCCCCGCCGAAGGCGAGCAGCGTGTAATCCCGCGGGTCCTCTCCCCGGTCGATCGAGACTCTCCGCACCGCCGATTCGAGATGGGCATTGGCGATGGCTATCACGCCCTCGGCGGTCACCGACGTGCTCAGACCGAGTTGCGAGCCCACCCGGCCGATCGCATCGAGGGCGGCTCCCCGATCCAGAGTGAGGCTACCCCCGAGCGGGGTCCGCACGCCGAGGGTGCCCGCCACGAGATGGGCGTCGGTGAGGGTGGCGTTGCTGCCTCCCAGCCCGTACGCAGCAGGGCCCGGGTCGGCTCCCGCGCTGCGGGGACCGACCTTCAGGGCGCCTGATCGGTCGATCTCTACGATGCTCCCTCCTCCCGCGCCCGCGGAATGGATGTCGAGGGACGGAGACAGGATCGGGTGGGAATCGATGTGTCGCATCGGTACCACCGACGCTTCACCGTCGCGGATGAGGCACACGTCGGCCGATGTGCCCCCGATGTCGATGGAGAGGAGGTGAGTCCGTCCGGTGGCGGTCCCGAGGGCCACCGCTCCGGAGACCCCGGCGGCGGGGCCGGAGACCAGGAGCTTGTGTGCTTCGGACTCGGCCCGGGCGGCCGGCACGCCTCCTCCGTTCGATTGCATGACCAGGAAGTTTCCGGGTATCCCGAGTTCCCTTATCCCTTGCTGGGCTCCCGCCAGGTAATCGCGCACCACCGGTCGCAAGCCGGCGTTGACGGTGGTGGTGACCGTGCGGGGATACTCCCGGAACTCCCTTGCCACCTCCGACGACCGGGACACGGGGAGGTCGGGGAGAGCTATCCGGAGCGCATCCGCCAGAGCCCGCTCGTGACCGTCGTCCAGATAGCTGAACAGGAAGGAGACAGCGACCGCCTGCGGGTCTCGTGACTGCACTTCGGCGACCGCTCGCTCGGTCTCGGCTGCGGTGAGGGGCTTGACCACACCGGTCCCGCTGATCCGTTCGTCCACCTCGATGCGGTCCTCGCGAGGTACGAACTCCCTAGGGCGCCTCTGGCGGAGGTCGTAGGCGTCGGGGCGGGAACCCGACCGGTAGGTGAGGATGTCCCGGAATCCCTTGGTGGTGAGGAGGGCCACCCTGGCCAGTTTGTCGTTGATGACGGCGTTGGTGGCGATGGTCGTCCCGTGGAAGACGAGCGACACATCGCCGAACTCCAGACCCTGACCTCCCAGTGCCGACAGGGCGTTCAGGAGTCCCCGCGCGGGGTCGGCGGGAACCGTGGGAACCTTGGCGGTCAGCCGCCGTCCGGTTCCGTCATCGGCCACCACATCGGTGAAGGTGCCACCGATGTCGATGGCCACGGTCCAGTTCATCGAGGAAGACTCAGACCTGCCAGGCACTCTCGTTGTAGGCCATGTCCCAGAACATCTGCTCCAAGCGGCTGCTGGTACGGAAGATGTCCTGGATCCTGGCTAGGTCAGAGTCGCTCATTCCCTGGCAGAGGCCTTCCAGCTTCGCTTTCACCTCTTCGAGCGTGTCCCAGTACTCCTGACCGCCGAAGAACTCGATCCACGGGCGGTAGACCTGGTGGTCAGGGGCGTCGGGAAGCCGTTGCTTGCCGATCAACCCGTAGCTCCAGGCGCACGGCGTGAGGGAGGCCATGATGTCGGCGGCCCTGCCCTCGTAGGCCACGGTCAGCATGTGCCGGGTGTAGGCGAGAGTTGCGGGTGCCATCGTCGTTGCCTCGGCCGCATCGGGAACCATCTCCCGGACCTCGGTGAGTAACTGGCGGTTCTTGGGTAACTCGAAGTCGACGATGTTGCTCACGATGGCGGCGAAATCGCGCATCGTGTCCTCGTCGTCGGCCTTGGCCACCCCGAGTGCCATCGCCCTGGCCAACTCCCTCAGGAAGACGATGTTCTGGCCGATATAGAAGGCGAACTTCCTTTCCGGAAGGGTGCCCGCGGCCATCTCCGCCACGAACGGATGGTTGTGCAACTCGTGCCAGATCTCCTTGCAGCTATCCCGAAGCGAATCGCATATGCTTGTCATCGGTTGTCACCTCTCTCCGACCCGCTGGCCGCCCGCAAAGCCCAGCGGCCCTGTCGTAGTGTTGTACTCGTAGCCGGTTGCCATCGGCTCCTCCGCCCAAGGGCGGTAGAAGTCGAACAGGTACGGCTCCACCTCGAAGGCCAGTTCAGCCCACCGGGTCCATGGTTCCTCCAACTCGAACAATCCCTTGGCGATCTCCTCGTTGTACTCATCCCTGATCTTCTGCTCGTTGACGGTGGTGATCTCGCCATCGTCGAGTACCACCTTGCCGGCCACCAGCACCGTCTCGATGTCGGTGCCGTCGGCCCGGTCCAGTATCACGTCGAGGACCGGAGTGACGTAGAAGCGGGCTGGCGTCTCGAACACCCGCTTGCGATCGAGGATGAGCAGGTCGGCGTCCTTGCCGACCGCCAGGCTGCCGATCCGATCCTCGGCCCGGGCGGCCCGTGCCCCGTAGGTGGCCGCTGATCGCAGGAGTGCCTCGGAGTTCAGCCGGCCGTGCTCCGGTTCGGGCCCGCGGGGTAGGCGCTGTAGGTAGGCGCCCAGGCGAACCTCCTGGAGCATGTCGTCCCGTTCGGAGAAAGAGATGGCGTCCGTGCCGAACGCCAGCCCTCCGCCGGCGTCCAGAATGTCGCGCACCCGGCACACCCCCGTACTCAGGCGCAGGTTCGAGCCGGGGTTGCTCGCCGCAACAGCCCCGCTATCGGCCAGGATCTCGATGTCACGGTCGGTGGTCCACACGAAGTGGGACAGCGACACGTCGGGTCCCAATAGGCCGATGTCGTCGAGTCGCTGCATGGCAGTGACGCCGTACCGCTTGATGTTGTACTGCATCTCGGACCGGGTTTCCAGGCAGTGGGTCATGATTCCCGTGCCGTATTCGGTGGCGATCGCCCGGCACCGCCGGTAGAGATCGTTGGAAACCGCGGGAGTCCAGTCGGGAGAGAGCAGTACCCGGAGCCTGTCGTCGCGGCGGTCCCATGTGGCGGCGGCATCCTCGTAGGCGGCGATGAGATCGTCGGTGGGAAGGGCATACCCCATAGGGGAGTTGCGCACCTCCTCCGCCAGTTCGGGAGGTAGGCGTTTCAGGAAGTCATCGTTGGCCTCGTGGACGTAGAGGTTCTCGTCGCGCAGCGTTATGCCGAGAGCGGTACGCATACCGAGGTCCTCGTAAGCCTCCAGCGCATTGTCCATGCCGAAGTTCTTCGGACCCGGTCGGCCGTAGAAGGCATCGACGGTAGTCGTGATCCCTCCCCGGACCGCGGTCATCAGGGTGACGAGGATCGCCTTGTACATGATTTCCTCGTCCATGGGCTTGAACACCGGATGTACGTAGATGTTGGCTCGCTCGAAGAGCATCTCCCAGAGGCCCGGGCCAAGCGCCGACTCGGAGTGGTAGTGCGAGGCGACGAAGCCAGGCATGACGAAGTGATCCGGGGAACCGAGGATGCGGTCGAACGGACCTCTGCCCTCGAGTTCGGTCCTGGGTCCGGAATCGACGATCTTCTTACCCTCAACGATCAGTGCACCATCGGGGATGAATGCCTCTTGGGCGAGCGTCACCACCGGGTTTCCTACGACGAGATATCTTGGCATGTCCCCGACCTTTCGCCTCGCGGGTGTCCGGAACCGGCGCAGGTATTACGCGGTGCGTGGCGAACCGGTTCGGGCCGTCTCGATGAGCTTACTTTGCGTCGCCTTCCGGTGCCTGAGGCACGGATCGAAATGACCCCCAGTCCGGGATGCGGTGCCTTAAGTACGCTATGCCGTAGACCACCAATAAGAAGGGGCCTTCCCATGCAGATCGACATGCACACCCATGTGCTCGCTCTTTCGGACGATCCGGAGTTCACGGTCCGCTACGGGCGTGAGGGTTCCCTCTGCATCTACCGGAGTTCCGGGTCGGTCCCCTCTCATCGCATGCCGACCGAGAGGGAGTGGGAGGCGAGCGGCTTCTCGCGCAAAGGTTGGCCGGTGATCGGCGGGGCTGAATCCAAGCGGGACCACGCTGGGTTCGACAAGATCGTCCTCCTATCGGTGTCCCCCCAGTGGCTGGACGGACAGTTGATAGGAACCGTCGATCCGACCGGCGTGACGGGTGTCGACGGACCTCCGGACCCCGAGAAGTGCAACGACTACATAGCCGCGCTCGTGCGCCAGGATCCCGACACCCTAATCGGTTTCGCATCTGTCAACCCGGCCTACCAAGGTCCGAAGGCGGCAGTCGAGGAACTCACGAGGGCGGTCCGCGAGCTAGGGCTCTCCGGGGTGAAGCTCTACCCGATGTACCAGCACTGGTCGCCCGACGACCGCGACCTGGGATTCCCGATATACCAGTGTGCCCTCGACCTGGGAATCCCCGTCATGTTCCACCAGGCCGGTTCCACCCGGATCGACGCGTCTCTCGGTCTGGGCCGGCCGGCGTTGCTGGACGATATCGGCCGGGAGTTCCGTGATCTGACCGTCATCATCGCCCACATGGGAATTCCGTGGCAGGACGAGGCACTGTTCCTTCTCACGAAGCATCCCAACTTCTATGGCGAACTGTCGTACCTCATCGCAGCGCTCAGCCCGAGGGAACTGTTCTCCTTCCTGCACAAGGCGGAGCCGTTCTTCGTGCCCTTGGAGAAGCTGTTCTTCGGTTCTGATTACCCCGGGTTCCTGTATGACCCGGTAGTGCTGCGCGAGAAGCTGCTCACTCTCAACGATCACGCCGAGCCGCTGGGCCTCGATCCCATCTCCCCGAGCAAGCTTGAGGGCATCATGGGCGCCCACGCGGCTGCAGCCCTCGGATGGTGAAGGAGCCTCTTGGCTTTCTTGCCGAGCCGACGATGCCCGTCCGCTGCGACGCGTGCCTGGAGAACTGGGGGCCAGTGGTATGCGGTCGGCAAAATGAGATACCCTGTCCGGTGTCGTGCCCGGTTTCGAAGCCCCAGCGATCAGTGGACACCCTTCCCCGCTGAGTGAGGTATGACTTCCGGCTACGGACTGTGTGATTGCTGGCCGTGATGCCGGTTCGTGATCTGGTTGCCAGGTGCCGGGATTGCGGTTTAGTTGGGTTGGTGGTCGTCTAGTCGGTATATGCGGCGGGTGTTTTCTCCGAGGATCTGGTCGATCTGGTGTTGGGGGATGCGGTATCCGAGTTGTTTGGCCCATTCTGGGAGCATGCGGAATTGGTCTACCCATTGTTTGAGGGTGAGTGATACTTCGATTCCGGCCATGTCGGATCCGAAGAGGATGCGGTCGGCTCCGATGCGGTCTCGCATCCAGATGATCTTTCGGACGAGTTCGTCGAGGGAGATCCAGTGTTGCCATAGGCTCATGTCGAGGTGGATGTTGGTTTTGTAGATGGCGACTGAGAGGGCTTCGTGGGCCCAGGTTTCGTAGCGGGCGGAGTGTCCTAGTACGAAGCGGAGGTTGGGGAAGTCGGCGGCGGCTGAGTCGAC
>Ga0209754_1001369_pt1 | contig 24804 bp, 32 predicted proteins | sample MesohylBB_FD_187295 | JGI IMG/M metagenome (GOLD analysis project Ga0209754, IMG submission 187295) | Host-associated microbial community of the marine sponge Aplysina aerophoba from Gulf of Piran - sponge mesohyl, lysed by bead beating... | ecosystem: Host-associated > Porifera > Sponge >... | reverse complement strand
AATTCGAGCACGGCGCCGTAGCCTCCCGGGCCGGGGTTGCCGAGGCCAACGATGAGCCTTGGGCGCGACGCCTCGGCCGGGTCGTCCGGGGCATCCTCCGGGGACGCCTCGTCCTGGCGGGCGCGCGGGGCGCTCAGGCGGTCGCGGAAGGCAGCAAAGCGGCGTCGCAGCGGCATGTCCCCATCGTCGGGCGCTGTGCACCCCGGCGCAACGCACACGGACGCCGTGGCGCCTTGCGGGGTGCACTTCGCGCTGCCGCGCGTTCCGTCAACCTGCTGTATGATCCGCGCGCCTCGCGACCTGCGGGGTATGAGCGAGGAGACGCCTGCAAGATGAGCGATGGGAACGGGCCGATCGCGGCCGCGCGTGCCGACGGACGCACGCTGCTGACCGAGGTCGAGTCCAAGCAACTGCTGCACGACGCTGGAATCAACGTAACCCAGGCACGGCTCGCCACAAGCGCCGCCGCCGCCGTCGCCGCCGCCGATGACATCGGCTACCCGGCGGTCCTCAAGGTCGTCTCCGGCGACATCGCCCACAAGTCCGACGTCGGCGGCGTCGAGCTCAACCTCGACGACGGCGACGCCGTGCGCGCCGCCTACGACCGCATGATGGCGGCCGTCGCGGAGAACGCGCCCGGCTCGAGCGTCGACGGCGTCTCGGTGCAGCAGATGGCCGCCCAGGGCACCGAGGTCATCATCGGCACCACCACCGACCCGCAGTTCGGCCCCGTCCTGGCCTTCGGCCTCGGCGGCATCATGGTCGAGGTGCTGCGCGACGTGGCGTTCCGCATCGTCCCGCTGGAATCACGCGACGCGCGCCAGGTCGTGCGCGAGATTCGCGGCTTCCCGGTGCTCGAGGGTGTGCGCGGCCAGGCCGGCGCGGACCTCGACGCACTCGAGGCGATGATCCTCCAGGTCTCGGCGTTCGCCGAGGAGCACCCGGAGGTCGCCGAGCTCGACCTGAACCCCGTCTTCGCGTACCCCGACGGCGCCATCGCCGTCGACGCGCGTGTCGTGCTGGCGGAGGAGTAGCGATATGGCCGTCGACTTTGATCGACTGCACCGCACGCTGACCCCTCGCTCCGTCGCGGTGGTGGGCGCCAAGGGTCCCGACTTCGGTTGGCTCGAGAACAACCGCAACTTCGTCGGCCCGCTCTACTCGGTGCAGCTCGACCCGAACGAGATCACCGAGATCGAGAAGCGCGGCTTCACCAACTACCTCAAGCTCGAGGAGGTTCCCGAGGACATCGACCTCGTCATCTGCGCGGTACCGCGGCCGATCGTGCCGTTCATCGTGTCGGACTCGATCAAGAAGAACGTCGGCGGCATGGCGATCTTCTCCGCCGGCTTCGCCGAGACCGGCGAGGAAGAGGCCGCCGAGCTCCAGGACCGCATCGTCGCGCTCGCCAATGACGCGGGCATGCCGATCGTCGGGCCCAACTGCATGGGCGTGTACAACCGCCGCCAGGGCGTGAAGTTCAGTGACGGCGTCGACCACGGGGACGGCGGTAACGTCTCCATCATGGGCCAGAGCGGCACGCATACCATCGGCGCGACGACGATGGCGCAGCGCGTCGGCATCCAGGTCAGCCGCGGCATCTCCTTCGGGAACGCCGTCGTCGTCAACGAGGCCGACTACCTCGAATACCTGCGCGACGACCCCGACACCGAGGTCATCGGTATCTACCTCGAGGGTCTCAAGGACGGCCGGCGCTTCTTCGAGGCGCTGCGTTCGACCACCCCGAAGAAGCCCGTCGTGATCTGGAAGGGCGGCCAGACCGCCGCCGGACAGCGCGCGACGCGCTCGCACACCGCCTCGCTGGCGACGCCGATGGCGACGTGGAACGCGCTGATCGCGCAGACCGGCGCCATCCCGGCGAACTCCGTCGACGAGATGGTCGACGCGCTGCAGGCGCTCGTCCACGCCACGGCTCCTCGCGGCCGCAGGCTCGCGCTGATGGCGATGACGGGCGGGCAGTCGGTCGCGATCTCCGACGCCTTCGGCCGCCAGGGCCTCGAGGTGCCGGAGCTCGCGGACAAGACCTACGAGACGATCGGCGAGTTCTTCAACGTCATCGGCGGCTCGTTCCGCAACCCGTTCGACATGGCGAACACCATCGGCATGGCGGGCGACTCGGCGAACCTCGCGCGCATCATGGGCGCGGTCAGCGAAGACCCGAACATCGACGCGATGGTGTTCGAGTTCTCGGCCGGGTTCTTTGCTCGGATGTGGGCAGACCACCCGGAGCGCCTCGAGGAGATGCTCGACGAGCTCGACGGGTTCCGTGAGCGCACGGGCCTGCCGCTGGTGACGGTCATGCACAACGGCGCCATCGACGAAGAGGTGATCCCGATCCGCGACCAGGTGGTCGCGCGCGGCTTCGCCGTCTTCCCGAGCTTCGACCGCGCGGCGCTCGCGCTGTCGAGGGTAATCAACTACTACGAGTGGGTGGAGGAGGCCGGGTAGGCCGCTTCGCCTCGGACGCTCGCAAGCTGCAGAAGCCCCCGCGTGAGCGGGGGCTTCGTTGCGTCTGTTGTTGGCGGATCTCCGGGTAGGCGCCTACCATCAGAGCCGGAGCGATCTCGTGGGTTACTACTACTCGGACTACTGGCGGCACCCGGAGCCCACTGAGCCATTCACGCGCGGCGTGCTTTCGTCTCGCCTGGTGTCACACCTTTCAGGCGCCACAATCGGGCAACTCAGGTACTGGCATTCGACTGGCCGTCTGACCGCGACGGCGGCGGGACGCCGCGGTATTGGTCGCCACTATTCGTGGATCGAGTACTCGCGCGCGCGTGCGACCGTCAAGCTTCTAGGCGCGGGACTGAGCCACGCGCGGCTTCATCCCAACATCGAATGGCTCGACTCGTATCTTCCTCGCTGGTACGAGATTCCACTCCTTGCTCGCGATGAAGGCAGCCTCGATCTCTCGCCGGACCGCGCACTCGCGTGCAACGCGCACGAGATGGGCCGATGGATTAGCTCGCAGCTGGTGGCGGGCGAGGCCACACCCCCCTCTCGGATTGACGCGGAGGCGCTCGGACTCACGCTCGAGGCGCTCGATTCGGAGGGGCCGTTAGGGCTGCTCAGCGAGTACGGTGATGTGGTGAGCATGGATCCCCGCGTGCTTGGTGGGGTGCCGGTGATGCGCGGAACCCGCATCGAGACAGGGATGCTTGCAGCGTTGTGCGGGCGCGAGCTGAAGGTTGAAGGGATTGCGCAGCGGTTCGGGCTTGACGCGCGGCGAGTGGAACGCGCGCTCAAGTTTGAGACCGTGATCGCCGCCTGATTGTGCGGCTCTTGCTAGACGAGGCCATGGCGCCAGGTCTGGCCGGCATCCTGACTGCCCTCGGCCATCCGTCCGATCACATCAGCGACCTTGGGATGTCCGGGGCCTCGGACGCGGAAGTCGTCCAACGGGCAATGGACTACGACGCGCTCCTCACGCTCGACCTCCACCGGCAGGCATCGGAGTGGATCGCAGTGAACACCGCGATGTTGTCCGGAGCGAACGTCGTCCGTCTACGATTCAGGGGTCGCGAAGTCTCGTCTCTCCTCAGCCAGACCCAGGCCATCCTTCGGAAGTGGTCGGAAATCGAACACCTCGTAACTGGACGTGACGACGTGCGGTTAGTCACCGTGTCACGCGCCGGGAGCCAGGTACGGGTGCAGACCGTCGACGAGATCCGGGGCATTCTGCGCGATCGGGATTCGTGACGCCCCTGGAATCCCACGCGGGCCCCGGAACTGTGTACGCGCTTTACGCTAGCGGTGTTGGCAACTACCATCGCGTACGCACGTGAGCAGTTTCCGCGCCGACAGGAGTGATCCGTGCCTGACTCCCCCTTCGACGACTACCTCGACCTGGTGGAAGCCGCCGGTGAACTCGGGATCCACCCCCAGAGCCTCCGACGCCTCATCAAGCAGAAGCGCGTCCCCGCGGTCCTCTTCGCCGGCAAGTACCTGATCGAGCGCGACAAGCTCGAGATGTTCAAGGCCAACTACGACCCGCGGCCCGGCCGCAAGCCCATCCGCCGCCTGCTCTAACCGCACCCACCTCGCCGCTCCCTCGCCCCGAGGGGTGCATCAGTGGCGGCTGTACCGGGCCGCGCTGTCGCTGCATCACATCGGTTACCCGGCTCGGCGTCCGGTCTCCCGGCCGACCTCGCGTCGCGGCGGCACCGGGCGCTGTGTCGCGCTGCGCTGCCAGGCGATCGCGAGTAGCGGCGGCTCCCGCCAATCGCCAACTGCCCATTCTGGCGACGCCGGACGTGGCGACAGAGGCCGGAGTCGGCACGTCCACGTTGAACGGACCGTAGCCTCCGAGGTACGGTGGTACCCATACGACCACAAGACAATATGTTGTGGAGATAGCCTTGAAAACGATCAGCGTGTCTGTGGACGATGGAACGCACCGGCTGGCACGAATCAGGGCTGCTGAGACCGGCACGACCGTGTCCGCCATGATGCGGGAGATGCTGCTCGAGACGCTCAACAGACCAGCAACGACAGCGCCCGGGGAGACCGAGCCAGAGAAGCGGGCGCGGCTCATCGGCGAGGTCCTCGAGCGATTCAGGAACGAAGGCATCGGCGTGGACACCGCCCAGTTGCTGACCCGGGAGCAGCTGTACGACCGTCATGCGGCTCGTTGACACCAACATCCTCCTCTACGCCGTGAGCAATCAGGAGGACGACGCCGGGAAGCGAGCCAGGGCCGAGGCCACCCTGATAGAGCCGGACCTGGCGCTCTCCGTCCAGGTGCTCCGGGAGTTCTATCACCAGGCAACCAGGCCTCTCGGGCCGGCGGGGCTCACCCACGAGCAGGCCATCGACTTCCTGCTGCCACTGGGGACCCTCCCAACCCAGGAAATCACAGTAGAACTCTTCAACCGGGCAACCGAGATCAGGGCGAGGTTCGGTGTCTCCTAATGGGACGCCGCCATCCTCGCGGCGGCGAAGCTGATGGGGTGCGAGGCCGTGTACTCGGAGGACCTGAGCCATGAGCAGAACTACGACGGGGTCCTGGTGATCAACCCGCTCCTCGGAGAACGCAGGGCGGACGAACCAACTACTTGATCAGCCGGAGCACACCCGCAGGTCGGAGGCATCCTCGGTCGCACAAGCTCCGATGCACGCGCCGGGATCCGGGTAACAGATCCGATCACGCGATCCCGGAGGGTCATGCGCGTGCGACGATGGGCGTGAGCCATCGCGGCGTCACGTCGAGACGGGTGTGAGTTGAGCGCCGACCTCCCGAGTGGATACGTCGAGGTTGACCGATGGGGTCTCGATCGCGTGTCCAGGCGGCAGCGGCTCGGAGCGCTCGTCCTCTCGCTGATCGCGGTCTTCGTCACGATGGGCGTCGGACTTGGCGCCGTGTCCCTGACCGGGGGCGAGCCGGGGCTGCGCGTCGACCTGCCCCGGATCCTCGCCGGTGGGCTGCTGGGGCTGGTGCTGCACGAACTCAGCCACGCCGTGGCGTTCCTCGCGCTTGGCGGACGGCCGAGGTTCGGGGGGAAGGTGTGGACGCGCCTCGGGCCCGTGCTCTCAGTGTCCGCGCCGGGCGCCTACTTCACCCGAGGCGCGTATCTGTCCGCCGGCCTGGGCTCGGTGCTCGTGCTGGGCGTGATCCTGATCGGGGTCGGCGCGGTCACGCCCGAGGGCGGGGCGGTGGCCGCCATCGCGATCATCGCCGCGACGGTCAACGTCGCCGGGGCTGCCGGCGACGCCATCATCGCGCTCGCCGTGCGGTCATACCCCGCAGGCGTGCGGTTCGAGGACACGGGCGATGGCTTCGTCGTATACGGGCCCGCGTAGTCCGCCGGTGTTTGCTAGCCGTCGAACTCCGAGCGCAGGTCGCCGACGCGGTGCAGGTACTCGATCGCGCTGCGGTAGTCCTCGTGTGAGATACGGCCCTCGCCCTGCAGGTAGGTGAGCAGCACCTCCAGCGTGAGCGCAGAATGGAGCCGCACCCCGAGTCCCTCGAGGCGACTGGACGCGCCCTGCTGGCGGTCGACGAGCACCATCGCGTCGCGCACGAGCACGCCGGCGCTGCGGAGCCGAGTCGCCGTGTCTACGAGCGAGCCGCCGCCCGCCGCGAGGTCGTCGACGATCAGCGCGGTCTGGCCGGGCCGGTACGCGCCCTCGATCTGCACGCGCGGCGCCGACGCGTCGTCGAGCGGGGACGACGGGCGCACGTAGACCAGGGGGACGCGCATCTGGAGCGAGAGCGCGGTCGCGATGTGCAGGCCGCCGATGGGCACCCCGGCGATGAGGTCGAAGCGCTGCACGTGCGGGTTGCGCAGCGACATCGCCAGCCGCAGCTCCTCGTCCATCACCTGCACAACGCGGGCGAGCTCCTCGGGGCGTGAGATCACGAGCTTCGGGTTCACGTAGACCGGCGAGTTGCGGACGGTCCGCCCGAGCGAGAAGTCGCCGAACTGCACGCTGCCGAGCCGCCACAGCAGGTCGGCCATCCAGAGGCGGCCGTGTCCGCCGTCCCCGCCGGATTCAAACGTCATCTTCGTCGCTCCCAGGCCTCGGGGTTCACGAGGTGTTCCGGCCGCTCGCCCGCCAGCGCCGCCAGTAGCCCGTCCACGGCGAGGTCGGCCATGCGCTCGCGCGTCGGCCCCGTCGCGCTGCCGATGTGTGGCGTAACGAGCAGGTTCGGCGCGTCGAGCAGGGGGTCGTCGGGCGGGAGCGGCTCCGGCGTGGTCACGTCGAGCGCCGCGCCACCGATCTCGCCGCGCACGAGGGCGTCGCGCAGCGCGGCCTGGTCGACCACGCCGCCGCGCGAGGTGTTCACGAAGATCGCGTGCGGCTGCATCCGCGCGAACGCCTCCGCGCCGAACATCCCCTCGGTCTCCGTGCTCAGCGGGACGTGCACAGAGACGAAGTCTGACGCGCCGAGGAGCGTGTGGAGGTCCACGCTCTCGCCCGGGAATCCGCGCGCGCGGCGGCGGCCGTGGTACAGCACGCGCATGCCGAAGCCCTGCGCGCGTTGGGCAACGGCTGCGCCGATGCGGCCCGGCCCGACGACGCCGAGCGTCGCGCCGTGGACGGCGCTGCCGAGCATCCACGTCGGGTGCCACGGCCCCCATGCACCGTCGCGGACTGCGTGCTCGCTCTCGCCGATGCGTCGAGCGGCGCCGAGCAGCAGCGCGAACGCGAGGTCGGCGGTGGTCTCGGTGAGCACGCCCGGTGTGTTCGTGACGAGCACGCCGCGCTCCGTGGCAGCGACGACGTCGACGTTGTCGTAGCCGACCGCCATGTTCGCGACGACGCGGACGTTGGGCCGGCAGTCGAGGAGCGCCGCGTCGACGCGCTCGGTGAGCATGGTCAGGAGCCCGGCGCAGCCCGCGGAGCGCTCGGCGACCTCCTCGTACGTCGGCGGGCGGTCGAGCTCCCACACGTCGGGTGTGGTCGCCGCGCGCAGTCGTTCGAGGGGCGCGTTGCCGGGCAAGGCGCGTGAGACGAAGACCCGGGGGAGGTGGTGGGAGTCGGCTGTCGGCACGTCAGCGATTGTATCGCGCCCGGCCGGGCTATCGGTTAAGGATCGCGCTGCGCCCCGGCGGCTCGGGCGCAACGAGGGGCGAGACCTCGCCGGGGTTGAGCGCCTGCGTCCGCCCCTCGATGTGCAGCAAGCCGACGAGCGCCGCCGTCGCGGCGTCGAGTTCGTCGTGCGTGGGGCGACGCTTGCGCGGGATGCCGCGCACGCCCACGCGGCGCAGGCCGCGCCGCAACCCGTCGCGGTCGCGCTTGCGCGGGATGCCGAAGATGTCCTGGGCCATCCCCGGATACACCTCGACGACCGGGAAGCCGCGGGCGCGCAGCCGCTCGCCGAGCGCGATTCCGCGCAGCGTGAGCCCGACCATCGAGGGGATGAGCGTGGGGTAGGGCCGGTAGCCCATCGCGGCGCAGATGCGGTCGACCTCGCGCATGATGCCGTGGCGAGCGCACTCGCACGCCGGGTCGGCGCAGCAGCGGCCCTCGGGCAGCGCGAGCGGCGCGTCGATCGCCACGATCGCCGGCGCATGGCGCTCGACGACATCCTCGATCTCGCCGTCCGTACGCACGGTCTCGAGGAGACGCAGCCGCCGGTCGAGGCCGAGCACCGCGAGGCCGGTGGGGTAGCGCGGCCCGCTGCGCAGGTCGATGCCGAGTGCGAGCGGCCCGATGGCGGAGCCGGGGCGGGAGTCAGCGCGCTGCTTTGATACACTCACCGCACACCCTCGCAGTACCCACCTGCGGGCTCCCGGAACGGTATCGGGAGCCCGTTGTCGAGAGGATAGCCCGATGGCGGTCAAGAACGAGATGGAGCCCTTCACGCGTATCGACGTGCATGAGGCGAAAGAGATGATCGACAACGGCGACGTGCAGGTTGTCGACTCGCGCGAGATGCACGAGCACGCCGACGGCCACGTGCCCGGTTCGCTCAACATCCCGCACATGGCGACGCTCGTGCGCGCCTCGGACCTCGCGACGGATCGCCCGGTCCTCTTCATCTGCAAGTCCGGCCAGCGCTCCGCCGTCGCCGCCGAGTTCGCGGCCACCATGGGCCTGACCGACCTCTACAACGTCGAGGGCGGCCACGATGACTGGGCCGAGGCCGGTTACCCGATGGAGACGTAGCTCGCCCACCTACCTGCTCTTCGACATCGACGGCACGCTCCTCGACTCCGACGGGGCGGGCCGAGGCGCGCTCAATCGCGCCTACTCCGAGGTCGCCGGCATCGCCAACGCGATGGACGGCGTCGTGTTCCAGGGCCGCACCGACTGCTGGATCCTCGACGAGGTGACGCGGCGCACCGGGCTCGACGTCGACCGCTCGGTGCTCCTGCCGCGCTACTACGAGATCGTCGAGCAGGAGCTCGCCGAGCGAAACCCCCGCGCGCTGCCCGGCGTCCCGGAACTGGTCGACGCGCTCGCGGCGCGTGACGACGTGGTGCTTGGCCTCGGGACCGGCAACCTCCGACGCGCGGCATTCCTCAAGCTCGCCTCGGTCGGCCTCGACGGCTACTTCACCGGCGGTGGCTTCGGCGACGACCATGTCGACCGCGTCGACATGCTCCGCGACGGCGCGCGCGAGATCGGTTGGACCGAGGGCGAGCGCCTCGCGGTCATCGGCGACACGGAGCACGACATCACCGGAGGTCGAGCCCTCGGCGCGTTCGTGCTGGCGGTCGCGACGGGCTGGACGAGCTTCGAGGAGCTGGCGGCGCACCAGCCAGACGCGCTGCTGCCGGACCTGTCGGACCTCGACGGTGTGATGGCGATGCTGCTGAGTGGCTAGTCGCTATCGAGTCTCACGCGGGCGAGGTCGTACATCGACTGTAGGTTGAGCCAGACGCTGGCCGGAGTACCGAGCACGCGCTGGAGGCCGAGGGCAGTTTCGTTGGAGATGGCCTCGTGGCCGCAGACGACCTCGTTGATGACCTGCACCGAGCGCTCCATGCGGCGCGCGATTTCCGACTGCGTCATGCCCCGCGCCTCGATCTCCTCGCCGAGGTAGAGCCCCGGATGGATCGCGCGGTCACGCGTGCTAGCCATGGTGATCCTCCACACCCTACCGCAGATCCCACAACCTCGGCGCTGTCGTGGCGATGCTGCTGGGGGTGAGTCTACAGCGGTCGGGATGTTGCGCTGTAGCGACCGCGTGGCGCGGTCGCCGTTCTTGGTGACATCAGGCAAGCAGGCTGGGCTGCATCGGCTTGCCCGTCTCAGGGTCGGCAAGCGCGGGCAACGCGGGGCGGCGACCATCGAAGAAGTCTTCGATTGACCAGAGCTGCACGCGAGGATAGCGCGTCGCGCCGAACGCCATCTCGCCCATTGACGTTGCCTCGGCTCGTGCCTGAGCGGACGTCACACTATCCAGCGTGACATACAAGCCGAGTGCTGCGTTCTCGCGCTCAACTACATGCAGGAAATCGCGGAACTGCCCGAGTTGGAAACTCCTGCCGCCCTTGACCTGTGCCAGCACCAGCTGTGACGCGTGATCGCGTGGCTTCTCAAGCAGCTTGCCGCGACCGTCAATGCCGTGATCGGCGCCCTTCCGCTCGTTCGGCGCGAGGCCTGGTATGCGTGATACTGCCCATGCCTCGAAGTCATATGCACGTTCGGCCGCGAGCCTGCGTGCGCTCGCCATGTCCTGCGGGATGCCGAACATTGGGGCCTCAACCCCCATGGGTTGCAGCCGCCGCCGGATCACGTCCATCGCGGTTGCTGAGATGTCGATCCCGACCCACCGGCGGCCAAGGTTGTGCGCGGCTACCACAGCAGTACCGCACCCGCAGAAGGGATCCAGTACGAGGTCGTTGGGGCTACTCGACGCGGAGATGATCCGATCGAGCAGCGCCAGCGGCTTCTGAGTCGGGTAGCCGACGCGTTCCCGGGAGTTCCCGGCGATGATGCCGATATCGCTCCAGACGTCGCGCCGGGGCATACCCCGCGTCGGCTCGTCGACCGGGATGACCCGGGTCGGGTTGTCTGGGTCCTTGCGATTCGACCCACCCTTGAAGCGCCGGAGGTAGCTCTCGCTGGCTGGTTCGTAGTCCACGTTGAACACCGCATCCGCGGGATCCTTCATGTAGTAGAGGATGGTGTCGTGCATCCTCTGGAAACCCCTGAAGGTGCGCACGGACCAGCGCCGGTATGACCAGATCACCTCGTTGCGAAAGCTCCCGTGGCCGAAGATCGCGTCCATCATCGCTTTCAGGTAGTGGCTCGCAGTCGGATCGCAGTGCAGGTAGATGCTGCCGTGCGCGGCCAAGAGCCGCCGCATTTCAATCAACCGCTCGCCCATGTATGTGAGGTACGCAAGCATGCCCGATGGGCCAAGCAGAGAGCGGAAGCCCAACGTCACTTGGTGCAGCGGGTGCGCAACCGCGTTCTCGAAGCGGGCCGTGCGCTCGGCTGCGGCCTCATCCCACTTCCAAGTGTCAGCGAATCCCCGGACTTGCGCCTGCGTCCCGCTGTCCGACCCGAAGATGATGTTGTAGTCCGCGCTACTGTTGAACGGCGGATCCAGATAGATGAGATCGACGGCCCCATCGGGCCATTCACGCATCCAATCGAGGCAATCGCCGTAGTAGAGCGCCGGGTTCTGCACGTGGTCTACCCATCGGGGAGACGGGACAACGCCAGTCTGCCCCATCGTGGCGCCGCATTCAACGCTGTGCCGTACTCACCCACCTCGGACGAACACCAGCACGGCCACCAGCGCCAGGCTCACCGCAGCCACGATCAGCACGTTGCGGAGGTGTCGCCCCGATGTGCGCATGGCGCCGGCGCGGGGTGAGCCCCGACCGTCCCAGCCGAGCTCGATGAGCACGTCCGCTGCCTGGTCGCGCTCCGCTCGCGGGACGAACAGCGTGTAGACGAACGGCACGCCGACCGGGTAGGCCGACGAGGTCAGGTTGAAGCGCGCCGCGTCCTCGATGTGCAGCTCGGCGTCGATGTCGGCTTCGAGGAGGGCGTCGTGCCACTCACCGACGAGGTCGCCGTCGCGCTGGGCGGTGAGCAGGATGAGCCCACGCGCCGCGGGCTCTACGTCGGAGTTGGGGTCGGGTTGCAGGGTCACGGCCGTCCGGCCGCCGTTCCGCGAGCTCCGGCTAGGCCGGCTGGAGCGCGCGCACCTGCACGGCGGCCGTGCCGTCGGCGCTGCCGCCGAGGGGGAACAACGCCATCACCGCGCCGCCGTCGTACCACGCCGGCACGTAGACCGTGCCCGGCGCCACGCCGTCGTCGAGCCGCGCCGTGATGCGCACCTCGGCGTCGCCGGCGGCGAGCACGAGGTCGTCGCCCATGCGGATGCCGAGCGGCTCGGCGTCGCGCGGGTTGATCAGCGCGTCCTCCTCGCGGTGCAGCTTGTCGGCGTCCTCCGAGTGGATCGAGGAGGCCTCCCACGAGGTGTAGAGCGAGCGGCCGGTGATGAGCCGCAAACCGTTGTCGGCTGCGGCCGGCGCGGCGACCGGCTGGTACTGCGTGCGGGCGGCTGTCATCTCGCCGAGCGCGCGCGTGCGCGAGGGCATGAGGCCCTCGTAGCGTGTGTAGCCCTCGACGCGCTCAGCGGCCTCGGCCATCACGTCGGCAGCATTCTCGTAGGCGAACTCGCCGCCGAGGGCGTTCGCGAGCGCGGTGAGGATCGCAACGCCCTCGCGCTCGTCGCGCCGGGGCTCAGCAGCGGGGCGCTGGCGCGTGATGCGCCGGTCGCCCGACGTGATCGTGCCGTTCTTCGCGAAGAACGGCAGCTCGGCCAGCACGACGTTCGCGTGCTCCGCGGCCGTCGAGCGCACCGAGTCCACCACGACCAGCGCGTCGACCGCCTCGAGGGCGGCGCGCACGTCGGCCGTGCCGGTCGCGCTGAGCAGCGGGTTGTCGTCGTGGATGAGCAGGGCGCGGATCGAGCCTTCGCGGGCCCCCTCGATGATCTCGTGGAACGAGCGGCCGCCGTCACCGGGCTGAAGGCCCATGTCGGCGAGGCCGAGCGTGTTCCCGTCTGTCGGGAGGTAGTGCAGGCCCATCGCCGCGCGGCCGCCGAGGGCGGCAATGGCGAGGTTCGCCGTCGCGCGCGCCTGCTGTGCGGCGGGCTCGACGCTGAACGGGTCCGGCGCGAACACGACGGCGAACGTCGGGCGCTCTTCGCTCGCGCCGTTGTCGTCGGAGGGCGGCGCCGGCTTGCGGTCGGCGATGAGGGCACAGGCCCGGGCCAGTGCGTCGGCGTCGACGCCCTCGGGCGTGGCCGGCTCGCCGGCCGCGGCGTCGACGCTGTGCGCGAGCTGCTGCGCGGTCAGCGCCTCGTGGCCGGGCGCGGGCTGTAGCCACACCTCGGCGAAGTCGACGAGCTCGCCCCAGCGCGACGAGATGAGCACGAGCTTCGCGCCGCGCTTCACCACGGCGTCCTTCACGCGCAGCGAGATGACCTGGTGCGACTCCTCGATGTCCCCGCCCACGACCACGATCGTGTCGGCGTGCTCGATGTCGGCGTACGTCGAGGTCAGGCGGTCGGAGCCGAGCGCCTCGGTGAAGGCCGCCGCGACGGCGCGGTGGACCGGGCCGCCGACGTGGTCGAGGTGCGGCGTGCCGATGACCTCGCGCGCGAGGCGCGTGAGCAGCGCGGCTTCCTCGTTCGTGGCGAGCGGGGAGCCGAGCACCGCGACGGCGTCCGCGCCGTGCTCCGCCTTGACCGCGGCAAGGGCGCTCGCGGCCTCGTCCATCGCCTCCTCGGGCGTGACGGGGAGCAGGCGGTCGCCGCGACGGGCGAGCGAGCGGCTGAGCCGCTGGCCGTCGGTGACGGAGTCGTAGTGGAAGCGCCCGCGCACGCAGATCTGGTCGCGGCTGGTCGGGTTGAGGCGGTCGGGCCGCACGATGACCGGGCGGCCGTCGCGCGTGCCGTAGGAGATGGTGCAGCCGACGGAGCAGCCGTTGCACGCCGAGTTGGTCCACTCCTCGGCGAGGGCGACCCACTTGTTCGGCTTCTCCATCAGCGTCGCCGTGGGGCAGACGTCGATGCAGGCGCCGCAGAAGTCGCAGTTGGACTCGTGGATGGCGCCGCCGGTGCCGAAGGCGATCATCGTCGACGGGCCCTTGCCGGAGAGGCTGATGGCCCCGGTGTGCCGGAGGTCCGCGCAGGCGCGGACGCAGCGGGTGCAGATGATGCACATCTGCGGGTCGAACTCGAGGAACGGGTTGGCGCGGTCGGGGTCGGGCGGCGGCGTCTCGTAGTACGAGCGGTCCTCGCCGACCCACGGCTCCTCGAACTCGCCCATGTCGATGAGCTCGGTCGAGGTCTGGAGCTCGCAGCGGTAGTTCTTGCTGCACGTCAGGCAGCGATGCGTCACCACATCGTCGCGGAGGCAGATCTCGCCGGGCTGGCAGTGGACGCGGCGGTGGCAGGTGAGGCAGCGGTCGGGGTGGTTCGCCATGATCAGCGACATCACCTGCTGACGCGCGCGCTTCACCTCGGGCTTCTCGGTGTTGACGACCATGCCGTCGCTGGCGACGGCGGTGCACGACAGCTGCAGCGGGCCCGGGCGTCCACCCTCGATCTCGACGATGCAGGTGCGGCAGCCGGCGTAGGGCGCGAGGCCGTCGATGTAGCAGAGGTTCGTGATACGAACGCCCTGCTCCTTGATCACCTCGACAAGGGGACGGCCCGCCTCGACCTCGATCTCGGCGCCGTTGAGGGTCATGGTCGCCACGGAGTGGAGCCTCTCCTGCCGCTAGTCGCGGTCGAGCTTGCCGGGCAGGTGTTGCGGGCCGAAGTCGCCGTCGCTGCCGGCGACCGGGAAGCGGCCGCGCGCGGTCGGCATGGCGGTGCGGAGCGGGATCTCGTCCTGGATCTGGCCGTTGGGGTACGTCCCACCGGTGCGCTCGAGGTACGCCTGCGACTCACGCGACAGCGCGTCGCGGTCGCGGTACATGTCCTCGAAGACGTAAACGGCGTCGTCGTAGCGGCCGCCGGCCTGGATGGCCTGGTAGGGGCAGGCCTCGGTGCAGAGGCCGCAGTACATGCAGATGCGGAAGTCGATCTCGTAGCGGTCGACGTTGAGGGTGCCGTCCTCGCGCGGCGAGGTCTGGACGAGGATGCAGCCGTCGGGGCACGCCTGCGCGCAGGTGGAGCAGCCGGTGCAGCGCTCCTCGAACCACAGGAGGTTGGTGCGGGCGCGCACGGGCACGTCGCGCTCCTCCTCCGGGTAGGAGACGGTGATGGGCGGGCGGAAGATGTGCTTGAAGGTGACGAGCATGCCTCTGGCGATGCCCATGCCGTAGGCCACGGTGCCCCCTCGCATGATCGCGGCCGGACGGCGTCCGGCACTCGCGGCGCAGCATAGCCGACGGGGGGCGTGGGGGACAGCGGAGCGAGGGGCATCGAGGCGGATTGCGGGCGCGGAGCCGCCGAGGGCTCGCCATCGGGGGCTGATGTCGCGGCCGCCTTGTGTGCGGCGGTCGCCCACGCTACTGTGCTACACAGGAACTGTGGAGCTGTGAGCGATGAGGAACATCACCGTATCCGTCGACGAGGAGACGTACCGCCTCGCGCGCGTCCGCGCCGCCGAGTCGGACACCTCGGTGTCCGCGCTCGTGCGCGAATTCCTCGAGGAGCTCGTCCACGGCGAGACCCGCGAGGAACGCTTCGCACGCCTCGAGCGCCTCCAGGACGCGGTCTTCGCCGAGATCAAGGCTCGCGACGGTGGCCTGCGCGCCGCCGACAACCTGTCCCGCGACGAGCTGTACGACCGCGATGCGTTTCGTTGACACGAACGTCCTCATCTATGCGGTGAGTGTCGATCCGGCGGAGGCAGATAAGCAGCGACTGGCCAGTGACCTCCTGACGCGAGACGACCTCGTCGTCTCCATCCAGGTGGTGCAGGAGTTCTACATGCAGGCGACACGCGCTTCGCGACCCGGCGCCCTCACGCACGACGAAGCGTCCCGATTCGTCGACGGGCTGCAGCGCTTTGCTATTCAGGACATGACCTTCGATGTGGTGCGCTCGGCGCTCGCGATCCGTGGGCGCTTCGGGCTGTCGTACTGGGACAGCGCCATTCTCGCCGCGGCCCGGGCAACGGGCTGCGAGATCGTGTACTCCGAGGACATGAGCCACGAGCAGGACTACGACGGCCTGCGCGTCGTCAATCCCTTCTCGGACATAGCGCCCGCGGCGTGAGGGGCCTCGCGCCCGCCCGGACGGCGAGCCTGTCGGATACCCTCGACGCCATGACCGCCGACCGCTGGGCTCCCGGCACGCACATCACGGCACGCAGCATCTGGAATGGCCGCGTGTTCGCGGCCTCGTGCTTCGTCGTCATCGAGGACAGCGGCGATGTGCTCGTGGCGTGTACGCCGCCCGGCACCATCTGGAAGCGCCCCGTCGACCTCGACGGCAACGACATCCGGCTGCCACACGAGGAGTGGCGGCTGCGTGACGATGTCTGGCGCGGGCGCGGCATGGTTCGCGTGTGGATGCGGGACGTCGCCCACTCCGTGCTCATCTTCCTCGGCGACGGCGACGTGGGCGGCTGGTACGTGAACATGGAGACGCCGTTCCTACGCAACGCGATCGGCCTTGACCTGCGCGACCAGCACCTCGACATCATCCTGTCGGCCGACTTGAGCCGCGTGCGGTGGAAGGACGAGGACGAGGTCGATGCGGCCGTCGCCTTCGGCAGCATGACCGCGGACGAGGCCGCCGAGGTGCGCGCCGAGGGCGAGCGCGCCGTCGAGTGGATCCGCCGAGGCGACCACCCGGCCTTCGACGACCGTTGGCGGACGTGGACGGTGCCTGAGGAGTGGGACGTGCCCGTGCTCGCCCCCGGCTGGGACACACTGCCGCCTGCCACGTAGCGAACGAACCGGGGCGAACGCTCCTGCTACCCCTGGTCGCCAGAGCCCGTGTACGAGGCCGGCGTCTCGGCGACGGCCGTTCGTTGCCCCGCGAGCGTGGTAGCGACGGTCTCCCGAGCGAGCGTTCGGAATTCGCTCTCATCGCGCATGCCGTCACAGACCTCGGTCGCTACGATCGAGAGGCGGTCGAGCAGCCCCCTGAGCGCGCCTGCATGGGCTGTGTCGAGGCTGAGTTCAGCCTCCCAGGCGAGGAAGTCCCGGATCGTGCGTTGGCCGTCGAGATAGCCGTTGAGTTGGCGCGACAGATCGGCGGCGATGGGTGAACCGAGCAGCTGCGAGTCCGACATGGTAACCGCCGCCTGATGCCTTCCGTTCGCGTACCGGAGTACGAGCTCGCTGACCTGTTCACCGCCCTCGAGATCTGGTCGCGGCTCGACGAAGGCTCCACGACGGTCGACGAGAGGGCCGCCGCGCCGGCACGGCTTTGCTCGATCCCCGGGGCAATATCGTACTACGCGCGCCTGACCACGCGCGGTGGTGAGCAGGCACGTGTGCACCTCGTGGACTGTCCGATTGCGGGTGTAGTCGGTCGCTGGCCGTCGGCACTCAGGGTTGGCGACGTTACCCTCTACCGGGTAGGCCATCAGGCCCGCCCTGCAGACCGCGTGCCTGGGGAGCCGCCGCTATGACCGAAGCGACCGATGCACCCCTCGCACCGCCCGACCTGGAGTTTCGTCCCGTCACGCCCGAACGCTGGCCCGACCTCGCAGCCCTCTTCGACGGGCGCGGCGGACCCAAGTACTGCTGGTGCATGGTCTGGCGCCCCTGGCCCGAGGGCGTCGAGCGCAGCCGGCCGAACAAGCGCGCCGAGATGGAACGGACCGTGCTCGGCGGCACGCCCGTCGGCATCCTCGCGTACGTCGAGGGCGAACCGGTGGCGTGGTGCTCCGTCGCGCCGCGTGAGACGTATCGCAAGCTCGGCGGCGACGAGTACCCCGACGGCACCAACGTGTGGTCCATCGTCTGCTTCTTCGCCCAGCGCCCCCAGCGCGGGCGCGGCATCACCTCGCGCCTGCTCGACGCCGCGTGCGCCGAGGCGTCCGCTGCCGGTGCTGACGTGATCGAGGCGTACCCCGTCGACCCCGACTCGCCGAGCTACAAGTTCATGGGTGTCCTCTCGAACTTCCTCGACGCTGGCTTCGAGGAGACCGGGCGGGTGGGCAAGCGTCGGCACGTCATGCGTCGCTGGCTGCGCTCGTGACCACCAAGCTGTGGCAGCCCGGCGACCACATCACCGGCCGGAGCATCTGGTTCGGGCGTCCATTCGCTGCGTGGCCGTTCGTGGTCGTCGAGGATCGCGGCGACGTGCTCGCGGTCTGCATCCCTCCCGACGCCGTGTGGAAGCGCCCCACGGACCTCGACGGCAACGACATCCGGCTCCCGCACGGCGAGTGGAGCTTCCGCGACGATCCGTGGCGCGGACGAGGCATGGTGCGCGTCTACATCGAGGGCGCCGCGCATTCCGTCCTGGTCTTCCTCGAAGACGGCGACGTCCGCCAGTGGTACGTGAACCTGGAAGCGCCCTTCCGCCGCACTGCGATCGGCATCGACAGCCGCGACCAGCACCTCGATATCGTCTTCCCACCCGACCTCGGCGAGCCGAAGTGGAAGGATGAGGACGAGCTCGAGGAGGCCGTCGCCTACGGCAGCATGAGCGCCGAGGAGGCCTCGGACGTCCGCGCCGAAGGCGAACGCGCTATCGCCTGGGTGCGACGAGGCGACCACCCCGCCATCGACGACCGCTGGCGTACGTGGACGCCGCAGGCCGAGTGGGGCATCCCCACCCTCGCGCCAGACTGGGAGACGCTGCCGCCCGCAGTTTCCTGAGCGTTCTGATCCCCTCGCCCCCTGTGGGGGGAGAGGGTGAGGGTGAGGGGGGCGCGCCGGGGCGCGACAGACTCCTGGCGTACCCGCAGACCCTCACCCCCGCCCTCTCCCTCGGGGAGAGGGGGCCGGATCTGGGGAGAGGGGCCGCGCTCACACCTCGTAGGTCGCGAAGTCCTCGGCCAGCTCTACGGCGTCGAGCGAGCGCGCCCACTCCGGCACGGCAAGCGGGTCGTAGTGCGTCACGAGGAGGCGCGTCGACGGGTCGAGGGCGGCGCGCAGCGTGCCGATGTCGTCCCACTCCATGTGGCCCTGTTCGCGGTCGCCGCCGCACTCGGCGATGAGCAGGTCGGCGCCCTCGGCGAGCTGGAGCAGCGCCTCGCCGTACGCAGTGTCGCCTGAGTAGGCGACGACGCCACCCGGGAGCAGGACGCGGAAGCCTAGCGCCTCGATGCCCGGTGCGTGGTCCATTGCCACGCACTCGACTTGCACGCCCGCCCACTCGAACGCAGACCCGCCGCACTGCTCGAACCACTCGATACGTGGGTCGTCGCGGTCCGGCAGCCGCGAGGACGTACCGACCACCTCGCGTAGCCGGTCGTAGATGCCGGGTGGCCCGGCGATGGCGAGCGGGTGCGCCCTCGGCGTCCCATCGCGCCCGGCCCGGCGCTCCTGGAGCAGGAACAGGTCGACGCCGCCGATGTGGTCGGAGTGCTCGTGCGAGAGCAGGACGAGGTCGATCGCCGTCGTGGGCACGTCGAGGCGGAAGAGGTGGGGGAGCGTCTGCGGGGGGCAGTCGAGCAGCACGCGCCCGTTGAGCAGGAAGCCGCTCCAGTAGGCGCCGTGGGAGAAGGCGAAGCCGGAGCCCAGGCAGTCCAGGCGCATCCGCTACTCGCGAATCCGGGCGTACAGGAGCTGGTCGATGGTCTCGCCGTCTTTGGTGACGCTCTTGCGCAGCCGCCCCTCGAAGACGTAGCCCGCCTTCTCCAGCACGCGGGCCGACGCTGGGTTCCACTCGAACACGCCGGCGTGCAGGCGTACGAGGTCGTGCTGCGCGAAGGCGTACTCCGTCACCGCGATCACGGCCGCCGTGGCGATGCCACGGCCCCAGAGCGGCTCTCCCAGCCAGTACCCGATCTCGGCGGACCGTCGATGCACGTCGCTGCCGAACGTGAGCCCGATGCCCCCGATCAGCAGGTCCGGCGAGGCGATGGCCCAGTTCGACTCCGGCCAGCGTTCCAGCGCGCGTGCGAGCCACTCCTGAGCGTCCAGAGTCGTGTACGGGTACGGGAAGGCGTCGCGCAGGTTGCGTGAGACGTTGCGGTTGTTCGCGTACCGGGCGAGGGAGTAGGCGTCGTTGGGGCGAAGGCTGCGTACCTGCCAGTGACCGATGTCGATGTGCATGACATGTCCCCGGTGGATGGATCGCGAGCGGCGTGTGCTGGACTGGCCTGGTTCCGGGATCGCTGCCCCGGCCCTGTCGCGCGGCTACCTCGCGGCGGCTGGGTCCGGGACGCCGCAGAGGCGGCGACCCTCGTCCAGCGTGTCCGGGGTGTCGAGGTCGATGCGCACGATCGGCTCGTCGTCCATCGGGATCTGGAGCGGGGGGTGGCGCTGCAGGATGGCGCGCAGGCCCAGCTCCGCCTCGTTCGCGCCCGCAAGCTCCTCGAGCAGCGACCCGTCGACGACCACCGGGTGGCCGCGGGCCGCGCCCAGCGACGGCTGCACCGCCTCGGCGCCCGTCGCGCGCAGCTCGTCCACGAGGCGGTCGATGATGTCGGCGCGCGTCGGCTGGTCCACGTTCTGGATGACGATCGCCGACGGCCGCACGCGCGACGGCGCGAGCAGCGCGCCCGCGCCCGTGGCGAGCGACGTCGAGCGCCCCTGCGCCCATCGAGGGTTGAACACGCAGTGCCGCCGCGCGCCCGCGGGCAGCGCCCGCCGCACGTCGTCGGCGAACGCACCCGTCACCACCACGATCTCGTCGGCGGTCGAGCGCCGGAGCACGTCGAGCTCCCACGCCAGCAGGCACGTGTCGCCCCACGGCAGCAGCGGCTTGGGCGAGCCCATGCGCGTCGACGCGCCGGCGGCGAGGATCAGCGCCGCCACGCTCACGACGCGGCTCCTGCCGTGTCGGTCGCATGCTCCTTGCGCCAGGTCTCGACGGCCTCGCGCACAGCGGCCGCGGCGAGGACGGAGCAGTGAATCTTCGACTTCGGCAGCCCGCCGACGGCGTCGGCGTAGTCGTCGCGCGTCAGCGCGACCGCCTCGTCGAGCGTGCGCCCCGTGAGCAACTCGGTAGCCGCCGACGAGGTACCAATGGAGGCAGGACACCCCGACGTCAGGAATGACGCGGCCGCCACGCGCTCCTCCTCGATGCGCAGGAAGATGCGCATGGAGTCCCCGCACACCGGATTGGTCACGAACGCCTCGGCGTCCGGGTCATCCATGGCCCCGGCGTTGCGCGGGTGCTCGAAGTGGTCGATGAGGGCGTCGCTGTAGCCCGTAGTGGTTCGTGGCATGGCGGTATTGTCGCACGGGTTGGGGTGGACGATCAGTCACGAGGCCCGACGAATCTTAGGCAAAATGGGAGCTAGAATCCCGCGTCCATGCGGAATTCTCGTGCTGTAAGAGTGAACACTCGCTCTTGATTCAGCGCCACTCGGACACCAGAGTCGTTACTTACTACATCCCAGTCTTCGGGCATGTGATCGCGAAAATGTAGGGCCGTGCAAACGACGAGGGGGTCAGCAGCCCCGGGTGAGGTGGTGAAGAACCGCCCGTATCGCTCGAGCACATCGTCATGGTACGCGAGTATGTCGGTCGTCTCTCGCACCCCAAGCACGTCCCGGTTTCTCCGGGCCCAAGAGCGTAGCTTGTCGTTCTTGTCGATCAACTTCGCGTAGCACCGCGTCAGGTACCCGGAATCTCCCGCTCTTGGCTAGCCTTGTGAGGAAGCGCATCGGCGCCTGCGGATTCTTCCCGCCGAGTAAGTGAATGAGTGCATCCGAATCGACGAGATAGCCCTTGTTCGGCGCGAGGACCATTAACCCGCAATCAACTCGACATCAGACGCCTTGAGGCGAAGTGTCCGAGCAATCTCGGCAATACTAATCCGTTCGTCTAGGAGTGCGTGGCTGATGAGCCGTGAGGCGTGGTCACCTAAGTATCTGCGGTACCTCTTGTACACGGACGAGCCGCCCCCGCGTGGCCGACCCATCGCCGTGTGCCAATATGGCTTGTAGCCGCTATCCGCCACGACGCCGAGTTCTTGGAGGCGGATACCAATTACCGCGGCGCTGACACAGAACCGGTCTCGAAGATCCTTGCGGATACCAACGGGCCAATCCCGGAAGCTGCGCGGCCAGACTCCTGACTCGGGGGGGAGGGCGCCGAGCAGCTCGGCAGATGGTACTAGTACTTCGGCAGCGAGGGCATTGGCCGCTCGCTCTTCGTTGCGAGGTGCACGCACGTGCGGGTCGCACAGAGTGCCGGAATCGACCCTCAGAATGAGGTGTCCGAGTTCGTGATGCAGCGTGAACATCTGGCTAGCTGGCGAGTCGGCTGTGTTGAGTGCGACTGCGGGCGGACCACCCGGGTCCCACCGTGAGAGCCCCCGCAATTCGTCGACGGGCATCGGGATACGGAACACGGATACCCCAAGATCTTCGATGGCTCTAACCCAACCGCTCAGCGCATCGGCTTCCCCGTCCCAAGATGCTTGCTCCACGGTGCCCACACCCAGCGCCGATCGTGTCTCGTCCGCGAGCGCGCCAAGATCGGCCGTCTCTGGAGAAGAGCCACGCACAGACGGGAGCGCAATTTGTTCGTCGCGCGATAGTAGCGACGTGACGCGGTGAGTGACCTCATACAACCGATCGAAAAGGTCAATCCGCTGATACGCGGCGTAGCTCAGGGTGCTCGATGCTCCCGCGGGCCGCCGGAAGTCTCGCCATGGTCGGCTCGGGAGCTCGGCACCGAACAAGTCCAAGTAGCGAACGAAGCAGATGCCCGCGAGCGCCTCAGCCTCCGCTACGCTCGCCAACCGATCGCCGCGCTCAATCGCTGCTATGTCTTGAGCGGTTAGTACCGCGCCATCCATGTATCGGCCGACTTCTTCTGTAGCGCGCTCCGCGGCCTCGCGACGAGACAGCCCGACGCGACTCCGAGCCGCCTCCAGGATGGAGCCGTTGACCTGCACACCGGTTCCTGCTCCCGAGACCGTCATTCCTCTCCCGTTCGTCCACTACCCAGCCGAGCGCATGGAGGCGCGCTAGGCTCCAGTGGTGCAGAGGCCCCAGCGTACACTGAACAAACGCTCGATAGCACCAACTCGTGGGCATCGATCGCGCCACTCATCTCGGTGATCGCGAGCGTTATCGCCCCACGCCCTGCATACACGTCAGCCCGTCCGGCTCCACCCCTCGCCCCATCACCACCACCCGCACCCGCCCCAGCCCCGCCGGGTCCAGCAGCGTGTCCGACGCCGCGCGGGCCGTGGCGTAGGCGGCGAGGTCCGAGGCGGCGCGGGTGCGGGCGGCTTCGAGTTGCTCGCCGATGCCGAGCGCGATGAGGGCCTCGGTCTGGGAGACGGGGGGTGCGGAGGCGAAGCCGGATTCGGCCGCGGCCGCGGTGAGGGAGGTGAGGTCGACGTGGGCGGTGAGGTCCGTGAGGCCGGGGTGGGCGAGCGGGTCGGGTTGCGGGCTGTGGTCGCGGAACGCCATGAGCGTGCCCATACGGCGCCATGGGGCGTAGAGGCGCTCGGCCTCATAGCCGTAGTCGATGGTGAGGATGTAGCCGCGTCCGACGCGCGACGCCAGCGCGCGCATCGCCTCGCCGGCGGCGAGCGAGACCTCGGCGCGGCTGCCGTCGCCGGGCTCGATGCCGAGCCGCGCGAAGTAGGCGGCGAGGGCGGGCGTGCTGGCATCGCCGAGCTCGAGTTGCAGCCCGCCTTCGGCGTTCACCACGTACCACTCGCGCAGCTCGTCGCCGCGGCGCTCGACCAGGTGGACGGGGAATGCGTCGAACAGCTCGTTGCTGATCACGACGCCCTCGATGGGGTCGGGCTCGGCGAGCCAGTCGGCGAAGAGTGCGGTGCGCACGTCGTGGCCACGCGCGGCGAGGGCGGCGCGTTGCTCCTCGACGCGTCGGGGGTGTCCGTCGAGGACCGTGACGCGCGCGGCGGCGTGACACGCGGGGGCGCGGGCGCGCAGCCAGTCGAGGATCGAGGCCATGAAGGCGCCGGAGCCGGCGCCGGGCTCAACGAGGTGGAACGTCGCCGGCGAGCCGAGCCGCTCCCAGCACTCGGCGACCTGGCGCGCCCAGAGGTAGCCGAAGACGGGGTGCACCTCGGGCGAGGTCTCGTAGTCGCCGTCGCGGCCCCAGGCGAGGCCGGGGCGGGCGTAGTAGCCGTGCTCCGGGTGGCCGAGCGCGAGCTCCATGAAGCGCGCGAAGGTGATGCGCCCGCCGGCCGAGGCGATCTCGGCGTCGATGACCGGCGCGAGGGGCGTCGAGCCCCGCGCGAGGGCGAAGTCGTCGGTGGTCTCGGGCGTGGTCATGCGGTGCATCGTAGCCGTGGGCGGGGTCTGGGGCAGGGCGCGTGGTGCGCTGGCGGCTATGTCGCGTCGAGGAAGGCGCGCGGGCGGACGGCGACATCGGCCGCGCCTTCCAGGATTTCGCCGTCGAGCGTGACGAGCTGCACGCCGAGCGTCCGCGCGAGCGCCACGAACTCCGCATCGTAGGCGCTCAGGCCGCATTCGATCGCGACGTCGAGCACGTGCGCGGAATCGACCGGGGTGATGCGGTCGCCGAGGATCGCGGCGGCGCGGTCGCTCATGACCTTGGCGCGGTTCGATGTGACGGCTCCGCTACGCAGCATCCCGACCAGTACGTTCCTGAACTCGCTCATGAGGATACGAGGGGCGGCCCACTCGTCGTCCTCGCGAAAAAGTGCGGATGCGTCGGTGGTCTCGCGCCCGTCGGTGATGAGGTGCACCACCACGTTCGTATCAACGACGATCACGGCCGTCCGGCGTTCTTCAGCGCCTTGATGGTCTCGTTGTCGAGGCCAATGGGCCCGCGGGCCTCGCGCTCGCGTTCGATACGCTGCAGCAGCTCGGCGCGGTCGGCGGGCAGCGGCCGCACAGACCTGGTCAGTCGGGCCAGGATCTCGCCATTGAGGCTGCGGTGATTGCGCTTCGCGGCGGCCTTGAGCTCCGTGTGTATGTCGTCGGGGATGCCGCGCAGGGTGATGTTGGGCATATGCGTGTCTCCGTGCGTGATACCGAAGTGATACCAGAACAGTGTACCGGGGCCGTCGAGGGCTGGAGAGGCGCCTAGCCGGTCGAGGTGGCGTCGGGGAGGAGGCCCATCACCTGGACGGTGATGCGGCGGCGCTGCTGCCCCTCGGGGCGGAGCGGCGGGTTGTCGAGCTCGACGAGGAAGATGCTCTGCCACATCCCCATCTGGATCGCGCTGTCCACGATGGGCAGCGTCTCGCTGGCGCCGAGGAACAGGTGCTGGAGGTGCGAGTGGCCGTTCTCGGGCTCGTTGTCCGCCATGTTGACCGTGCGG
>Ga0209754_1001367_pt1 | contig 24835 bp, 24 predicted proteins | sample MesohylBB_FD_187295 | JGI IMG/M metagenome (GOLD analysis project Ga0209754, IMG submission 187295) | Host-associated microbial community of the marine sponge Aplysina aerophoba from Gulf of Piran - sponge mesohyl, lysed by bead beating... | ecosystem: Host-associated > Porifera > Sponge >... | reverse complement strand
TTGTTGTATTAGGCGGAAACCCGACTTACGGGCTTCCAGCTAATGTCTCCTAAAGGATAGTATAGGGCTACGCGTCTAAGGGGTCAAGCCCCTAACCGCTCATTCCGTTAGTCTTTATTGGGCGTCCCAAGAATAAGACAGATGGTCGATACGCCCCTCAGGAATTAGTTTTCCCGATTGCGGAATATCATGCACGAAGGGGGGTCGAGGAGAATCGTTTCGAGGTTAGGCGTAAAGACGCATTCTTCCACCTGGGTTTTGACCAAGTGCACTATGATTTTGCAGCGGAGGTAAAGGCGAACCAGTTCTGCCAGATTGATGGGAGGGGCAAGGCTAATCACGGCGGTTTATACGATTCGATATTCTATCCAATGGCAAAAGCCCTTATGGCTCGGAAGCGCGAGATACCGACACCGACATATACACGTCCCGGTGACTGGCGCTATTTCTGGTTTTTTGTACCCATGGTGGTTACCAGCGGAGATATCTATTATGTTGATTCGACCGCGACTGATCCAGAGCCGCAGGAAAGGGACTATGTCACCTTCAAAAGAGAGATTCGGTCGGAGAAACTCAAAGGGACATTCACCATCGACTTCATACGTCAGGATCGACTTGAACGATTCTTTTCGGACTGCCTGCAACCACTAGTGTCAAGGATGGCCGATCTAACAATGAATAACGCAGACTTTGTATTGAAGCAGGGCATTTCGTGGGAGCAATGGCTATCGAGATAGATTTAGTAAGTTTTTGTTACTTTGGTATATAAGCCCCATATTTTGGGTATAGATCGGGGTCGGCGGCGCGGTGGTGGTGGTAGGGCTACTCTTGGTCGTCTTCGCCCTCTTCTCGCCCAGGAGGCGCCACTATCGCGACCGCACGAGCAACTTGGCTACAAATGCCCGTAGGGTCGAATCGTCCCCTGACTGTTCCTGGACCGCACAAAGAGAGTCGTATAGCTCAATGGCCTCCCGAAGGGCTCCCGCCTCACTGTTGCCCCTGCGGGTAGCCCACTGGGTAAGAAGGTCGTGCTCCCGTTTCGAGAGTGTTACCTTAACTCTTTCGGCCATAGCCGAGGATACCTTACCCCCTGTCTCGGGTGACAACGCACCCTAAGACGGGGGCAGCCCCCCCTTGTATCTTCCCTTCCTCTGAGTGGCTAAAGCAGCCTCGAGGCTGACGGTCCGTCCCTCTGTTACGGCCTCATGGGCCGACTCAATTCGCTCGACCGCCGCAAACTACCCAAAAACGGGCACATGTCCACACCTACCCTCCAAGATCGAACTCTTCGGGAGAGCTGCTGGTAGTGGGCACCCAGATGAGGAAGCATGGCGTCAACTGGTAGCGGACTCGCTCGCTAGGACCGTGAACACACGCTAATTAGAAAGGCGGAGGCTACTATCCGGCGGGACCCCGGCACTCGGGGGTTTACCCCACGGGTCCTCCTCCTTTGTGAGGCCTGCTATCTCCACGGCCTGCTGGTAGCCGGGACTCGCGAGGCCAGCGAAGGTGTCCAACACCTCGAGAATCAGCCGCAGGCGCTCGGACCCGGAGAGTCCGACCTTGTTCGGATTCTTCGGATCAGCGGTCATGGCGACCACCACCGGTATGCATAATCCGCCGCGCTGAGAGCCACGAGGAGAGCCTCGAACCTCCCGGCATAGGGTTTTGTACCTAGCTGAATTGCCAATAACGGGTGGTTATGGGGAATTGGAGTGATTTTCCGCTCCCGAAAGACCTCGCAAGGTGAGGTTGTGGCAGGTTTCGTCAAAAAGGTTCTGCCATTCGACATTACTACTGAATGCACCATCCAAACAATCGTCTAAGACCCGAAGCATCATCATATGAGTCTTCAGTGCAAGAACGATGGCGGTTTCGATTACGCGTTGCTCCCCTTTAAAGTAATCCAGGGTCATCCTCTCACCTTGCCGCTCCCACTTCAAGTCGCCAAAAAACTCTGGGGTGAAATGAACATCGGCAGCAGAAAAGATGCGCCAGAACCGCATGAGCTCCTTAACCAGTGGATGTTTGACCGGTATGCTCGGAATGGGACCTGAGCCTCTCCTCCCCTCCTGCAGTTCTTTCCACATCTTCATTCTTGCCCCGTAATCAAGCCACTCCTTTTCAACTGCGGCATCGGCTTTTATAGCGGCCACATATCTAACCGCTTCTATAGCCCTGCGGGTTATCGGTGCGGCGTCATCGGGTTGCCCTTGGCCGATCAATGTGGCGGCAGCCAGGAAAGATTTGTGGCAAATCGGTAGGATTTGCAAGGATCTCTCAAGGGCAATAGGCGCGCCCTTTGGTAGTGCTGGCGCCACCTCTATTGCAAGCCTATAGAGCGTGTCGATGCGTAGACAGGTATCTCGGAACAGTTCGAGCTCTAGTGTCGACTCCAGGTAGCCCCGCTGGATCTTTATGTACTCGATTAAAGACAATCCAATCCCCCTCAAGGAGATTTTATAGTCTGGTTCAACCCTTCAAACGCACTCGCTTCGCTGCGGGAAGTGCTTGCTCGCGTGGCGAGGTTGCTCTACCGGAAGTAGCCCGGATTCCCCCTCCGATACGCGGAGGCCGAATATCGGACGTCCCCTGGCCCGACTGGCCAGCCCCGGGCGAACCTTTTCGGATGAACCTGACTGGGCCTACCGGCACGCCACCGGCGAGGGGCGGACGCACCTCCACGAGGACTGCCCTCAGACCTCTGGAAGAGGTAGACCACCGCCAACCCCTAGAGCGGGGGGGCGAGGCCTACGCCTTGGCCAACCTGGCGACCCTCTGCACCCGCTGTCACCTCGACAAGACCTCACGGGAGACGGTGAAGGACCCGGCCCGGCTCGCCTGGCGGGACTACGGAGTGAACCGCCCGGCACCAGTGCTAGAGCGCCGCGTTGCGGCAGGTCTGGATTTTCCTAGGTCCCCATGGAAAACTTCGAGGGGCCTTAACGGGGCTCTCAGTGGGTCGCGATATCATCACCGTACCTTAATTAGGAGGTAAATCTACAATGGACAACGGTTGTTGCGATCACCTTATTGGTGCAAACGCCGCCCTTCTTTACATCTGTGCAACCCTCATTAAGAGCCTTCCTGACAAGGGTGCCTCTCTTATAAGCGCTTATGAGGAGTCAATGCCTTCGACTCTCGCCGCTATGCTCAGGATTGATGTTGATGATGCAAAGCAATTCAATGGCATGAGGGAAACAATGGCAGATCTCCTTGAGCTTCTCCAAACACCACGCCTTACGCCGCATGACCTAAACTGAATCGCGCGGAACTGTAGCAACAGTCCGACCCCTTTTGGGAGGCTCGGTGCTAAGAAGTCAGCATTTCCCATAAACCCGCGTTATTGGGGATTGGGGGCTATTTTGGGGGGTGACGACAGGTGTCAAATGGTCTAGAAACTTACGTTCCGCCATCCATTAACAAGACTGGTTTCAACTGTCCGTACTGTAGGGCATTTGCCCATCAACTATGGTATCGGACCAGTGCAAGTGAGATAGATCGACACGGATTGCCGGAGATTAGAGAGCAACCTCTGTCCGTTGATCAGGGGCACGGCTATACGATCTACAGTGTTCGCAATCTTCACTTAAGCCAATGTCTCCGCTGCGAGAGATTCGCGGTTTGGTGTTTCGATCAAATGACCTATCCGCGGCGCGACGAAACCGAGGCTCCGCCCGCAAATCCTGATCTACCCAACCACATCAGGAAAATCTATGATGAGGCAGCCTCGATCCTCAGTCTCTCACCCAGAGGGGCAGCGGGACTGCTTAGACTAGCCATTCAGGTGCTCTGCAAGGAACTCGGGCAGCCTGGCAAAAACATCAACGCTGATATCAAGGCACTAGTTGCAGAGGGCCTTGACCCCAAGGTGCAGAAAGCACTTGACTCTATCCGTGTTTTTGGGAATAACGCAGTACACCCTGGTGAGGTTGACATCAGCGATGATCCAGCTACGGCTGGCAAGCTCTTTCTTGTTTTGAACATTATTGGCGTGGAGATGTTCTCGAAACCCAAACTCATCGACGAAATCTATGGTGGTTTACCACAGGAATCACTGTCGCAAATTGAACGGCGCGACGCAACAGCAAGGGCTAGTGACGATTCAAGTACAGACTAAGTAGTAGATGCAGAGCGGCCCCACCACCTCCGCCTGGAGGCCTGCTGCACCTTGTCTCGCTTCCTACAGGCGAGTGCGGGCGTGGCTGGAGGCCTCCGGGCTCGAGGACGGCCCCCTGTTCCGGCCGGTGAGCAAGTCGGGCCTGGTGGCCACGGCCGCCCTGAGCGCCCGCAGCGTGCGCCGGATCATCCAGGCGCGGGCCGAGGCCGCCGGCGTCGAGGGCCGGGTGTCGGGGCACTCGCTCCGGGTCGGCGCCGCGCAGTCGCTCGCCCAGGCGGGTGCCTCCCTGGTGGAGATGCAGCAGGCGGGCCGCTGGCAGTCGCCCTCGATGCCGGGGCACTACGCTCGAGCCGAACTAGCCGACAGACCCGAAGAGTCCGATCTCGGCGCGGTGGCGAGGTTGCGCTACCGGAAGTAGCGCCCCAGCGCCGGGTAGACTGGAGGGTGTCGCGGGGATAGCCCCTATGTGACCGGTTGTCAGTCGGTTCCCCCGCCTTCGTTGAGCGTTTGTGGTGAGCAGGAGCTCGAGAGCTCACGCAGCAAGTGTCGCCGGGGTTCACGCCCCGGCCTTCTTCTGCCCCGCTCGCCACGCGGGGCAGCGCTGCTAGCCCGTAGCGGGGCTCTCAGAGGACAGCAAAAGGCATAAAAAGACAGTGTTTCCAGGTCTCTGCCATGCCCACTACCAGCAGGCGAGGCGGCGCTAGAACCATCGTTTTCTATCCCTCGAGCCCCCCTACCTCTGCCCCCAGGTGAGGGGGTTTTGCCTTTGACTTCCCCCCCCCAATCTCTTGACTTTGTGCTGAGGTGGTCGCCGTCGAAGGGAGGGGGGTAGGGGTACGAACTCGAGGGCAGGGCTAGTCTAGCGCTGTAGCCCACTCAACGCCTGTGCGCATGAGCGCGATACTGTTAATCCAGCCCACATAGCCCGGATGCTCGGGGAGCGACACCTGATACCAGAAATCGCCAGACCTGCGAGTAATCGCCTCGACTCTTATCAGGGTTCCAGCAGGCAAAGGGGTGTACTCCAGGTCCGCCCAGGTTTCCGCCTGAAGCTTGGGCATGAGCGGGGTTCGGTCGCCCAGGAGCCGATAAACCTCCCCGTAGGCCAAGTTATCGAAGCCGACAAGGGTTGACCGCTTATGAATCGGCTCTGCCGTTATCAGCGGGAGACGTACCTCAATCTCACTCCTAGCCACCACGGTTTTGTTCGCAAAGGCATAGGCCGTCAGTTCGATGTCAGAGTCAATATCGGCTATCTCGAACGCCCACGCCGCGCCGATTCGACCCATTTCAGCCTGATGACTCAGCAGCTCGGCCTTCCACACTTCGGGGTCAGCGGGGACCCGGCGAGGCTCTCGCCACTGCTCTAGGGTTCCGTCCTCCCTAAAGTGGGGGATGCTGTAGGTCACGCCGGGCGGGTCGCCGATGCGCGTGTAGATGCGGCGAACGGTCACCCGTACCTCGGCCTCGTCGGGGAGGTCCGACTGAATGAAGAGCTCGATGCTCTCATTGTCGGTGCTCGTCCACTTGAGGTCGAAGGTGACGCTCTCGGCAGCAGCCGAGAGAATGGCGAGGGACGCAAGCAGAGCGACTAAGAATCTCATTTTCAACTCTCCTCTCTCCGCAGAATCCCCCCGGATTCTCACGGAGCGGGCGGCCTACCCCGGCCGTACCCTTTCCCTGTCAGGTTGCCCCGGCGAGCGCTTTCACAATACCGGCCTAGGGTGTCAGGTGAGTCATCTCGAGAGGATCGACCTTGGGCAACTTGGCTGCCGCCTCACGGACATCGAGTTTGCCGGTCACCACATCGGAGATGAGCCGGGTGCGGTATTCGCTCAGGAGGTCAATAGAGGCTTATACCCCATGAGACCTGCGGCGAATTTGCTGCACAACCGTTTCCAGGTTGGCACAGATCTCGTCCTGTTCGTTGACGGGAGGGAGTGGCGTCCTAAACGCCCGAATGTCCGGCATGTATATGGTCTGGTGAGTCGAACCCATCATCAGGCGATGAAACTCCGGCCTCATCGTGAGCAGCACGAAGTAAAGAAACTTCGGTCGCAGCACCGGCCCGCAAATCCAGGCAGCGAAGTCCTGAGTTGTGGCCATTGGTTCCCCGAGAATAGCGGGAAAGCCAACCGAAGCTGTGCGGGAAAGGATGACGGTGTCCTTGGGAAGCAGCCGCGCGGCTGAGTTGGCCAGTCCGACCTCACTCACCTTCTCTTTGGTCTCTTCAATGAAGACAACCTCGCCGCTACGCAGTTGCCAAACATCGGCGAGAGAGACCCATGGGGTGACACACTCTTCTGGAACCCAATATGCGTCCACCTTCCGGCTGGGCGTATGCCCGGTCTCTTGGCGAGCAACTCGTGTCAGCTTCCGCACCCCCCAATGCTTCTGCCAACCCAAGGCCGGATCCGCTGGATCTACGGGCCGCCAGAGCGGCTGCTGCGTCGCTCTGAGCCAACCTACGCCCGTCATCACCCGACCGCGGCCACGGCCTACGCCTTGGCGCCGGAAGCCAGCGAGGACCCGTTCAGTCAAGGAACCTACCGAGGGTTTTTTACCAGCGAGCTTGGCCCGGAAGCGAAGGGCTGCCACTACTAAATAGCTGATCCCAAATGTGCTACAGCGTGGCCGTTCCCGGGGAATGGTTGAACCAGTTCCAGGAATCGCGCCACCGACTGGCACAGATCAAACATCGAACGACAACGATGATTCCGGGTCACGGTGTCGTGCCTGGTCTTCCACAGCCGCTCTATGACATTCACCCACGGGCGATAGGTGGGTTGGAACAGAAGTTCGAACTTCGGGTTCTCTGCCAGCCACCGCCGTGTCTCTCGGCTCTTGTGGATCCCGTAGTTGTCGAGGATGAGCACCACGCGTTTGGCCCGTCGCTACCGGCGACGAAGCTGCTCAAGCAACTTCAGAAACAGCACCGAGATCTTTCGGTGGTGTTCGGTCCAGACCAATCGGCCGGTGTGGGCAGGCAGGGCGCCGGCGAGGTAGTGCTTCTGATTCTGTCCCGGGGTCGGGACTGTGGTCTGCTCCCCGCAACGCATCCAACTCGACCCGATCCGAGGATTGAGGTCCACATCGGCCTCATCGACATAGAACACCTCCGTATAGGGGTCGTTCTCGACCAACGCCGCCTCGATCGTGGCCAGCCGCTCGGCTTTTCTCGGGTCGCGCCGAAACGTCGTCGGACGCGCTCGTCGATACCGATACCGAAGCCTCGCCAGCCACCGTCTCACCGTCGGCGCATGAACCTCGACACCACTTCTGCTCTCCAGCTCCCTGGCCAGCAGTTGCAAACTCCATCGCGAGCGCAGATAGCCCAGCTCTCGCGGGTCCTCCCTGACGATGGTTTCCAGCATCGACAGCACTTCACCGTTCGCCTTCCAGTCGCTTCGTCCCCGGGCTTGCGGGCGAAGGCCGTCTTCACCGTAGGTCTCGTACTTTGCAAACCACTCGCTTTTGATCTACATCTCCGCTCAGCTATTTAGCGCTGCCGAGGCCGGCGCACGACCTGTCTGTATTGGTCTCCGAAGCAACTCGAGCGAGGTCCCGGGGGTCTTACCCCTGAGGCCCTCAACAGCCTAGCTAGCTTGGGGGGGGGCTGACGGCGGATCATCCTCCTCGTCACTAGCTAGTTCTTGGACGGTGGCATTTGTGACGTGCCAGCGTTGTCCGATCCGTTTGAGATCGCCATGAACCATCACGTGATTCCGTGCTTCATGGGCGCTGATTGCTACCGAATAGTTGTTCTGATCGAGCACAGCCCTGACGGACTGGCTCTTGCCATCCAAATACATTTTGAATGTCACCTGCCCTTCGATTTCGTGCTTGTGCCGCGTCAACTTGTGAACGGTGCCAAGGAGTTCAGTAGCCGGTCGGGGTTCCCTCGTGCGAAAAGTGCGTGCGGCTTCCCTGAACGCGCCAGCATCGCTCTCGGAGAACAGGATTCTCCTTTGCCTTTCCGATGTTGGTCTGGTTCTTGCCCAGTTCACGCTAACCTCCAGCCTGCTGGATAGCCCTATCAATTTGGCAACTGCTTCGCAGAAGTTGGCGCTCACGCCTTTAGCCACAGCTTGTTCGAAAGCGGTGGCTCCATCACCTGAATGCGCCCTTTCAGCTGCATCGCGGGAAGCCTCGAGTGCCTGGACAAGACGATAGGTGACTTGTCGTTCATAGGGTTCATCGTCAAACAGCAAGGCCTGATGATTCCCGTACTGAAGCATCGGCAGCGCAGGGGCCATCAGCGTAACGACAAAACTCCCGTGCTCAGTCTGGCCAAGCCGAACCCTCCTCATGTACTCGGCCGCATCCCGGTTGGCACCAGCACGGTAGACCGGCTGCGGCACCGCCGCGGCTGTGGCACATGCCGCTGCCAAGAGCATTTCCCGAGCCTGCGAGACCAGTTCGACGCCTTTGTCGAGAAGGATGGAGCCGTCATCTTCCGGCCCGGGGGTGCGGACCCTGACGACATCGTGGTTCGCGCCAACGAGATCACGATAGACCGCAAGCTCGTCCTGCTCGATGACTTCACTGAGAATACCGATAAGGCGAGAGACTACCGACGCATAGTCGGCAAGACGGTCGGTTCGGGGCAAGATTATCTCGGGACGGCCATCGCCGATGTATATGTCTGCGTGACCCCCATAGGGTTCGGTCTTCGTCCAGCCCTCACCCCGCGCGTAAGCTGCCAGGGCTGCTGGAGAAATCGCCGTCAACGCTCCCGCATCGAGAATCCGTGCCTTCATGGTATGACCCCCGTTCTGGCCCAGTCCATCAACTTCTTGAGGCTTTCGATGTCGAATCGGTTTTGTTTCTCGATAGTAACCGTCACCGTTGCCGTGTTAGCGGTTTCCGAGAATCCTGCAATGGACACCCAGTAAGCGCAACGCCTCATCACAAGTTCCTCGGCTGATATGTTGACCCACCGCTCCTCATCCTCTGGAAGGTCAAGCACGACTAGAATTCGCGGAACGAGTGTCGACTCGCGGAGTAGGTCATAGTTTCGACGGCAAAGCGGGTAGCGAAGTCCTTCTCCCTGTTCGTACTGTTTGAGTCGAACAGTCGCTTTGAGTTGGATATCGAGGCTTGGTCGCATATTCCCCCCCGCCCGTACTTGAATATCGACCCCGTCGCGGTCGAAATCCTGCACGGCGAGCGTGTAACCGGCTCCCGCAGCCACGGCGGCAACATAGGCGCGTGAAAGCGCCTCCTTTTGGTCATTCGATGTGAGAAGTGCGTCGCTCAAAACCCAATCATCTCAACATCTCAAGAAGTTGCATGGCTTCAATGATAAGACCAATCCAACCCGTTTGCCAGAGGGAATCAATCCTGTGACTACCTATCCTTGCGGGCGCGTATACTCGAGCAGGCCAAGCGCATTGGGTTCTCCAAACGGAGTTTTCGGAGGCATTAAAAAGGGGAATTACAAAGAATAGTTGGGGGATTATATATTAGGGTTGACGGTCCAAACGCAGCATCTAGCGGCTCAGCTAGGTAGCCGATTCGTCAGCGCTTTGGGGTCGGCTTGGCTTTGGCTCCCTTGTCGGGCCGGTACCTCAAGATGGCCTCGGCTACCTGCTCGGGTGTCGCACCTTGATAGTCGGCTTTGCGACCTAGCTTGCGTACACGACGTGATTAGGGTCCTGGTTGCATCTGGCTGAGGTCGTAGTCTAGCAGAACATTGGCAAAATTGCGAATCACACCTTGAACCGCATCAAAGAATCCGTTATGGCGGGAGCGATTCTCTGATGGGTGCTCTTGGCCCAACTCAAAGGCTCTAGACTTCAAGCCCTCGAGGTGGCCTTTGAGGTGTCTGCGAAGGCTACTATCACCCTCGGTAAGGGCTGTCAACCCTAATATATAATCCCCTTCGTTAAGCTAAAGGTGGAAAACTCCAGTTCGCAATGGCCCGGTTTTCGGGGGAAGGGTCACTGGCGGACCTCGCCCGCGCCATGTTCCGAGCTGCAGACAGAGATTTGCTTGCCAGGAAGCAGACTCAGAAAGCCCACCTCCCGAAGGAGTGATCCGACGAGTCGGACCTCGGATGGGTGTCATGTCGCGTTTTGTATGTACGACGCGGTCACGTGTCCGACGTGAGCGTCAGTCTCGTATACTTAATGCCTCGACTGCGGACGCGTTGTCAGCGGCCGGGATGCGAGTGAGCCTGCGGTATCGTGCAAAGGGATAAGTAATGGGCAAGGCTTTGTCCAAGAACCGGGACATGTTCCAGACCGGGCTTTCACCCAGCCTGAAACGTCTGATCACCAATCCCAAGCGAATCGGTGCGGTGAGCTTGTGGAACGCGCTGGAGGCGGACGAGCGGGCGGCGGCCGCGCAGGCGTATCTCGGCGCTGAAGCGGGTGGGCGGGAGAAGCTGAACAGGATCGTCGCGAGAGCCCGCAGTTTTCGACCTGCCACGGTGCAAAAGTGGCCGGAAGAGAAGATCGTGAAGGCGACTAGGCATGTTCCGCTCCACAACCCCCAGGTCGCGTCGGGGCTTCTGACCTGCCACCACGTTCCCGGCCAACTGGCCATGGTGACTGCCTTTCTGAATGCCCTGGGTGTGTCCCACAATCAGGGTCGGGTCGATCCCCGCGCTGCGATAAACGCCGAGGAAGAGGTGGTGCGGTCCGCAATACGCGGGATCGTGGAGGAATACGGGCCACGGGCGTCAGTAGTCTACCTGTTGGCGCTGCGGTTCTTTGGCGCACCCGCCGGCGAGATGGGGCGGGCCTGGCTCCAGGAGCTTCTCGAGGCACCGGCTGGCGAAGCGGAGGAATCTCAAGCGGTTGAGGTGGAAGCGGTTGGGCGTCATACGGAGGAGGATCAGCTGGAGCAAGACGATCCCACTGGCCAGCTGTCGTTCACCACGCTTGACCGACTATTGATCCTCGCAGCGGTCGACTCGGCCCAAGGAATTAAAGGGGCTCTAAGCGAAGATCAGCTGGACGACGTGATCGACGAGCTGGTTACGCTGAACGGTCGAAGGCACCAGTCCTACTTTCACGTCGGCTTTCGCGACGTGCTCTTCGACAAGCCGGTCGCCCAAGAGCTGAGGGCGGAGAATCAGTCGCGGCTGCGCTGGTATTGGACCGGCGCGGTCCAGGGGTGGGCAAGGCGCAAGCGGTGGGATTGCATCGTTCGCGAACACGCCAACAATCCCGTTGTCAGAGAGCTCGGTAGCGGAGCGAGTGAGGCTTCTGTGGCTGCGGTTCGGCACATCGCCGAGGCGCTACGCCAGGAAGGCCGCACGGCAGAGATCGCGCAGTTTGTGAAGGTGCGCGCCCTTGTTGGACAGCCCGGTCTCTTCAAGCTACTGCTCGACGCCGCCACCGAACTCCTGGGGAAGGGCGACGCGGCCAGCGCGCTGCCCATCTTCGAACTCCTCATGAAGACGCGCACGGAACTCGAGAAGCGGGGCGTGTCGCCGACGGAGCGGCTGCTCCTCGACGCTCACCGACGTATGGCTCACTGTCTTCGGCACCTTCACCAGCACGCCCGCGCCCGCGGGCTGCTGAGAGACCTGCTGAAGCAGGACCTGGAACCCAACATCCATGCCATGGTACACGCCGATCTGGGTCTCATGGTCGGGGGCTTCGACGGGTTGGAAGAAGTCGTGCTGCCTCTGCGCCGTGACGAGCTCCGCGGGGTGGTGGACAGGCTCGCGAAAGGAGAGGAGCATTTCCGCGAGTCCGTGACAATCGAGACTGCCTATTCGGCGCACGGCCACTACTGCCTGGGCGTACTGGCGCTCGGACGCGCCGCGGACGACCACGTGTTCGAGGACGCCGAGTACCACCTACAGCATACACGCGTTCATTTCTCGGAGGCCGCAGACTCCTATTCCGGAAACCTTGTCGAGCACGCCAATCTGTACTTCGGGATCGCCAAGGCGCAGCAGCTTTCCTCGAACAAGATCGCCCATGCAGCCGATGTGATCACCGATGCCCTAGCGTCCGGAGCCCGCATGCCGGCCTATCTGATCGATCAAACGGTTGAGGCTCTCGGACTGGCGGAGGAAAAGAGGGACCTGCAACGTGTCACCGATGCTATCCTCGACACCGGTGGAGACCCGGCGCTGGACGAGTTGACCGCCTGCGATGCGGCGCTCGATCACTGTCCGGCGCTGGCGGACAGGTTGTACAAGCGCGCCGGGGCCGATGGTAGGGCCGCCGCCGACCGAGCGGCGGATCTTCGATCGGCGCTGCGCGGCTTCTTGCACAGGAGAGACAGGAAGGCGGCGGGTAAGGCCCTGGACGGACTGGAGGGACTTGCTCAGGATGACGTGGCCGTACCGGAATTCCTCGGGTTGCTCGAAGACCGGGCTTCCTACGACCTCGCGTGGGACCTCGAAGATGCGATCATCGCGCGTGCTCGCTGCCATGAGGATCGAGGAGAGTTTGAGGAAGCGACAACCGTCCTGCTGGATCTGTTCTACCGTCTCGCATCCCCGGAAAGGGAGGGCGGGCTGAACGACGCCGCGGGCGTACTGGAACGGATTTCGGGGTATGGCATCGACCCGGACCTCTACTCGGACATGACCCGCAGGTACAACGCGCTTGCCACCCAGGAAGCGGACGAGGAGGCACGGGTCGAACCGGATCGTCCGGTGTCCGTCAGAGTCCTGGTCGTTGGGGGAGCGCAACAGCAGGCGAAAGCCGAGAACGTGGTGCGCGGCAGGCTGAGGGAGCTGTATCCCCACATTTGCGTGCGGTTTATCCAGACGGGATGGAGCGGAAACTGGAGTCGTACCTTCTTCGAAATCAAACGTGAGATGGAGAAGCACGACGCGCTCGTGATCATCCGCTTCATGCGAACGCACCTGGGCCGCGAAATCCGGCGGACCTGGAAGGGACCGTGGCGCTCCTGCTGGGGCGGCGGCCCCGGCGCAATTGTGGAGGCGGTGGCCAAGGCGGCCGCGGCGGCGCAGTAACGGCGGGAGTTCATGTCGGGCCAACTGTGCCCGGGCACGACCGGTAGTCTGTTGAAGAGCACTAACGTGGGCCGTGTATGCCAATGTCGCCAGCCCGGAGCAGATGGGTCTGAAAGATGGAGACCCCTTCAACACCCCAATAGATCATCTTAGGGACGACTTAAAATATCTGATTAGGAAGAAGGCATAGTTACGAGATCAATAGCGCGTCGAGAGTCTCGGCACTATCGTATATAGTTCCCATTGCTTCAAATATCAATTCCCCCCCTTTGCTAGGTTGAAGCAACCAAAAAAGACCTTCCAACTCATCACCACGTCCAGCCTCTTTCGAGTTCTTCCAGCGAAACAGTCTGTTCGCAAATAGCTCTCCGTTAATAAGATCTTCAGCGTAGCGTCTCTTGTTGTATAGCTTCACAAGAATTGCATCTGCCCTCATTTCACTCCCCAAAACACCCCCCAATTCCCCATAAGAGATGTTTATGGGAAATTAGAAATCGACCCGCTGCATGGTACGAATGAGATTTGAAGATGACACTTTCATTCGGTCTCACTGCACCCAACCTTCTTGAAGAGTTGAAGGACTATGTGGAGCGGTTCAGAGATAATGACCTCGATGAAGGTCTGGCGCGGGATTGTGCTTGGAGAGCCTGGCATCTTTGTGATTACGTATTTGAGGAACTAGGTCCGAATTCCCAGTTTCCCTGCCCGAAGAAACTCAAGAATCACGTCAAATGTGTCTGCCCTGAACTCGCCTACATTCAGGATATTTGGAACGCAACAAAACACGTAGAGATCACAAGGTACACGCCTCAGGTCAAAGCGGCCCGTTATCACGGGGGTGCCTTCAGTTGCGACTTCAGCCACGACTTTGACATTTCGCATCTTAGAGTAGTGCTAGCCGACGGCCAATGGGTCTTTTTCGCCGATGTCATCGATCGTGCCGTGGAATTCTGGTCTGCCTTCTTCAAGGACCACGGGATCGAATGAAACCCACCCTCTGAGAGCCCCGCTAAGGCCCCTCGAAAACTTCCCGAAGATTGGGGGTGGAAATATCGGCCCCTACTGTCCTGAACAGGAGACAGTGCGAGTGAGTGCGTCTGCTATCAGCTGTCCTCATGCTTCCTCAGTTGTGGTCAGCTTATCGAGTTGCACCGTCCTTTCGAATAGTTCGCCCTGTTTTTGCCGTGCCGATTCCGGCAGAAGGTCCGCGATTGCGACCGCTGGCACATTGCCTAATTCCTTCGGTTCCAGCTTGTGAAGCCCGCCGCCGTACACTCGGCCCTCACCGAGCATTGCTAGCGGGCAAATCCCGTTCAGGAACTCCCAGAGTCGCCTTTTCAAAGCTGGGTCGTCCTCAAGTGCACACTCAATCGGCCCCTTCGGATACAGCATCAGATACACATTCGTGGCTGTCGCCCGAGAATTGTTCAGTATGAAGCGGAACGGCCGCCTGCTCATCGTATCGCTCCGGCCGAGGTAGGTGCATACGAACGGTGCCGGCGGACGATTTTCCTGCGAGTACCACGGTGTCCTGTGCCGGCAGAGATAGCGTTCGGCTATGCCTTGTGCCTTCCCCTCTTCAAGATAAGCCCATAGCTTCGGATACCTCTCCCTGATCTCGCCTTCCCCCCACTGACAGTCCAGCAGAAACAAGCGCCGATCCAACACAGGGTTTCCCGTCTCATCTGCCACGACCTCGTCTTCCGGCAAATAGCGCGGACTCGGCAATATCGGCCGGAACACCTCGACCGGCAACTCACGCCGCTCGATCTCTCCAGCCGACAAAATGAAGTAGTTATTATTGCCCGTAGCCAGCCCACGCTTAATCTTGAAGAAATCGCCCAGAACCGGCGTATTCGCTTCTCCAAAGCCCTCTTGCATCGGATACCGTGACCATTTCGTGCTGCGGCGCAACGTCTCGGCCGGTACCAGGCGCTCCAGCTTCGGCTGATCGAGTGATCCGCCATAGGTAAACCGCACTTCATGCCCTACCGGCGGCACTCCCTTGCGGAACCACACCACGGCTGACGGCACCAGCGCGTCGCCGAATTGCACATCGTTCGGGTCGAAGCGGTGAATGTGCAGCAGAGTCACCTTGTTGAGCAGATAGTATTTCACCGAAGCGCCATAGTTCACGTCCATGAATTCGCTCGGGATCAACCAGCCCGCCAGTCCTCCATCTGCCATCCACGCGTGGCCCAGCCCGAGGAAGTAGCAATACAGCCCGGCCAGCCCGCTGATCTCCATCCCGCACACTTCCTGTGTACGCGCCTTCAGGCGTTGCTTCTCACCATTGACGATATGGTGATGCCGCACATAGGGGGGATTGCAGATCAGCAGATCGAACTTTTCAGAGTCCGGTTGCATCTCAGCCTGTGTAAAGTCCTCTAGGCGCACATCCAGGCCGGTCTCTCCCCATAACTTCGCCGCCGGTGTCCCGTAGTGTGGGTCGATCTCATAACCCACAGCAACGCCGATTCGGCTCTGTGTAAACACGGTGAGCAGGGCTGAATAGAACGACCCGGTTCCGATAGCCGGATCGATGAATCGAACCTTCTCGTTGTTCCCGAGTTGCGCCTTTGCGTAGCGAAGGATGTCGACAGCCAGCCCGGTCGGTGTAGCGAACTGCCCCATCCGGTTCCGCTCTGCCTGCCCCTTCTCAATGTCCAGCTCCCCCTGCAGAACCAGCCGGCGCTCCTCAAGTTCTGTTGCCGCCCCCTGTTTCAACCTAAAGCCCAAGCTCTCCAAGATCGTCGATACGGTGCTCCCACACCCAGTCGATGCCTTCTGCCGCCTCGTAACCCAGATAACCACTGTCGAAATATCCACACAGGAACAGAATGAACCGCACCTCCTGACCATAGGTCCAGCACAGCTGGCGCATCTTGGTAGCTTCTTCCTTGCGTTGCTTATTGACGTTTGTAAAGTCGCCCGCGGACTTCGCCTCAATGAGCAAGGGCAACTCACCCACCCTGGCACTCTTCGGCATCACCACAGCATCCACAGGGATGTTGAGCGACTTGTCGGTGCCTTCCTGTTCGACCGGCACGTTGAGTCGGAACGAGAATGTGCCCGGCTGCATCTCGTCATATTTCGTGCCCACCCCTGCCGGCACGTTCTCGTAGTCAATACTCGTTAGCCAATCGCAGATCGCGGCAAGCTGTCGCTCTTCCTGCGCATTACGGATAATTGGATTTGCGGTCGCGCCGCAGAGTCGGTCGGCCACGATCGTCGCGGCCCGGTACAGCTCCTGTTTGGACGGGCTGTCACCACTTTCCAGCCACACGAAAATGTCCGGGTCGGCCATCTTCTTGATGGTCGCTCCGATCTTCGTAAGGTCACCATCCAGCTTGCTCTGCGGCATCCGTGGCGGTAGCTTCCCCTCCTTCTCCATCACCTTGACAAGGTTCTTTGAAACGCCGGCGAGTCCGATCAGTCTGTCTACAGCAAGTAGTGGGCAGGCCGACATTCGCAGCGTCGGCAGGACACCGGGGTTTGCCTTCAGCAATGCCACGCCTATATCCCTCAAGTTATCCGTCGCTTTCAGTGTCGCCTCGACATCCTTCGTTGTCTGCACCCGCGTCGTCCGATAGGCCTCCGGTGCAAACTGCACGAACCAGGTGTTGTACATATCCACCGACTGCGCGATGTCTTCTTTCCAACGATCCGGCTTATCCCTGTTGACTGCCATCGTTCACCCTATAACCCGACCACACTGCCGGTTCCCTCGTCTCCTCCACAGCTCTATCGTGACTTTTTCCCACATCCGGACACAGCACTGGTAGCGCCTTTAGCACCTCTTCATCCCCTCTTGACCTGAGGAGAGATCGCACCTCCTTTTGGTCACATTGGAGTGCCGAGGCGATATCCTCCATACTGCTGGGGGTGGCAATGCCAGTCAGCCTGCCGACGAGCCCCCAGCTAGGTTCGTAATTGGCCGGGTCGGTCAAATATGCAGCAATCGACATGTCCGATCTGTCAAGTATCAGCGTTAGCAGGTCTCCGGCTTGAGCAGAAAGATGTTCGGCTATCTGGCGAATCGACCCAATACTCGGCCCGACTATAGAGGATTCGGGGAATGTAACCATCACGGTATGGCCATGTTCATTGGTGAATATCAGGTTGTCATTCACCCCGACATCTAGGATGGCGCCAGCCGCGTGGGTTAACAAACGACCGCTACCTCGGAGAATCTCTTCGTCCACAGAAAATAGCCGGCCGACCCGACCCGGTCCGAGATGGAAGACCCCCTGAGCTCGTCGTATTGAGTCAGGGTCAAGCCGGTATGGCTCGTCCTCTTCAGTCCGGAGTCGGACCACCCCGTTCTCAGTGACAAACATTGGAGCAGAACTGCAGTATGTCCAGATGGTGGTCTCTTTGATGTTGAAGTCTCGCTGTATATGCCAAACTATGCCGTCGATGGGCATTGAGCCATCACTCTCTTCGAGCAGATCCCGAATCAAGTCCACAACCCTTTCATAGACCGGCAGGTCCCAAGAGGCTAGGCCCCAACGTGTTGGGTTTCGATCAACCTGGACCAGTCTCGGGTCACGATACATTGCATTGGAGACCGAACGTCGGTTTCGGTTCTCGCCTATATGACACATCATCTCTTCGAGAGTTGCGGGGCAGCCAATGTCCGCAAGCGCGAAGGCCATCCGGTCACCTACGGACCCGCCCCAGCGAACCAACTGGCTATTGAATACCCGGATGTCGCCGCTGCGTGTCAGCCAAGCCTCGTGAAGAGAGTCGCGAATACCCCACTCACGAAGCTGCGCGGTTGCCTGTTCGCGATCAATGCGGCCAAACTCGTCAGCTTGCGAGAGGATCGTTTCCGTTGGATCAGTGCGGCGCGCTGACGCGCATACCAGCCACCCACTGTTCTGGACAAACATGTCAGGAGTGTAGGGACCGGCCAGCTCTAGCAGAATCGAACGGTAGTCATTGCTGCTTCCTGGTGCTCTCAATATCGGTTCGGCGGCATTCATAGGGAACGCAGTACCTAGGGTGTCCCTTATGGTCTTCGCTCGCCAGTGAATCGGTCGAGCTTCTTCCTGCTTGAGAAACATGTGCAATCTCTTACGGACCCTCTTCTCTAGCTGCCGGACCCGTTCCCTGGTAACTTCCAGGAGGGTTCCAATCTCTGCGAGAGTAGACTCTGGTTTCAACACCGAGACCCGCTTCCAGAAAATCTCACGTTCTCTAATCGGCAATCCTCCAGCCCAGTCATCCAGGATTTCATAGGGATGATCAGGGAGATCTGCCAGGTGTTCCAAACGGGTGCTCTTAACCAGCTCCCACTCTTTGATCAAGGTATGCCTTAGCGACACTTCGGCAACCGCCTCGCCGACGGTCGATGCGTCGGTTTCTGCCCTGGCCCAAGCCGCAAACCTGTTCAGATGGTCTAACATCGGGCTGGTCGCTGCTAGGACTCTAGGAGCACCCAAGGCAAAGAGGATCAGGGCAACTTGGTTGTTGCCATCCAGCCGGTAGAGCTCGCTACCATTAACGACACGCTGCTCCCCGCCTTCGCTGACAATTAGAAAGGGGGTATCGTCTGGTAAGCCCTCTAGGGCTCTTTCGATCTGGCCTTTGGTCATGGCTCAGTATAGTGGTGGGTCTGTCGCTGTGGGCCACTGATTCCTCCGGGCCCGATATCGGTTCGGGGCCTAGCCCTCGAAGACCAGACGAGAGGCGACCTTATCCAACTGGATCCGCCAGGCGGTGTCTTCACCATGGAATCGTTCGTTCTGCCGGCAAACTTCCTCGAGCAGGGCGACAGTCCTGGCTCGACCCTCTTCCTGGCGGCGGGCCCGCCTGGCTTCCTTGCGGGCGCTCGAGTCGATCACGTCTTCATGAGATAGCTGGCCATGCCACACCCGGCTTAGCTAGAACGACGTGCGAGTCTCCCATGCTCTCTCTGGGGAAGCCGGGCGCCTTTGAGACAAGGACAGGGGTGCGCCAATCAACGAGCTTGAGCCTGAGTTTGGGAAACGAGTGACAAGGGGACGTGCACGATCAAGGGCTTTGTTGTCGTGCACGCGGCTTGGAGACATCAACCGAAACGCTTCCCACAGAGTCCTCGGAAGTCCTCTTTATGCCAAGCCTATATTGTATCTGAAATTGTATATCTAGCTGAGGGATCTATCGGAAAACGCTGTCTGTCACGCAATCTAGCAACTGAGAGTGGCGGAGGGTGAGGGATTCGAACCCCCGATAAGGTGTAGACCCTATAACGGTTTTCAAGACCGCCGCTTTCAACCACTCAGCCAACCCTCCGGTCGGCGTCCGCAAGTATACAGACCGCGCTGAGGTGGTGTCAATGACGTTTCCGGTGGCCGGGAAGGTGTCCCGGAGGTTGATCAGCGGCCCACTTCACCTGCTGCCAAAGGCCCCGCAGGGCGGAGATCTCGCGGGGGTCGAGTTCCGCCCGGTCGAACATCCGCCGAAACAGGTGCTCGGCGCTGCGGGTGCGCAGTTCGTCGGTGTAGCCAATGTGGTGGAGGACCTTAAGCAGGTGGGCGTACATCGCCTCGTGCTCCTCGCGGGAAGCTCGTTCCCGAGTGGGTCTCGCCCTGGGCTCGGGCCTTGAGCGCCGCGTGAACCAAGTGTAGGCGATCAGCCCGACGGCTTGGGCGAGGTTTAGGGAGGAGTAGCTGGCCGTTGGGATGCGCACGAATGACTGACACCGATCTAGTTCCTCATTGGAGAGGCCAAAGTCTTCCGAGCCAAACACGACCGCCCCCCCGATATCGGGAAGGGTGAGTGCTAGGTCATCGGGGAGGAGTTCCCGGAAGGCATCGGAGGCCCGTGGCCGTCCTGAGGTGCCGACGACGACGGAACAGCTCGCGAGGGCCTCCTCAAGGGTTTCGCAGATCACGGCGCAGTCGAGCAGGTCTCCAGCATGCGACGCCAGATGGTAAGCTCGTGGCCGCAGCGAGCACCTCGGGGCGACAAGGTAGAGCTCCTCAAGCCCGAAGTTCTTCATGGCTCGGGCCGCCCCGCCTATATTACCTGCCTCTTTGGTCCTGACGAGGACGATCCTTGGCGGCACGGGATCACGATACCCTGCTCGGAGTTTTGAGCCGGCGACTTCCAGATGATCTGCCGCCTACTCTACTTGACACTGTTTTTCTTGGATTCTTGGATTAAGGGTAGTGTTGTCGAGCTGTTGTTGGGCACTTCACCCTATCGTCAGCGGCTGACCTTATCCTGGTTGCCCTAGGCCCCTAGGTCAGGTGCGACTAGAGTAGAAGCTACGCTGCCTGGCCCTTCCCAGGACCCGGAAGTGCAAAGTCGCTGGTGGTGAATGGGTAGGGTTGGAGCGTCAAGCATTGTGTTCCCAATCTGATGCGGTGACCGTGGGAGAGAGAAGCCGCAAACTAGGGTGCACCGTTACTAGTCCCTTCGAAAGCCGGTAGTGTTCAGGCTGGCTGGACGCTGCGGATGCGCTTCGCGAGGCGGGCCTTCTTGCGAGCCGCAGTGTTCTTATGGAAGGTCGAAGTCTTTGCCGCGCGGTCGACGAGGCCCTGCACCACCCTCTGGTACTTTGCGGTGGCCTCCATATCGCCTGCTGAGGCGGCCTCCACAGCCTTCTTGGTGAAGGTGCGGATCATGCTTTTGCGGGACCGATTTGCCAGCCTGCGCCGCTCCGACTGCTTGTGCTGTTTCATCGCTGATGCGTTTCTCACCATTATTCTCCTCGTGTTCCGCATTGGTAACGGTGTGCTCGCATGCACAAGAATGGCCGCTAGCTAGCGGCCGATCTTCGAATGTTAGCACACAGCGCAGTGCGTTGGCAACGATTGCGAGATCCGCAGCCTTCTTTTACCTCCGTTCTGCATTTCTTCTGCGGCTTAGGCTCTGGCGGAAAGCGGTACAGGTGCGCCGGGTGGACCCGTAGGTACGCCCGGCGCTGGGGTGGAGGAGGTGGGAAGTCAGTTGTTAATAGTGATTGTCACTCGGATGACAGGACCGGTCAGGTGGGGTGCCTCGTCGCCTGCGAGGAGGCGGACCACACCTTCCTCGTTGACGCCGCTGTTGGGCCCCGGCTGGCGGGGGGCCTGATAGGAGCCGGTTCCGGGTTCTTCATCGACCTCGGTGCCGGCGTTCCAGAGGAGGACCTGGGAGGTCACGTCGCCACTGACAGGGTCGCCGTTGCCATTAAAGAGGGCGATACCAGACTCGGCGGGGGCAAAGAACCAGTCGTTGGACTGTACGAACATGGTGGCAAAGCTTAACGCGTAGCTAGGGGCGGCCTCGAAGCTGAACTCATAGACTCCACCGGGGAGCAGTGGGCCAGGGCCTTCCGCTCCGACTGGAGTGTTGAACACGCCCGAGGTGCCGGCCATCATGGTTTCCGCAAGGTATAGCTCGAGCACGCTGGGATTACCATCTTCGGCATTGTTCTCGAGGCCTTGGCCGCGGTCGACCTCATTGCGGCTGAATAGAGGTGCCACGTCCTTGTGAAGGACCCAGTTACCGGGGGCGAGGGGGACCGGGACGCTACCGCTCATAGTCTTGAGGGTATCACCCACCGAAACGTTTTCGATCCGGACGGTAAAAGAGGTCCTCTCCTGGGCTAGAACCAGCCCGGAAAGGAGAAATAGGGTCGGAAGGATGAGGGCTCGTTTCATTTTCATTCTCCTTAAATCACAACTGTTTATAGTGTCTCCACCATACCGAGAGAGAGTCTAGTAAATAGTCTTCACAATCTCATCCCTGAGCCCTCACGAAAGATTAACGGAGACCGTCGCCAGGGTGGTGGACGACTCACCTGGGATGGCGGGCAGCGCGACCTGTCCATCAGCCTATGGTTACGTCTACGGATTCCGATGATGCGGCAGAGGTGCGAAGTGCCTTCCAGAACTATGCCCGCGTTCCCAGGGTGGGCCGCACGCAGTCAATAAAGGCACACCGAATCCGCCCGTAACGGGCGGGCCTGTCACTCAGGTGACGAGGGGCTCGTCGAGGACCTCGTCACCTGAGTTGAGCAGTTCGCGCATGATTGCAACGGCCTCTTCGAGTTCGACCTCCGTGTTGTACAAGGGAGCCGGAGTGAGCCGTAGAAGGTCTGGCGGCCGGAAGTCTGGCGTGACCCCACGAGCCCGGAGGCCCAAGCTGAGGTGCCGCGCGGCTGGGAACTCGAACACGACGTGTCCGCCTCGCGACTCGGGGGCTCGTGGTGTTCTGAGTATCAGCTCAGGCAGGTGTTCGTCGGCGAGGCGAATCAGGGCTTCGGTAAGCTGCAGGGAGCGGCTGCGGACCTCGCTTATGTCTACTTCCTCGAACACGGCTAGGGCGCCCTCGAGGCCAGCCAGTGCGAGGATGCTCGGCGTACCAATCTGGTAGCCTGCCGCGCCTGGGGCTGGGGTGAACTCCGACCGCATGGCGAATTGACTCTCCTTCTCGTGCCCCCACCAGCCGGGCAGGCCGGGCCGCAGCGCCGCATGGCGGCGGTGGACGAAGAGCCCCCCGGGACTCCCGGGTCCGGCGTTTAAGTACTTGTAGGTGCACCAGACTGCGAAGTCCGCGCCGTCGTCGTGGAGGGTGTGTGGCATAACCCCTATCGAGTGGGCGGCGTCCCAGCCGATCAGGATGCCTCGGGAGCGGACCTCCCGCGTGATTCCGGTGACGTCGAGACGTTGCCCGCTCCGGTAGAGGACGGTGGGAAACCAAGCTAGGGCGATGTCTCCGGTGAGAGAGGCGATGAGATCGTCGGGGTGTAGCGTATGACCGTCGCGAGTGGGGACGAGACGGAGTCTTCCACCTTCCCGGTCTGCCCAAGCCCGCAGGGCGTAGAGGTCGCTTGGGAAGTCGAGGCTGGTGGCTAGCAGGTTACGGCGCTCCCCTGAGGGCCTGTAGAACGTTGCGAGGAGGGCGTGGAGGTTAGAGGTGGTGGTCCCTGTGGTGATGATCTCGTCCGGGTGGCTGCCGAGCAATCTGGCCAGAGCGGGGGAGAGCCGCTCGGAGAGCGCGAACCACTCCTCCCAGGCGTTCACTGCCCCGTGCTGCCACTGGCGGAGGCGCCGTTCGACGGCGGCCTGGGCAGCGTGGGTGAGTGGGCCGAGTGAGTTGCCGTCGAGATAAATGCCTCGTGGCAGGAGGAAGGCTTCTCGCTTCACAGGGGTTCGAGGAGGGCTCGGACTGGCGAGGCGTCCGCCTCGGGCAGATTGAGCGGCAGGCACACGAGACGATAACGGCCGGCCCGGACCCCGCCTAGCCTGAGGCCCTCGATGATGATGAGGTTCCGCTTTGCGCAGGCCTGGTGGGTGGGCAGGCATTTGCTCGAGAAGGCGTCCACGCTGGGACAGTCGGTCCCGATCAGCTTCACCCCCCGATCCGCTAAGGTGTGGACGAGCGCGGGCGCTAGGTAGGAGAAGGTCTCGGGGAAGGTCTCCCAGTGGTCGGGCTGGCCGGAGTAGAAGAGGATCCGTTCCGGGAGGCGGGTCCAGTTCTCGAGGATCTCCGGGGTCAACTCCTGCTCTTGGGGAACCTCGATCACTAAGGCCTCGCCGATTAAGAGTTCTAAGGGGACCGTAGCGAGGCGACCCCCGTCCGGGTCGTAGTGATAGGGTGCGTCGAGGTGGGTTCCGCAGTGGGTAGAGGTCGCGAGACTCATGAGGTTTACGCTCGAGCCCTCACTCATGAGCGCAGTCGGTTCGAGGGTGAACGGCCGATCTCCGGGCCAATTTGGGTGGTTGGGGACGAGTGATCGGGTGATGTCGATCATGGCGTTACCTCGTTCCCGACCCATCGTCGGAAGCCTCGACCTTGCACCACCGTACCCCAGCTCGAGGTGTCAGACGATCTTGGCAGCTTCCTCCACCGCCTCCGCGACTCTGTGCGCCACGTCGCCGACAGCATCTACGTCGTCCCCTTCGACCATGATCCGGATGAGCGGCTCGGTTCCACTGGGACGCAGGTCGATGCGTCCGTCCGTGCCCAGAGCCTCTTTCGCTTTGTGGACAGCGGCCGTCACCTCGTCGCAGATTGCGAGAGCTGCTTTCTGATCCGGCGGCACCTTCACGTTGATGAGAGTCTGTGGGAAGACGGGAATCGCGTCTATCCAATCCTCAAGCGTCGCATCCGACTTTCGTACGGCCGCTAGGGTCTGGAGGGCGGTCAACAGCCCGTCGCCGGTGGATGCAAGATCGAGGAACAGCAGGTGGCCTGACTGCTCACCCCCGAGGAGGAGCTCTCTTTCGCGGAGGGCCTCGAACACGTGGCGGTCGCCGACCCGGGTCCGGTACAAAGAGATGCCCTGTTCGGTGAGGTATCGTTCGGTACCCAAGTTGGTCATCTGGGTCGCCACCACGGAAGACTCTCCCCGGGAGACGGCGTTGATAGCGAGCATGTGATCTCCAGTGACGAGCCTTCCCCTACAGTCGACCAGTTGCACTCGATCGGCGTCTCCGTCGAAGGCGACCCCCACCTCAAGGCCATCCCGGATGATGCAGTCGCGGATCGCCTGTGGGTGGCCGGAGCCGCACTCTACATTGATGTTCCTGCCGTCCGGGTTGTGGTTGATCACGATCAGCTTCGCCCCGATCCGGCGGAAGATGTGGGGAGCTATGTCGGAGGCCGCCCCGTTGGCACAGTCGATGCCGACCTTGAGGCCGTCGAGGTAGGGGGCGTGGCTGAGGAGAAATTGGAGATACTCACCATCCTCGTGGCGGTACCGGGCAGAGCGGCCGATGCGGCTAGCTTCCGGCTCGGCTTCGTTAGTGTCGAGCAGGCCTTCGATTCTGGCCTCGACCCCGTCGCTC
>Ga0209754_1001364_pt1 | contig 24903 bp, 21 predicted proteins | sample MesohylBB_FD_187295 | JGI IMG/M metagenome (GOLD analysis project Ga0209754, IMG submission 187295) | Host-associated microbial community of the marine sponge Aplysina aerophoba from Gulf of Piran - sponge mesohyl, lysed by bead beating... | ecosystem: Host-associated > Porifera > Sponge >... | reverse complement strand
GGTCACGGCCTGCGTCGTGCCCAGGCGTTCGATCCGCTAGGAGCGGGTCGAAAAGCGTATCAGGGAATACGGTTGAGGCCCGCGACGACGCGGGCGGACGCCTGGGCGCGACCCGAAGGGCGGCGCTCTCCGGCCGACAGCGTGCGTCGCGACCCTTGCCCAATGCACCACATCGCGCTGCGCGCCGCTCCTACTCTGTCGGCCGGAGAACGCCGCGCAGACCATGACCGTGGTGAGAAATGCGGGCTAGGCGTTCAGGCGGCGGCGGGCGCTTCGGCGGGGAGCGGCGGCTTGCCCAGGATCATGTCGGCCGCCTTCTCCGCGATCATGATGGTGGGGGCTGCGGTGTTGCTGCTGGTGATGAGCGGCATGACCGAGGCATCGACGACCCGGAGCCCCTCCGCGCCGCGCAGGCGCAGCTCTGCGTCCACCACGGCGCGCTCGTCCCGGCCCATGCGGCAGGTGCCGACCGGGTGCCAGACCGTGGTGAGGTTGGCCCTGATCCAGGCATCGATCTCGTCGTCCGACTGCGCCATGCTGCCCGGCGCGATCTCGTCGCCGCGGTAGGGGTCGAAGGGCGCCTGGGCCATGATCCGCCGCGCGAAGCGAACCGCGTCGCGCATCACCCGGCGGTCGGTCTCGGCGCTGAGCGTGTTGGCGTGGATCGCCGGCGCCGCGTGAGTGTCTGCGGCGGTGATGCGAACCTCCCCGCGGCTCTCGGGCCGGAGCTGATAGCAGTGGGTGAGGAAGCCGTGCCGGCCTTGCTTCTTGCGGGTCACGTCGAGGGTGAGGCCGGGGATGAAGGTCACCTGCAGATCGGGCGCGTCGAGCCCCTCGCGGCTGCGCGCGAAGCCGCCGGCCTCCAGCGCGATCGAGGTGCCGGGGCCGGTGCCGAAGAGGTAGGCGCGGAGGCAAGCGAGCGCCGCGCGGTCGGGCCGCAGCAGGCCGTAGAGCGCCACCGGCTGGGTGCAGGCAACTTGTACGTAGACGCCCGCGTGATCCTGCAGGTTGCGCCCGACATCGGGGCTTTCCGCCACGACCTCGATGCCGAGTGACTTGAGATGCTCCGGCGCACCAACGCCCGAGAGCTGCAGCAGTTGGGGCGAGTTGATCGTGCCGGCCGAGAGGATCACTTCGCGCCTCGCGCGGATCTCGCGCCGCTGCCCACCTTGCCGATAGGCGACGCCGACGCAGCGACTGCCCTCGAAGAGCAGCCGCTCGACGTGGGCACGGAGCACGACGCGCAGATTGCTTCGCTCCCGCACCGGCAGGATGAAGGCATGGCCGGTGTTCACCCGCCGCCCCCGGTCGACGCAAAAATCCTGCCGGCCGACGCCCTCCTGCACCGCGCCGTTGAAGTCGTCGTTGCGCGGCAGGCCATACGCCTCGCAGGCCTCGAGGAAGACGCCATAGAGCGGGTTTTCCGATTGGGCGCGGTTCACGCGGAGCGGGCCCTCGCTGCCGTGATAGGCGTCGCGGCGGGAGCCGTGCCCCTCGGCTCGCTTGAAGTAGGGCAGCACGCTCTCGTAGTCCCAGCCATCCAGGCCGAGCTGGCGCCAGCCGTCGTAGTCCCGGCGGTTGCCGCGCATGTACATCATGCCGTTGATGGCGGACGTGCCGCCCAGCACCTTGCCGCGCGGCCAGGGGATGCGGCGCCCGTCGAGATGGGGCTCGGGCTCGGTCTCGTAGCTCCAGTTGATCGAGCGCATGAAGTAGACCAGCCCCGCCATCAACGGGATGTGGATGAAGGGATGGCGCGCCTCGCCGCCGGCCTCCAGCAGCGCAACGCTGGTCTTGGCATCGGCCGAGAGCCGGTTGGCCAGCACGCAGCCGGCGGTGCCGCCGCCGATCACGACGAAATCATGCTCGTCCGCCATGCTCCCCCCTGCATCCAGGCGGCGTCTGCCCTAGACTGCGCCGCCCCCACCCTTCAGCACGGACCCCGCCATGGCCTTCGACACCCTGTTCAGCCCGATCGACGTCGGCGCCCGCGAATTGCGCAACCGCATCGTCCACGCCGCCACCGTCACCGGCCTCGGCAAGGACCGCGCCGTGACCGACCGCCTGATCGCCTACCACGCGGCCCGGGCGCGCGGCGGCACCGCGATGATCGTGACCGAGCTGATGAACGTTCACCCCACCAGCAGCGGCGCGCCGATCCTGGTGAGCATCCACGACGAAGCCAACCTGGGCGGCCTCTCGCGCTGGGCCGAGGCGGTGGAGCGCCACGGCTGCCGGCTGATCGGCCAGCTCGGCCACATCGGCCGCCAGCAGCTCTGGGGCCTCGATTCCGTGCCGCGCAGCGCGTCCTCGCAACCCGAGACGCTCTATTGGAACAGCGCCCGGCCGCTCGGCGAAGACGAGATTCCGGGCATCGTCGCCGGCTATGCGGAGAGCGCGGAGCGTCTGAAGCGCGCGGGCTTCAGCGGGGTCGAGCTGCACGGCGCCCACGGCTATCTGATTGCGCAGTTCCTCTCGCCCGCCTGCAACGACCGGAGGGACGGCTACGGCGGCAACCTCGAAGGCCGTACCCGCTTCATGCGCGAGGTGATGGCAGCGGTCCGCGCCGCCTGCGGCGACGACTTCATCGTCGGCATCAAACTGCCGGCGGACGAGCGCGTGCCGGGCGGCATCGACCCCGACGAAGCCGAGCGCATCGCCCGCGCGGCCGCGGCCGAGGGCGTGCTCGACTATCTCGCCTTCAGCCAGGGCGCGTTCGGTCCTGCGTTCGATACCCATCTGCCTGACATGCATTACCCGCCCCGGCCCTTCCTGCCGCTCCACACGCGGCTTCGCGCAGCCGGCGGCGGGCTCCCGGTGATCGGCCTCGGCCGAATCGAATCGGCCGAGGCGGCAGAGACGGCGCTTGCCGAGGGCGCCTGCGACATGGTCGGCTTCAGCCGCCTGTTGATATCGGACGCCGATTGGCCGCGCAAGACAGAGGCCGGCCGCGCCGGGGACGTCCGCGCCTGCACCTTCTGCAACTATTGCTGGGGCGAGATTCACGCGGGCAAGCCCATCCGCTGCTTCCAGAATCCCGTGCTGGCGAGCGCGGACGAGGCCGATTGGCAGCCACCACCGGCCGATGAGCCCAAGCGTTTGGTGGTGGTCGGTGCCGGGCTCGCCGGGCTGGAGGCCGCGTGGATCGCAGCAGCGCGCGGGCACGCGGTCACGGTGTTCTCGGTGAGGGCCGAGCCGGGTGGTGCCGCCCGCATCGAAGCCCTCCTGCCGGGCCGGGCGGAGGTGATGAAGACCGCCGAATTCCAGCGCCAAAAGGCGGAGGAGGCGGGCGCCGAGTTCCGCTGCGGCGAGACCGCCACCGCAGCGGCGGTGACGGCGTGCGCGCCCGACGCGGTGATCCTCGCCACGGGCTCGCGGATGCGCTGGCCGCCGGCGCTCGCCGAGGCCGCCGAGGCGGTCGATCTGAGGCAAGCCGTCGCGGCGCTGGCCGAAGCCGACACCCCGCCGTCGCCGGGCACGGCGGTGCTGCTCGACATGGACCAGACGCCCGCCGTCTACGGCGCCGTGGAGCTGTTGGCGCAGCGCTTCGCCCGCGTCGTCCTGCTGACACCGGCGCCGGAGAACGCCCGCTTCGTCAACCTCATGTCGCGCATGGGGGTCGAGCGCAGGCTCGCGCAACTCGGCATCGACGTGCGCCGGCTCACCGAGCCGGTCGCGCGCGAAGGCGAGCGCGTCACCTGCCGCCACGTCATCACCGGCGCCGAGACGTTGATCGAGGACGTCGCGCTGCTCGCCTATGCGACGCCGCGCGCCGCGCGGGGTGAGCTTGCCGACGAGCTGGCGGAAGCCGGAGTTCCCGTCACGCTCATCGGCGACTGCCTGCTACCGCGCGACGCCGCATCCGCCATCCACGACGGCCACCGCGCCGCGCTTGCACTCTAGAGGGCGTTTCTAGCCATCGCCTTGGTACGCAAAGTATCAGGGCACCTCGGTTCCCTCTTGGAGGATCGAGATATATCGGTCGTAGGCGAACTTCCTGTTGCGGGCCCTGCCGGTCAGCTCGCGTGCGATGCCTTGTTCTACGAGCGACTGCATCGCAGCTGATGCAGCCGGGAACGATAGGCTGGTTTGAACACAAACCTGGGGTAGCGACACGATTGGCCGCGCCTTCAACGCATCGTGCACCCGTATCGCCGAGCCCGCGCGGCGGCCGATGTGTCGTTCGATAGCGGCCCGATCCGACGCGAACACGTCCACCAAGCGGCGGGATGTGGTAACCGCACCCTCGGCCGTGACCCGTACGCCTTCGAGGAAGAAGGCGAGCCATTCTTCCCAGTCGCCGGTGCGGCGCACGTGATTCAACAGGTCGTAGTACTCGCTGCGGCGTTGCTTGAAATAAAGGCTCAGGTAGAGGAGCGGCTGGCGTAGCACACCCGCGTTGTAAAGCAGGAGTGTGATCAGCAGTCGTCCCACACGCCCGTTGCCATCGAGAAAGGGATGGATGGTCTCGAACTGGACATGCGCAAGCCCTGCACGGACGAGGAAGGGCATCCCGTCATCCGCATGGTAGAAACGTTCGAGCGCCGTCATGCAATCCGGCACGGCGGTGTGGGGCGGTGGTACGAATTCGGCGTCGCCTGGCCGCGCGCCGCCGATCCAGTTCTGGAAGCGGCGAAATTCGCCCGGCGCCTTGTCGCTTCCCCGCCCACGGGACAGCAAGACTCCGTGAATCTCGCGGATTAGCCGATTGCTGAGCGGAAGCCCCTCCTCCAACCGACGGAGACCGTGATTGAGAGCCGTTACGTAGTTCGAAACCTCGACGACGTCTTCGACTGGAACGCCGGGCGCTTCCTCGAGTTCGAACAGCAGGAGGTCCGACAGCGTGGATTGCGTCCCCTCGATCTGGGAGGAGAGAACGGCTTCCTTGCGTACATAGGTGTATAGGAAGATGGTCTCGTCGGGCAGCAGGGTCGAGATCGCGTCGAGCCGCCCCAGGGCGAGGGTCGCGGCCTCTAGTGCGCGTTGCAGGGAGCCATCCAGAGTCAGAGGAGGGTTTGGCGGCAGCGGCAGTGGCACGAAGGCGCGAACTTGCTCGCCGCCGGCACTCGTGATTTCGTACCTACCGATCTCCCCACGCTGCATGGCGCCCCCACCCTATTCAATTTTGCTCAATGACGCGCCGCATTATTAATATTTTTCGGCTAAAACTTAATAGTGCGCCGCCGTTGCGCCAGCAATTCCGGAATGTTTGACAGGCCGCCGGCAGGTGGGCAACCGCTGCCTTATTCAAGCTTGCTTAATTGCGCGACGCGTTATTCAATTTTAGGGCGTAAATTTGAATAGCGTACCTGCTGTTGCCTCCCGATGCCGGGTTAATCGGGAATTGCGGCGGCGCCGGGGAGCAGGGCGGCGAACTCGCGCTCGGCGGCCTTGGGGTCGCTCCGCATCAGCGCCTCGGTCTGGATCGAGTGGTCGCCGATGCAGACGTCCTCCACGCCCTCCTCCAGCGCGTCGCAAATGCCTTGGGCGACCGCCTCGGGCGGCTGCTTCTCGCCGCCGAAGCCCGCGACCATCGGGGTGTCGGTCGAGCTCGGGAAGACCGCGAGCACTTGGGTGCCCTGAGCGGCAAGCTCGGCCCGCATGCACTGGGTGGCGGACCAGACCGCCGCCTTGCTCGCGGAGTAGGAGCCGCAGAAGGGCGCGTTCACCCGCGCCACCTCGGAGAGCACGTTGGCCATCGCGCCGCCGCCCGTCCGCGCCAGCACCGGGGCGAAGGCGCGGGCCACGTGCAGATAGCCCCAGTAGTTGATCTCGAACAGGGTGCGCGCCGTCGCGAGGGTGGGCGCGCTCATCACGCCCTCCCAGGCGACGATGGCGGCGTTGTTGATGACGAGCGTGACGCCCGGGCACTGCTCTGCGGCGCGCTGAACCGCCGCCTCATCGGTCACGTCGAGGGCCAAAGGCTCCACGCCCGCGCCTTCCGGGAACGTCGCCTTCGCAAGCGCCGCCGGCAGGTCCACGGCGTGGATGCGCCTGGCGCCGCGCGCGGCCAGGGCCGCCACCAGGGGCGTGCCGATGCCGCCGGCGGCGCCGGTGACGAAGGCCTCGCATCCGTCGATCCGCATGGGCTCAGTCGCTCTTGATGGGGTCTCGGACATCGCTCTTCACCGTGGTGAGTTCCGTGTAACTGAAGATCAGGCCGGCGGCATCGAAGCCGCCGTCCACGTTGACGACGCTGCCGGTGAGGTAGGCCGCCTCGTCGCTTGCGAGGAAGAGCGCGGTGCCGGCGATATCGCGGGCGTGGCCGAAGCGCTCCAGCGGGATGCGCTCCAGGTAGCGGCGCTCCTGATCCGGCCCCATGCTGGTGATGCCGGTGTCGATGGGGCCGGGCGCGATGGCGTTGACGGTGATGCCGCGCGGGCCGAGTTCGACCGCCATGATCCGCGTCATCTGGTGGATACCCGCCTTGGTGACGCCGTAGGCGGTCCGCCCGTAGCTGCCGCGCTGGCCAGAGATCGAGCCGATGTTGACGATCCGCCCGCCGCCATGCGCCGCCATGACGCGTGCGGCCCCCTGCGCGCACAGGAACGCGCTGGTCAGGTTGTTGCGCAGCACCCGCTCCCAATCCTCGAACGAAAGCTCCAGGAAGGCGCCGTGATGGGCGATGCCGGCGTTGTTGATGAGGATGTCGAGGCGGCCGCCGAAGCACGCTTCCGCCCGCTCGAACAGGTGCTGCGCGCCCGCAGGCTCCCCGAGGTCGGCGGTGCAGGGCGTCGCCTGACCGCCGGCGGAGACGACTTCGTCGGCCGCGGCCTCCGCGCGCTCACCGTCGATATCGGCGAGCAGCAGGTGCGCGCCCTCGGCGGCGAAACGGCGGCCGATCTCGCGCCCGATGCCGCGACCGCCGCCGGTGACAATGGCGTGTTTCCCCTTGAGCCTCATTGTCTCGCGATCCCCTATCTCGCCCGGCCTATCGGCTGGCAGGGCGCGGAGTCAACCCTCGCAGGCCCCAGGCCGCCGGGCTATCCTGCGGCGGCTATGAGGACGAGCAGAGACACATGAGGCTCGAGGGCAAGACCGCGGTCGTCACCGGCGCAGGCTCCGGCATCGGCCGCGCCACGGCACTGCGCTTCGCCAGGGAAGGCGCGGCGGTTGCATGCGCGGGCCTCAGCGCCGACGACAACGTCGCCACCGTGCGTGCGATCGAGAAGGCCGGCGGCAGCGCCGTCGCCATCGAGGCCGACGTCATGCAGGACGAGGACGTCGAAGGGATGGTGGCCGCCGCCGTCGAGGCCCTCGGCCACGTCGATATCCTGGTCAACAACGCGGGCCAGGCCGTGATCGGCAGCGTCGAAGAGGTCGAGCGCGCCGACTGGGACCGCCAGATGGATGTCAACGTCACCAGCGTCTACCGGGGTGCCAAGGCGGTCTGGAGCCATATGCGCGAGCGCGGCGGCGGCGCGATCCTCAACACCGCATCGGTCGCAGGCCTCATCGGCACGCCGGGGCAGGTGGCCTACGCCACCTCCAAGGGTGCGGTCGTCATGCTGACCAAGTGCCTCGCGCTCGACGGCGCCAGGGACCAGATCAGGGTCAACTGCGTCTGCCCCGGCTGGGTGCAGACCCCGATGGTGGACTATCACCTCTCCCAGCTCGACGATCCGGAGGGATTCAAGGAACGCCTCGCAGGGCTGCATCCGCTGGGCGTGGGCGATCCGGCAGACATCGCAGGCGGCTTCGCCTACCTCGCCTCGGACGAGGCGCGCTGGGTCACCGGCATCGCGCTCACCATCGACGGCGGCGTGAGCTGCGGGCTCGTGCCCGAGTGAGGGCCGGCGCGCCACCCATCCACCGGCGGAGGCCGAAATGACGGAGAAGCCCACCGGGCTCCGGGGCAAGCTCACCGACTACGGCGATCCCGGCTTTTCCCTCTTCCTGCGCAAGGCCTTCGCCAAGTCCATGGGCTACACCGAGGCCGAGCTGGACCGTCCGGTCATCGGCATCGCGAATGTGGCCAGTGGGCTCGTGAGCTGCCACGGCACGGTGCCGGCCCTGATCGAGGCGGTGGAGCGTGGGGTGACGGCCGCCGGCGGGCTGCCGCTGACCTTCCCCACGATCTCGCTCGGCGAGCCCTTCATGAACCCGACGACCATGCTCTTCCGCAACCTGATGGCGATGGACACGGAGGAGATGATCCGCGCCCATCCGCTGGATGCGGTGGTTCTGATCGGCGGTTGCGACAAGACCGTGCCGGCCCAGCTCATGGCGGCAGCAAGCGCGGGCGTGCCTGCGATCCAGCTGGTCACGGGGCCGATGCTGACCGGGAGCCACCGGGGCGAGCGCCTCGGCGCCTGCACCGACTGCCGGCGCTACTGGGGCGCCCATCGGGGCGGGCGCGTGGATGAGGACGAGATCGCCGAGGTCGGCGGCCGGCTCATGCCCTCTGCCGGTACCTGCATGGTGATGGGCACCGCCAGCACCATGGCCTGTGCGGCGGAAGCGCTCGGCATGATGCTGCCGGGGAGCGCCGCGATCCCGGCGGTGCTCGCCGACCGCCAGCGCATCGCGCGGGAGAGCGGCGCGCGGGCCGTGGCAATGGCTGCGGAAGGGCTCGCGCCGGAGCGCATCCTCACGCCGGCCGCCTTCACCAACGCGCTCACGGTGCTGCTCGCGGTCGGCGGCTCGACCAACGCGGTGATCCACCTCGCCGCCGTCGCCGGGCGCTGCGGCTTCGACCTCGACCTGGGCCGTCTCGACCGCCTGAGCCGCGAGACCCCGGTGCTGGTCGACCTCAAGCCCTCGGGCCAGCACTACATGGAGGACCTGAACAAGGCCGGCGGGCTCATTCCGGTGCTGCGCGCGCTGGCCGCGCAGCTCGATCTCGACTGCCTGACCGTGACCGGGCGGACCCTGGGCGAGGAGGTCGCCGCGGCCCCCGACCCCTGGGCCCAGGATGTGGTGCGCCAGCCGAGCGACCCCATCTACCCCGAGGGCGGCATCGCGGTGCTGCGCGGCAACCTCGCGCCGGATAGCGCCATCATCAAGCAATCGGCGGCGACGCCCGCGCTCTGCCAGCACAGCGGCCGCGCGGTCGTGTTCGATTCCCTTGCCGATCTCACGGAGCGGATCGACGATCCCGCGCTCGACGTGACGCCGGACGACGTGCTGGTGCTGCGCAACGCCGGCCCCAAGGGCGCACCGGGGATGCCCGAGGCCGGCTACATCCCGATCCCCCGCAAGCTCGCTCGCCAGGGTGTGACCGACATGGTGCGGCTCTCGGATGCGCGCATGAGCGGCACCGCCTTCGGCACCATCGTGCTCCACGCGGCGCCCGAAGCCGCCATCGGCGGCCCGCTTGCGCTGGTGGAGAACGGCGACCGGATCACGCTGGACGTGGCGGCGCGGTCGCTGACGCTGGACGTGCCGCAGGCGACGCTCGATGCGCGCCGGGCAGCATGGCGCCCGCCGCCCCCGCCGGAAGGCGCGGAGCGCGGCTATCTCGCGCTCCACCTCGCCCATGTCGAGCAGGCCGACCGCGGCTGCGACCTGGACTTTCTCGCCGCTCCACGCTCGGGCGCGGTGGTGCCGGTCTGAGCGCGCGGCCCTACTCGTCCAGCACGGCTGCGAGGTCGGGCAGGCTGGGAAGCACGGCGAGCGGCGCGCCCATGGCGAAGAACGCCGCCTCGCCGATACCGACGAAGGGGATGCCGGCCAGCGCCGCCTCGTGCATGTCGGCGTGGGAATCGCCCACGAAGAGCGCGTCCGCCGGCGCGATGGTGCGGGCCTCCAGGAAGCGCCCCATGTGGATGTGCTTCGGCGTCTCACGCGTCGCGCCGTGAACCGAGGCGAGGAAGGGCGCGAGGCCCAGGCGCTCGAGCTGCCGCTGGGCCTCCTCCTGCGGCACCCCTGTCACCACGGCGACGGTCCGCTTCGCCGCCTGGGCTTCGATGAAGCCTTGGACGCCGGGGAAGAGGCCGATGGCCGCGTTGATGGCGTCGATGCGGGCGAGAAACACACGCAAGATGCGCTGGCGCGTGGTCTCGTCGAGCGGCGCCCCGATCAGGTCCTCGTAGATGCGGTCGAAAATCAACTCCCGGCCGCTCCCGGCATGGCGCCTGAAGCCGTCGGCGACCCCGGCGCGATCCTGGGTATAGGGCGCGAAAGCGTCGGCCAGGGCCTCCGCCTTGGCCCCCATGCTGTCGGCAATCACGCCGTCATAGTCGAGAAACAACACCTTGACGCCCATCTGCCGCGCTCCGCCCTCGCCGTTTGACCTCAGCCCCATAGTGCCGCAAAACCGCATCCCTGCCGAACGGAGTGCACGATGACAGCACCTCACGAGAGGCTGCGGGCGAGGCTCGGCGACCCGGCGCTCTATCTCGACGACCCCGCCGACACGGCCCGCTACGCCAGGGACTGGATCGGCAAGTACACGGGCCACGCACCGCTGGTGGTGCGCCCGCGCACGACCGAGGAGGTCTCGGCGGTGCTGGCGGCCTGCACCGAGCTCGACGTGCCCGTGGTGCCCCAGGCCGGCAACACCGGGATGGTGGGCGGCGGCGTGCCGCGCGCGGGCGAGGTGGTGCTGAGCGTCGAGCGTCTCAATGCGATCGAGGCATTCGACGAGGCCTCGGCCACCGTCACGGTCCAGGCCGGCGTCGTGCTGGAGACGCTGCAGACCTATCTCGCCGAGCGGGGCTACGACATGCCGGTGGACCTCGGCGGGCGCGGGTCATGCCAGATCGGCGGCATGATCGCGACCAACGCCGGCGGGGTTAAGGTGCTGCGCTACGGCCACATGCGCGAGCAGGTGCGCGGGCTCGAGGTCGTGCTGGCCGACGGCACCGCGGTGAGCGGCCTCAACATCCTGAAGAAGAACAACACCGGCCTCGACCTGAAGCAGATCTTCATCGGCTCGGAGGGCACCTTGGGCGTCATCACCCGCGCCGTGCTCCAGGTGCAGCCGGCGCCCGAGGCGTTTCAGACCGCGCTCGCCGGGCTCGCCCGCCGCGACCTCCTGCCCGCCTTGCTGCAGGCGGCGCGGGCGCGCTTCCCCCGCCTCTCGTCCCTGGAGTTCATCGACGGCAAGACTGTCGCCTATGTGCGGGCGGCGGACCCGGACCTCCGCATCCCCCTCGACGGCGACCACGAAAGCCTCGTCGTGATCGAGGAAGAATCTGCGTCGGGCGAGGCCGCGGGCGAGGCCTTCGCCGCCGGGTTGGAAAGCCTGCTGGAGGACGGGTTGATCGCCGATGCCGTGGTGGCGGGCTCCGAGGCGCAGGCGCGGGCGATCTGGCGCGTGCGCGAGGCGCCGACCGAGGCGGTGAGCCGGCACGGGCTCACCCACAAGTTCGACGTGACCGTGCCGCCCGGCGTGATCCCCGCCTTCCTCGGCGAGATGGAGGCGCTGGCCGAGGGGTTCGCGGGCGTGCGGGTGGTGCTCTTCGGCCATCTCGGCGACGGCAACGTCCACGTCAACATGGCGCAGGAGCCGGGGCTCGCCGACGACGACTTTCTCGCCATGGAATCCGCGCTGGCCGACGCGATCTACGCCGCCGTGCACTCGCGCCAGGGCAGCATCAGCGCCGAGCACGGCATCGGCGTGATGAAGCGTGCGTACCTTCCGCTCGCGCGCACGGCCGAGGAGATCGCGCTGATGCGCACGCTCAAGCACACCCTCGACCCCAAGGGCATCCTCAACCCCGGCGTGATCCTGGACTGACCGCGCGCGCAGCCTCGACGAGGCGGCCGAGCTTGGCTTTCGCGAGTTCGGACCCCAGCATGATGAGCCCGCAGTCGGGCGCGGCGATCAGCCGATCGGCATCGATATGGTCGAGCGCCGCGCGCAGGCGGGCTGCGATCTCGTCAACCGTCTCGACCCGGCTGGAGGCGATCTCGACCACGCCCAGGATGACCGTGGTGCGGGAGAAGGTGTCGAGCAGGGACAGATCGTTGTGCCGGTGCGCGTCCTCGATGGAGACCGCGTCGACGATGCTTGCCTCCACCGCGCTCGCGAGCCGGCGGTAGATCTCCGGATCGGCCTTCACGTAGTCGGTTTCGTCCAGCTTGTCGGGATAGCCGCAGCACATGTGCATGGTGCGCATCACACTGCTAGGCACGCCGTGAAAGCACCGTTCGAGATTCTCGACCCCGAAGTCGAGCGCCTCGTCCGGCAGGCGCGCGAAGAGCGGCTCGTCGACCTGGATGTGGCGGCATCCGGCCTCCGCCAGGCGCCTGATCTCCACGTTGAGCGCGTCGGCCAGATCGACACACCAGGAGCGGCGATCGGGATAGAAGGTGTTGGAGGTCGAATCCGCGATGGTGAGCGGCCCTGGCGCAGTCAGCTTGACGGGCTTCTCCGTCGCCGCCTGCGCGACCTCCCAGTCGCGCACCAGGAAGGGCGCGCGCGCCGTGATCTTGCCCGTGAAGGTGGGAACCACGGCTGTCCAGGCGCCGCCCCGCATGGTGCAGAGCGTCAGCCTGTCGGGCTCGAAGCCCTCCAGATGGCCGCAGTGGTAGTGGATGTAGTTGGCGCGGCGCACTTCGCCGTCCGTCGGAATGTCGATCCCGATGGCGGCCTGCTCGGCGACGACCTCCCGCGTGGCCCGGTCGAATGCCGCCTGCCGCTCCTCCGGCGATAGAGCCGCGCCCTCGACCTCGCCGACTTCGAGACCCCCGTGCATCCAATCCATGCGCGGCACGTAGGGCGGCTTGGGATAGGAGCCGATGCAGGTGGTCAGAAGCGGCAAGGGCGGCCTCCGGAGAGGGGGCGACAGGCGGAGGTGAGCGTCTTCTCCTCAGCGCGGACCGTGACCCCGGCGAGGAAGCCGTGCCAGGTGGCGCCTAGCCCAGGTTCCGGTCCGCCATCACCTCGCGAATCGCCTGCTCCGCCACATCGACGCAGCGGTCGACGTCATCGCGGGTGGCGACGAGCGCCGGGCCGAACTCGATGGCCGTGCCCTCCTCGCCGCCGAGTACGCCGAGATCGGCCATGCGCCGGGTGATCGCCTTGATCGTGTCGTCCGTGAACGGCGCCCTGGTCTCCTTATCGACGGTGAAGTCGATGCAAGTCCACATGCCGAGCCCGCGCACGTCGCCGACGATGGGCAAGTCGCGGAGCCGCTGCAGCGCGTCGAGGAAGTAGGCGCCGGTCTCCCGCCCGCGTTCGATCAGGTTATCGCTTTCCAGGATGTCGATGGTGGCCATGGCCGCAGCGCAGGCGCCGGGGTGGCCGTTGTAGGTCTGGATGTGGTTGAAGGCCGGCAGCGTGTCCGCCACCTTGCGGCTCACCGTCGACGCGCCGAGCGGGAAGTAGCCGGCGGTGATCGCCTTCGCCGTGCTCATGATGTCGCACTCGATGCCCCAGTGCTCCAGCGCGAACCAGTAGCCGCAGCGGCCGAAGCCGGTGATCACCTCGTCGCCGATCAGCATGACGTCGTACTTGTCGCAGACCTCGCGCACGCGCGCGAAGTAATCGTCGGGCGGCACCTGCACGCCGTCTCCCTGCATCACCGGCTCGGCGATGAAGGCGGAGACCATCTCCGGCCCCTCGTGGATGATGTGCTGCTCCAGGAAGTCCACGCAGTAGTCGCAGACCTCGGAGGGGTCCATGCCGAAGGGCGTGCGGTAGAGGTTGGGCGCCGGGACGCGGCTGTAGCCGGGAACGCCCGGCTCCGTGATGGCGCGGGTGCCGAGGTAGTCGGTGCAGCCGATCGCGCCCATGGTGGCGCCGTGATAGGCGTTCCAGCGCGAGATGACCTTGTGTGCGTGCGGCTTGTCGCCCTTGGCGATGTGATACTGCCGGGCGAGCTTGATCGACATCTCGTTGGCTTCCGACCCGCTGCCGGCGAACACCGTCGAGGTAAGCGAGCCCGGTGCCAGGTCCGCCATCTTGGCCGAGAGATTGACCGTGACATCCACGACATTGGCGATGGTGCCGGCGTAGTGGAGGGACACGAGCTGGTCGTAGATCGCGCGCGCGATGCGCTCCTGCCCGTAGCCGAGGGAGCCTGCCCTGGTGTGGCAGCTCATCATGTCGAGGTAGGTCTTGCCGCCTGCGTCGGTGATCTCCATTCCCTCGGCGCTGGTGAAGATCATCGGACCCTGCGTGCGGATCTCTTCTTTGCTCGCGAGCGGGAACAGGAAGTAGTCGAGCGCGTCGCGGGTCAGCGCGTCGAGATTGGACGTGTCCATGCGGTCTCTCCTCGGGGGCAGCGGTTGGTGTGGGGGCGATCTTGGGGTGCCGCCGCGCGCTCTGCAAGCCGCCTGCGGGTGCGGCTCCCGCTCACGCCGCGTCGTCGCTCTGGCGGAAGGGGCCGTGCCGCTCCAGCACGGAAATTTCGCGGTCGATCTCCCGGGTTTCGTGGTCGAGGTAGTGGGCGACCGCATCGCGCAGGCTCTCGTTGGCGACCCAGTGCGCGGAATAGGTGGGCACCGGCAGGTAGCCGCGCGCGAGCTTGTGCGGACCCTGGGCGCCGGCCTCGACCCGCTTCAGCCCGTGGGCGATGGCGTAGTCGATGGCGCGGTAGTAGCAGGCCTCGAAGTGCAGGAATCGGTGCTCCTCGACACAGCCCCAGTTGCGGCCGTAGAGCGCATCCGAGCCTGCCAGGTTGAGCGCGCCTGCGATGGGCCGGCCCTCCCGCTCCACCATTATCAGCACCACCGCGTCGGCCATCCGCTCGCCCAGCAGGCTGAAGAATTCGCGCGTGAGGTAAGGCACCCCCCACTTGCGGCTGCCGGTCGCCTGGTAGAAGTCGAAGAAGGCATCCCAGTGGCGCTCCTCGATCTCGCTCCCCGCCAGGGCCGTGATCGTGAGGCCGGCGTCGGCGACGGCCTGCCGCTCCTTGCGGATCTGCTTGCGCTTGCGCGAGGCGAGGCTCGCGAGGAAATCGTCGAAGCTCTCGTAGCCCTCGTTGAGCCAGTGGAACTGGATGCCGGTGCGTTGCAGGAGCCCGGCGTCCCCCATCAGGTCGAACTCGTCCTCGGTGGGAAAGGTGATATGCACCGAAGAGACGCCGATCTGGTCGCAGATGCCGACACAGGTGGAGAGCAGCGCCGTCCGCACCGCTTCCGCGCCCGGCCCCGGCGGCGCGAGCAGGCGCGGCCCGGTCACCGGCGTGAAGGGGACCGAGACCTGGAGCTTGGGGTAGTAGCGGCCGCCCGCGCGCTCGAACGCGTCCGCCCAGCCGTGGTCGAAGACGTATTCGCCGTAGGAGTGGTTCTTGAGATACATCGGCACCGCGCCGAGGACAGCGCCTTGCGGGGACTTGAGGACGATGTGGCGGGGGTGCCAGCCGGTCTCGGTCGTGCTCGAGCCGCTCTCTTCCAGCACGGCGAGAAAAGCGTGGCGAACGAAGGGGTTGTCGGGGCCGGCGCAACGATCCCAGGCGGCCGCGTCCACCTGGGTGATGGAGCTCAGAACATGGGCTTCGACCGGCGCTTCCTCCGGCGCCGGGCCTTCCTCGCCGGCCTCCGCCGCGTCGTCCGTCTCGTCGTCGCCGGCGGCCATGGTCACTGCATCTTGGCGCCCGAGGCCGCGAGGTCGCGTATGTCGGTCTTGAGGTGGATCAGCGCGGGGCCCTCCGCCGCAAGCGCCCCCTCCAGGGCCGGCGCGAAGGCCTCGGTGGTCTCGACCGTCCATGCCTCGGCGCCCCAGGCGCGCGCGGCGGCCGCGAAATCGGGGCTGTTGAGGGCGACACCGTAGGTCGCATCGGCGCCGTAGCGGTTGTACTGGTGCATGGCGATGGTGCCGTAGGTGCCGTTGTCGCAGACCAGCACGACGATGGGCAGGCGGTTACCGACCGCCGTGATCAGCTCCTGCCCGGTCATGCCGAAGCCGCCATCGCCGGCGAGCGCCACGACCCGCTTTCCGGGCCTCGCGAGCTGGGCGCCGATCGCGCCGGGCACGCCGTAGCCCATCGCGCCCACCGACGGTGCGGCCTGGGCCAGCGGATGCTCGTAGGGGAAGTGGCGCAGCAGCCAGGTCGAGAAGTTGCCGGCGTCGTTGACGATGGTGGCGTCCTGCGGCACCTGCTCGGCGAGCGTCTGCACCACCGAGGCGAGATCGACCGCACCGAGCGCCGGCCCGGCGGCCCCCTGCCGGAAGCCGTCGAACGCCGCGCGCTGCGCCGCCCGCCAGGCGCTGCGGGGGGCAGGCGGAGCCTCGGGCGCTGCGGCGACGAGGCCGTCCAGAACCGGCCCCACATCGGCGCAGACCTGCAGGCCGGCCCCGGCGGCCGCCAGCGCGTCCGCATCGGGATAGACGTGGACCACGAAGCGGGCCTCGTGGATCACGCGGTCATCGACCGTCGTGGCGAGGTCGAGCCGGGTGCCGAGCGCGAGCAGGAGGTCCGCCTCGGCCAGCAGGTCCTCCTGATAGGGCGGGAGCGCGAGACCGAGCGTCCCCAGATAGGCGGGGTGCGCGCAGGGCACTACCCCCTGCTGGCGGAAGGAGCTGAGCACGCCCACGCCATAGGCCTCGGCAAAGGCGGCGAGCGCCTCGTTGGCGCCCTCGAAGCCCACCATCTCGCCCGCGACCACGACGGGACGCTCGGCCTGCGCGATCCGCTCGGCGATGGCGCGGATGTCGTCGGGTGCGGCCGGAATCGCGCGGCGAGGGCGGGGCTCAGGCACCGCTGCGTCGTTGGTCTCGCCTTCGGTCACGTCCTCCGGCAGCGCCACCGCGACCGGCCCCGGCCTGCCCTCTGTCGCAATGGCGAGGGCTTCCGCCGCCGCCGCCGCAACCTCGTGCGGCGTGTGGGGCTCGAACACCGCCTTGGTCATCGGCCCCAGCATGCGGTGGTAGTCGATCTCCTGGAAGGACTCGCGGCCGCGCTGATCCGACGGGACCTGGCCGATGAAGACCACAAGCGGCACCGAATCCTGGCGGGCGGTATGGATGCCGATGGAGGCATTGGTGGCGCCGGGCCCGCGGGTCACGAAGGCGACGCCCGGCTTGCGCGCGAGACGGGCGTAGGCGCAGGCGGCGAAGGTGGCACCGGATTCGTGGCGCGTGATGACGAAGCGGAGCCGATCCTGCGCCGCCCGCAGCGCTTCCAGCACGGCGAGGTAGCTCTCGCCCGGCACGCCGAACGCGGTATCCACGCCGTGGTCGAGAAGGGTCGCGACCAGCGCATCGCCGCCGGTGTAGGCGCGGTTCGCCAGGTCTCCCCGCTGTGCGGGGTCCGCGCCGGCCCACAACCGGCGTCTGGTCTTTCGCGCCTCGATCGAACTCGCCATGGCCCTCCTCCGCTGAAGCCGCGCGAGGATACAGGGAGGCGCCAGACGGAGAAAGCGACCGGCATGAGCGTGTTGTGGCGTCGGCTTTGCCGCCGGTTTCCAGAGCCCTATAGTCCCGCCGCCGCCGCGCCGGCGGCAACAATCCTAAGAGGAGATACGGATGGGGTCGCTGGATGTCGTCGGGATCGGCAACGCCATCGTGGATACCGTCGCCGAGGCCGATGACTCGCTGCTCGCCAGGGAGGACCTGCCGAAGGGCTCGATGACCCTGATCGACGGCGCGCGCGCCGATGCGCTTCGTGCGCGCATGGGGGCTGCGGTGGAGGTCTGCGGCGGCTCCGCCGCCAACACCATGGTGGGTGTGGCGAGGCTCGGCGGCGCCGCCGGTTACGTCGGCAAGGTGCGGGACGACGCGGCGGGTGCGGTGTTTCGCAGCGATATCGAGGCCGCGGGTGTCAGTTTTCCCACCCCGGCGGCGGCAGACGGTGCCGCAACCGCGCGCTGCCTCGTCTTCGTGACGCCGGACGCCCAGCGCACGATGACGACCTATCTCGGCGCCTGCGTCGAGCTCGGGCCTGCCGATATCGACCCGGACTTTATCGCCCGCGCCCGGCTTCTCTACATGGAGGGCTATCTCTGGGACCCGCCGGCGGCCAAGGACGCCTTCCGCAAGGCGCTCGGAATCGCCCATGCCGCAGGCGGGCGGGTCTGCCTCTCGCTCTCCGACTCCTTCTGCGTCGACCGCCACCGGGCGGAGCTGCGCGATCTGGTGGCGAACCACATCGACGTCCTCTTCGCGAACGAGGACGAGGCGATGTCGCTCTACGAGGTGGGTGACTTCGACACGGCGCTCGCTGCGGCGCGGTCGGACTGCGCCGTCGCCGCGCTTACACGAAGCGCCAAGGGCTCGGTGGTTGCGGGCGAAGGCGCGGTCCACACCATCGAGGCCGCGCCGGTCGGAAGGGTCGTGGATACCACCGGGGCGGGCGACCTCTACGCCGCGGGCTTCCTCTCAGGCTTGGCGCGGGGCTTCGACCTCGCCCGCTGCGGGCGGCTTGCGACGCTGACCGCCGGCGAGATCCTCGGCCACTACGGCGCCCGCCCGGAAGCGGACATCGCCCCTTTCGTCGAGGCCAGCCAGTACGCCCTCTAGTGCTAGGGGACGGCGCTCCGTCCCGCTAGGCGACCTTGGGCAGCACCTCGTTCTTGAGCAGCGCCATGGACTGATACCAGTCCTCGTAGGGATCCCAGTCATGGCCCATGGCGAGCAGCGTGCCGAAGGGGCCGATCTCGCCGCGCAGGTCGTTCAGCTTCTGCGCCACCTCGTCGACGCTGCCGACGATGAAGACGTTGTCCACCATGTACTCGATGGTCACGTCGCTGTCGGCCATGTCCGGATCGTTCTTCAGCAACGGTAGCATGCCGACCTTGGGCAGGAGGCGGAAGAAATAGTCGCGGAAATCGCGCGCGAGGACCCCTTCGATCGCCAGCTTTCGGGCCTTGGCGCCGGTCTCCGCCACCACGACCTCGCGGGCGACGCGCCACGCGCCGGGGTCGGGAGCGCGGCCGGCTGCCTGCGCGCCCTCCTCGATCGCGTCCCAATGGGTCTTGAGCAGCACCGGGGGCACGATGTTGATGGACATCGGCATGTAGCCCTTGGCCGCACCCATCTTCAGCGTGCCCGAGCGCGCAGAGACGCCGGCGACTCCGATCGGCGGATGCGGCTTCTGGTAGGGGCGGACGTGCAACCTGAGCCCGTAGTCGCTAATCGTCTCGGGGACAGTGAAGCGAAAGCCGTCGCTCTCGTAGACGCCGGGCTCGGGGTCGGTCCAGAGCTTGAGGATCGTGTCGAGCGCGGCACGCGTGTAGCTCGCGTTGTTGATGGTCGCGTTCTCGCCCCAGTAGCCGAAGACCATCATGTCGCCGGGGAAGCTGCCGATGCCGACGCCCCAGTTGAAGCGGCCTTCCGCCATGTGATCCAGCTGAGCGATGCGGTGGGCGAGGACGAAGGGGTCGTGGTTCGGGATGCAGCTCACTCCGGTGCCGAGCCTGATCTGCTTCGTCAACGGGAGCGCCTGCGCGATGAGCAGGTCCGGTGCGGGGATGTTCTCCCACTCGCACGTGAAGTGCTCGCCGATCCAGACCTCTGAGTAGCCCAGCTCGTCGAGCTTGATGATCTGATCCAGGTCCGCCTTGAGCGTCGCGGTGAAGTTCGCGCCCGGCGGGTGCAGCGGCATGGTGAAGAGACCGAGTTGCATCGAACCTTCTCCAGCGGTGAAGCCCATGGATGAGGCCAGCATAGCGGGGCCGCCGATCGCTCGGCAATCCGCGCGGCGTCAGCTCGGCGGCGGCGCGCCGGCCTTGGCGGCGATGGTCTCCCGCGCCACCTTGGCCTCGCGATAGGCGAGGTAGAGCGTGCTCACGAAGATGACGATGCCGCCGATCCAGACGTAGAGCACCGGCACCTCGTTGAAGAGCAGATAGCCGTAGAGCGACGACCAGATCAGGCGGAGGAAATCGACCGGGAGCACGACCGTGGCGTCCGCCTCGCGGAAGGCCTGTGCCAGGCAGAGATGGGCGAGGGTGCCGAAGCTCCCCATCAGCGCGAACCAGCCGAGGTCTTCGAGGCTCGGCCATTGCCAGACGAAGGCCGCCGCGATGGAAGAGAGCGGCGTGAGGAAGACCGCCATGTAGGCGGTCATGGTCAGGCTCGATTCCGTGCGCGACAGCAGCTTGATCAGGATCATCGCGCAGGCCCAGACGGCAGACGAGCCAAGCACCAGCAGCGAGCCGGGGTCGAGCGCCGCCATGCCGGGGCGGATGATGATGAGGGCCCCGGCGAAGCCCGCGATCAGTGCGACGATACGCCGGATGCGCACCGCCTCTCCCAGCAGCAGCACCGCGGCCAGGGTGACGAAGAGCGGCGCCGTGAAGCTCAGTGCCGCGATGGTGCCGAGCGGCGTGATCGGCACCGCGTAGAAGAACATCATCATGGCCGAGACGTGGACCGCGCCGCGTGCCGCATGGAGGGGCAGCTTCTGCGTCCGCAGCGCGCCGAAGCCGTGGCGCAGCAGGAATGGTGCGATGAAGAGCAGGCCGAAGAAGTTGCGAAAGAACGCGACCTCGAAGGGGTGCTGCTCGCTCGATGCGATGCGGATCACCGCGTGCATCGACGCGAAGCCGACGGTGGCGCCCAGCAGCAGCAACATGCCGCGCGCCGGCGGCGGCAAGGCGTAATAGGCGGCAAGCAGCGGCGCGAAGGGCCTTGCCCAGCGCGGAGGGCCGGCCGGCGGGGGTTCAGCCCGCATGTCTGGTCATGGTCCGGGCGGCGCTGACCGGCCTGGAGGACCGGGAGGGCGCTGCCTCTCCCACCCCTCCCCACTCTCGGGACCATGGTGCGGTGCCCACCCCGGGGCGCCAGCGCCACGATCGGGCCATGCAGTGTGAAAGCGGGTCAAATTCGAGGGCGAGCGAGGTCCAGGTCCGCGCGACACCGTGTCGCGTGCGAAATACCATATGCCGCGCGCACGATGCTGCACGCGTGCGAAATACCATATGCCGCGCCCACGACGCTGCACGCGTGCGAAATACCATATGCCGCGCCCACGACGCTGCGCGCGTGCGCGACATCCCGCTTGTCCCGCTTAATCCCGGCGAATCCCACCTTAAATTTGTGGTTCCTGTCCCGCACCCTGCGCGGGGCGCAGGCCGCGACCGTGGTGGGAAGCGCGGGTTAGGGACGCGGCTTCTCCTCGGTCGGCCCGCCCGCCTCCTTCCAGGCGCCGAAACCGCCGGCGATGTGGGCGACCGGACCGAGCCCCATGTTCTGGGCCGCCTGCGTGGCCAGCGCCGAGCGCATGCCGCCCGCGCAGAAGAAGACGAACTTCTTGCCGCTCGCGAAGAAGGGCTTGTGGTAGGGGCTCTCGGGATCGATCCAGAACTCGACCATGCCGCGCGGCACGTGACGCGCACCGGGGACGGCGCCTTCCCGCCACAGCTCCCGAATGTCGCGGATATCCACGAGCTCGACGCCCTCGTCATCCATCAGCGCGATGGCGTCTTCGGCCGAGAGGGTCTCGATCTCGGCCTCTGCTTCGGCCACCAGCTGCTCGATGCCCTTCGTGATCATACTCCGCTCCTTGCCGCGCTGCCGGGCGGCGCGATGATGGCCGATGCCGGTCGCAGGCGCCAGCGTCCCGCTGGCAGGCTGCCGGACATCTCAAGGCTCCGACGGAACTGTCTTGATTCGCTCTTTGGGCTGCGAAGCGGGGCGAGATTGCGAAGCCGGGCTAGGCGCCCACGTCGACGATCGCCACCACCGGGCCGCCGCCCTGCGGCCCCTGGTGCATCGCATCGACCGAGACGAACACCGCGGGATCGCCGATCGCCGCTGCCGCGACGCCGCCCACGGCACCCTTGGAATGGCGGTGATGGTGAACGTCGGAATCGTCCAGCATGATCTGGCGACGCCCGTGCAGGCGGGCGGTGCGGTCGGCCTCGCACTTGATGAAGCAGTTCACCAGCCTGTCGCCCAGGTCGGCGGCGCGCGGGCGCTCCGGCAGGTCGAGGCCGGCATTGCGGATGCCGTCGTAGATGCCGTCGATGTCGAGCGCGTCACGCATCACGCCGTGGCCGATGCGAAAGCGACCGCCGGCGCCGGGCGCATTGCCGAAAAGCACGATCTGCCCGCGGTCGAGCTCGACGCCCGACGAGCACGAGGCGACCGAGGAGTAGAGATCCAGATTGCGGCAGATTTCGTCTGCCCCAGGCATTCCCACCTCGCCGAGCGCCACGGCGATGCCGAGCCCGGTGGTGCCGTTGGAGACCCCCATCGATTCATGCACCTCGCAGGCCGCGGTCTCGCCGCGCGCGTGCGCCTCCCGCACCGTGTCGATGGTCAGCAGCGGTGTCTTGGTCTGGACATAGTGGACGTCGGCCGGGTCGCTGATTCCCGCGTCGGCCATCGCCGCGCGGACTCCCTCCGCGATCTTTTCCACCATCGCGGGCCGGCCGATATCCTCAGGCAGGATCGGCGCGCTCATGGCGGTGCCCATGGCAAGGCGCGCCGAGCCCTCGGGCCCCGTCTCGTCGTTGCTGGCGAAAACGGTCGCGTGCGGCGTGAGCACGCCGTCGCAGCCGCCCGACCAGACCATGGGGATTTCGCCGATCTCCTCTTCGCCGCGCGTGCCGTGCTTGAGCAGGACTCCGCGGAAGGCGGAGTCCGACAGGATGCGGGTGAAGTCGTTGACTCCGCCGTTGCCCTCCGTCTTGCCGATCACGGCCACGACCTCATCCGCCGCCATGCGGCCCGATGCGATCAGCTCCTCCAGGCCGGATGCATCCGAGACCGACTTGATCTCCACCTTCGCAACGTCGATCGCCATGTCTCTCTCCTTCTTGGCGCTCTGGTCCGCGCATGCTTGGTACCGCCGAAGGGCAAATGGACGTTATCAAGAACTCAGAATTGGCACGTTAGCCCGCGTCGGCCGGTTGGGAAGATGCCTCCAGCGCCGCCAGCAGGGCGAGCAGCCGCGCATCGCGCACGGCCGCGAGCGCCGGGATCGACTGGCCGTCCAGCATGTCGTCCACGGCGCGGCCCATGGCCTCGATCGCGCCCTCATCCAGGCGGGGTGTGCCGGAATCTGCCCACCAGTCTGCCAGCCCCGGCCCGAAGTGGTTGAGCGCGCCGCGCATGCCGCCCTCGCCGCCGGCCAGGTGCATGGAGAGGAAGGGCCCCATGAAGGCCCAGCGGAGCCCCGGGCCCTGGGCAACGGCCGCGTCGATGTCGGCGGCGCTGGCCACGCCGGAAAGGAAGAGGTGAAAGGCCTCGCGCACGAGCGCCGCCTGCAGCCTGTTGGCGATATGGCCAGGCACCTCGCGTTCCACCCGGATCGCGTGCTTGCCGTGGGCATTGTAGAAGTCGAGCACCCAGTCGACCGTGGCCGGGTCGGTGTCGCGCCCGCCCACCACTTCCACCAGGGGGACGAGATGGGGCGGGTTGAAGGGGTGGCCGACGACGAAGCGTGCGGCGTTGCGCAGGCCCTCCTGGAGCTCGCTGATCAGGAGCCCCGACGAGCTCGACGCGAGCACGGCGTCCGCCGGCAGCACCGGGTCGATACGACCGTAGAGCTCGCGCTTGAGTTCCCGCTCCTCCGGCGCGTTCTCCTGCACGAAGACCGCGCCTTCGACCGCCTGCTCAGGCTCGTCCACCACGCGCACCCGCGCTGGGTCGGCGCCTGCACCGACGCCCTGCCGCTCCATCGCGGGCCAGGCCGCGTCGATGAAGGCGCGGAGACGCGCGGCGGTATCGGGAGCGGGGTCCCAGGCCGTGACCGAGAAGCCCCGCGCCAGAAAGTACGTCGCCCAGCTCGCCCCGATGGTGCCGGTGCCGAGCAATGCAATGGTATTGACCGTCGCAGGTGCGGGCCGTGCGGGCCGTGCCATGGGAGCCTCCTTCGCTTGCCGGCAAACGATCAAGGGAGGGCTCTTCACAATTTGCCGCCCGCCCGCGCCGGCCGGCGCTATATATACACGGCGAGCCCGGCAATCGAAGGAGCGGGGCGAGGCATTGCAATGCCGAGGAGGCATCATGGCGGACAAGGTGGTGAAGACGGATGCGGAATGGCGCGCAGCGCTGAGCGAGGAGCAGTACTACGTGGCCCGGAAGGGGGGCACCGAGCGGCCCTTCACGGGCGCCTACTGCGACGAGAAGACGCCGGGAGAGTATGCCTGCGTCTGCTGCGGCGCCGCCCTCTTCAACTCCGGCGACAAGTTCGATTCCGGTACCGGCTGGCCGAGCTTCTCGAGGCCGGTCGATACCGCGAGCGTCGGCACGGTGGAGGACATGAGCTACGGCATGCGCCGGACCGAGGTCGTGTGCAGCCGATGCGACGCCCATCTTGGCCACGTCTTCCCCGACGGGCCGGCGCCCACGGGCTTACGCTACTGCCTGAACTCCGCCTCGCTCGTGCTCACGCCGAGGGACGAAGGCGAGGCCGGAGATTCCTAACGAGGCCGGGCCTCAGGCGTTTCGCGACGACGCAATGTCGCGCACGATTCCCCGGAAGCGCCCGAAGGGCGACAGGTCGTCGGAGGAGCGCCGCGACACCATTCCGGTCCGGTGACGATACGTGCCGAATGCCACCGGCAAGGGCTTGAGCGGATGTTCGGGAAGACGCTCCAGGAAGGTCAGCGACAGCCAGGAGAGATAGGGGCCTGCCGTCATCAGGAACAAGCCGGCGGAACCGGCGCGCGTGACGGTCTTCACCCGCTTGCCCGTCCTGTCATAGAGCTGGTCGAGGACTCCGGCCAGCGAAGGCCGCCCGTTGGCGGCATCCGCCCGCATGGGTGCGTCGAAGTCGATCCACGGGTACTGGGTGAGCGCGTCATCGTTCACCGTTCCGGTATGGAGCGGATGGTCCTTGTGGGCGACGATGCCCCAGGTCATGTCGAGGAAGCGTTCGCTCTTGAGGAACTGCGGCAAGGGTTCGTTGCTGTTGATGCCGCCGCAGTGAATGTCGCTATCACCGTTGGCGAGCAGGCGGATGCCTTCGGTCAAGGGCGTTGTCTTCAGCTTGATCTCCACACCGGGGCAGGTGTTGTTTTCCGATCTAGCCGGATAGAAGCGCGGGGTATTTTCTCGCTTTGATTGGTTGGCGGATTTCCCGGGACGGTGGCCGAGTGCGGGATGGGCGCTGACCGCGG
>Ga0209754_1001355_pt1 | contig 25052 bp, 20 predicted proteins | sample MesohylBB_FD_187295 | JGI IMG/M metagenome (GOLD analysis project Ga0209754, IMG submission 187295) | Host-associated microbial community of the marine sponge Aplysina aerophoba from Gulf of Piran - sponge mesohyl, lysed by bead beating... | ecosystem: Host-associated > Porifera > Sponge >... | reverse complement strand
AAGGAATATCTGCTCGCGAAGCACCTGCCAGCGCCCGTCCTCGAACCGCCACTCGATGTTGCACAGCAGCTTCATCTCCTCGCCGCTCATGCCGCTGTGTTTTCGGGTCAGGACGCAAACCGCACTGTCGCCCAGAACATGGAAGTCATGCCAGTCCGCCCACGGACTGAGCTGTGTCCTGCCTTCTTCCGCCTGCTTGCGGAAATGGGCGATGAACTCCTCCTTGTCATAGGTGGCCACGCTGCCGTCGGGCATGACCAGCGTCGTATGAAAGTCCCTGTGGTAGATGGTCTCCAGGGCATCGACATCGAAATGGGTCGCGCGATCGATCAGATGGTCCATCGCCGCGCGGATGGCTTCCTTCGTGTGCGTGGGTCTTGTCATGGCGTTTGTTCCTGTAGACGGCAGGTGAAACGGATCGACTCCCGAACTGGCCGCAGCGGCGTCCTGCCGTCAAGGCCCGCGTCGGCCCGGAACAGGTCGCCCTGGCCATCCTCGCTGCGCGTCAGCGCCACCGTCCCGGGCAAGAGACGGCGCAGCACCACAACGCGACGTGTCCCGCGCTCCAGCCGGGCGGGCGAAGCCCGGCGTCGATACCTCACCAGCCCTGGCCCGCGTCCTCCCATCCGTCCCGGTCCGCCAGCCGCTCGGCAAGCTGGCGCGCGCCCTTCGTCAGGCGCAGCTTGAACGGATAGCCGAGACACGCCGCCTCGCACGACGCCATGTCCGCCTCGGTCCCCCGGTCCTTGTCGCCTCGAACCTCGAACCGGACGCGGCCAGCGCTCTCGGCCAAGGCGCTCAAGCAGGCCCACAGGGACAGCGCCGCGCGCTTCGAGTGGTGACCGTCGCCCGGCGCAACATCGACATCCGGGACAAGGCGCGTGCCCGCCATCGGAAACGCGAGGCAGGCGTGCGAGGGACGTTCCGGCTTCTTCGGGCTGTAGCTCACCACCGCCCCCGCTTCGTGGCCGTTGAGTGGCGGCTTGATCGTGGCGTCGCAATCCAGAACCCACGGCTCGCTCAGCAAGGGCCGCACCGCGTCGTCGAAATGGCCGTCAAGCCACGACGCGCCCTCTTCGGCCGCGGTCCGTTCCAGGGCGCGACAAGCGCAGTCCTCGCTCGCCACCTCGGTCATGCCCAACAGCGCTGCATCGACCCCGTCGCCGCGTAGCGCCGTGACGTGCGCCTGGCGCCACCGTCCGGCAGGATCGACGGCATCTTCGTCCCCAGGATGTCCCCCTTCGACAGCGCGTTCGGGCTTGCGTTGTGCGGCGGGCAGCCCGCCGCCAGCGCGTCGAAACGGCCGCTGACTCTCAGCTGCCCGGCGAAGAGTGCCAGATGACCCGGCGGCGTCGCCGCCCCCGGTTCCATTCGGCATGGACCGTGCTGCCGAAGGCGTCCACCCTCACGGCCTCTCCGGCGAACTCCCGCGCGGCGCCGGGTTCGTCACCCGCAGGGTGAGCCTCAAGGGCCTGTCTCGCATTGCTCATTACCCCCAGCCTACAAGGCTCTTCCCCGATCGGCCCTCAAGCCGACTGCGGGACTTGAATGAAACGTACACCCCCCGTCCGCGCACCTTGCGCACTTGATCGGGGCACTGGGCTTCGTCTGCATATGGGGCTGCGCCACGCGATGACCACGATGGTCGAGGAGCACTCTCCGCTGGAGGAGTTCCTGTTCGATCTTCAAATCCCCTGCCGCCCGACCGTCTGCGAACGATCGACTGGTTGCACCACCGAAACCGGTAAGCCGGCTGACCAGAACCGTTCCAAGGTCAGCAGCGGCTCGGTGTTGCCTTGGTGATGACTTTCATGATTATCAACATGCTCCGTCACGCACCCTGGTTCGCTCGACAAGCTATCTCATTGTTTTATTGTCATATAATTCTATCCTGTCCGCTTCATCGCAGATGGGGTACACGGCCTATACTACCGCTGGGAACATGTCGATCTCGAATCCGGGGAGCTCGCGCTCGCCGACGCCAAGACCGGCCCGCGCGCGGTGGCGCTGTCGCCCGCCGCCCGCGGCCTGCTGGCCGTCCTGCCGCGCAAGCCCGGCAATCCCTGGGTCTTTCCCGGCCACCGGGCGGGCACCCACATGCGCAGCATCGACGACGCCTGGTACACGCTCCGGGCGCGCGCCGGGCTCGACGACGTGAGGCTGCACGATCTGCGCCACTCCTTCGCCTCGCGCGCGCTCGCGCTCGGCGAAAGCCTGCCGATGATCGCCCGGCTGCTCGGCCACAGCCAGCTGGAGACGACGGCGCGATACGCCCATCTCGCGCGCGATTCGATCCACGAGGCCGCCGCCCGGGTCGCCGACAGCATCGCCGCCGACATCCTGGACGAGGGTCCGCGGCGCTAGCGCGGCGCTGCCCCTCGTCATTTCGACCGGAGCGCCGAAGGCGCGAAGGGGAGAAACCTCCCTGCCCGTGGGGACAAGGTTTCTCCACTCCGCCGTGCTGCGCACGGCTCCGGTCGAAATGACGGGGTGGGGGCCGCCGTGCTGCGCACGGCTCCGGTCGAAATGACGAAGGGGGGCCGCCGTGCTGCGCCCCCATGGTGTCGTCGTTCTCCGCCCCAGCCACCTCGTCATTTCGACCGGAGCGCCGGAGGCGCGGAGTGGAGAAACCTCCCAGCCAATGGGGACGAGGTTTCTCCACTCCGCCGTGCTGACGCACGGCTCCGGTCGAAATGACGAGGGGGGGGGTCCGTCGAAATGACGAGATGGGGCGAGATGCGGAAGCGCGCGAACTTCGGAACCGGGACGCTCGGCCGCTTGCGCCTTGATTACGGACCCGTGCCGGACGACCCTGCTGTTGCAAATTTGCGACGCTTGCCGCCGCGGCCGCGGGCTATGATCGGGGCGATTGCGCGACAACCGGGAGGATGTCCGATGCCGGTTCCGTTTTCGGGCGGCTGCGCCTGCGGGGCGATCCGCTACACCTGCTCCGAGGAGCCCTTCGTCTGCTACGCCTGCCACTGCACGGAATGCCGCAAGCGCACCGGGGCCGCCTTCGGCACCTCGCTCCAGGTCCCGGCCGCGGGGCTGGCGGTCGACCGGGGGGAACCCAGGATGCGCCGCCGCACGGCCGACAGCGGCAACCAGATCGACGTGCGGTTCTGCGGCGATTGCGGCACCTCGGTCTATGCCGGCGGCCCGGCCAGGCCGCATGTCCGGGTGATCTTCGGCGGCACGCTGGACGACCCCGCCTGGGTGCCGGTCCAGGCCAATATCTGGACCCGGAGCGCGCTCCCCTGGGTGCATCTCGACCCCGACATCGAGCGCTTCGAGATGCTGCCCGATTTCGCCAGATACTACGAGAACAGGTGAAGCGACATGGCACGACGCAAGAGCATCGAGATCGACGGCTTCCGGCATGCCAACCCGATCCCCAACGCGTCGCGGATCGGCAATCTGGTGATGTCGGGGGTGATCCTGGGCCGCGACCCGGAAACCGGCGCCTACCCGCCCGGCCTCGCCGAGCAGGCGGCGCTGGTGTTCCGCTTCATGCGCGAGACCGTGGAGGCCGCAGGCGGCACCGTGGACGACATCCTGAAGGTCAATTTCTATCTCAAGGACGCGTCCGACCGCACCGCGCTCAACGCGCTGTGGACCGAGATGTTCCCCGACCCCGAGGCCCGGCCGGCGCGCCATTCCCAGCCCGACGTCTCGGGCCGCGAGGGCGTGCTGGTACAGTGCGACTTCACCGCGGTGATCGACTGAGGCGGTTGGTGGGCCCGGCCGGACTCGAACCGGCACTCCCTGTCCGGGAAGCGGATTTTAAGTCCGCTGTGTCTGCCAATTCCACCACGGACCCACGCGCCCGGCGGATGATACGCCGGGCCCGGATGCCGGCCTAGCGGAGACTGTCTTCCCCGTCATTTCGACCGGAGCGCCGCCAGGCGCGCAGTGGAGAAACCTCCCAGCCCCACGGACAACCTCCCCCCGTCATTTCGACCGGAGCGCCGAAGGCGCGAAGTGGAGAAACCTCCCTGCCCCATGGACAACCTCCCCCCGTCATTTCGACCGGAGCGCCGAAGGCGCGAAGTGGAGAAACCTCCCTGCCCTATGGGGACGAGGTTTCTCCACTCCGCCGTGCTGACGCACGGCTCCGGTCGAAATGACGAGAGGGCCGCCGTGCTGCGCACGGCTCCGGTCGAAATGACGAATTGGGGACGCCGTGCCGCGCACGGCTACGCCCCGGATCAAGTCCGGGGTCCGTCGAAATGACGAGGGGTGGCGGGAACGAGACATTTCGGCTCTCTGCGCCCTGTCGAACTGACGGGGTGACCGTTCCCCGCCCCGTCGCCGCGGTTGCGCCGCTGCCGGGCGGGTGCGAGCATCGCCCGCTGGCCATTCGACGGGACGACGCCCATGCTGCGCTCGGGTGAGGACTATCTCGCGGGCATCCGCGACGGGCGGGCGGTCTATGTCGGCCGGGAGCGGGTGGGCGACGTGACCGACCACCCGTCCTTCGCCAACGCGGCGCGGATGTACGCCGCGATGTACGACCTCAAGCGCGCCGAGGACATGCGCGACGTGCTCTGGGTCGAGGATCGCGGCGAGCGCTTCCCGGCCTATTTCCTCAAACCCCGCAGCCGCCGCGATCTGGAAATCCGCACCGCTTCGCATCGCGCCATCGCCGCCTTCTCGCACGGGCTGCTGGGGCGCTCGCCGGACCACGTGGCGTCCTCGATCACCGGCCTCGCCATCGGGTCTTCGGTGTTCGACCGCGACGGCGGCGGCTTCTCGGAGCGGATCGCGGCCTATTACCACCACGCGCGGTCGCGCGACCTCTACCTCGCCTACGCCATCCTGCCGCCGCAGGGCGCGCGCAAGCCCGAGCTCTACCAGAGCGCCGACCGCAACCCGCCGACGCTGCGGGTGACCGCGGAGGACAGCGCGGGCGTGGTGCTCAACGGGATGAAGATGCTGGCCACCGGCGCGGTGTTCGCCGACGAGCTCTGGATCGGCAACATCATCCCGCTCGCGCCGAGCCAGGTGAAGGAGTCGGTGACCTGCGCGGTGCCGGTCGCAGCCCCGGGCGTCTCGCTCTGGGCGCGCAGGCCGTTCGGCGCCGCCCAGGGGATCGAGTTCCACAACCCGCTCGCCCACCGCTTCGACGAATCGGACTCGATGATCGTCTTCGAGGACGTGCACGTCCCCTGGGAGCGCGTCTTCGTGCACGACAACCCGGGCCTCTCGCGCGACATCTATGTCGAGACCCCGGCGCATTACATGTCGAACCACCAGTCGAACGTGCGCTTCGCCGCCAAGCTGCGGCTGCTGGTCGGGCTCGCGTCGAAGATCGCCCGCTCCAACGGGGCGCGCGACATCCCGGCGGTGCGCGAGACCCTCGGCGAGCTGGCCTCGATGGAGGCGGCTTATGGCGGCATCGTCGACGGCCAGCTCCAGGCCTTCGGCGAGACCGGCGACGGCCATGTCCACGTCAACGAGCGCTACATGTACGCGGCGATCAACTACGCCGTCGAGCATTACGGGCCGATCTGCGACCGCATCCGCACGCTGATGGGCGGCGGGGTGTTCCAGATGCCGGCCAGCATCGACGTGATCGGCGACCCGGCGCTCGGGCGCGTCTTCGAGGACTACTGGTCGACCGCCGAGGAGTCCGCGATCGAGCGCATGAAGCTGTTCCACCTTGCCTGGGACATGCTGGGCTCCGAGTTCGCGATGCGCCACGACCAGTACGAGAAGTTCTATGTCGGCCAGCGCTTCATCGTGCGCGACTACAATTTCCGCCACACGCCGTGGGACGACTACGAGGGGATCGCCGACGGCATCATGGCGGGGTACGGCGCGCCGGGCGGGGCGGGCTGACCGCATTCCGGGTTTGAAACCGGGGCCCGGCCCTGCGAAGATCGGCCGTCATGACAAGCGCCGCACGACATCTCGCGCCCGGGCAGGTCGCGTTCTACCGCGAGCACGGCTATCTCGCGCCGCTGCGCGCGCTGGGCGGCGCGGAGACCGCCGCCATGCGCGCCTCGCTGGAGGCCTTCGAGGCGGCGCGCGGGTTCTCCGCCGGCGACATCCACATGAAGGGTCATCTGTGCTTCCCGTGGTCGCACGCGCTCGCCGCGCGGCCCGAGATCCTGGACCCGGTCGAGGATTTGATCGGCCCCGACATCCTGCTCTTCGCCTCCAAGTTCTGGATCAAGCCGCCGCATACCGGGCGCTTCGTCTCGTGGCACCAGGATTCGGCCTATTTCGGCCTCGACCCGCACGAGCTGGCGGCGGTGTGGATCGCGCTCACCGACAGCAACCGCGACAACGGCTGCGTGCGGGTGATGCCGGGCTCGCATCGCGGCCCCGTCCACTGGCACCGCGAGACCCCGGACGAGGACAATCTGCTGGGCCGCGGCCAGACCATCGAGGGGCTCGACGAGTCGAAGGCCGTCGATCTCGTGCTGCGCGAGGGCGAGTTCTCGATCCACCACGAGCGCACCGCGCACGGCTCGCTGCCCAACCGGACCGACGATCCGCGCATCGGGCTCGCGCTGTTCTACATCCCGACCGCGGTGCGCTCTGTGATCGGCCGGCGCGCCGCGACCCTGGTGCGCGGCGCCGACCGCTTCGGGCACTGGGACGACGAGCCGGTGCCCCGGATCGACGGCGACCCGGCGATCCTCGACTACATGCGCGCCGCCCAGCGGCGCTACCACGACCCGGCCTATGCGCAGGAGGCCGGCGGGTAGGCGGGATGTCCGGTGGGCCCGCCCGACCCGTCATTTCGACCGGAGCGCGAAGCGCGCAGTGGAGAAACCTCCCGGCCCGCCCTCCCCCACTCGTCATTTCGACCGGAGCGCGAAGCGCGGAGTGGAGAAACCTCCCGGCCCGCCCTCCCCCACTCGTCATTTCGACCGGAGCGCGAAGCGCGGAGTGGAGAAACCTCCCTGCCCGTCCGCCCACCCTCGTCATTTCGACCGGAGCGCCGAAGGCGCGGAGTGGAGAAACCTCCCTCCCCCACTCGTCATTTCGACCGGAGCGCGAAGCGCGAAGTGGAGAAACCTCCCTGCCCCACGGGCAACGCCACCCCTTCGTCATTTCGACCGGAGCGCCGGAGGCGCGGAGTGGAGAAACCTCCCGGCCCGTCCGCCCACCCTCGTCATTTCGACCGGAGCGCGAAGCGCGAAGTGGAGAAACCTCGTGCCCGTGGCAGGGAGGTTTCTCCACTCCGCCGTGCTGACGCACGGCTCCGGTCGAAATGACGAGGGAGGGGCCGCCGTGCTGACGCACGGCTCCGGTCGAAATGACGAAGGGGTGACCGCCGTGCTGACGCACGGCTCCGCCCCGGATCTAGTCCGGGGTCCGTCGAAATGACGGGCCCCGCCTCACCCGCCCGAGACGTGCAGGATCGCGATCATCGAGACCACGGCCAGGGTGATGCCCGCGTTGAGCTTCCACATGCCCTTCTTGCGCAGGCGGTCGGTCAGCGCCCGGTTGGTCATCGCCGCGAAACCCTGGAAGCCGAGCAGCACCCCCACCCCCAGCATCAGCCCGAGCACCGGCGCTTCCCAGCTCATCAATCCTCCGGTTCGGGCGGGTTGTCGGGGGATTCGTCGGTCGGCTCGCCGCCGAGCGCGACCAGCGCCTCCCTGATTTCGGCGAGCGCCCGGTCGAGCGCCGCCCCGTCGGTGCCGCGCAGCACCACGCTGACGCCGAAGCGGCGCCCGCGCATGGCGGGGTAGCTGCCGATGTCGATAGCGGGATGGCGCTCCTGCACGCGGCCGAGCGCCTCGGCGATCGCGCCCTCGGGCAGATGGACGTGGACCGCGCGCGCCCGCATCCGCGCGCCGCCGGACAGATGGTGCTCCATCCCGTCGAACATCGCCTGCATGATCTGCGGCACCCCGGCGAGGACGAAGACGTTGTCGATGCGGTAGCCCGGCGCGGCGCTGACCGGGTTGGCGATCAGCTCGGCCCCCTCGGGGAAGGTCGCCATGCGCATCCTGGCCTCGTTCATCTCGCCGCTCCGCAGATACGAGCGGATCAGCTCGACCACCTCGGGGTCGCGGTACAGGCCGACGCCGAACGCCTCGGCCACGCATTCCGACGTGATGTCGTCATGCGTCGGGCCGATGCCGCCGGTGGTGATCACGTAGTCGAAGGCGGCGCGGCAGGCGTTGACCGTGCCCACGATGGTCTCGCGGTCGTCGGGGATCATGCGCACCTCGCGCAGCCTGATCCCGAGCGCCTCCAGCCCCCTGGCGAGATAGTTGACGTTCCTGTCCTGGGTGCGGCCGGACAGGATCTCGTTGCCGATGACCACGACGCAGGCGGTGACGATACCCTGTTCGGCCATGGCGACTCCCGGACGGCGCAAGCGGCCGGCATTTTACGCATCGGCCCGGGGCCGGACCAGTGGCGCCCGGGCGATAGAACTGGACCGGCCGCTTGCGCGGGCCGTATAAACGGGCTCATGATCGACCGCTGGCGAAGCCCGGAAGCGAAGCGCGAGACGGTGCCGCATGTGCCGATTCACGGCGCCGGGGAATTCGCCGCGATGCGCCGCGCGGGACGGCTCGCCGCCGAGGTGCTCGACTTCATCGCGCCGCATGTCGTTCCCGGGGCGACGACCGGCGCGCTGGACGATCTGTGCCACGCCTTCATCGTCGAGCGCGACGCGGTGCCGGCGCCGCTCAACTACCGCGGCTTCCCGAAATCGATCTGCACCTCGGTCAACCATGTCGTCTGCCACGGCATCCCGGGCGACAAGATGCTCCAGGACGGCGACATCGTGAACATCGACATCACGGTGATCCTCGACGGCTGGCACGGCGACACCAGCCGCATGTTCACGGTCGGCCGCGCCGGGGTGAAGGCGCGCCGGCTGATCGACGTGACCTGGGAATCGATGATGCGCGGCATCGCCGCGGTGCGCCCCGGCGCGACGCTGGGCGATATCGGCCACGCCATCCAGAGCCATGTCGAGGCCGCGAGGTTCTCGGTGGTGCGCGATTTCTGCGGCCACGGGCTCGGGCGGATCTTCCACTGCCCGCCGAGCGTGCTCCATTACGGCCGCCCCGGCGAGGGCATGACGCTGGCCGAGGGCATGTTCTTCACCATCGAGCCGATGGTGAATGCCGGGCGCTTCGAGACCAAGATCCTGGCCGACGGCTGGACCGCCGTGACCAAGGACCGCTCGCTGTCGGCCCAGTTCGAGCATTCGCTCGGCGTCACCGCCGACGGCTGCGAGATCTTCACCCTGTCGCCCTCCGGGCTCGACCGGCCGCCCTACGGCTGAGACCGGCCGTGCCCCCGCGCGCGGCGCGGGAGCTCCGGCTCGTCGGTAGCCGTGGGTAAGTAGCCCGCCGCGGCGACCGCAGCCAGACCGCTGGAAGCAGGCCCCAGGCCGGAAGCGGGATTCGCGGTCGCACGCGACGCGATCGGCCGGTGACCCCGGCGGCCGCCTCGTACCCGAAATGTGGACCGTTGACGCCCGCTGCCCTTCGCCGATCACGGTGCAGGCGATGGCTTTGGGCGCGCGACATTTCGCCGCGGCAAAAGCCAATCCTTGACAACTGTAAGTTGCAGTTTCTAGGTTTCTCCTTTGCGCCCACAGGTTGAATACGGTGGGCTGTAGGGGAGAAACGGTTGCGGGAGCACTGCCTCGCGTTCCGGTTCCGGCGCCTCCGACGCGTGATGCGGAGGTTCGGGGACCATCGACAGGCTGCCGCGCCCTCCCGACACGCCCGCGCCGCTTTGCTCCCGACGACGACAGTTGTCGGGCCCCGGGTTGAGGCGAAGGAGGGACGGTTATGGACGGCTCGAGTGACGGTCGCAACCCGGTTGCCGGTCGGTTGACGGGATGGGACGGCGCCGCTTCGCGGTGTCTCGCGCGCGGGCGGGGGCGGTCCGAATTCGGCGCGGAGTCCCCCCCGGGGCGCGCCCCGGAGCGAAGCGCGCGCGGCACGGCGTTTCTGGCCCTGCTCGCCGGCGTCATGGCCGCCCTCGGCGCCGGAGTGCTGTCGCCGGCACCGGCGCGGGCGCAAACCACCCCCGTCACCGATGTGACCCTGAGCGGGCTCGCGCTGAGCGAAGGGACGCTCAAGCCGGCGTTCTCTCCGGCGCAAACGCACTACATCGCCGGCGTGCGGAGCGCGATATCGCGCGTCACCCTGACGCCGACGACGACCGACCCACGGGCGCGCGTCGCGTATTTCGACCCGGAGGACGCGATCGAGGTCGGGCGCTACATCGTCGTGAACCCCGAGGCGCCTCCGGAAGAGCACCAGCTTCAACAAATCGCCCCGGTTGTGGTGAGGCCGCCCCTCGCCGACGCGGACACCTCCAGCCCGGGCAGCTTCGAGATCGACCTGGCGCGTGGCCGAAACGTCTTCGAGATCGAGGTCTCGGGCAGCGGCGGCGCGATCAAACGAACCTACACGCTGGAGATCACCCGCGGGCCCCTGATCTCGACCCTGTCGAGCGATGCCGCGCTGAGCGCGCTCGCCTTGAGCGAGGGGACGCTCAGCCCGGCCTTCACCCGGGCGCAAACGCGCTACGTCGCGCGGGTCCAGCCCGCGACGTCGCGCATCACGGTGACGCCTGCGAGCCATCCCGATGCAACGATCGCCTGGCTCGACGCAGAAGGCGCGGCGCTGGCCGACGCGGACCCGGGCACCACCGGCTTCCAGGTCGACCTCGCGAGCGGCACCGGGCCCAGAGTCTTCAAGATGCGGGTGACGGCGGCCAGCGGACACACGAGGACCTACCAGGTGACGGTGTCCCGCAACGCCTCGGGCTGCGGCGCGCCAGAGGCCGGCGAGCTGTGGTGCGCCGTGATGACGGTCGCGAAGAAGCCCAAGAGCAGCGGCGTCGTCGGCTATGGCGACTTTGGCATTGCCGGCAGCATTGCCGGCATCGCCCCCCACGGCTCGCTCTCGCAGACGACGTTCGTCCACCGGGGCGTGACCGCCCGGGTGAGCGAAGTCGTCTATCAAATCAAAGACAACCGCCTGCGGTTCAGGGCCTCGATTCCCAACAACGGGGGACCCCGCGGCGGCTTCTTCGGCGACGACGACTACGTGCTGGAAGTCGGAACCGGGGCGGACAAGAGGAACTTCGGCATCCAGAGCCCCGGGGCAGGGACAGGTTTCTCCTTCGACGCCGCGGGCCTCACCTGGTCGGTGGGAGACCGGGTGCTCGTGCGGCTGAAGAGCGCGCAGGCGACGACCATCGCCCCGCCGGTCGTCCAAGGGGCACCCTTCATCACAGGGTTCGGCGGGAGAGGCGACGACGGCTGGTCGCGAGGAGAAGTCGTCGTCGTGATCCTCAACTTCGACAAGCCGGTGTACGTGTCCAGAGGCCCCGGGAGGAACCCGCCCTCCATCGGCATCGAGCTGGGCGGCGTGCCGGCCAACGCCCGCAGGGCGCAATACATCAGGGGCAGCGGGTCGACCACGCTCACCTTCATGTACCAGATGCAGCCCGGCGACGGGACGCACCACGCCATGAGGGTCACCCCCGACAGCCTCGCCCAGAACCGCGGGGTGATCATGGGCCTTGCCTCGCCCAACCCCGCCGCGCTGCTCGGACACGCGGGCGCGTTTTGGGCCACCCCGACCCTGCCCTGCGAGTCGTACGCCAACGAAATCTGGTGCGCGACCCTGACCGTCGGAGGCCCCGCCGCAATGGGCTTCGACATCTCCGGAGCCGGATACGGAAGCCTTTCGAACACGCAAGTGAGCTACGGCGGGACGAACTATCCCATTGGCGCCTTGACCGTCGTTCCCGGGCCGACCATCCCGTTTCCGCAATCCCATGTGCGATTGAGCTTCGATCAGGACGGTGCGGCTGCGGTGTTCCACAAGGCAGGCTTCACCCTGCATCTGGGCACACTATCCTTCGCGCTTCCGGCGGCCACGATTGACGTCAACGAGAAAACCGTGACCTGGACCACCGGGGCCCATGCGGCCTTGGAGGCGGGCGAAGAGCTCTTCGTGCGGCTGACCGGGCCGCCGGCGAGCTCGCAGCAGGTCGAGGTCGCACCGCCCCCGGTGGTGGAGGGCGCGCCGGCGATCGGCGGCACGGGGACATGGTCCGAGGGCGACGACGTCGAGGTGACGGTGACGTTCAGCGAGGCGGTCGCGGTGGACACCGCCGGCGGGACGCCGGGCATCGGCGTGCAGCTCGGGGCCTCGCCGGCGAACCCGCGCAGCGCGGAATACGCCAGCGGCAGCGGGACGGCGGAGCTCGTCTTCCGCTACACGCTGGCCGCGGGCGACGGCGCGCACAGCGCGATGGCGGTGACGGGGGACAGCCTCGCGCTCAACGGCGGGACGATCCGCAGCGTCGAGACGGGAACGGACGCGACGCTCGCGCATAACGGCGCGGTGGTGGTTCGGATCGCCGGGCGGGGCACGGGACCGGAAGTGAGCTTCCCCGGCCTCCCGGAGAACCATGACGGCCAGAACGGGTTCGAGGTCCGGGTGCGCTTCAGCGGCGCGCCGTCGGGGCTTTCGGCGCAGCGCGACGCGGCCTCGGTGCTGGAGGTCGAGGGCGGCACGGTGACCGGGGCGACGGCCGAGACGAAGGCTGCGGACTCGCCGTGGGCGGTGACCGTGGCGCCCGACGGGGGCGGAGAGGTGACAATGCGCGTTCCGGTGCGCGACTGTGCCGAGCCGGGCGCGGTGTGCATCGGCGGACAGCCCCTGGCGCGGGCGGCGGAGGCGACGGTGCCGGGGCCGCAAATATCGGCCTGCCCGGCGCCGGCGCTGACCGGCGGGGCAGTGCTGGTGTGGACCGGGCAGCTGGGCCTCGCGAAATGGCCCGGCAAGGAGTATTACGGCTTCGGCAACGGGGTGCGGGGGACGCTCGACGACCGCGACTTCACCCTCGGCTCGAACGACTACCTCGTCGACCACGTGACGCAGCGGGGCGGCAGCAGCGGGCCGCTGCTGTTCAGCCTGGAGAGCCGCCTGAGCGCCGACGAGAAGCGGACCCTGACCCTGCACGCGTGCGAGGACGGGAAGCAGCTGCGCTTCAGCGACGCGTCGGGGCCCTCCCGCTGGGACACCTACAGATGGCGGCGGACAGGCGGCCTCGATTGGAGCGGGCATGCCGGGCGCACGCTGTATCTCAGCCGGGACGCGGCGGCGCCGACGCTGACCGCGGCGACGGTCGCCGGCACGTCGCTGGCGCTCGCCTTCAGCGAGACTCTGGCGGCCGCCTCCGGCCTGGGCGCGAGCGCGTTCACGGTGACGGCGGACGGCGATGCGGCCGCGGTGAGCTCGGTGCAGGTCGATGCCGGCACGGTGACGCTGACGCTGGCCTCGCCGGTGAGCGCCGGGGCGGCGGTGACGGTGTCCTACGCGCGGCCCGCGGGCGCCGGCAACCGGCTGCGCGACCGCTTCGGCAATTTGGTGGCGAACCTCACCGATCGGATTGTGGACAGCGGCACGGCCGCGCCGGCGCTGCCGGCGGTGTCGATCGCGGCTGCGTCGACGCCGGTGACGGAGGGCACGCCCGCCTCGTTCACGCTCGAGCGCAGCGGCGACGCGGCGGCGGCGCTGACGGTGCGGGTGTCGGTCTCGGAGACCGGCGCCATGGCGAGCGGGACGCCGCCCACGGAGGTGGCGTTCGCCGCGGGCTCCGCGAGCGCGACGCTGAGCGTGGCGACCGAAGACGACGAGGCCGTCGAGAGCGCGAGCACGGTGACGGCGGCGCTGACGGCGGACGCGGGCTACACGGTGGACGGGTCCTCGGGCTCCGCCGAGGTGGCGGTGGAGGACGACGACGCGGCGCCGGCGGTGACGACGGCCACGACCATCGAGGTCGCGGAGAACGCGACCGCGGTGGCGAGCCTTGCGGCGACGGACGAGGACACGCCGGTCGGGAACCTCGCCTGGTCGATCCCGGAGGGCGAGGCCGGCGGTGCGGATGCGGCCGCGTTCGAGGTGACGGCGGAAGGCGTGCTGACGTTCGGGACGGCGAAGGATTTCGAGGCGCCGGACGACGCGGACGCCGACGGCGAGTACCAGGTCACGGTGCGGGTCACCGACGGGGCGAACCCGGTCGATGCGGTGCTGGTGGTGCGGCTCGCCGATGCGGACGAGGCGGCGCCGGTGCTGTCGAGCGTGGCGGTGGACGGCGCGGCGCTCGCGCTCGGCTTCGGCGAGGCGCTCGACGAGGCCTCGCCGCCGGCGGCGGCGGCGTTCGAGGTAAGCGTGGGAACCGGTAACCGCGCGGTCGAAGCGGTGGCGCTCGCGGGGGACACCGTGACGCTGACGCTGGCCTCGGCGGTGACGGCCGGGGAGACGGTGACGGTGTCCTACACGGCGCCGGACGAGCCCGACCCGGGATTGCGGGATGCGAGCGGCAACCGGGTGGCGGGCTTTGCCGACGCGGAGGTGACGAACGGCACGGCGGCGGTGCTGGCGGCGGTCTCGATCGCGCCGGAATCGACGCCGGTGACGGAGGGGACGGCGGCCTCGTTCACGCTGACGCGCACGGGCTCGACGGCGGCGGCGCTCGAGGTGTCGGTGTCGGTGGGCGAGGCCGGGAGCGTGCTCGACGGGACGCCTCCCTCTTCGGCGATTTTCGCCGCGGGGGCGTCGCATACGCAGCTGGCGGTGGCCACGCTGAACGATGCCGCGCACGAGGCCGATGCGCGCGTCACCGCCTCGGTGGTCGCGGGCGCGGGCTACACCGTGGACGGCGCGACGGCGTCCGCCGGGGTGGACGTGTTCGACGACGACACCGCGCCGCCCGGGCAGCAGGAGGCGGTGGAGACGCTGTGGTCGACGACGATGCGCTGGGCCGATGTCGGCTATGGCTGGTACGGCGGCTATGCCGAGGCGTTCGACGAGCCGGCGTGGACCGAGGACGGGAAGACGTTCCGCATCTGGTTCATCGACTACCACAAGCCGAGGCGCGAGCTGCGCATCGCGCAGGACGGATCGGGAGGCAGGATCGCCGACCCGGAAGAGCTGAGCCTGCAGATCGGCGGGTACACGGTGGAGGACCAGGCGGTGACGGAGTTCGCCGGGGTCCGGACCGGGGTGGTGAGGAGAATCCGTTCGCAGTGGACCGCCGGAGAGGAGATCGAGATACGGCTGACGCGGCGCACCGGGGAGACGCAGACGACCCCGGCGGCGCCCGGCGTGTCGGTTGCGGACGCCCAGGTCAACGAGGCCTCGGGGACGCCGCTCCGCTTCACGCTGCGGCTCGCCGAGCCCTCGCAGACGACGGTGTCGGTGCGCTACGCGACCTCCGACGGCACGGCGCGCGCGGGCTCGGACTATGTGGGGCGCCGCGGCGCGGTGCGCTTCGCGCCGGGGCAGACCGAGAAGACGGTCGCGATCGAGGTATTGCCCGACAACCACGACGAGGGCGCTGAGACCATGACGCTCACGCTGTCGCGCCCCTGGGGCGCGGCGCTCGCGGACGCCGCGGCGACGGGGACGATCTCGAACACCGACCCGATGCCGGCGGCGTGGCTCGCGCGGTTCGGGCGCACGGTGGCCGAGCAGGCCATCGAGGCGGTCCAGTCGCGGTTCGATGCGTGGCGCGGGGCGGGGTTTGCGGGCACGGTCGCGGGCCACGCGCTCGGCGGCGGGGAAGCCGCGCCGGACGGGCGGGAGAAGGAGGCGGAGCGCAGCCTCGGGACGCTGACCGGCTGGCTCCGGGGCGAGGCCGAGGACCAAGACGACGCCCGGGGCTTCCGGCAGCGCGGGATCGGCGCGCGCGAGCTGCTCGCGGGCTCGTCCTTCTCGCTGACCGGGGGCACGGCGGAGACCGGGTCCGGCTCGTTCTGGGGCCGGGGCGCGGTGACGCGCTTCGACGGGCGCGACGGCGAGGTGACGCTCGACGGCGAGGTGTCGAGCGCGATGCTGGGGGCGGATTTCTCGCGCGACAGGCTGCTTGCGGGGCTGATGCTCTCGCACAGCCGGGGCGCGGGCGGCTACAGCGGCGGCTCGGGCAGGGGCACGGTGGAATCGACGCTGACCGCGCTCTTCCCCTATGCGCGCTTTGCGCTCGGCGACCGGCTCTCGGTATGGGGCATGGCGGGCTACGGGGCCGGCACGCTCACGCTCACCCCCGAGGGGCAGGCGCCGCTGCGCCCGGACCTGGACCTCGCGATGGGCGCGCTCGGGGTGCGCTCGGTGCTGCTCGACGGCGGCGCGGACGAGGCGACGCTGACGGCGAAGTCGGACGCGTATGCCGTTCGCACGGGCACCGATGCGGTCTCGGGAGACACGGGACGCCTCGAGGCGGCGCGGGCCGACGTGTCGCGCGTGCGCCTTGCGCTCGAGGGGTCGCGCCCGTTCTCCCTGAGCGGGTCGGCGGTGTTCACGCCGAGCCTCGAGCTCGGGGTGCGCCACGACGGGGGCGATGCGGAGACCGGCTTCGGGGCGGATATCGGGGCGGGGCTGGCGCTCTCCGACCCGTCGAGGGGGCTCTCGGCGGAGCTTCGCGCGCGCGGCCTGCTGACCCACGAGGACGGGAGCATGCGCGAGCGGGGCGTTTCGGGCACGCTCGCCTTCGACCCCGCGCCCGAGACCGGGCGGGGGCTCTCCGTCAGCGTCACCCAGACGATGGGCGGGCAGGCCTGGGGCGGCGCGGACGCGCTGCTCGAGCGGACCACCCTCGCGGGGCTTGGCGCGGATGACGGCGGCGGGCTCTCGGCCCGGCGCCTCGATGCGCGCGTGGGCTACGGGTTCGGCGTGCTGGACGAGCGCTACACGGCCACGCCCGAGCTCGGGTTCGGGCTCGCCGGCGCCGAGCGCGAGCTCCGGCTGGGTTGGCGGCTCGCGGAGCGGGTCTCCTCGGGGCTCGCCTTCGAGCTCGAACTCGGCGGGACGCGGCGCGCGCTGGCGGGCGCGGTGGCCAGGCACGGCTTCACCGCCGGCGCGGGCTGGCGGCTCTTCGGCCGGGGCGCGGCGGCGTTCGGTCTGCACCTCGAGGGGGCGCTGCACGAGGCGGAGAACGACGCCCGGCCCGAAGCCGCGATCGGGCTGCGGCTCGGCGCGTCCTGGTAGCCGGCAGGCGGCCAGCGGCAGGGCGGCGCGCGGACCGCCGCCCCGGCCGCCGGTCTTCCTCGGGCGGCAGGAAGCGCTCGCGGGATGCGCAGTGGCGTGTCGAAGGGGAGAAGCCTCCCTGCTCCACGCTCCACTCGTCATTTCGACCGGAGCGCGTAGCGCGAAGTGGAGAAACCTCCCTGCCCCATCCTCCACCTCGTCATTTCGACCGGAGCGCCGAAGGCGCGTCCCCCATTTCGTCATTTCGACCGGAGCGCCGAAGGCGCGGAGTGGAGAAACCTCCCTGCCCCATCCTCCACCTCGTCATTTCGACCGGAGCGCGTAGCGCGAAGTGGAGAAACCTCCCTGCCCCACGGGGACGAGGTTTCTCCACTCCGCCGTGCTGCGCACGGCTCCGGTCGAAATGACGAAGTTGGCGGCCGGCCATGACGCGGCGGGGACGGGATGCGAAACTGCCCGAACCCCTGAAACGGCATACTAGGAGGAATGCGGTGGGCAAGACCCTCGACGTCCTGTGGCGCGACCGGTTCGCGCTCGACAACCCGGCGCTGCAAGGCGCGAACGCCGACCCGGCGGTGGAGCGGCTGCTCGCCCACCGCACCCAGCGGCTCTACACCGAAGACCCGGTCCCCGAGGCGGTGCTGGACACGCTGCTCGCCGCCGGGCTGTCGGCGGCCTCGAAGTCGGACATGCAGCAGGTCTCGCTGATCCGCATCGCCGACCGCGCGGTCCGCGGGCGCATCGGCGCGCTGATCCCCGCCATGCCGTGGATCGTCCAGGCGCCCGAGTTCTTCATCGTCTGCGGCGACAACCGGCGCATCCGCCGGGTCTGCGCTCTGCGCGGGCTCGCCTACGCCAACGACACCATGGATGCGGTGCTCAACGCCGCCATCGACGCGGCGATCGTCATGCAGCAGATGGTCTGCGCGGCCGAGATCCTGGGGCTCGGCTGCTGTCATATCAGCCACGTGCGCGACCACGTCGACGAGATCGCGGAGATGCTGGCGATCCCCGACCACGTGTTCCCGATCGCCGGGCTCTGCGTCGGCTACCCGGCGCGCGAGGGGTTCGTCGGCGTGCGCCTCGCGCCGTCGGCGACGGTGCATGTCGACCGCTATGACGACTCGCGGCTGGCCGACGAGGTCGACGGCTACGACCGCCGCCGCCACGCCCGCTACGCAATCCCGCCGGAGAAGTACAAGCACGCGGAGCGCTTCGGCACGCCCGCCTTCTACGGCTGGTCGGAGGACAAGGCGCGCCAGATGGCGGTCGACGACAGCCCCACCATGCGGGCCTATCTGGAAAAGGCCGGCTTCGCGCTGGGCTGAGGGGTTCGTCCCGCCCCCTTGTTTTGGGGCGGGGCCGTGCGCAGCACGGCGCCCTTCCTCTCGTCATTTCGACGGACCCCGGACTTGATCCGGGGCGTAGCCGTGCGTCAGCACGGCGCCTCCTCCTCTCGTCATTTCGACCGGAGCCGTGCGTCAGCACGGCGGAGTGGAGAAACCTCGTCCCCATGGGGCAGGGAGGTTTCTCCACTGCGCGCTTCGCGCTCCGGTCGAAATGACGAGGAGGGGGCGCGCTCCGGCGCTCCGGTCGAAATGACGAGGTGGGGCGCGCCTCCGGCGCACCAGCCGACATGCCTCTCATCGAGGCCGTTTGCTAGCATCGCCCCATGCTGGTGTTCATTGACGAGAGCGGCGATCCCGGTTTTCGATTGGCGCAAGGCTCCAGCCCGGTGTTCGTCGCCGCGATGGTGATTTTCGAGAACAGCGAGGCGGCGCAAAGGACCGAGGCCATCATCCGCGATGCCATGCGGGCGATGAGGGTCCAGCCGGAGTTCAAATTCAACAAATGCAGGCCCGAGGTGAGGGATGGGTTCTTCGATGCGGTGAGGAATTGCCCATTCCGGGTGCGCGCCATTGTGGTCCGAAAGGCGTTCATCCACTCTCCCCATCTCAGGTCGGACAAGGAAGGCTTCTACCGATACTTCGTGCGTCAGATGATGACCCGCGATGGCGGCAGGCTGGAGGATGCCACCGTCATCATCGACGGTTCGGGAGACCGGAAGTTCCGGAAGACGCTCAAGTCCCAGCTTCGCCGCCAGCTCGGCCGCAGGATCAGGGAGGTGCGGCTACACAATTCGCGCCGCGATCCGTTGGTTCAGCTGGCCGACATGTGCTGCGGAGCGATCGCGCGATCCTACAGGACAGATCGCAAAGACCCCGACCGTTGGCGCCGGATGCTTCGGCCGCACATTGAAGATGTCTGGCAATTTCAATGAGAACTGCGCCCCCGGACCCTACTCCTGCCGTCAGCAGGCACGCCACCGTCCGGTGACAGTTCGGGTCGCGGGGGCGACTTGTCGCCCATGTAAGTGGACAGAATCGTATTTCGTGTCAACCCCTGCGTTCGGCCCCTGCGTCCAACGATGCCTTCGGTGCGATCGAGGCGGGGCCTGCTCGGGATGAGGCCCGCGCCTCACCGCCCGGCGAGGAACAGCACCTCGGTCTTGCGCGGCAGGTCGCGGAAGCTGAGCTCGATCGACGGGGAGCCGTGCTCGCGCACCGGCCATTTGGCGCGGGCGCGCTGGATGAAGGCCTGCACCCCGCCCATCGAGCCGTAATGCATCGGGATGACCAGCATCGGCTTGATCTGGCCGAGCACCTCGAACAGCTCCTGGTGGCTCATCGTCCACATGCCGTCGATCGGCGCGAACGCGATGTCGATGCGCCCGAGGTCGCGCAGCTGGTCCTCCGACAGCACGTGGTGGAGATGCGAGATGTGGACGATGCACAGCCCCTGGCTCTCGATGACGAACATCGAATTGCCGTTGCGCCATTTGCCGGCGAACTCGGCGAGGTTGGTCGGCACGTTGCGCACCCGGACGTCCTTGACCGAGACGTTGTGCCGCGCGACGCCGCCGGCCGGGTCCCAGCCGCGCAGCACGTGCGGGATGCCCTCGTCCGGCGCGTAGGAGTAATGCGTGTCGTGCGAGTTGTTCATCGTCGCGACGGTGGGCACGAGCGCCGGGCGGACATAGTCGTTGTAGTCGGTCGCCACCCGGACCCCCTGCGGCGACTCGATGACGAAGGTCGAGTGGCCGACGAACTCGATCCGCACGTGGTTCGCCTTGACCGCGGCCATGTCGAACGAGGCCGGCATGAACCCGCCCGGCGCCCGGGCGACGGGGTAGCAGCTCGCCGCCCCCTGCCCGCCCGACGCCGCCCAGCCCGCCAGCGCGACCGCGGCGGCCGCGAATAGTCGTCCGAACCCGCCCATCGGCCGCCTCCCTCGCTGCACCCGGCCATTGTCGCCCCGAACCGCGCCCGCCGCCAAGAGGCTTTGACCCGCCGCCCGGTCTGCGCGAGACTGGCGGCGGAATAGCGACCATGAGTGGCAGAGCCGGACATCTGGGTCACCGCGAGAGGCTGCGCGACCGGTTTCTCGACCGCGGCGCCGATGCGCTGGCGGATTACGAGATGATCGAGCTGCTGCTGTTCCAGGCGCTGCCGCGGCGCGACACCAAGCCGGTCGCAAAGGCGCTGATCGAGCGCTTCGGCTCCTATTCCGGGGTGCTCCGGGCGGCGCCGGCCGAGCTCGGCGAGGTCGACGGCGTCGGCAAGGCGGCGGCGGCGGCGATCCGGGTGGTCGCCGAGGCGGCGACCCGGCTCGCGCGGGAGGAATCGCTCGGCGCCGAACTTCTCGATTCGTGGGACCGGCTGGTCGCCTATCTGCGCATCCGGCTGGCGCACGAGAAGACCGAGTGCTTCCGCGTCCTGTTTCTCGACTCCAAGAACCGGCTGATCGGCGACGAGGAGATGCATCGCGGCACCGTCAACCACACCCCGGTCTACCCGCGCGAGGTGATGAAGCGCGCGCTGGAGCTCGCGGCCACGGCGGTTATCATGGTCCACAACCACCCGTCGGGGGATCCGAGCCCGTCGCGCGCCGACATCAGGATGACCTACGAGATCCGCCAGCTCGGCAAGGGGCTCGGGGTCACCCTGCACGACCACGTGATCGTCGCCCGCGGCGGGCATTCGAGCTTCCGCGCGATGGGGCTGCTGGACTGAGGAGGACGCGATGGCGCTGCTGCCGCTGACCATGACCTTCTGGGACTACGACCGGGTGCGGGCGCTGGCCGACGGAAGGGTGAGGATCGAGGGCTGCGACGCGGTCCATTTCGACCTCGACATCCACGACATCTTCTTCCGCGCGATCCGCAACCACGAGTTCGACCTGACCGAGCTCTCCTTCTCCTCCTACATGATGATGGTCGATCGGGGCGATCCGCCCTATGTCGCAATCCCGGTGTTCCTGTCGCGCATGTGGCGCTACTCGGCGATCTACATCCGCACCGATCGCGGCATCGCCGGGCCGGAGGACCTCAAGGGCCGGGAGGTCGGCGTGCCGGAATACCAGGTCACCGCGGCGCTGGCCGCGCGCGGCATGCTGTCCGACGAGTACGGCGTCGCCGCCTCCGACATAAGCTGGCGCACCGGCGGGATCGAGGACCCGGGGCGGCCCGAGAAGGTCGGGCTCGACCTGCCGGCCGGGATCGTCTGCACGCCGATCCCGCCCGACAGGTCGCTCAGCGGGATGATGGCGGCGGGCGAGCTCGACGCCATGGTCTCGCCGCTGCCGCCGTCCTGCTTCACCCGCGGCGCGGCGAATATCGGCCGGCTGTTCCCCGACTACCGGGCGCTCGAGAAGGCGTACTGGAAGAAGACCGGCATCCACCCGATCATGCACGTGGCGGCGATCCGGCGTTCGCTGCTGGAGGAGCATCGCTGGCTCGCCAACAACGCCTTCGAGGCGTTCGAGAAGGCCAAGGCGCTGGTCATGCCGGGGCTCGCCAATTTCGGCGCCGTCAAGGCCACCGTCCCCTGGCTCGCCGCCGAAATCGAGGAGACGGTCGCGCTGATGGGCGAGGACTGGTGGCCCTACGGCGTCGAGCGCAACGTGAAGTCGATCGAGACCATGGCGCGCTACTCGCACGAGCAGGGGCTGTCGAAGCGCCGCCTCGCCGTCGCCGAGCTGTTCGCGCCCGAGACCCTGGAGCAGTCCAAGAGCTGACGCCTGGCGGGACGCTACCCCTCGCCCTCGCTCTCGAGGTCGCGCCAGCCGGGGTTGTGGCGGTCGATCAGGCGCAGCGTCCAGCTGCGCGGCCATTTCTCCAGCCGCTTCTTCTGCCCCCGGGCGAGCTCGGCGCTGGCCAGCGCCTGGGCGTAGACCAGCCGGGTGGCGCGGTTCCGCCGGGCCGACGCGGCGCCGTTGCCCGCACGGTTCCGGCGGACCGAGCGCGCGAGGTTGCCGGTCGCCCCGATATAGAGCGCGCCGTTGCGCCGGCTGGCAAGGATATAGACCCAGTGGGTCATCGCGCGCGGCACCGCCCGACCATCACAATACCGTCATGGCACTATTTCTTTCATTCAGTATATGATATGGATATGGCTCCGTCACGGTTCGCGTTCGGGCCGATGGTCGCCCGCGCCGAACCGCGTCCCGGCGTGCCGGAACAGAGCGTCCCGTCGATGCTATTGAAGAGGCCTCGTCGGCGTCTCGGCGGCGCTTCGGGGCGGTCCGGCGGAGGGCGCGGCGGGGGAGAGGCAATAGGTTGATATCATGTGGTTTTATGCGGGTATTCGCGGGCGCGCGGCGGGGTGGGGCGGGGGTTCGGCGGGCGGCCTGGGGCGGGGTGTCGATTGCGCGGCGCCGGGCGGCGATTACGGCGCGCCGGAAAGGGATTACGGGGGGAAGGCGAAATGATTACGCTGGGATCGTGCGTCATGTATTTTGGGTATGAGGGCCGGAGACTTTGATATCATGAATGCAGTTAAACATACAATAGACGATATGTCTGGAAAGGGCGGGCGAGTCCTTTCCGGACGCTTTGTCGAGGGCCTGCGCCCCGGCGCGCGCGACATCGTGGTGTGGGACGCGGCGGTGCCCGGCTTCGGGGTCCGGGTCTACCCCTCGGGGCGCAAGGTCTATGTCGCCCAGGCCCGCGCCGGCGGCGCGCCGAGGCGGGTCACGCTGGGCGCGCATGGCGAGATCGGCCCGGCCGAGGCGCGCGCCCGGGCCGAGGCCGCGATCCGCCGCATCAAGCGGGACCGCGCGCGCGGCACGCCCCGCGTCGCCGACCTCGCCGAGCGCTACATGGCGGCGCATGTGGCGGCCAACTGCAACGACCACACCGCCTCGATCTATCGCGGCGCGCTCGACAACCACATCCTGCCGGCGCTCGGCGCCCTGCCGCTGCCGGCGGTCGGGCGCGAGGAGGTGGCGGCGCTCCACCGCGCGCTCGGCGACACCCCGCGCGCCGCCAACCGGGCGCTGGCGATCCTGAAAAAGATGTTCGCGCTGGCCGAGGACTGGGGCATGGCGCCGGAAGGCTCCAACCCCTGCGCAGGCGTGCGCAAGTACCGCGAACGCCGCCGCGAGCGCTTCCTGAGCCCCGCCGAGTACCGCCGGCTCGGCGCCGCGCTGGAAGAGGCCGGGGAAGAGGGCTGGGCGTCGGGCTCGACCGTCGCCGCGCTCAGGCTGCTGGCGCTGACGGGCTGCCGGCTGAACGAGATCCTGTCGCTCCGCTGGGACGACATCGACCGGGCTTCGGGCGAGTTCCGCCTGCGCGACGGCAAGACCGGCGCCCGCATGGTGCCGCTCACCCCCACCGCCGTGGCCGTGCTGGCCGGCATTCCGCGCACCGGCAACCCCTTCGTGATCGCCGGCAAGCGGCCGCGCGGCCGGGTCAACTCGATCACCGCCGAGTGGTACCGCATCCGGGCGCGCGCCGGGCTCGACGACGTGCGCATCCACGATCTGCGCCACTCCTACGCGACCCGCGCGCTGTCCTCGGGCGAGAGCCTGGCGATGATCGGCCGCCTGCTGGGCCATGCCGACATCGCGTCCACGCTGCGCTACGCCCATCTCGCCGCCGGCGCCGAGCGCGCGTCCGCCGCCCGGGTCGGCGGCTCGATCGGCGCCGATATCGGGGCCCCGTGACCGGGCGCTGGCTGACCACGCGGACCGTCGAGGCGCTGAGCGCGCCCGAGCGCACCGTGTTCCGCGACCGCGCGCTCGCCGGCTTCGCCGTCGTGGTCGAGCCCTCGGGCCGCAAGACATATGTGCTCGAGCGCGGCGCGGCGGGGGCGGTCGCGCTCGGGCGGCACGGCGCGGTCTCCGCCGAGGCGGCGCGGCGCCAGGCGGCGCGGCTGCTCGCCGGCGACGCCGCGCCGGCGCCCAGCGTGGCCGAGGCCGCGATTCTCTACATGCGCGAATATGTGGAATCCTGTTGCAAACCGGCAACAGTCGCGCAGTACCGCCGCGTCCTCGACCGGCACATCGTTCCCGCGCTCGGCGGGTTGCCTTTGGCCGCGGTGGGGCGGGCGCATGCGGCCGAGCTCCAGCACCGCCTCGCCGACCGCCCGGCGGCGGCCAACCAGGCGGTCGCCGTGCTGGGCCGGCTGATCGACCACGCCGCCGAGCGCGGCCTCGCCCCGGCGCGCGCCAACCCCTGCCGCGGCCTGCCGCGATACCGCGCCCGGCGCCGCGAGCGCTTCCTCACCGATGCCGAGTTCCGCCGCCTCGGAAGCGCGCTGGACGCGCTGGAGGCGAGCGGCGCGGTCGCGCCCCACGCGGCGGCGGCGATCCGCCTGCTGGCGCTCACCGGCTGCCGGCGCAACGAGATCCTGCGGCTGCGCTGGGACGACGTGAGGCTGGAGGCGATGGAGCTCGCCCTGCGGGACGCAAAGACAGGAGCATTTTTCCTCCCGGTGCCAGTCGGTTCCGTCCAGTGCCACACGATGCCTAACTGACCGTATTACTTAGCGTTTTTTCTCCCTCCGGCGCTCCCTCCCTCTTGAACTGGGGCCACGCGGTCCCTAAGCTATCCCCTCGGGTTGATGCCGCGCGTTTGCGGTTTGATGACATGATTCCGGGCCGTATCGGGACGGGTCCGAAATCGCCGCGATTCCCGACGATCGCATCACCCGTTGAACGAACGGATTCGGAGCGCCGCCGGGGACCGCCATGCCGAAGAGAAGCACC
>Ga0209754_1001337_pt1 | contig 25408 bp, 19 predicted proteins | sample MesohylBB_FD_187295 | JGI IMG/M metagenome (GOLD analysis project Ga0209754, IMG submission 187295) | Host-associated microbial community of the marine sponge Aplysina aerophoba from Gulf of Piran - sponge mesohyl, lysed by bead beating... | ecosystem: Host-associated > Porifera > Sponge >... | reverse complement strand
TACAGTGCAGGCGTAAGTGACGGCTTTGAGAGTATTGAGAGTGTTTTTCGAGTGCGGAATATGTCTGAACTCGAGGATTTTCAAACAAAACTAAGGCATTTCTTGGAACAGCGATCTGCGCTTCAGGTTTGGATAAAGGATTTGGGTGGGAGCGCGAACTGTTTTGCTAACAGTAATCCTGAAATCGACACTCTTGTTGAAAAAATGGGTTTAACATTAGATGAAGATTTTATTAACAGTATGGGTGCGGAATTCAGAGGGATGAATGTCGCTTCGTATAAGAATCATAGAGTGGATTTGGCAGATTGTGTAAGATCCTTGGAGGATTATTGCTCTCGATGGTGCGCGAAAGCCAGGATCGCGATGGTTGCAAATTTGATCTTAGTTGATGAATTTTTGAGACCCATCGATCTGACAGAGGGTGTACGCGCCTTTACATATTCTTTCTCTCTAGGTTGCGATGATAAAGATGATAAAGCGGTGTGTTCTTGTGAGGATCAAGCTCCTGCTCCTTCTTTCTCTCTAGGTTGCGATGATAAAGCGGTGTGTTCTTATGAGGATCAAGCTCCTGCTCCTAATAAATTCATGTCCTGTTTGGAAAATTTTATAGCAGCAATCCAAGATACTAAGCGTTTGACACAAGAGCATTTGACATCGGTTGTTGCTTGCATAAATAGTGTTGGTGAGATTGCCCAGGATGAGAGTTCTAGCGATGATCATGGGAGTGATTTAGCCAGACTTTGTGAAAAATCTAAACTAAAAAAAACTCTTTTAAATTATAAGGCATACCTGAGCAGGGCTCTAGACGCGCCGATGTCCAAATGCTTAAATATGCTTACAAAATGTTTGGAGAAAGAGAGAGCTTTTTGGAGTGACCCTCTTGTTGTGTTACAAGAAGAATGTTCACACCTAACTTTGGAAGAGCGCCGTGCGGATTTGAGGGACAATCTGGATGAGTTTATGAAAATGGAGTGTGAAAGTAAGTAATCGGCTAGAGAGATTGGCTGGCTGCGCGACTTTTTTCATTCACTATGACTTTGAAAAAGACGTCAGACGTTTTCCACAATTAGGCGTCGCGCATGCTGATTGGTATGAGAATGTGCTCAAAAAGCAAGTAACTGAATTTATTAATGCTGAGAGTTTATTGCGAAGGAGGGCGATGGGAAAGTGTTTTGTAGATATTCTCAGAGTTCTGCATGAGAGAGATGACATCGTGTTGCCACCTATAAAGGTTGAATGTGATTTTAAAGAAAATGATTTGTGCGGTAATGTGGAAGTTTGTATAAGAATACTCCAAGAAGTTCAGGATTTGGAAAAAAGGCAGAGTCGGCAAAAAGAGAGTTTACAGAGAAGTGTGTTTGGTGTGGTTTGTGATCAGACAGCTGAAGCTACTTTGGAATATCAATATATAAGAAAGCTGAAAGAAAGCTTGTTAGGGCCTCTTGTTGTCAGCGATCAAAACGAGAGACGTGAGATGGTAGGTAAACAACTGTTTGTGTTTTTAGATTTTTTGAAAGTAAAAGGGTATATGATAGAACCCGAACCATCCCGTATGATGTCATTTTTAGGCAATTTATTATCCTGGAGCTAAATGATTTTAGTGAGGCAATTCATTTTCTGGAGAGCCACAAAATGATTTTACACAGAAGGTTTATTCGGTGTGATTTGTGATAAAACAGCTGAGCATACTTTGGTAGATGAATGTCCTGATAGAAAAGAACAGCAGTGCAAACTATTAGATTCTTTTAATCATCAAAACAGTAGAGCTCGCAAGAAGATAAACGAGAAGAATATAATGATGTGTTAAAGTGACGGAAAGATTTTCACTTTGTGGATACTGTATGTGTTTTCAATGATATGGTAGGCTAAGTCATGAAAATAATAAAGAATATAATGATAGTATGTATGCTGACTGCGTTGCCAGCATACAGTGCAAAACTAACAGATTGTGAAGCAAGCGCTGCTCAAACCAAAGTAACGACGGTTGTGGATGTTTGGCGAGCATGGCAAATTGATGGTTTTGAAACACCACAGATTCCTCAACAGATTCCTCAACAGATTCTGGATCGGATCAAGGGCGTGATTAGCTACGTGATATTTTTTGCTCGCAGTAATCCTGAAGGTCAAATTTTTGCTGAAATTCCGCGGTATACGCACTCTGGAGCGATGTATGAGTATTCTAGAGATGTGATGGCAAATCATGAGAGCGCATTTCGTGATAAGTGTGATAAATTTCTGCAGGGATCCTTGTGTGTTTGCGCTAACGAGGAGGTTTTTTCTAACCCTGCTTACAATCCTCATCCTCATGACGTAAGATCCAATTGGGGAAATTTTATAGAACTGCTTCAAGAAACTGCTGGTTTGGTAGCAAATCGGCACCAACTCGGATCTGTCAGTATAGCCAAAGAGATGTCCGACTTCTTAAATTTATTTGCAATACCTTGGGAGACAGATTGGAATTCTTGGGAAAAGCGCAAGCACAAAGAGGAAAGTGAGGAAAAGGCACGCAGATCTTGACGCTGTTATTTTGGTATGGTGTACTAAACCATGAAAGTAAAAAAAACTATAATGATAGTATGTATGCTGACTGTGTTACCAGCATATAGTGCAAGCGACCGATCAAGTTATGAGAGTGATCAGAGTGTTGAGAGTGTTGCGAGTGTTTTTCGAGTGCAGAATCAAGCTGACATTGAGGATTTTCAAACAAAACTAAGGCATTTATTGAAACAGCGCAATGAAATTCGGGCTCGGATAGAGGGTTTGGTGGAATACGCGAATTTTTTTTCTGAAATTTCTGAAACTAATACTCTTTTTGGAGACATGATTTTAGTATTAGATGAAGATTTGATTAACAGTATGGGTGCGGAATTCAGTAAGGTCAATGTCCCTCGGTATATGAATGTTAGAGAAGATCTGATGCAGGGCGCACGCAATTTGCGCGGTTATTTTGATATATGTCGCTTGCAAGGCCGTCGGGTTAGCGAGTTGATTTTAGTTGATAAATTTTTGAATGGCCAGGACAAAGAGGTTTGTTCTCACCCAGCTCAAGATACTGATACTCATGACTCAATGTCCCATTTGGAAAATTTTCTGAAATGCATCAAAGATACAAAGTGTTTAGTGGAAGAGCATCTCACATCGGTTTCTGCTTGCATCAATAGTGTTGATGGTATTGTCCAGGGTGTTTGTGCTCCGTGCAGGAGTTATTTGTTGTTCACACTTTGTGACAAATTTGTACTAAGACAGAATCTTCAACATTATAGAAAATGCCACGTAGAAGGCCTAGAAGAAAAGATGTGCACATCCTTAGATTTGTTTGCAAAATGTTTGGAGAAAGAGAGGGTTTTTAGGAGTAGAGGTAACCCTCTAGTTGTGTTACTAGAAAATAGTGAACAACTAACTTTGGAAGATCGTCGTGATAATTTGAGGGACAATCTGGATAAGTTTATGCAAATGGAGTGTGAAATCAGTGCTCGGCTAGAGAAATTAGCTGGCTGCGCGACTTTTTTTATTCAATATGATTTTGCAGAATATGTCAGACGTTTTCCACAATTAGGCGTCGCGCATGCTTGGTATGACCAGGTGCTAAAAAGACAAGTAGATGAATTTATTAATATTGTGGACTGCTTGCGGTGTTGGGCGGGGCATAATTTTTCAGATATTGTTAGAGCTTGGAAGATTTTGCATGAGAGAGATGATGATAGCATGTTGCCACCTATACAGGTTAAATGTGATTTGCAAGTAAATGATTTGTGCGGTAATTTGGAAATTTTTATAACAATACTCAAAGAAATTAAGGATTGGGAAGAAAATCTGAGTCGGCAAAAAGAGAGTTTACAAAAAAGTTTGTACGGTGTGGTGTGCGATCAGACAGCTGCAGCTACTTTGGTAGATCAATTTCCTTATATAAAAAAACTGCAAAAAAGCCCGCTAAGGGGTGGGGATTTTGTCAGATATCAAAACAAAAGACGTAAGATGGTAGAGGAGCAACTGTCTTTGTTTTCAGAATGTTGGCAATCAGTGTCTCCACTAGAAACTTTACAAAACCCAGAAGATCAGATTGTCCGAATCTTAGAAAATTCACAAAACCCAGCAGATCAGATTTTCCGACTCTTAGATTTATGGTCAAAATACTTGAAGCAAGATATCGATTTTGTGCGAGATCCTCTTGTTTCAAAAAATCACTGTGATAATGTGATATGCCATCTGAATCAGTTTTTGCGAATGGAGGACAAAATAATCTCTCGAATAGCGATACTGTCTAGCTGCGCGCTTTTTTTTCTTCAGCATAATATTAAAAATGACATCCTTTGGCCACAATTAAGATCGCCGAATGTTGAATGGTATAGGGAGTGGGGAATCCGGTTGTTTGGTTTGGCAAAGCAATTTACCGTTGAAGCCGATGAATATCAGCGTTTGTACTCTCTTCTCACCGGTTATAAAATTTTATGTGCCAATGATGCCAATAGCGTGTTGACACCTACAGCACATGCTGCGGATTGGGGCCGCAATTTAAAAAATTTTATAGCAATTCTGCAAGATACTCAGAATTGGCAAGCCCAGCAGTGTGTCCAAGGAGAGCTTTTATACAGCAGTGTTTGGGAGATGCTTGACGATCAAGGGGCTGAACGTGCTTTGGGAGATTCAACAGAACAGCAGCGCAGACTAAGAGAATATCTTAACCTTATACGCCCTAGAAGTATGCGGATAGATTGGTGCTTGTCTGCATTTTTAGGTTTTTTGAACACGAGAAATAGTGTGATGGAATCCGTTCGGCAAGCGCAGGGGTGTTAGACTAAGAGTTCTGCTTTTGAGTACTCTAAAAAATAGGAGGCTTTATGCTGTCTTGCAGGAGAATTATCACTTGAGCACTCCTTATGGGGAAGATTATAGTTATCTTAGAGGGTGTGTAATGCCTCTCAACTTTTTGCGTTATGATTGAAAGTAGAGCTTCCTTGCATGTAAACGTAGTGCTATATTTAGTCATGAGAATAATCAACAAGATCATGATAATATTTGTGTTTATTGCGTTACAGGTACACGGCGCAGAATCAACAAATTGCCAAGAACAAGATCATTTAGCAAAACAAATAAAACAGTTTGTGCAACAGCATCATGAAGGTAAGGGGCGGATAAATGGCTTGATTCGCCACGTGAAATGGTTTGTTGAAAATAATCCTAAAGATGACAGTCTTCTGCAAAGTGGGGGTTATCGGTATTCTGGATATCTGATGAAAAAGTATTCGAGCGTATTTCTTGAAAATTGTAATCTGTTTCTGAAAATGGGAGAGGTGGTTGATACTGTTTGCCACATCTGGATTGGTGAAAAAACAGATATTTCTCCTAATCCTTCTTGTGATTCTGATCCTAATGACCCCATATCCTATTGGAAGAGTTTGATAGAAGCACTCCAAGAAGTGCCTCTTTTGGTGGACACGCAGATGGCATGCATCAGTTCTCTCTGCAAAAATATTGAGCCTCGGGCTCATTGGAAGAGTTTGATAGAAGCACTCCAAGAAGTGCCTCTTTTGGTGGACGCGCAGATGGCATGCATCAGTTCTCTCTGCAAAAATATTGAGCGTCTGGCTCAGGGTGGGGTTAGCGACTGGCACGATTCGGTTAAACGTAGTATTGAAGAGAATCCCGCTCATCTTCCAGCTCTTAAAAATTATTGTGTAATGGCACTAAAGACAAAACAAGAGATGGACCAATTTTTAGCTTTCTTTTTGTAAGAGAAGTTTTCTGGATAAGTGGTTTTCAAGAAAATGATTTGTGTGGTAATTTGGCAATTTTTAGAAAAAATACTCAAAGAAATTAAGGATTTGCAAGCAAGGAAGAGTCGGCAGAAAACGATTTTACAGAAAAGTTTGTTCGGTGTGGTTTGCGATCAGACTCCTAAAAGTACTTTAGGAGATCGATCGTTTGATATAAAAAAACAGCATACCCGACTGCTGGAATATCCTATAGACGTAAAGGATAGAAGTCTGAATATAAGATCATGCTTGGATTCATTTGTATCATTTTTGACAGTGAGAACGCTTGTGGTGATCCGCGTTAAGCCGCATTTGCTAATTAGACCGTTTAAGTACTCTAAAAGATAAGAGAATTTGTGCTATCTTGTAGGATAAATCATCACTTGAAGAACTCCTTATTTATGGGGAATATTATAGTTGTCTGGTGAGAGGGTATGTAATGCCTCTCAATTTTTTGAGTTATGATATAAGTCAACTCTTCCTTTGTGTTGTGAACTTTTTAATAAAAATGGTATATTTGAATAATGAAGATGATAAACAAGATCATGATAATATGTGCGCTGACTGCATTACCATCATACAGTGCAAGCGTTGAATCATTTGAGAGTGTTGAGGGTGTTTTTCGAGTGCAGAATCAGTCTGAAATCGAGAGTTTTCAAGCACAACTAAGGCGTTTGTTGAAACAGCGTGATGGAATCCTGGCTCGGCTAGAGAATTTGATGGGAGACGCGAAATTTTTTGCTAACAGTAATCCTGAAAATGAAGTGCTTATTGACAATATGGGTTTAACCTTCGATCCACTGTTTGTTGACAGTATGGGTGCGGAATTCTGTAAGGTGAATGTCCGTTCATATAAGAGTGATAGAAGAGATCTGACAAAGGAGGTGCGCGTCTTGCAGGATTATTGCTCTCTATGTCGCCGTAATATGGAAAGCCATTTGGCTAAGGATTTGATGGCAGTGGATAGATTTTTGACTGACGTCGATCAGACAGAGGGTGCACGCGCCTTGCAGGATTATTGCTCTTTATGTTTCCGTGATACAGAGCTGTGTTCTCATGCGGATCAAGATCCTGATCCTTGGGAAAATGTTCTGGAAGGAATCAAAGATGTTAAGAGTTTAATGAAAGAGCATTTCGCATTGACTGTTGCTTGCATGAATAGTGTTGATGGTATTGCACAAAAAAGAGTTTTTCCTCCGCCCAGTATTGGTTTATCCAAACTTTGCGATAAATCTGTGCTAAAAAGGACTCTGGAAAATTATTCCAAATTAGATGTAAGAGCTCTAAACAGCAATATGATAAGATTCTTAGATTTATTGACAAAATGTGTTGCGCGAGAGAGGTTTTTTAGGAGTAGAGATAACCCTCTTGTTGTGTTACAAGAAAAATGTGCAGAGTTCTCTTTACACCAGCGCTGTGAGCATTTGAGGGACAAGCTGGATAAGTTTGTGCAAATGGAGCATGAAATAAGTACTCGGCTAGAGAGATTGGCTGGCTGCGCGATTTTTTTTAAGCAGTATGATTTTAAAAAAGACGTCAGACGTTTTCCACAATTAAGCATGGATCATGCTGAGTGGTATGATTCTGAGGTAAGATTGAACGCAACTGAATTTATGAATACTGCGGATTGCTTGCGGAGTCGCATGGAGGTGCGTTTTTCAGATATTGTCAGAGCTCAGAAGAGATTGCATGATAGTGATGAGGATATCGTGTTGCCACCTATACAATTTGAATGTGGTTTTCAAGAAAATGATTTGTGCGGTAATTTGAAAATTTTTATAAAAATACTCAAAGAAATTAAGGATTGGGAAGCAAGTCAGAGTCGGAAAAAAGAGAGTTTACAAAGAAGTGTGTTCGGTGTGCTGTGCGATCAGACAGCTGAAGCTACTTTGGGGGATAAATTTCCTTATATACGAAAAATGAACGAAATCCTGCTCGGGCCTCTTGCCAACGCGCAACACAGAAGAAGTGAGGTGGTAGATGAACAATTGTTGCGGTTTTCAGAATTTTTGAAAACGACAGTGTCTCAACGAGCAAACCCCGCAGATAAGATGTACCGATTCTTAGAGTTATGGTCAGAGTACTTGAAGCAAGATATCGCTTTTGTGAAAGATCCTCTTGTTTTAAAAAAGTGCTGCGATAATGTGAGATGCCACCTGGATCAGTTTCTGCAAATGGAGTATGCAATAAATAAGCGGATAGAGAGCTTATCTGGCTGCGCGTATTTTTTTCTTCAGAATACTGTTGAAAATGACATCCTTTGGCCAAACTTAAGCCCGCAGAAGGCTGAGTGGTATAAGGTGTGGGGAAGCCATTTGTGTGCTTTGGTAAATCAATTTATTGTTGAAGGTGCTGAATATAAGCGTATGCACGGCCTTTTCAGCAGTCATAAATATTTGCCTGCAAATGACGCCAATAGCGTGTTGCCACCCACACAGGCTGACTGTGAAGCTAACGCATTTCACACTAATGATTGGGGCTGCAATTTGCACAATTTTATAGCAAGACTGCAAGGTATTCATGTTTGGGGCGTGAGTCAGACTAGCCAAGGAGCGATTTTATACAGCAGTGTTTTGGAGATGTGGCGCGATCAGGCAGCTGAACATGCTTTGGGAGATAAATTTCCTGACCCAACAGAACTGCAGTGCAGACTAGGAAAATATCTTAGCCTGATAAACAGTAGATGTGCGCAGATCGATCAATACTTGTATTCATTTTTAGAGATTTTGAACGCGAGAAATTGTGCGGTGAAAGCCGTTCGGTACGCGCAGGGAAGTAATGTCTCTCAACTTTTCAAGTTATGATAGAGGTCAACGCTTCCTTCATGTTGTGAGTTTTTTAACAAAATGGTATGTCTGAATCATGAAAATGATAAACAAGATCATGATAATATGTGCGCTTCTTGCGTTCCAAGCAAAGAGCGCACCAATAGACTGCGACGACATGAGCAAACCTGTTGAGGATGTTTTGCGAGTGCGGAATAAGGATCAAAGAGAGAATTTTAAAACAACACTAAGACATGTTATGCAACAGAACCGTGTAATTAGGGATGCGGTAAAGGGTTTGAGTGATTTTGCGATCGTTGTTGTTGAAAGTAATCCTGAAAATGAAGTGCTTATTGACAATATGGGTTTAACATTAGATGAAGAATTTATTCAAAATATGGGTTTAACATTGAGTGAGGTGGGGGTCGAGCAGTATTGTCTTTCTAGAAAGACAACATACCCATCTTTATGCGAATTTAGTGATACGTGTGTTAAATGGCTGAGGGGAGGCAGGGTTGTTAATCCTTTGCGCATAGTTGATGAAGCTTTGAATGGCGAAAACCAAGAGGCTTGTTCTCATCCTGCTCAAGGCCCTGATCCTAATGACTTAATGTCCCCTTGCGTAAAATTTAGAGACACAATAACAGATGCTCAACGTTTAGTGGAAGAGCAGGCTTCATCAATCGCTTCTTTCTTGCAAAGTATTGATTGTATGGAGCAGGATCAGGTTAGTCGCAGAACGAGTAGGAGTGATTTGTCCAGGTTTTGTGACAAATCTGCAATGAAAATCTCTCTTAAAGCCTATTGTAATTGGGTAAGAAGTATAAAACAAGATTTTTTGCGCATCTTAAGAAAATTTTCGGAATTTTCGCAATATTTGGAGGAAGAGAGGCATTTTAGACGTAAAGACAACCCCCTTGTTGTGTTACAAGCAAAATGTGCAGCATTCACTTTACACAAGCGCTGTGCGTATTTGAGGGGCAATCTGGGTGATTTTTGGGAACTGGAGTGTAGAATCACTGCTCAGATAGAGAGATTGGCTGGCCTCGCGAATTTTTTTAAGCCTCATAATATTGAAGATGAAAGCCCTTTTCCAGAATTAAGATCGCAGAATGCTGAATGGTATAAGGTGTGTGGGGGCCGCCTGTGTAAGTTTGCATCTGACTTTATTGATGAGGTCGGTGTATGGAATCGAAGAAGAGCGCATTATACTCACTGTCTTTACAGATCTAAGTGGTATCAGACTGTGGTAAGCGGGAGTGCAACTGAATGTATTGATGCTCAGTCTTTATTGAAGGAGGGGAGCGGGTGTGATGCTCAAGATCTTTGCAGCGATCAATTTGATTCTAATGATTGGTGCATAAATTTGGAAGTTTTGATAAAAACACTCAAAGAAATTAAGGGTTGGGAAGAAGCGCAGTTTGGACAAAGACGTGTTTTAGAAAAAAATTTTTATGGTGTGTTTTGCGATCAGACGGCTGAACGTGCTTTGAAAGTGCAATTACCTTATATAAAAAACCTGCATAGATGTCTGAGAGAATATCTTAGCCTGATAAACGGTAGAGGTAAGAAGATCGACCAATACTTGCGTTCATTTTCAAATCTTTTGAACGCGAGAAATTGAGCGAAGGAATCCGTTTGCAAAGGTAGATTTGCTCACTCCAGAAGATCTGTTGAGTGTGATTTGCGAGTGTGGAAGAAGGATGAAAGAAAGGGTTTTAAAAGATCAGATAGACAATGTGGCATTCCTGAAAAACATCAGAAATTTCTGAGCTATAGATACTCTGTTGTTAAAAATTTGATCGAAGTGGATGAGTGTTTGAGTGGTGTTAAAAAAAAAGAGGGTTCTTTGCATCTTGATTACGATTCTGATTCTCATGACTCAACATTGGATTGGGTAGCGTTTATAGCAGGAGTCAAAGAGATTCAGCGTTTGTTAGACGCACAGCTTGCATTGGCCCTTTCTTTCCACAGCAGTGTTGATCTTATGCACCAGGATGAGGTTTCTGAACATCAGCCTAGGAGTTATTTGTCCAGACTTTGTGACAAATCTTCACTAAAGAGTAGTCTTCAAAACTATCGTAAACACGCAATAGGTATAAAAAAAGAGATGCGCTTCTATTTAGATTGTGTGCCAAACATTTGAGAGTAGATAGTTTGATGTAAGAGCATCGCTGTTATGCGTCTTATGGATAATGAAGCGGTTAGATTTTAGCATTTTTGACCCACTGTTTTTTGCCATTGTCAAAACAACATATGACATCTGTGGCGGAGAGGCGTGTTAGTATAGAGATATATAAAGGGATCAATGGATTTTTTGCGCATTCGTGGAGCACGAGAAAACAACCTCAAAAACATAACGATAGATATCCCAACGCGCTCTTTTGTTGTGATTACGGGATTAAGTGGTTCTGGAAAATCCTCACTAGCTTTTGGAACGATTTATGCAGAAGGGCAAAGGCGATATGTGGAAAGTTTATCTGCGTATGCTCGCCAATTTTTGCAAAGCACACAAAAGCCAGATGTTGATGCTATTGAGGGATTGATGCCGGCTATTGCTGTGGATCAAAAAACAGTTTCTAAAAACCCTCGATCTACCGTTGGTACTGTTACTGAAATTTATGATTATTTGCGCCTATTGTTTGCGCGTGTTGGGGTTCCGATTTCTCCAAAAACAGGTAAACCTATAACTCGTCAAACGGTGACAGATATCGTTGAGCAAATCATGCAACGCTACTCAGAAAAACAAGTGCGTATTGTGTGTGCACTTGCTGTGGATAGAAAGGGTGAATTTGTAGAAGATGTGAAGCGCTTGCAAGCGCAAGGTTTTTACGATTATATCATTGATGGTGAGGAGTGTGGGCTTGATACTATGCCTCTGCTTAACAAAAATCAAAAACACACCATTTGGGTGGTGTGTGATGATGTGGAGATTGATGTTGAGGAACGAGAGCGTGTGGTGGAAGCGGTTGAAAACGCCAATAAATTTGGAAAAGGAGGGATTATTGGTGTGATGCTCCCGGATGGAAAGCAGGAGCTTTTTTCCACACAATTTGCCTGCCCAGAAACAGGATTTTCTCTTACAGAGCTTGAACCACGACTCTTTTCCTTCAACAACCCATCGGGAGCCTGCTCTGGTTGTGATGGTGTTGGTGTTGTGCAGGCAGCCGATGTGCGTAAGCTTATACCTTCTGAAAAAAGCTCTTTGAGAATGGGGTGTGTTTTGCTTTCTAAACACCCAAAATTTGACGCTATGATTATGGAAATGGCGGAAGTTCTAGAAATTAATATTGATATGCCGTTTATATCTATTCCGCAGGAAAAGCGAGATCTTTTTTTGTACGGAGGAGAGGCCCCTAATACTTCACTGGTGTTGGAGGCTCTTGGTATGATGCATGGCACCATAATAGAAGGATTGCTTTCTTGGGTGCACGATATCTGGATGAAAAAACAATCTCGTGCGAAAATGATGATGCGCAAATATATTGGCAAAACGGTATGCTTGCGGTGTCGCGGTGCGCGGTTGCGATATGAATCTTTGCAGGTGTATATTTGTAAAAAAAATATACACCATGTTGCGCAGATGCCGATCGCGGTATTAAAGGAGTGGATGGATAATTTAAAGCTGTCTGCACAAGAAGAAAAAATAGCTTTGATGCTAGTGAAAGAGATTCAAAGTAGATGTTTGTTTTTAATGGAAATCGGACTAGGATATTTGTCGATAGATCGAGAATCACGCACCCTTTCAGGAGGTGAATCTCAGCGTATAAGATTGGCGTCACAAATTGGATCAGGGTTAACAAATGTTCTTTATGTTCTGGATGAACCTTCTATAGGTTTGCACCCACGTGATACAAAAAAATTAATTGATTCTTTGGAGCGTTTAAAGGCCATGCCTAATACGGTGTTGGTGGTGGAGCATGATTTGGATTTTATACGTCGCGCCGATCATGTTGTGGACATAGGCCCTAAATCTGGCGTGCATGGAGGCTTTGTTGTTGCGCAAGGCAGTGCGCAAGAAATCGAGCAATCTCAGCCTAGTATTATAGGCGCTTATTTGCGTGGAGAGCAGAAAATCCTCATTCCTCAGAGAAGATCTGTTTCTGAAAAAACGCCAAGAGTGACTGTTGTTGGCGCGAAGAAAAATAACTTAAAAAATATTACCGTTTCTTTTCCTCTTGGTGTTTTTGTGGGCGTATCTGGTGTGTCTGGTGGAGGAAAGTCCTCCTTAATTAAAGAAACACTTTTTGCGGGCTTGCAGTCCTTCTTTAAGGGCGATGCTTTGCCTGAGCACTGCGATGGCGTGCGAGGTGCAGAGGTTTTGAGTGATGCGCTTTTGATAGACCAAGATCCTATTGGCAGAACCCCGCGCTCTAATCCTGCAACTTATTGCGGATTTTGGGGAGATATTCGTAAGATTTTTGCTGCATCGCATACTGCTCGCATGCGAGGGTATAATGTTGGAAGATTCTCCTTCAATGTGCCTGGAGGGCGCTGTGAGCATTGTCAGGGTGGTGGCATGATTCGGGTGGAGATGAATTTTTTGCCTGATGTTGATGTGGAGTGTGAGGCCTGCAAAGGTCGGCGCTTTAATCAAGATACGCTGGCTGTGTTGTGGAAGGATTTGTCCATTTCAGATGTGCTAAACCTTACGGTGGATGAGGCGCTTCCTGTTTTTGATGGGTTTCCTCCTATTAAGCGTGTTTTAACGTGCTTGAAGGAGGTGGGATTGGGTTATATTGCACTTGGGCAAAGTGGTACAACTTTGTCTGGAGGAGAAGCTCAGCGCATCAAGTTAGCTAAAGAGCTGGGTCGCCGTAGCGGCAAGGGACGCTTTTATATTTTGGATGAACCAACAACAGGGTTGCATGTTCACGATGTCTCTATGTTGGTGGGAGTGCTTCAGCGCTTGGTGGATCAAGGCCACACCGTGTTGGTTATTGAGCATAATACAGAAATGATTAAAACAGTGGACTGGCTTATTGATATGGGTCCTTCTGGTGGTGCAGAAGGAGGCTATGTGGTGGCGGAAGGATCTCCAGAAGAGGTGATGTGCTCTGCTCAGTCTGTGACAGGTCCATTTTTGCCGAAATCGTAGTTGAAGAATGTCAAAATTCATTCCTGTATCCATAGGGTTTTGAATATATTGTGCAGGTGTGCGTATGGCAAACAGTTTTTGCTAAAACATGTGTAAAACGCTTGATGTTGATGGTGTTTTTTGTGGTGTGGACTGTATAATGTACGGGGCGGTGTAGTGAAAAAACTTCAAATTCCTTTAGCAATACAGTGGAGCGAAGGCCTTCTCCTTTACCCACAACACTTTCAACAGCAACGACGCGTGCTGCACTCTTTTGTCACAAACGCGCTGAGTGTTGCAGAGCCTTTTTACTGGGGTGTGCGCTCTGTTTCTTACGATGAATCAAGCCTTTTAGCGGAGACGCTTCGTGTTGAAAAACTTGAGGCGGTTATGCCTGATGGCGCTTTTGTTTGTTTGGATGACGGCGAGGTGTTAGAGCTTGACCTTCAAAGCAAAAAAGAGATGTGTGCAGAGTCTCCTCAAACGGTATTTTTAGCTCTTCCTAAGGAGCATGAAGGATCTGCAGACAACCAAAGTGAAGCGCCTCGCTACAGCGCTGTAGACGCTGCAGAGTGTGTGGACGAAAACACAAGCGATAATCCCGTGCAAGTACCGCGCCTTAAGCCATGTCTTTGTTTAATGATGAGTAAGGTTCCTGTGACACACGCGGCTTTTCCTTTGTGCGCCCTTTCCTTTATTAACGGAAGTTTTGTCATGGTGGACTTTTTGCCACCTATGATTACGTTGGATCCGCAACAATCCCTATTTTCTCGTGTGCACGCTGTATTAGAGGTGATGCGCGAAAGGGTGGGCTATCTGGTGGAGCGGCTTCAGGCGCCTTTGGATCACGAAACAACAACGTTGTTAGAAAAATATCGCTCACTCTATGGCATTTTGGTTCGCCCCCTTTATGTGCTGGACGCGCTGGTATATCAACAGGCGACGCACCCCTACACGTTGTATCTTGAGCTGTGTCGTGTATGCGGTGATGTGTCGGCTGTGGTTCCAGGAAGAATGCCGCGTCGTTTGCCTCCTTATGACCACAACCAGCCCCTTGCTAGTTTTGAACATGTTTTGGGTGTGTTGAAGGATCTGTTGGCTATGGTTGAAAAACCTTCTCTGAATATTCCCTTTATGGAAGAGGCGGGAGTTTTCTATTTGCGGTTGTCCGAATCTTGGTTGAGCGGCAACACAATTATGCTGAGTGTGCATCCAGATAAAATTCAAGATACATCGAAAGTGATGGAGTGGGTGAAGGGTGCGCTGGTCATCTCTAAATCTCTTGTAAAGAAATCACAATCCAGACGTGTCCTTGGTGCTGAGCGTGTGCTCGTTGATCAAGATGAACAGCTTGGATTGGTGAGAACAGAGTCGCGATTGCTGGTGAAGATTACATTATCTCCAGATTTTATCGTTCCAGATGAGGAGTTGTGTTTGGTGAACCTTTCGCGCGTTCACATTCCACCTAAGCAAATTTATTTATGTGTCCAGGAGCAATAGAAAGGTATGCAAAAAGTACACTTCCATGAATCTCTTATTATTGCCCATTTTCGGTTGTTTTATGAGGAAGTTGTGCGCTTAAAAGGCAAAGCTCTTTCGGCAACCCTCCTTAAACAGGACGAAAAAGAACGCAGCGTTTCTCGCTATATTTTTAATAGATTGGTGGAAATTCTTTCTCACCATCAGCACGAAGCAACGGCTCAAGAAGGAGAGGCCGCTCGCGCTTATTACGATGAAGCGCTTTACGTTATGGTTGCGCTTGCGGATGAAGTCTTTTTGTCTTTGCCATGGACGGGAAAAGAGGCATGGCGTGAGCATTTGTTGGAGGTTCACTTCTTTAATACCCATAAAGCAGGAGAATTCTTTTTTGAAAAACTGGAAAAGTTTTTGTCTGCAGACTCTGCGGCTCATAAAGATTTGGGAGTGTTGTATTTGTGGTCTTTGGGATTAGGGTTTCAGGGTGCTTTGAGAGATGAGGGTGGAGAGGTGACGTTGGCTCGTTATAAAAAGAGTTTGCGCGCCTTTGTTGTTCATGGATCAAAGGATGCCTTTGTCTCGCAAGACAGCGTTTCTTTGTGTGAGCAGGCGTATGATGGTATTGTGCGAGGATCTTTGCCCTCACATATCCCTTCTTTGCAGTTCTGGTACCGCTGCCTTTACGGAACAATAGGTTTGTTTTTTGTGATTTCGTTTATTGTGTGGAAGATTGATATCAATGAATTGAATACCCTGTTGAATAGCACTATCCGGAGATCGATTTAATGATGATGTTGCTCTTCATGTTTTTGGGTGGAGGGTTGCTCACCTTTTTTGTTGTGAGCCGTATCATGGTGAGGATGATGCGACCAAGTCATGGAAAAAAACAACCGCAGATGACAGAATCTGTTCTTCCTGCTGAAACACCACAGCCAGAAAGAGAAAAAAGAATTTTTCCCTTTTGGAGTTCAGTAAAAAGCATTTTTTATAAATTGTTACGTATTTCTCGTCTGGCTCCGGCGGGACCTCTTTACGCATCTTTTAAAGAAGCAACCACTTTGTTAAAAAAGCGATCCTTATTGCGCAACCCTAAATACGCGCTTCCTTGGACCATTGTGGTGGGAGGGCGCGTTTCTGGAAAAAGTAATATGCTTTCAGGATTGCAATTGCCACAGCCTATTAAAAGTCCCGCCGCTTCTGCTCCCGGATCTTTGGATTGGTGGTTTCTTGAAGAAGGTGTTGTTTTAAATGTCGATAGCCGCTGCTTTTTATCACAATCAACAGATGAAACCGGATGGTTTACTTTTTTGCGAAACCTTCAACATTGGCGACCTCGTAACCCCGTTGATTCCGTTGTTTTGACTATTTCTTTAGAAGAAATTATGCAGGCAGCAGAAGATGTTCAGCAGGCATTGGCCGAAAAAATAGCCAAACCTTTGTTGATGCTGGAGAGCGTGTTGGGCGTGTCTCTTCCTTTGCATATTGTGGTGACAAAGACGGATTTTTTACCAGGATTTCAAGGTCTTGCACATGTTGCAAAACAGGCGGGAAAATCAGGAGAAATATTGGGGTGGACCAACCCTTACGATGCCGATAAGCGTTTTGATGGGTCAGAAATTAAAGAAGCTGTGGAAAGTGTTCAAAGTGACTTGCATAATTGGACGCTGCACTGTTTTTCTGAAGGTGTGAGTGCCCAATATCGCGATGATATTATGGTGTTTATTGAGCGCTTGGGTGGAGTTATTGCCCCTTTGCAAAGAAACTTGAAAACTCTTCTCGGTATGGGAGGGTATAAAGATAATTTTTATGTAAGAGGTCTATCGTTTGTTGGGCAAGAGGTAGAACAATCTCAGGTGTTTTTTGGAGATGATCTTATTTCTAAAAAAGTCTTTCAAGAACGAGGGGTGGCTCGTCCGCTTCAGAAGATTTTTGGCGGTCATAATCGCTTATTTGTTTGGATAAGAAGCGCTATTGTTTTGCTGAGCTTAGTATGGGGTGTTGGATTGTTTTTGGATCATAAACGCTTGCAGAATACAGTCTTTGCCCTACGCCCATTAATGCAGAAAACGGTGACGAATATCAGTGGTCGAGAAATGGCCGAGGTGGGAGAAGAAGAACTTCAAAAACAAACCTTTAAAAACGCAACAAAAAATACCTTGAAGCTCTTATCTCAAAGCGCAAAATATGATTTGTTTAGTTGGTTTATGCCTGCATCGTGGATGAGCGGATTAGAGGGAGATCTGGATGATCAGGTTTTTAAACTGTACGATGTCTTTGTTGCGCAACCTATGTATAGATGCTTTCAGGGGCGTGCAGAAAAACTTATTATAGAAACTGATGCGCGCAAAGAGCAGTGGACAGAATCGTTGAGTATGACCGATGTGACCAGCTTTTGCCGACTTAAAGATTACCTAATAGGTGTAGAAGATTTAGAAGATCACGTAAACCTTTATAATTCTTTACCAAAAACACAAGATGTGAAAAGCTTCCAAATGATTATCCAATATCTGTATGATTTTAACCTTGGAGAGTCGTTTTTTACACAAAAAACGCTCTTGCAAGAAAAAATTCTGAAAAATATACAGTACAGTCCTTTTTATCTATCCGATTATGTTGAACGAGCTCGTGAAAGGTTCTTTGATGTTTTTAACGCTTTCTTGGTTTCATCATTTCACGTTGATCGATTGTTTTCAGCGCCGCGTGCGCTACAAAATGCCTTAGAAAAAATTGATCGCTCAGGGATTGCAGGCGTAGAAGAAGTCTATGGTTTGCTTGAAAAAATTGACGCTACAACCAATATGCTTATGCAAGATGGAGGTGCGTGGTTAGCGCGGGAGCATTTTGTTCCTTCATCGGATCTTGAGCAGGTGTTGGAAACGATTCAAAAAACAGGGTTTTTGGGAGTAAAAGTAGTGGATCACTGCACAAACTCCTTAACCAAAATCTTTCATAAAACCACAACCTTCTTAGAAAGTTTTGGTTCTATGATGACGGGACACTTCTTTGTGCGTTCTCAAGAGTTAGGCGTCCTTGTTCCCAGTATGGGTTTGTCGGCGCTTCGTAAAGCCATTGTGCTTTCTTTGAAAAAAGGATTTATGCAGCGCGCCAGCCATGAAAAAATGACCACCATCATACCAAAAGGGCAAATTCTGCACTGGGATAAGCAAATGCTTATTAAGGCGTTGGCCATTATAAAAGAATACAGAGTCTTTATGGAGCAAGAGTTGCAGACATTCCCAGAAGCTATACAAGAAACTATGCGCTTGATGAGTAGAAAGCAACTGGAGGCAAATGTAGAGGGTGTTTTGGCAAGAGCTCAAACGTTTTTCCAGATACCGGTAACGCGCTGGAGTAATCACGCGGAGGAGGTTTCTCGCGCGTACGCTGATAACCTGCAAGAGGTGGCGCCGCTGTTTGCCGATATTATTACCCACCTAAATGAACTGGGTGCACACACCTTGTTTGTAACGGTGCGTGACGCTTTGTTTAAGCAAATGTACACGCACCTTAAAGAACTGGAAGAGCTTGTGCAAAAGGGAGCATTCTTTTATCCAGATGTTGCAAACATTCGTTGGTGGAAAGGCGAAAAAGGGGTTGTGTACCAATTGTACGGCGCAGATGACCGCCTGGATATGCGCTCTTTATGGGGAAACCACGTGAAGCGATTTAAAGAAATGATGGCTTTGCATGTGTCGCCTGTTCTGGATTTGTTGACTTCGCCTCTGATGCATATGGAAACAAAAGAAGCAAAAATTGTTGATCGCTGGGCGCATATCAGTGAACAATTGGCTTCTTATGAGGAAGGCAAGGACTCCACCATCAAGATTTTGGAGGCTTTTGTGATGGAAGAAGGTAATATGATTACCTTCGAGAACTACAAAGAACATATCCACGAAAGCATCATTGCAAAGCGTCACAGTGATTTTTTCTTGAACATTGCGGTGAGTATTAAAAGATCTATTTACGAGCGTTGCCGCGAATTAACCGCTGAAGTGGCTATGCGTGACTACACAGTCCTTGCGCGCTATTTTAATAATCATATGGCAGGAGTCTATCCGTTTGTGAAGGAGAATATGCCAGGAATGCGCTTGGAATCAGAGGTGGATCCAGACAGTATGAAAGATTTCTTTGAAAAGTTTTCAAAGCTCTCCACCGATAAGTTGAAAAGTCTACGTGACCACCCAGCGTATAAAGGATCCTTTAAAGATGTTAAAAAGTTTTTAGCAGATATGTGGCGTTTGAAAGAATTTTTGGATACCTTCTTTGCGCCTAGTAAAGAAGGAGAAGATCCAGGAATTTCCTTCCTTACAGAGTACCGCGCCAACAAAGCACGTGATGTCTTCGGAGAACATATTATCGATTGGGCTGTGATTTCTGGTGAGGAAGAAATTGGCCTCCAAGGAGGAAAAACAGAAGGATACTGGCGTATGGGTCAACCTTTTACTGTCGGTGTTCAGTTTGTGGTTCAATCCCCCCTTGCCCCAGTAGCCTCTCGAGATATGCCCAACTTGGTGGTGTTAGGGGACAGGGCACTTTTTGTTTATGAGGGATTCTGGTCTTGGTTACGACTGCTGCAAAATATGCAAGCTACCGCAGCTGATGGTAATGTGGGTGGCGATACACTTCTGAAATTAGAAATTCCTATGGCGGAAAAAACCACAGGGCAATTAGCTGATAAAACAAAAGTCTTTTTGCGCATTATACCTCGTCAAACTAATGGAAAAGCAAAGCGCGCATTCCGTATACCGCCATTCCCAGTGCGTGCGCCTTATTTTACAAAAGGAGATGAATGAAAGACTTAAGAATCCAGAATTTATGTGAGCCTATTAGCGCTGATAAACCTTCGGGAGAATATCTTTTTTACGAGGATACTTATCTCAACATTAAAGAGGCTCTACATCAGGACGACTCTTTGCCTAAAGGTATGTGGTCGTTTAATGAAAAATCTTCTGATTGGAAAAAAGCTGAGCGGATTTGTGAGGAAGCTTTACTTAAAAGAACAAAAGATATCCAAATTGTTGGGTGGCTTACGCAGTGCTGGCTTCAGCAATACGGCCTGGAAGGGCTGCTGGGTGGCATTGATTTAATGAAGAAGATTTGTGAAAAATTCTGGGATACCGTTTACCCAACCATCGAAGAAGAAGAGGATTTTAGAGCTCGTGTTTTTGAGTGGATGAACGTCAAAATTGCTCCGCAAATTCGAATGATTCCTATGTTTTTTTCTTCTAAAACGCTGGACTTCTCTCTTCCAGCTCACTACTTCAACATCGCTCAAAACGTTTTGTCTGGAGCACATAATATACCAGAGAATCATCACCACATTACCAAAGATTGGCAAGATGGTATTTTGGCTGTGCAAGCCAGCTCGTATGCACCGCTTATCAAAACTGTTGAAAAAGTAGAAGTGGCGTTGCATGACCTGTCTGATTGGCTTGATGAAAATTTTGTTCATGAGCAAGTAACCTTCAATTATTTTTATAAAGAACTGGAGAGGCTGCGTGACGCTGTTGAGCATATTAAAGCGGTAAAAAAAGAAACATCTTCTGAGATTGTGGAAGAAGAGCAGAGTGCTCCACCTCCCCCTCCTCAAGAGCCATCTCAAGAGCCATCAAGTCAAGATCAAGTGGAACAAGAGTTGAAAAAAGCGCCACCAGTGACAGAGGATCCTGTTGTGGAAGTAGTTTCAGGTGAAACCCGTCACACCCTTTATAAACAACTGCGCGGCCTTGTGCAGCACCTAAAAACCGTCGACCCTCAAAGCCCTATTGCAGGACTGTTGGAAAAAATACTTTTATACGAAACATATTCGTTTGAAGATATTGTTTCTAAATATGGAAAAAAAGGAGCTTTAAGACGGGTGAAAGAAATCTTAGAAGAGGATTTAGATCACGGCGGGTAGTCGTTTTTGAAAATCAACTATATTTGTTTGTTTTTAAACATACATCACACACAAGTAATGCGGTACTTTTGCATTTGACATCAAGAATAGGCTGGAGGTTTGAAATAGCCAATACTGCCATTACTCAATTCATAATAACGTACTCGATTGAATGCATTGATATCTGGAAATCTGATTTCATATATGTTGGGGAAGTGTTTTTATTCTGTGCTTGTTTTGCACTCCACACCTCATAATATTTTTTTTAAGAGGAATAATGTGCCTGATCTTCAAATGACCAACGGAGCTAAAAAAGGGCTACGATATCCCTTTTTATTGATTGGATAAAGAACATAAAATTACACACTGTTACAGATGAAACGATTATAGAGGCAGCAAAGGGTGGTAATATGAATAATATTGATTGAAAGGGAACGATGCAAATAATGAAAAGTTTAATGATCATAGGTGGCTGATTGCGTTACCCGCACAAAGTGCATCCGATGATCAAAAATTAGAGCATAGACAGAGACATAGACGGGAGGTTGAGCTGTTTGGAGCGTCTTCAAAAAGGGTGCCAAGAAGGTTGCGATGTAGAGTATGAATTGAAGAAATCCTTACATTACATTTTGTGGCTGAACTCGGTGATGAGATTGAGCGGTTTTGTGCTCTTATGACACATTTCCAAAAAAGAGCATGCATGATCTGATCTCAGGGATAAGAGGTTTTTTAATCGCTTACAAAAATTCGACTGAAGCAGTAGCAGTAGCCTTTTTAGATCTTTGTGACTGTAGCACAGAATATTGGGGTGATGTTCCTCATTGTGCCGCTCTTAGGAATCCTTCTGATTGCTGTACTTATGTATATAGGAAGACTACTGATTGCTGTACTTATGTATCAGGTGGATTAACCCCTTCGATTGTGAGAGTGCGCTGCGCGATGTTCTGCCACACTTCAAAAGCTTGCGTTGGGTTCAAGACGAGAAGAAATCTCATCTCTTTTATTTGGAAGACGTAATAGCCAGAATTTGCGAAGATGAGAGTGCCTCTGCAAAGGCCTGCGTAGAGATGATGACTAAAAAAATTGGCGTTTACAGGAAACATATCATGCATATAGAAGAGTGGTTGAATGTCGTAGGGCTTTATGTGTGGGATAATTTGGATCCAGGCCGCTCTTGCCATGAAACGATGACTGATCCAAATGCTGAATGAGAGCGCTTAGCACGCATCATTTGAGCAACATTTTGTGGTGGCAAAAAGGGAAGGCATGCCTTCCCTTTTTAATGAGTAGCGATGAGCATCTTAGGGTTTTGTGAGAAAAGTTGTAGATCTTGTGAAAGAGGGAAAGTGAATATGAAGTATTGTTCATCTTTGTCTTTGTATTGTTTTTATTGTAAGATTAGCACAGAGATGAAAAAATGCAAATAATGAAAAATATCATGATAATATGTGTTCTGACTGCGTTACCAGCATACAGTACAAGCGCTCAATTAGATAAAGCTGATGATTGGTTGAGCAATCAGCAATTAGCCAATGATGCATTGCTCTCATGTACTCAGCATATGCATTTTTTTATGCAAAATCACTCTCAAATATGCAATGTTGAGAATGAAATAATTGCCCGTATGATTTTTTTATCTAAAGAGTGTCAACCTGTATATCTCTCTAAAAAATTAAGAGAACAAGCTAAAGCCTATATTGATTTTCGAAAACGAGTGCGCCGAAACGCAGAATCCGTTCAGTATTGTTTAAAGACCAACCCTTTTCGTGCACAAAGGGCGAAACACTTTGCTTCAGTTGCAATGATCGTGAGAACGTGGGTTCTTGCAAAAGAGAGTCCTTATACAACACAGTCTAGTGATGCAGCGTGTAGATACGATGATTGTCAGAGTGTGAGAGTCGTTTTGGACGATTTTTGTCAAGACTGTAGAAAGATTTCAGATTTTTACGAACAGCAGAAAACACACATCGATCATTTATGCGCACTTTTTGACCGTTTCGAGCATTCTGATGCTCTCATACTCACTCGTGATGATAAGATTCAAACCATGTATAATCTTCGACTGTATGATGAATGTTGCAAGATAGAAAAAGATAATATGGAAGAATGGATCCAGAAATTTGAACATCTTTTGAAATTAGAAGAGGATCTTTCTGATGATGTGGAAGCAGTTGTGCTGAAGCAAAAAAATGAAGAAGAGAGAGTGGCTGCGCGAGTAAGATCCGCAAATCACTTGCCCTGTATCATACTGTAGCGACAACACGTTTTTATGTCTATAATAAGAGTGATTTAGGAATACGCATACAAAGATTATTCTCATATGTGCGCTGCTTACGTTACCCGCGCAAAGTGCATACGATAAGCCAACATTCGAAGAGAGACAGAGACAGGAGGTTGTCAAATTTTTTAAGTGTCTTCAGAAAGGATATCAAGAAGGTTGTGATGTAGGGTATGCATTGAAGAAGTCCTTACATTTGGTGGCTGAATTAGATGATGAGATTGATCAGTTTTGTGCTTTTTATGACATACGAAAAAAGCTAATGCATGATCTGATCGTAATGATAAGAGAGTTTTTAATCGATTACCAAGACTCGACTAAAGAAGAAGCAGTAGCCTTTTCAGCTTCAGCTCTTTGTGATTGTAGCACAGAAGGTTGGAGTGCTGTGCCTAACCCTACCGCTCTTAGGAAGACTGCTGATTGCTGTACTTATGTATATAGGAAGGCTTCTGATTGCTGCACTTATGTATACAGGTGGATTACCCCCTTCGATTGTGAGAGTGTGCTGCGCAATGTGCTTCCGAACCTCAGAAACTTGCATAGTTTTCAAGCATCGCAGAAAGTTAATCTCTTTTGTTTGAAAGAATTAATAGCTGTAATTGGCAAAGGTGAGAGTGCCTCTGCAAAGGCCTATGCAAAGCAGATCACTGAACAAATTGGCGTTTATAGGGAAAAGATCATTGATACAAAAACGAAGTCGGATTTGATAAAGAGTCTCTTTGTGTGTATCGAGGTGAAGTGTACTAGTAACTGAGAGATCTTAGTGCGCATCATTTGAGAAACATGACGCAAAAATAATGAAAAAGTTGATGTTTATGCAAAAAAAGGGGTAATGACAGCCCCCTTTTTGTAAGGGGAATGGGCTGCAGTCAGAGGAAAAAGTGAATTTTGTGATGCAGAAACATCTCAATACTGTAAAAATTTATAGACAAGAATGATCGGGTTGCAAAGGTTCTGCTGCCATAATTTCAGTATTGAACTATGTAGCCAATAGACAAGAGGGGGATGATCTCATCTTTTGCTGTGTCTTGAATAAATAAAGTAAAGTAATGACAATATGTGTGCAGTGTTAAATAAGAGCGGCTGAGGCACTTATCTAGATAAATTATCGCAAATACCACATGTGATTAGTCCATACTGTAGGCTAACAAAGGGAGTCTATGCCTCCTTATTGACAGGAATAAACGTTTAATAATTATAAGTTTTTTTAAAAGATGGGGTAATTATGGGTGCAAAAAATTGTGCTAACATAGACGAGGAATAATCATTTATTCCAAAGATAGGGAGAGTGAAAGATGAGTATAATGAAAAGCCTTATGATCATATGTGCGCTGCTTGTGTGCCAGGTGCAGAGTGCAAGCTATGATCCACAATCAGAAAAATTGGAAAAGAGTCAGGAGATTACCAGATGTTTGCGCTGTCTGCAGAAAAATTATCAAGAAGGTTGTGATTTTAATTATGCATTAAGACAATACATCCATCAGCTCGATGTTAATGTTTTGCGGCTTGCCAGTTTTGCTGCGGCATACCCAGATATCCAGTGTGATCATATAATTTCATATATAGATTGGATGTACCGTCTGCGCACAGACACACAAAGTTTTTTCAAACAGTACTGTGTATTGAATGATGAAGAAGAAAAATGCTTTTCAACGATCTGCTACCATAGAAAAGCAGATTGGGGCGCTTTTCCTAATCCCACCAGGCGTAGGAAGCCTATTAATTTATACATTTATTTCTGTAGAATTTTTAAGAGACCCGCCTTTTCTTGTAAGAGTCATCTAGAAGCTTTTAGCGGTGTGATGACACACTTAGCAAAATTGCGGGATTGGCAAGAAGGGCAGAAAAACTTGCTCCCTTCTTTGCAAAAAGCGATAAATGCAATTAGCGACGATGATGGTTGCATTGCGCAGTCCTACAAAGAAGGTGCTTTGAAAGCAATTAGCAGTTACGAAGAATGCCTCCAAAATCAAGACTCCCTAGTGCAGGCATTGCGTCAATTTGGACCATCTGACACACAGATGTTGGAATTTTCTGATGCAGAAAAAATGCTTTCTGATTTATTCAGGAGCGAGCAAGTCATGCAAATGATCGCATCTCGATGATGACATTATCAATGAAGAGCTTTGATTGATAGGCTGTCTGGATTTACTGAGATACTTTATATATCAGAGAAGATCT
>Ga0209754_1001331_pt1 | contig 25498 bp, 18 predicted proteins | sample MesohylBB_FD_187295 | JGI IMG/M metagenome (GOLD analysis project Ga0209754, IMG submission 187295) | Host-associated microbial community of the marine sponge Aplysina aerophoba from Gulf of Piran - sponge mesohyl, lysed by bead beating... | ecosystem: Host-associated > Porifera > Sponge >... | reverse complement strand
ACTAAAGGCCGCGAGGAATATCTTTCTGTGTGGCCAGAGATCTTGGGCTCAGAATAGCAGATTCTGGTGAGAAGCGGTCTGAAGGTCGGTGTGCGGCTAATGCTGCATTTTGAATTGTATTCTTCGAATAGCAACGAACTCTAAACCGGATGCGGTGGCTGTCTTGGTCTGCTCATCCTCTTCGTTGCGATTCGGGCTTACTGGTTGCTGGTGAGGCTGGCTGGCGCCAGGTTGGTTGGGGCGGACTGGTGGAATGAAGGCGTACGGTCGGTGAGGCCTGGTTTTGGAGGGGGGCGTTGCGGGGGCGCAGCCCCTGCACAAGGGAGGGCCGAAGGCCCGACCGCCAAAATGACAGAGGAGCGTATGGAGGCGTGTGGAGAGAGTGAAACACGTGCTCTGGCTGCCTTACGGGTTACTAGCAAGGCGGTGGTTACATTCTACGGAAACAGGACTCAGTGGAATAAGGCCCGGGACTCGTCCAGGTGGTCGATGGTGCCGACGAGGGTGAGGTGATCGCCGTATTCAAGCTGGGTATTGCCGCGGGGAACGATAAACTCGCCGGCGCGGCGGATGGACAGGATCAGGACGTCACCCGGCAGGACGATGTCGCGTAGGGCCATTTCGTCGTAAAGGGGATTGTGGAGCCAGACTTCCGAGACCTCTTTGTTGTCATCGGTGCGAGTCAGCAGCTCGTAGATGTCCGGATTTCGGGCCAGCAGGCTAAGGAGCGCGGCCTGGTCTAACGAGGGATTGAAGACAGTCACGTTCAGCGTTTCGAATTCCACCAGCCGGTTGGTTTCCCTTACAAGGGTCACGATGTGGTCGATTCCGTAGCGGGTGCGGGCCACGTGGCAAATGTGCCGGTTGCGGTCGGTGTCGCTGAGCGTGACGACTACGGTTTCGGCGAGATCCAGGTGCCCTGCAAGTACCTCTTCTTCATCATCGATATTGGCGTGCAATACCTCGATACCTTCGGAGGCGCGTAGCCGGGCCCGCGCGGCCAGATTGGCATCCTCGGCTACGATAACGACATGTTCGTGGTGGCCCAGGAGCTGTTCAGCCACCTGGAGGCCCAGCCTTTCTGCGCCGAAGACAACGAAAGGATGGGGAATTGAGGCGGGAGTAAGCGGCACTATGCGGTTGAAGATCAGGGGCGCGATGCTGACGGTGACAATCGCGACCAGGATGATCATCGTGTTGACCGATTCGCTGATGATGCCAAGCGAGAGGCCGATAGCAGAGGCGGCGATGATGAGAGAGAGGCGAGAGGAGAGCAGGAATCCGGCCGAAAACGTTTCGCGCCATGTGAACTGCAGACGGAACAAGAGCGCCGGTAGGATCTTGACCAGAAATGCGGCCAATACCAGGAACGGCAGCAGCAACAGTACATCGGTTGAAGCGAGCAGGACGCCCAGATTGAAGTCCACCCCGACCATTATGAAAAAGATGGGGATGAAGAAACCGAATCCGACTGCCTCCAGTTGGTGCATCGCCTCCATGTCTTCGCGGGTTGAAAGCAGTGAAAGCATCGCACCGGCGATGAAGGCCCCGAGAATGATCTCCGCGCCAAGCACTTCGGCAAGAACGACGAACAGCAGCATGACTGTGAACGCGCCCCGGATCTTGATGCGCGCGGTGGTGTGGCTCAGCTCCTCCAAGGTGCGGCGCAAGGACTCCACCCGGTTCAGCGAAACGATGCCCAGGCGGTAGAGGAGGAAGAAGACCACGAACAGCACGCTGATCAGCAGGATGTCGAGCGTCAGTCCGTGTGAAATCGTCGCCACAACCACGGTGATCAGCAGCATGGTGGCGAAGTCAGCGATCAGGGCGGCGATAAGAATTGTCTGGCCGAAGCGGCCGCGAATCAACTCCTGTTCCTTGAGGACGGGCATGACGACGCCGAGCGACGTTGTCGACATGATGAGCGCCATCATCCACGGGCTGCTGACCAGGCCCATGCGCAGGAGAACAAAGCCGATGATGGTGGAGAGCGCCACGGTGAGGATAAAGCTCAGGAGGCTGACCGAGAGCGGCCCGAAAGTGCGGCGGCCGCGGGATTCAGTTGAGGTAGGGGCGGTCTGCGTGCCGCCGGCGCGGGCGGCGCCAGGCAACTCCACTTTCAAATTGGCGAAGTCGATCTCCATACCTGCGAGAAACATGAGGAAGACAAAACCAAACTCCGCCAGAAGGGTGAGCAGCTCATCTTCGTGGGTCACCCAGCCGAAACCGCTGCGGCCCACGACGATGCCCGCCAGGATTTCGCCGACCACGATCGGGAGCCTGAGACGCCGAAAGCGCGTGAGCAGCAGTGGCACGAGGAATGCCAAGGTAATAACTATTAGTAGTGGAGCAAATGATCCTGCGATCGCTTCCATACGGAATCCGAGTTAGTTCTGCGTGCTGTTTTGGCTGGTAAAGGGGCCGGCGCAGTGCGTTTCTGCTACCAAGTGGTGCTGTCCCGCGGGGCTGGCAGATTGAATGGGCGCGGTTTGATCGGGCTATCCCATTCTGTTACCCTAACATTCATGAGCTACGAAACGCAAGATTTTCTGCGCGGCGTAATCGAACGCATCACCTTTCATAACGAAGAAAACGGCTATACCGTCGCCAAGCTGGCGCTGGAACAGCCCACGCGTCAGCTGCCTCACTGGCAGAAGGAAGCGGCAATCGTTGGTGACATGGTCGGCGTCAATGTGGGGGAGGCGGTGGAGCTGCGCGGGCGCTGGGAGGTACATCCGCAGTATGGCAAGCAGTTTACGGTTGACGGGATGCGGTCGGTGCTGCCGGCTACGGTTGCGGGCATCGAGAAGTATCTTGGAAGCGGCCTGATCAAAGGCGTAGGCCCGGTGACTGCCAAGCGCGTGGTTGCCCATTTTGGCAGAGAGACGCTTGATATAATCGACAACCATCCGGAGCGGCTGTCCGAGGTGAGCGGGGTGGGCCGCAAGAGGATCTCGATGATCAACGCGGCCTGGATCGAGCAGAAGGCGATCAAGGAGGTGATGATCTTTCTGCAGGGCCACGGAGTCAGCGCCGGCCTGGCGGCCAAGATCTATAAGCGTTACGGCGACAGCGCGATCGAGACCGTGCAGCGCAATCCATACCGGCTCTCTGAGGATATTTATGGCATTGGCTTTCTGACGGCGGACAGGATCGCGCAAGCGTTGGGGATGGCTCGAGACGCGCCGCAGCGCATTGCCGCAGGTGTCGAGTTTACGCTCAACCGGGCCGCGGACGAGGGCCATGTTTATCTGCCAAGCGCGGAACTGATCGAGAAGGCGGACGAGCTCCTGCAAGTCGGGGCGGAGAAGACGGCGGCTGGGCTGCTGCACCTGAAGGCGTCAGACCGGGTCAAGTTGGCGGCTGGGCCGGGCGAGGAGGCGGAGTCGCTGCGCTGGGCGGTGGCGGAGATAGTCGAGCCGTCGAGCGCGCAGCCTATGCCGCTGCTGCGGGAAGGCGGCGGCGCCGATGAAGAGCCGAAAGCAGAGCAGATCGAGAGCGTGCTGCAAGCTGGAAGGGCGGCATATCTGACGCCGATGTACTACGCCGAGGTGGGCGTCAGTAACCGGCTGGCGCGGTTGATGCAGGGTTACACGGGCGCGCCGATTTCGGTCCGGTCCGGCGCCGGCCCGCTTGGCGCTTTTCAAAAACAGGACTGGGAAGGAAGATTCGCCGAACTCGAAGCGCGGGCGAGTGAAGAGGATAGCCCCTTGCGTCTGGTAGCGCGGCAGCGGGATGCGGTGCGAGCGGCGTTGACCAACCGGCTGACCGTGCTGACGGGGGGACCCGGAACGGGCAAGACGACCGTTGTCCGCACCATAATCGAACTGTGCGAGGAGGCGGGGGCCAAGGCAATTCTGGCGGCGCCGACCGGCCGCGCGGCCAAACGCCTCGCGGAGACGACAGGCCGGCCGGCGAAGACGGTGCACAGGCTGCTGCAGTTTCAGCCGGGGGCGGGCATGTCGTTCAAACGCGACGAGGAGCATCCGCTGGCCGGCGACCTGCTGATCGTGGACGAGTCCTCCATGCTGGACTTAGTTCTGACTAACCATCTGCTCAAGGCAGTCCCGGCGGGGATGTCTCTGCTGCTGGTGGGAGACATCGATCAGCTGCCAAGTGTGGGGGCCGGCAATGTGCTGGGGGATGTGATTGCGGCGATTGAAGAAGAGGATGCGCGGTCGCGGCAGGTTTCCGGAGCAGAGTCCGGGCGCGGGGCGGCGGTGGTGCGGCTGGAGACGATCTTCCGGCAGGCCGCGGGGAGCTATATTGTTGAGAATGCGCATCGTATCAATCGCGGCCAGTTGCCGGTGGTGACGCGGACAGCCGAGGAGGAGAGGGCCGAGGCCGAGGATTTCTTTCTGTTCCGCACGAAAGAGCCTGAACGGGCCGCCGAGTTGTGCGTTGAGCTGGTCCAGGAGCGCATCCCGCGCCGTTTTGGCATTCCGTCTGCGGACATTCAGGTGCTCAGCCCGATGCACCGCGGCGCCGCGGGCGTGACGTCGCTCAATGAAACTATCCAGCAAGCGCTCAATCCGCCTCAAACTGACAGCGCAGAGCGCGCTTTCGGTAGCCGGGTCTACCGCAGAGGTGACCGGGTGATGCAGGTGCGTAACAACTATGACAAAGATGTGTTCAATGGCGATATGGGCTATATTAAAGAAGTCGATCTGACTGAACAGCACGTTACGGTCGAGATCGATGGGCGCGTGGTTGGCTATGATTTCCAGGAGCTGGACGAGCTGGTCCATGCCTACGCTGTCAGCGTACATAAGAGCCAGGGCAGTGAATTCCCGGCAGTCGTGATTCCCGTGCTCACGAGCCATTACATTTTACTTCAGCGCAATCTCCTATACACGGCCGTTACGCGCGCCAAGCGACTGGTCGTGTTGGTGGGACAACCGAGAGCAATAGGCATAGCCGTTGGCAATGACGAGGTGGCCCAGCGTTACAGCGGGCTTACGGAGCGGCTGCGGCGTGCGACAGCAACGGAGATCTATCTATGAGCAATAATGGAAAGCCAGCAATCGCGGTACAGCTTTACAGTCTGCGTCACCTTTCAGACAGTTTTGCGGACATCGCGGCCGCGGCGGCCGCGGCCGGCTATAAAGGTGTCGAGCTTATCCATTTGCCGGACCATTCGGGTGCGGAAGCGAAAGCGGTTTTGGATGAGCACGGATTGCAGGCGGTGTCGGCGCACGTGCCTTACCAGGCGCTGGCGGAAGACTTTTCCGCTACGGTCGACTTTCATCGGGCGGTTGGGAACGACCTTCTGATTTTACCGATGCCTGATCCCGATGTGCGCAACGCCGCCAATGCCGAAACGTGGCGCGTCTTCGGGCAGACGCTTAATGAACTGGGGCGGCGCTGCCGGGACGAGGGTATGCGGCTGGGCTATCATAATCATGCCTTTGAGATGGCAGAGTACGACGGTGCGCGTGCGATCGACTGGCTGCTGGCGAACGCTGAAGAAGAGAACCTTTTCTGGGAGCCCGATCTGGCGTGGATAACCGATGGCGGCGCTCCCCCCTTGGATCTGGTGCAGAAATACGCTGGGCGCTGTCCTCACGTCCACGCTAAGGACCTGGCGCCGGCGGGAGAAAACGAGGATCAGATGGGTTTGGCTGATGTTGGATACGGGAAGTTGGACTGGGACGCGCTGTTGCCGGCCTGCAAGGCGGCGGGCGCCGAGTGCTATATTGTCGAACACGACCTGCCTAAGGACCCGGTCGCCAGTGTCCGCCGGAGTCGGGAGTTTCTGGTAAGCCGGGCAGAGCTGATGTGAGGTTGGGGGCAGATTCCGCTTTGCCCGGCACTGTGCAGTATCAGAATGTACTGCAGAGGGCGGGACACCTTGTTTTCCGCTGGCAAACGTCGTTAAACGCTTTGTCGCCCGTCGGAATCCAGTTCAGTGTTTTATTATATGAAGAAATGTTTCGGAGAGAATCTTGGCAAATTCGGCGATGTTTGAAGGGCTTGTGTTCGATGAACGCCGAAATGCGGCGCAGGTGAGACATGTGGGCGAGCGTGCCTGCTATGTCGTCGACGAGGATGGCTTTCTGCGCCACATCGACGCCGCGCAAGTGGATATACAGGTGATCGAGTTCTTAAAGGGTCAAGTGGACCAGCATCGAGACCTGGCCGTGAGCGGCATGTTGGACCTGATGGGCAAAGACGACATCTTTTCCAAGGCGGCGGTAGAGTCATCTATCGACAATATCGATCAGGCGGTTGGACAGGCGATCCCTGAGCAGTCGCGTCAATGGCTTGGGATGATGGGTTTTCGGGTCGTCATCAACGATCAGGGCGAGGTAGTGGACATCGAAATGCCTGCGGGGGAAATCGAAGAGGGCGACGAATACTGATTGAGGGCCGGCGAGAGAGAGGGTAAACTGGCCTCCCTGCTCGCCGGCATTCGGTCATTTGGCAAGATGCCAGTCGGGATCGGTCAGCGCCTCGTAGACGACCCCGCCTTCGACATTGCGGGGCATCGGAATCCCCAGCATGTAGCATAAGGTTGGCGCGACATCGACTGCGCGCACCTGTCCCTGCAGTGCCACGCCTTGCTTGACGCCGGGACCTGCCAGAACGAAGGTGCAGTGCTGCCCGGCTATGCCGAAACTGACCGAGGGCAGCTGTTTGCCGTGGGCGCCGTCGAATTCGGGCCGCAGGGCGTAAACTACGTCTCCAGTTGTGTCGCCCCAGAGGTTGACCATCTCTGCGTCCTCTCGCGTTAAAGCCAGCGCAAAGGGATGGCGGCCGGTGGCGGGGTCGGTGTAGGCGTGAAGCGCGGCGATAATCTCCAGTCGGGTCTTCTGATAGTCCTCCTCAGGTACGATGCCGGTGGGCTCGCGTCCTTCCAGATTGATAAATACATGTACCAGGCCCACTGCGGCTGCGCGCGTGCGCGACCAGTCTACGGTACGTTCCCCGTTTTCTTCTTTATAGACCAGGAAGCCGGCCTGTTCCAGCACGTCGTCGATCTCCACGGCCTGGAACTGGTTTGGTGTGCCGCCGTGGTCGGAAACGAGGCAGATCAAGGTCTCTTCGTCGGCTAGGTGGGCAACACGGCCGATCATATCGTCGATCGAGCTGTAGGTGCGGATCACGCCGTCGAGGCACCGCTTCTGCGTTTCTTCATCGGCGCCGCTGAATTTTTCGGCCTGGCCAAGGAAGAAGTGGCTGGTATAGTCGGAGGCGTGGGTTTCGATGAAGAGCATCGTCCAGTCTTTGCGGCTGGAGGTGAGATAGTCGGCCACGTCGGCGAGGCGCTCGTGATGGAAATCAAGCAGCTCGAAATAGGAGTCATCATCCATGATTCCCAAGGCGTCGCGGGCCGGATTCTGGAGGAAGTTGCCGACATGTTGGTCTATTTCTTCAGCCACGCCGGCTGGCTTCGTGTAGCCGCTTGTGGGCCAGATCTGGGGGACGAACAGCTCGAAGGCGTCGGCCTCTGGGGTCAGGTTGACCAGTTTCAGGCGCACGTAGCCGCCAAGCTCCTCGCCGTCGATTTCGAACTGGTCGAGCCACCATTCGCTCCAGTCGCCCACTGCCAGATCGGCAACTGAGGTGTTGCCATCGCGCGAGCGGCAGATGCGTACGCGGTCGTAACCTTCGTCGCCGGCGGCGTAAATGAGGCCGTAGAAGGTTTTGGGCGTGCCATTTTCGCCGCGCAACATCGTGTCGCGGCCGCGTGCCAGGGGTTGGATTGTCAACTCTACCTCTTTGGCCGGGCGGCTTGAGGGCGGCAGGGCGGTCCAGTTGCCGGCCTCGTTGATCGTCACCGGGTCGACGTCGGAGCCGGTCTGCAGGGCGCTGGGGTCGAGCGTTTCGGGATCGCGCTGGCCGCCGATGGTGCGCCGCTGCCATTTACCGGCCACGAAGAGGTGATAGCCGGCTATCTGGTGATAATTGGAGACGCCGGGCCCAGTGCCCTCCACCTGAACGCCGCTGGTTACGGTCGGGGGCCAGGACATTTCCCATTTGACCAGCAGTGGTGTGCCTCCGGCGCGCTCGACGGTGTTCCACAGGTATTCGGCTTGCGACAGTTCGGTGTTGATGCCCCAGACGGTCTCATCCAGTTTGGCGCCCAGTTTGCGGATGTTGAAATCCATCACGCCGTGGTTCCCGGGCCAGGCGCCGGTGGAGGTGGCGGTCCAACCCGGCGGCGTCAAGGTAGGGAAGACGCCGATCATGTTGCGATGCACACCTCGTTGCATCAGTTTGCCGAGGTGGGGCATATGCCCCCCGTTCACCATATTTATGACCAGTTCCATGCTGGCGCCGTCCATGCCGATCATGATAGCGCGCCGTGCCGGGCTTTGCATCTCTCTCTCCTTTAACTGGTTGCGATTGCACTGTTTGGCGGTCCGAATTTCTGGACTGCCGCGGGTCATCCATGCAGAAGGATAAGGATTTACATAATAACCCGCAACCGGGCAGAATTCACAAAGTAAGCAGCGGGCAGTGGGAATCGGCTGCTGTTTTCTGCTCGGGGCATCTGCTTCCAATGTCTTGCACACACCAATGGGGCGCCACCCCTTTGCCTGATCCTGGTACCGTCCACTGGCCTCTGTTCATCGGGGCATTCTGAGGTCTATTGAATTCTGTCAAAATCATAGCTACTAAGCCATTTGTGGTGCCTGTCTTGACCAGTCCTTTATCTCTGCCGCGATTCAGGCAATCTGATTGCGTATCTGGTTGGCGGCAACCAGGTTGCTGGAGCGGCACTGCTGGAATGAGCATACAAGGTCGGTGAGCGATGGTTTTGTAGGGGGGCGTTGCGGGGGCGCAGCCCCTGCACAAGGGAGGGCGCTTGCGCCCGACCGCCCATATACTGACAGGGATGCGGGGAGAGAGGCTACTCTATCTCGCCTCGTTCAAGGTTGCGGAGTAATTGCGGTTGCTTAAGTGCCGACAAAACCAAAGACCGACACTAGGAATTATTTTTCAGCCATCGCCCGTGTGGCCAGAGCGGGAACGACTCCCAGGCGCTGACAGGCAAGCGCGCCGCATCGGTTGGCGAAGGCGGCGGCCTGCTCGAGGCTTTTCCCTTCGGCCAGCGCCACGGCCAGGCCGGCGTTGAAAGCATCACCGGCGCCGGTTGTGTCGACGACGTCGACCGGGACGCCGGCTACCGACTGCTGCCCGTCGCCGGTCAGGAGGAGGGCGCCTTTCTCTCCCATGGTGACGATGAGGTTGCCGACGCCGCGGGCGCGCAGTTGGCGGGCCAGTTCGAGGGTGTCGGTGGGGTCGTCGGGGGCAAGCCCGAGAAGGATGCGCAGCTCGGTCTCGTTCGGGGTGAGGTAGTCGACATTCTGCAGGACGCTGCTGTCGAGCGCGGTGGCCGGCGCGGGATTGAGGATGGTGCGTACGCCATGCTTCTTGCCCAGCGCCAATGCCTGCGCTGCGGCCACAACCGGTATTTCCAGCACCGACATCACCACGTCACTGCGCGCAATCTGCTCTTCGACCTGGTCGACGTAGGCGCTGTCCATCAGTTCATTCGCGCCCATGTCGAGAATGATGCCGTTTTCGCCCTCGGCGTTGAGGATGATGAAGCCGACGCCTGTGGCCATCGCCGTCGTCTGTTGCAGCCAAGTTGTATCGACGCCCTCGCGGGCGTAGAGGTCAGTGGCGATTTCGCCCAGTTTGTCGGCGCCGATGATGCCGGCGAAGTGGGCCTGCGCGCCCAGCCGGGCTACGCCGACAGCCTGGTTGGAGCCCTTGCCGCCCGGCCCCATGTCAAAGTCGGACCCGACGAGTGTTTCGCCAAAGACAGGCATGCGCTGCGTCCGCAGGGTCATGCCCACGGCGAAGCTGCCGACAACGGTGATCACGGGCTTGGGCATCGGAGGGTCTCCTTCTGCGGGTTGTTTGTCGTCCTTGTGTTGGAGCCTATGCGGCACCGGCGGGCTGGGCTGCATTCGCATGATGGTTCAGGCCGGCCTCTCCCGCTTTGGCGATCATCGCTTCTGCGACCTGACGGATATCGGCCCGCTCGGCGTCGGTGGCGGCGGCAATCTCAACGGCAACCAGCTCGTCGCAGCGCCGGTGCAAGCCGTCCATGTCGGGAATCCGGTCGGGGAACTTGGCGTGGAGTGTGTTGTGCCAGCGTTTGCCGTAGGCCGCGTGGATGGTCTCATCAGCCCAGTCGAATTCCATGTCGTGCTGGCTCATCCTGTCCTGGTACTGCGCGAAGGCTTCCGCCCGCTTGACCTTGTTACCGATATTCTTGGTTTCAAAATAGTGAAGCATGCCGAGTCGGATGATCGGTTCCTGCCCGGCCGCGCTGTCGTAGATGTAGCTGCCGAGGGGCATCTCGTGCAGTTCGAAGCCCCAAGCCTTTAGCCGTTCATAGCCCATCAGCACGTGGCGGCTCTCATCGTAGGTCCAGCGGGCGGCGTCGTAGATATAGTCCCAATCGAGATCGTCGGCGAAGGCGTGCAGGATTGCGCCGCCCGTCTCCACCGCCCACACTTCGTTGAGATGACTGACGCCGCTGCGCAACTGCAGGTTGATGCCCTCGCCGTAGGCAAAGTTGGGATCGACGATATCGGGCCAGTAATAGTGGCAGAGATGGAAGCGGGGGTCGCGGGCGGGAACCTCCGCCAGTTGAAAGGGTCGGCGACCTGGCAGGTCTTTCGGCGTAATCGCCGGGTGAGGCGAATCGAGGGTCAAACCGCCTACCTCGGCCAATCTTTCCTCAAGTGACGAGGCCCAGCGCTCCGCTTCCTGGCGTCGTTCAGGTTCGGACTCAGACATCGCTTCCGTCTGGCCCTCCAGCCAGGCGATCTGGGATTCTTTCTCTTCGATCGCCAGATTGAGAGCACGCAAAATTGGGCCGTCGCTAAGGTGGTCGGCACAGTCGACGTAACTCTTGTATGCGGAAAGGAGGGCAGGCTTGAAAACTGTGGCAAGCGCGTGAATGAAAGCCTGTGCGCTGGGGGCTTGAATCGACGCATCGAAGATCTCGATTAGAGGCGCATCTTCGCCGATTTCCAGCATGCGCCTGGGGTATCGAAGCTCGAAGACCCGTTCGCGAAAGGCATGCGCCGACAGCGTATCCTGCCAGGTGAAACGCGGCAGTGTCATCTTCGCTTCCAGCGGGGCGATTCCGGCCAGCCATGCCGACTGGCTGATTATCAGTGACCGCTCACACAGGTAGAAACGTTTGAGCACGGTTGCCGCGTCCAGTCGCAGGAAACGGGCGCGGGGATGCTCCCCAGGAAGGTAGCGATTATTGTTGTCGGTCATTATTTCACCTCAAGTAGCTACTAAGCCGCACACAGTGTGTGTCATGGCAAACTCTTCAACTTCGCTGCCATTCGGGCTTTGTGATGGTGTATTCGGTTAGCAGCCGCCAGGTTGGTTGGGGCGCACTGTCGGCATGCCACGATGGTGGGGAAGAGCAAGTACGGTGGGTAGCCAGAGGGGGGCGTTGCGGGGGCGCAGCCCCTGCACAAGGGAGGGCCGAAGGCCCGACCGCCCATAATAAAACTAATGAGGGGAGAGAGCACCTTTGCTCCCCTGGTACAGGTTTGCGAACCAGCTGCGGCTGAGTAGTTACCACCTGACTTAGTTCTTTGCTTGCCCCTCTGCCCCAGGCTGCGGTTACTGCTGCTACCCTTTGACTGCGCCCGCGGTCAGGCCGCTGATCATGTAGCGCTGCAGGAAGAGGAAGAAGATGAGACCCGGCACAATGATCAATACGGCCATCGCCATGATGTTCCCCCACACAACCGAACCGGCTATACCGACGAAGAAGTTGATGCCGACAGAGAGGGGGTACTTGGACTGGTCCTTCATCATCGTGAGAGCGAACATGAACTCCTGCCACGCGATCGTGAAGGCAAAGAGGGCCACAGCCGCAATGCCGGGCGCGGCCACCGGCAGAAAGACGCGGCGGATAGCCCCCAAGCGACTACAGCCGTCGATCATGGCCGAATCTTCCAGCTCGCGGGGCACAGTGTCAAAGTAGCCCTTAAGCATCCAGGTAGAGAAGGGAAGCGCTGCCATCGTATAGACGATGATCAGCCCGGCATACGTGTTGATCAGATTGAGCCGGGTCAGCGTGACAAAGAGCGGGATCAGCATAAGTATGCCTGGAAACATCTGGCCGGCGATCAGCCAGACGCCCAGCGAACGGCGCATGCGAAACTGAAACCGGGAAAGCGCGTAGGCGCCCAGTGTGGTGAGCACGAGCGCGAGCAATGTCGTGACGGTGGCTATATAGAGGCTGTTGAGAAAGTAACGTCCAGCCGGTGTCTCGGTGAGCACGTAGTTGTAATTGGCCAGAGTGGGCGCCTTGGGGATTAGTACAGGCACTCTGGTAAAGATTTCGGCCCGCGCCTTGAAAGAACTGGTCAGCATCCAGAAAAAGGGAAAAGCTGTAAAGGTGCTGATTATGAGCAACCAGGTATACGCCAACACGTAGCGGCCCAGCCGACGGCGGATGAACAGTTCCATGCGAATCTCTCCTATTCCACGTCTTCAAGGACTTGCCGCGTGTATAACGTGATGGGCAGGAGCAGCAATATCAGCATTACCACGCCGACAGCCGAAGCATACCCTATCTTGAAGAAGCGAAATGCGTTCAGGTAGGACATAATCGACAGCAGCATCGTTGTGTCTCCGGGGCCGCCCCCTGTCAGTACGTAGACGCTGTCAAAATGATTGAAAGCCCAAATTGTGGTCAACAGGATGGCGATCTTGCCCACGCGATTGAGGAGTGGGAGTGTAACCCAGCGGAAACGTCCCAAGACGCCGGCGCCGTCGATCGCGGCCGCCTCGTAGAGTTCCTCTGGCACCGTCTGCAGCCCGGCAAGCAGCATCACCACCGAAAAGGGCAGAAGCTTCCAGATAGCCACAATCATCGTAGCGATCAGGGCAGTGTTCTTGTCGCCCAGCCAGCCGATATTACGTTCGATCAGTCCAATCTCCATTAACATATAGTTCAACATACCGAAATGCGGGTCGAAAATCCAACGCCACGCCAGCGCGGCAACGACGGCAGGGCATACCCATGGAATCAGGGCCAGACCCCTGAACAGACCTCGGAGAGGGATATTTTCGTTAAGCGCGATCGAAGTAAACAGACCCAACACATAGGATATGGCCACGATGCCAACGGTCCAGATGATATTGTTTGTCAGCGCCCCCCAGAATAGCGTGTCGTTCGTCGTCAACTCGACGAAATTGAAGACGCCTACCAGAGTTGTATCTTTGTTGTAGAGATTATACTGGGTGAAGGCGAGATAGATCCCCCGCAAGAGCGGGTACACCGTCAACAGCAATAGTGGAATGACCGTTGGCAGCAGGTAATAGTAGGGAGTGATGTGGCGGTTGCTCAGGCGGCGCGAAAGGCGTTCAAGTCCTTCGGGCAAGGGAACGGACAACGATTTCGTAGACACATTTGCCTCCATCCGGACTTGAGTGACACCCGGTCAAGCGACGAGAGCGGTCACTGTCAGAGAGGGCGACCCAAGAATTGCGGCAAGACAGAGTCGACCCAGGCCCATATTGGTGCTTTCACCATGAAACTGCGAAAGCCATCAACATCTGTTCAAAACAGTAGACAGGGGCAACCCCTGTCTACTGTGCATCCTGAGCCCTGTCCTCCAAATGGGACGGGGCTTCGGACATTGTGAAACGTATCTTACAGTGCAGCGCCGAAAGAAGAAGAAATCCGGCAGGAATATAGGAATCGGAAAGCTGCAGCCCGCGCAGGCGCCGGTTGCAATGCACTTCAGATCCCCTTACGGTGCCCTAGACCTGGTACTCCTGCAGCAATTTGGTACCTTCGACCTCCAGGAGTTCGATTAAATCGTCCAGCGAGAGTTCATTCTGCAGGTACTTCTGGATGTTCGGTCCTAACAGACGGTCATCGAACTCGGCCCAGGCTGGATGTTTGGGATAGCCGACACCGTGCTCAACTTCACGCAGAGCTACGTCCCAGGAATGCTCTGTCGTGGTGAAGCGTGGATCCTCCATGGCTTTCACACTTGTCGGGAACAGCCAGTCGCCGTAGGCAATAGCCGAAGAGTTCTCGTCGTTGGAAAGCCACTCGATGACTTCCCAGGCGGCATCGACCGTCCCCCTTTCAACCGCGTCCGTGGCAAGAGACCAGGTCTGCGGTTCGCTGCTATTTGCGTGGCGCTTGTAATGGGGAAGCGGGACCATATGCCATTCGAATTCCGGTTCGGCCTCTATCACGATGCGCCGGGCCCAACAGCCGGTCTGGCGCATTGTATAGATGCCCAGTCCGAACGCCTCCAGCGTGTCGGAGCCGCCGAAACTTTCCTGCGACAGGATTTCATCCACCCAAAGCATGTCATGCCACAGCTGCAGGGCTTCACGCGCCGGCTGCACGTCGATCTCCCAGCTCTGTCCTAAACCACCCATTACCTCGGCGCCGGTCTGCCACATCCAGGCGATGATGTCCTCGGTCGTCTGCGTCGCAGTAAGGTTTGCGGCCAGGCCGAAATAGTCCGGCGGGTCGGTAAGTTTCTGGGCGGCGGGAATAAACTCGTCCCAGGTCCAGCCATCAAGGGGAAGTTCGATGCCTGCTTCATTGAACCGATCGGCGTTCACATACATCGTCCCGACTTCCCAACACCAGGGCACGCTGAAGATTCTGTTGTCCAACGGGGAGATGGCGGCATCGAGAGCCTTGGCGTGCGTCGTCTCCACCAATCCTGAGTTATTTATCAGTTCGGTCAGGTCAAGGTAGCCGCCCTGCGTGCCGTACTCGTTCGCCCATGCTGTGATACCGTGGACGATCTCAGGCGTCACCCCGCCGGCAATCGATGTCGTCAGGTAATCACGAGCCTGGCCCCAACCGCCCTGAATGTATTCGGCTGTAATCCGACTACCGTTCTCTGCGTTCCAACCGTCAATCGCAGCTTGCGCGGCTTCGACTGCGCCCGGCTGCCATACGAGGGTGTAGAACTGCACAGTCTGAGGTTCAGCCCCGCCTTCCATGTCACCGGCACCCTCTTGCGGCGCAACCGGTGCCGCGCAGGCGGCGAGAGCAACACCTGCGGCGGACAGGCCAGCCATCTGCAGGAAATTCCGACGGCTCAATCTTGGTTCGTTCACAATCGACCTCCTCTGGTCATTTTGGGGTACTTTGCCATGCAATACCCGGCGGAAAATGATGAAACTTGTCGGACCTGTAGTTTTGTGGAGGACTTACCGCTTGAAGTTGGAAATGCGATAATTTGGAATGGGAGTATAGTTGGCAAAGTCTTGTTTGTCAACATGTTTTTGTTGTTACTTGCCGAGCTCATCCAAGGCTTACACACCCCAGCCGAGGCGCCTGTCTCTCCCAGACCCGATCTCTTCCTGGGCCGCTGTCCTACCTCACCGAACGAACACTGGCCGGGCCGCTATCAGGCAAGTTCAAAGCGATTGGACACTGTGCGCATTTCCATTTATCATGCCAACGGAAAAGAGAATCCAAACCCACTGCTTGCGAACACACCCAAAACAATTAATCTGATGAGATCCGTAATCTGCGTCCATGAACGTTTTGACGCCGACTGGCCGTTCGCTGCCGACTACTGGCAGGAGCGCTGGAAGAGCGAGGGCTGCGAACTCTACCGCACAGAAGAGCCGGACGCACTTGCGCCGCAGCTCGTGCCGAATCCTGCCTCGGTGCAGCGCCTTGTGCTGCTCGGCCTCCCCGCGGGCAGCGACGACCTTGCACCCTTTACCGCGCTTGAAGAGTGCTTTCACAGCGCCTACCGCGTCGTGGCAAAATCCGGACTCGATGAGGCGGCCGCCCGCGGCGTACATGTGGTGCCGAACCGGCACGAGCTATTCTGGGGCCAATCCGTGTCCGAGTACGGCCTGGCCCTTACCCTTGGCGGGCTGCGTCGTATACCCCAACTTTACGACGCCATGAAACAGAGCCACGGACCCTGGAAATACAGACCGGAGGTAGGCCGGCCGGGGCATAGGGGCGGCCAGTTTGGCGATGATTCGCGCTTTAGCAGCGGCACGCTTGGGGGCAAACGGGTGCGCGTGGTCGGCGCCGGCAATATTGGGGCTCGCTACGCCTCCTTCTGCGTAGCCATTGGCGCTGATGTTGCCGTCTGGGACCCTTTTGCGCCCGATGCCACCTTTGCCGCCAGCGGCGCAACTCGCTGTTTTCATCTGTCCGAACTGGTGAAAGATGCTGAAGTTTTTGTGCCGATGCTGCCTTTGAAGGAAGATACGCGCGGGTTGATCGGGAAGGATTTGATCGAAGCCTTGCCGCACGGCTGCCTAGTCATACAGGTGACTCGGGCTCTCATCTGCGATACCGAAGCGCTCTATCGCCGCGTCCTGAATGATGAGCTGGCCTTGGCCGCCGACGTCTTTGACATCGAGCCGGTCCCACTGGACTCCCCTCTGCTCGGGCGTCACAACGTCGTCCACACGCCGCACAACGCCGGCCGCACAATCGACGCCAACCGCGCCTGGGTGGACGATAAGATCGCCCGTTTCAAACCACGCCCATAATATATTGACGGCCTGTTGCGGCCGCGGACGGGAGGAAAGATGAATCCACTCGAATCGGAACGCCTTACCTCATTTGCGGGTAACCTGAAGAACGATTTCTCGGCGCAAATTGGGCGCGGCCCGGAAGATGCCGCCGAGCTGGACCGGATGCGCGATGCGCTGCGCGATTCCCTCAACTTGGAAATGCATTCCCGTGAGGGTATCGAGTGGTACCGAAGCGCCTACATTGAAGCCTTTCTCTTCATGTACGATATGTCCTTCTACGACCGAGAGTCCGGTCGTTACCGTATTGACGAAGTCCTCGACGACGGCGAGCGTGAGTTCGGCGGTTACGACATCATCCTGCTGTGGCAGTCTTATCCCCGGCTTGGCATCGATGACCGCAACCAGATCGACTACTACCGCGACATGCCGGGCGGCCTTGAGGGGCTGCGCGAGGTGGTTGACCGCGCCCACGCGCGCGGCGTGCGCGTTTTCGTCAACTATAACCCCTGGGACATTGGCACGCGCCGCGAGCCGGGCGCGCCGCCCTATACTGATGCCAGGGGATATCGCGGCAGGTTCCCCGACACCAACGCGCCCGCAGTAGCCGATGCCGAAGCGCTCGGTGCCGTGATCAAGGAGATCGGCGCGGACGGCGTCTTCCTGGATACGATGGCCTCGGACGACCCGGGGTTCCTGGCGCCAATGGAGCGGGCCAACGCCAACATTGTGTTCAACCCGGAGTCGGTGCCCCCCACAGAGGCTCTCTCCTCGATTGCGGGCAGCTGGCTGCAGCGCAATACGGTTGTCCCTCCTGACCTTTTGACCATCCGCTGGCTGGAGCCGCGCTTTTCTTTTCGCGCCATAGACCGCAACGCCGATGAACACAGCGATATCATTCAGAAGGCGTTTTTCCACGGTTGCGGCCAGGTCGTGTGGGAAAATATCTTCGGCTGGTGGAACCCCTGGAACGAAGAAGATCGAGCACTGCTGCGCCGCTGCGTCCGGCTGCTGCGCCGGTTCTCCAGCGCATTCCAGGACCGGGACTGGCAGCCCTATGTAGCCACGGAAGTGGATGGCGTTTACGCACATTGCTGGCACAGTGGCGATACGATCCTGCACACGCTGATAAACGATACGGGGGGGCCGGTCGACGGCCCGCTGTTGCGTGCGCCCGCGGCCGCGCCTGACGGCCGCCCTATGCGCCATTACGACCTTTGGAATGGAACAGAAATCGAACCCGATCCGCAAGGTGACGCGCATCTGCTTTCGCTTTCCATGGCCAGCGGCGCGGCGGGATGTATCGTTTCGGCTCCTGAAGGCATAGACGTCGACCTGCGATCCGGGTTGGAGATACTGGAAGAGGAAGGACCCGACGGCATTGACCGCAGGCGAGTCGGTCTTGCCGACCTGACCCTACGTCCGGTTGGGCAGTCGCGCCCGGTCGCGGCTGGTGAGGAACCGGAGGAGATGTGTCAGGTTCCTGCGGGCCCCTTTATATTTGGTGTGCGTCACAACAATCGCACCGCGATGGAAGGCGCCTGCTACGGTAAAATGGACCAGCTCTGGGACAAGTACCACCCCAGGGAGTTCATCGACCTGCAAGAATACTGGATCGATCGAACCGAGGTCACGAACGTCTCTTACCACGCATTTCTCGAACAGACCCGCTACCTGCCGCGTGACCTCACCAACTTCCTGCGCCACTGGCACAAGCCGGCCGGAAGCGAACAGGAGCCCTGGACCTGGAGCCCGCCGGCCGGCAAAGAACGGCATCCCGTAATCTGGGTGGACCTGGACGATGCCCGCGCATACGCCAACTGGGCGGGCAAGCGGTTGCCTCTGGAAGAGGAGTGGCAGAAAGCGGCAGGATTTGCCGTGTGGCCTTGGGGTGACGGTTTCGACCCCTCCCTTTGCAATAGCGGCAGCGACGACACGACCCCGGTCGACCAGTTTCCCGGAAGCGCCAGCCACGTAGGCTGCCTCGACATGGCCGGCAACGTCTGGGAGTGGACTGAAAGCGAACGCGACGACGGCCACACGCGCTACGCCATCATCCGCGGGGGCAGCTACCTGAAGGTAGAAGGCAGCATCTGGTACAACGCCAGCGGCGCGCAGCCCAACGACTGCCACGAGAAGATACTGCTGATGTACCCGGGTTTGGACCGCTGCGGCACGGTCGGCTTCCGCTGCGTTAAGGATGCCGCCCCATCAGCATCGTAGGTAGAGGAGAAGAGTTTGGAAGCCTGGCTACTTGCAGTCCCCATTTCAGTCAAGGAGCAAAAATGACGACCGACCTGACACCCGAAGCGCGCATGGCGCAGCTCAAGCAGAATGGCTTCTGTGTCATCGAAAACGTAGCCGATGCGTGGCTCATGGACAGGACGCGGGCCTGCGTTGACAAGGCCCTGGCCGAAGTTGACCCCGAACGGCTGGCCAAAACCAAGTCCCCAGGCAGCCTGATCGACTCCAACAACTACCCTGAGCTGGCTGATCTGATAGGCAACCCCAAAGCGCTCGCCGAGCTCGACCGCATGGGCGTGAAGGACATAAAGTTTTGGAAGGCGGTGATCATCAGCAAGCCGCCGGGCGGGCCCCGGCTCTACTGGCACCAGGACTGCCTGATGTGGCAGGACCCGCGCGCCTACAGTGACAGACCGCCTATGATCTTTCTCATGTACTACATGGAGGACACCACACGCTACAACGGCTGCCTGCGCCTGCTCCCCGGCACGCACCGCCACCGCCACATCCTCCACGACATGGGCGAGGCGCACACCAGAGAGATCAACCGCATCGACGACCCCGACGACCCCCGTTTCCGCGACTACCCCGGCGAGGTCGATGTGCCGGTCAATGCCGGCGATGTCGTGGTCGGGGACGCGCGCATGTTCCACTCCGCGCACACAAACCATTCGAACGATAAACGGACGGTGATCACAATCTGGTTTCACCCCTTCTTCTCCGACCTGCTGGAGCCGACACAGAGCTGGATCCACGACTACATGCACAGGCAGCACGCCAACTGGCCGCAGGAGGCCCTCGCCAAAATCGAGCCGCTCATTCCCGACTACCGCGGAACTGTCCCGCCGATGGAGCAAAATCGGACGCCAGACGAGCGCTTGGGCTGGCCCGAAACAGTGGCCGCTGGCTAGTCGCATTTTGACGGATTCGAAGGAATGGACCACCGGTACTCACGGTTGACATCGCGCTGATCGTAGAAATGTAGATTTCCAAACTCCCCAGCAGGAGACACAGATGAAGATCCTTATCACCGGCATCACCGGCAAGATTGGCCGCTACCTGGCGCCGATACTTGCCCGCGACCACGAGGTCCATGGCATTGACACTCTCCCCTCGGACTGGCCCAATGCCACCCAGGCCGACCTCTGCGATCGCGACGCGTTGCCGCCCGTCTTCGAAGGCGTGGACGTCGTCATCCATATGGCTGCCGACCCCCGCCATGAAGTCGAAATCGGCTGGGATGAACTGACCAACCCCAACCTGATAGCCACCGCCAGAATGTACGACGCCGCGCACGACGCCGGTGTGCGCCGCGTCATCTTCGCCAGTTCCATGCACGTCATGGGCGCCTACGAGTGGGACGAGCCCTACCTCTCTATCCTGTCCGGCCGCCACGACGGCCTCGACCCGGCCTCGATCCCTCTCGTCAAAGGCGATGATCCGGGCAGGCCCGACAGCCGCTACGGCGCCACCAAGATTTTCGGCGAATCGTTGGGCCGCTACTACACCGAGGGCGGGAACATCGACCGCCCCGACCAGCGTCCAATGGAGGTCATCTGCGTCCGTCTTGGCACGCTGCCGGCCTACGATCGCCCCGGCCGCGACTATCGCTCTCTGGTGAGCTGGTTCAGCTATCGCGATGCCGGCGGCTTTTTCCAGGCTTGCGTTGAACGCCCCAACATAAAATACGAAATCATCTATGGCGCGTCCAACAACAAGTGGAAGATTTACGACACGCCCTACGCCTGGGAGTTGCTGGATTTCATGCCGGTCGACAGCGCCGAAGACCACTGGCGCAAAGAGTAATCAACAGCGCTCCGCCTGGACCGAGGCGCAACACCGGAGGACAACCGATCATGACAGTTGGATATGGCGATTTTCGCTACGAACTGGACGATTCCTGGCCGACGCTTCCCGAAGGGTGGTCGCTCGGTTCGGTGCCCGATCTGGCGATCGATTCGCGCGACCGCGTCTTTGTCTTCTGCCGCCATAAACATCCCGTCGTCGCGTTTGAGGCGGAGACCGGGAAATTTATCACCTCCTGGGGTGAAAACGAGTTCACCGAACCGCACGGCATATTCATCGACGCCGACGATTATGTGTGGGTCACCGACCGCCAGGAGCACGTCGTCACCAAGCACACGCAGCACGGCGAGAAACTGCTCGAGCTGGGCCGCCGCGGCTGGGCCATGATGACGGTGACGCCCTACGGAACCTCTTTGGACCCGCCCTTCAACATGCCGGCCGGCGTGGCTACAGCCGAGGACGGTTGCATTTTCGCGGCCGACGGCTACGGCAACCGCCAGGTCCACCGCTTCTCTCCGGAGGGCGAGCTGGAAGTCTCCTGGGGAACCTCCGGCCTGGAGCCGGGCCAGTTCGCGCTGGTACACAATATCGGCATCGACACGCAGGGCCGCGTTCTGATCTGCGACCGCGAGGCAAACCGCATTCAACTCTTCGATCGAGACGGCAACTTCATTACGATGTTTGAAGATGTACACAGGCCGGGCGACGTATATTGCAGCCCCGACCGGTACGTCTATGTTGCCGAGCAGGGCAGCGCTATGGGCAAGGGACCTCTTCCCTGCGGCATCTCCATCTTCCACGAATCGGGCGAGCTGGTCTGCCGTTTCCGCGGCCCCGAAACCGGCCTGCGCATGCCACACGGCATCTGGTGCGACTCGAAAGGCAACATCTTCGTGGCCGAACTGGGCGAAGGCGGCAACCGTGCCCGTAAGTTTGTCAAAGTGTGACACGGTGCAGGAGCGGGACTGTATTCCGTTGGTCCCGACCATCGCCGGCGAAACCAATGTGACATCGAAAAAAAACAAGCAAACCAATAAAGTGAAACGCACTCCAGGAGACAATCTATGAAAGTTCTACTCACCGGCATCAGCGGTACAATCGGCAGCTTGCTGGCACCCGAATTAGGTCGCGACCACGAAGTGTCCGGTGTGGACCTGCTTCCCTCCGACTGGCCAAACGCGACCCAGGCCGACCTCTGCGACCCGGACGCCCTTCCACCCATATTCGAAGGCATCGACGTAGTCGTCCACCTCGCGGCTGATCCGCGCCACGAGGTCGAAATCGGCTGGGAAGAACTCACCAACCCCAATCTGATTGCCACTGCCCGCATGTACGACGCTGCCCATGACGCGGGCGTGCGTCGGGTCATCTTCGTCAGCTCCATGCACACAATGGGCGGCTACGAGTTTGACGAGCCTTACCTGTCAATCGTTTCCGGCCGCCTCGATGGCCTCGACCCGGCCTCCATTCCCCTGATCAAGGGGGACGCCCCGGCCAGGCCGGACAGCCGTTACGGCGCGACCAAGATATTCGGCGAATCCCTGGGCCGTTACTATACCGAGGGCGGCAACATAGACCGCCCTGACGAACGCCCGATGGAGGTCATCTGTGTCCGTTTTGGCACGTTGCCCCGCTCCAACCGGCCCGAAAAGGACTACCGCTCGCTGGTGAGCTGGATCAGCAAGCGCGACGCGGTCGGCTTCTTCCGGGCCTGCATTGAGAAACCCGGCATCGGCTATGAGATCATTTACGGTGCGTCCAACAATACGTGGAAAATCTACGACACACCCTACGCTTACAATCTGTTGAATTTCGTTCCTGCAGACAACGCTTCAGAACACTGGGGCAAGGAGTAGAAGGAGGTCAACCAATGTTGACAGTTGGACACGGCGATTTTCGCTACCAGCAGGACGATTCCTGGCCCACTTTGCCAGAAGGGTGGATTATGGATCATCCTTCCGGTGTTGCGGTTGATTCGCACGATCGGGTCTATGTATTCAATCGCAACAAGCACCCAATGATCGTCTTCGAGGCCGACACGGGCGAGTTTGTTACCTCCTGGGGCGAAGGCGAATTCAAGGAGCCGCACGGCATCTTTATCGACGACGAAGACCATGTGTGGACCACCGACCGCAATGACCACACCGTCGTCAAGTACACGCGCTACGGCGAGAATCTTCTCGAGCTGGGCACGCGCGGCTGGGCAAATATGACGGTAACGCCCCAGGGCACGACGCTTGATCCGCCGTTCAACATGCCCGCCGGCGTAGCCATCGCCGAGGACGGCTGCATCTTTGTCGCCGACGGTTACGGCAACCGCCAGGTACATCGTTTCTCACCTGATGGCGAGTTGGAGCTCTCTTGGGGAACGTCGGGGACGGAGCCGGGTCAGTTCGCGCTGGTACATAACATCGGCATCGACACACAGGGGCGGGTACTGGTATGTGACAGGGCAAACGATCGCATTCAGTTTTTCGACCACGAAGGGCAGTTCATTCAGATCTGGGACGATGTCAAGGCGCCAGGCGATGTCTACTGCAGTCCTGAGGGCGTGATCTACGTCGCCGAACAGGGTGGTGGTGGTTCCGTCTCGATCTTCGGTGAAGACGGCGAACTGATTTGCCGCTTTACCGGCGAGAAAGCCGGCCTGCGCGGCGTACACAGCATTTGGATCGATTCTCGAAAAAACCTTTTCATTTCGGAGCTGAGCCACCACGGCCATTGCGTGCAAAGGTATGCCAAAATCTAGCTCCGGCTAGTGCCGACGCAAACTGACGGCATACCGAGTCCGCTGCCTCCCGCCAGTTGAGGAAAATCCTGGAACCCCATGGCGGGAGGCCTGTTCCGTCTGACAGATTGAGTACAAGAAAGAGACGCTGCTGCACCCTGCGGCCTCTCTGTCCATCTATACCTCGAAGTCGATTCGCAGTCGCGAAAGTTTCGAAATCCCCAATATTCTGATTCGGGCAGCGGCCGCATTTTGGAGCCTGCGGAGCTCTATGAATCGCAGCTCTACCGCCAGTCGCGCAGCGCAGCCGACCTTAGCAGTTTGAAATTCACTACTCTCTTGCGGTACATATGATATTTTTGGCGCTTGACATTACCTGCTTGCCTATGGATAATTCACCCAAAACCCCCTGCGGGAGACAGTCATGAATATCCTCATCACTGGCATCACCGGTACGATCGGCAGTTTCCTGGCGCCTGACCTTGCGGGCGACCATGACGTATACGGGATCGACCTTCTCCCCTCGGACTGGCCCAACTCTACGCAGGCCGACCTCTGTGACCCCGACGCGTTGCCGCCCGTCTTCGAAAACATTGAAGTGGTCATCCATCTGGCTGCCGACCCCCGCCACGAGGTCGAAATCGGCTGGGATGAGCTGACCAACCCCAACTTGATCGCCACTGCCCGCATGTACGACGCGGCCCACGACGCCGGCGTACGTCCGGTCATTTTCGCCAGCTCGATGCACACCATGGGCGGTTATGAGTTCGACGAGCCCTACCTCTCCATCGTTTCCGGCCGCCTAGACGGCCTGGACCCGGCCTCCATTCCACTGGTCAAAGGGGATGATCCGGGCAGGCCGGACAGCCGCTACGGCGCCACCAAGATCTTCGGCGAGTCATTGGGCCGCTACTACACCGAGGGCGGCAACATTGACCGCCCCGACGAGCGCCCGATGGAGGTCATCTGTGTCCGTCTCGGCACGCTGCCGCCGTGGAACCGGCCCGGCAGTGGCTACCGCTCGCTGGTGAGCTGGTTCAGCCACCGCGACGCAGCCGGCTTCTTCCGCGCCTGCGTTGAACGCCCCAACATAAATTACGAAATCATATATGGGGCCTCCAACAACAAGTGGAAGATCTACGACACGCCTTACGCCTGGGAACTGCTCGATTTCATGCCCGTCGACAGCGCCGACGACCACTGGCGTAAAGAGTCACCCTAACCCCTGCGCGCCTAAACTGCGCGCCACATCGGAGGACAACCGATTATGACCGTTGGATACGGCGACTTCCGCTATGAACTGGACGACTCCTGGCCTTCAGTGCCCGAAGGATGGTTGCTCGGTTCGGTGCCCGACGTGGCCATCGATTCGCGCGATCGCGTCTTTCTCTTTTGCCGCCAAAAGCACCCGGTGGTGGCATTTGAGGCGGATTCCGGGAAATTCATCACTTCCTGGGGTGAAGGTGAGTTCACCGAGCCGCACGGCATCTTCATCGACGCCGACGACCATGTGTGGGTCACCGACCGCCAGGAGCACGTCGTTACCAAGCACACGCAGCATGGCGAAAAACTGCTCGAACTGGGCCGCCGCGGCTGGGCCATGATGACGGTAACTCCCTACGGCACCACGCTGGACCCGCCGTTCAACATGCCTGCCGGCGTGGCCATCGCCAGCGACGGCAGCATCTTCACCGCCGACGGCTATGGCAACCGCCAGGTCCATCGCTTCTCCGCCGAGGGTGAGCTTGAGTTGTCCTGGGGAACCTCCGGCATAGAACCGGGCCAGTTCGCTCTGGTACACCAGATCGGCATCGACACGCAGGACCGGGTCCTGATCTGTGATCGAGAGTCCAGCCGCATCCAGTTCTTCGACCACGAGGGTGAATTCATCACGATGTGGGAAGACGTGAACGGCCCCGGCGATGTCTACTGCAGCCCCGACCAACTGATCTACGTCGCCGAGCAGGGCGGCTCCCTGGGCAAGGGCCCTGCGCCAATCGGCGTTTCGATCTTCCATGAGTCGGGCGAACTGGTCGGCCGCTTCCGTGGGACGGAGACCGGCCTCACCATGCCGCACGGCATCTGGTGCGATTCGAAGGGAAACATATTTGTAGCGGAGCTGGGCACCGAGGGAAACAAAGCCCGCAAGTTCGTCAAAATTTAACACGATACGAAGTAACTACTAAGCCACAGTAGTTGACCGGCCAGTCATCCTTGGAACCATTCAGTCTCTTG
>Ga0209754_1001318_pt1 | contig 25694 bp, 21 predicted proteins | sample MesohylBB_FD_187295 | JGI IMG/M metagenome (GOLD analysis project Ga0209754, IMG submission 187295) | Host-associated microbial community of the marine sponge Aplysina aerophoba from Gulf of Piran - sponge mesohyl, lysed by bead beating... | ecosystem: Host-associated > Porifera > Sponge >... | reverse complement strand
TCGCCATCGGCTCGGGTGTGGTCGAGGCAGCCTGCAAAACGCTCGTCGCGCAGCGCCTGAAGCGTTCCGGAATGCGCTGGCGGATCGCCGGCGGGCAGGCGGTTCTGACCTTCCGTGCCTTGATCAAGTCCGGCCTCTTCGATCAGGCATGGGCCGGGCTAATGCGTGTCCAATCCGGAGTAGCCAACGACAACATCAACTCATCCGAAGACCTGGGAATTGCTGCATGACCCCAATTATCGCCATACGAGAATCGCACCCTTCCCGCCCTGCTTTCAGGCGGTGGCGATGACGGATCGCACCTTAGAGAAGTTCCAGGCTGCCTCGCATCGAGCGGAGGACGCCTGAAATGTTCTGACATAGCTTGCCCATTCGGAGCTCGCGTTCGGACTCATAATTCTCGACACTCCATTATTCTGAACAGGATACATTTGAACGAGCCTTGTGACCATATGCTTACGTCGCGCAGAGGGATACCTCCAAATTAGTCATAACGCACTGATATGAAACGTTTATTGAGATTCTTGGGTCATAAGGGCCGGGGTGAGGAGGGGGCCTACCGAGCCCATTGCCGGCGCCGCCCGGCTTGCCTATGGTGCCTGCGGTTCGCCGAGAGCACCCGTAGCTCAGCTGGATAGAGCGCTGCCCTCCGAAGGCAGAGGTCGCACGTTCGAATCGTGCCGGGTGCGCCACCCCGTTTACCGCCATCCTGCGCCGCCGTCGCGCCGGATGGTGACACCGTGTGGGCACAGCACCGCGTTTGACGCCTCGGGACCCTGTGGTGTCTCGGCCGGCTCGGGGGAGGTCTCGGAGGGGCAGTCAAACGCCTACACTCCTAGACACATAGGCTTGACCGGGTTCTCAGGGACGAATGGCACCCGATAGATGAAGAAAAGCAGGACTGATCATGCACTCGCAATAGCCAAAGCGGGGCTGGCGGCTGTACCTTATGTCGGGGGCTCAATAGTCAGCCTGCTCGATGATTACATCCCTAGTGCTACTGAGAGATCGATACAACGTGCATTGGAACACCTTCGTACCCGCCTCGAAGAGCTTGAAGAACGAATCGATATCGATGCGGTCAACAAGGACGACTTCGCTGAGTTGTTCAAGTCCTGCTATCTGTCCATTGTACGGAGTCACCGCGACAGCAAGTTGAAGGCGGCTACCGGGATTCTTGCGAATCTCCTCTTGCGAGAAGATGACCCAGACAAGCTCTCCTATACGGAATTAGACCATTATGCCCGGTGCGTGGAAACACTATCTAGTGGCGCGATTGAAGTGCTCGGTGCAGTCGTGCAAATGGCTCATTCCCGTGCATGTTTATGCGAGGAAAGCAGGTTAAATTGGACGCTTACGCCGATTCGGATTAATTTTAGTGAAATCCACACGAAATTGCCCCAGTATTCGCCGGATTTGTTGATGGGGCTAATTGCTGAATTGGATAAGTCTAATTTGCTCCATCGCGGCGGAACACCCATGATTGAAACAGCAGAATATGGCAACCATCCAATTACACTTACGCCACTAGGCACGAGATTCTGTCGGTTTCTTCTTGAGTAGGAAGGCTGTCGCCATCGCCCGTCCTTTCAGGTGATCAGTGACCGAACCCGGCGTGGCGGTGATACAGCCGCCCGTCGTATTCCCTCTACAGTTTTGAGAATAGCGGCGGCCGCGCCGTCGGGCGCGCCCACTGACGCAAGCCCGCCCAATCCTCAGACTGCGTGCCTGGCGCAGCGCCCCGCCTGCTCGATGCAGGTGTCGATCTGACTTGCGCGCTCGGGGACGTCGCTGCGGATCGCGTTGGCGAGGCGTCTCGCGGCGTGCACGTCCACGACGATGGCGCCGTGGCCTTCGAGGCCGATCTTGATGCTCGGCTCCTCGAACTGATCGGGAATCGGCTCGAACTCAAAGGGTTTCGGACCGGGTGAACCCAGGCTGGTGAGTATCGCTGTGCGGCTGGCCATCGGATGCGCTCCGTACGCGTCGAATTTCCAGCCTCCCCCACTACCAAATATGGGGCTCCAGGCGCGGGGATGCAACCAACCCGCAGGTCTCGCCGATGTCCCGGCCGGCGTCGCGCTGGCTCTTTGTCGCTCACGGCAGCCGGCACTTCCTTTATTCCGCGCGCCAGCCGGCGCTTCCTTCATTCCGCGCGCCTACCGGCGCGACCGGCCCTGTCCCGGGCGAGGTGACGGAAGAGCTCCGCCTCGCGTTCCTCCAGCAGCGCCGCGCCGTCGCGCCCGTTCCAGTCATACACCCCCCGGCCCGAGGGCAGGCCGCGATGCCCGGCGTCGACCAGCGCGGTCACCGCCGACGCGGGCTGGGAGCCCGTCGTCAGGTGCGGGATGAGGTAGGCGCCGAACGCGTGCAGCGTATCGAGGCCGCCGACGTCGGCGGACTCGATAGGCCCGGTGATCGCGAGACGCCGCCCGATGGACGCCTTCACCACCGTGTCGATCGCCTTGGCCGACGCCGCCCCCTCCGCCCAGAGCGCCCAGGCCTCGCGCAGGATCGCGTACTGAAGCCGGTTGCCGATGAAGCCCGGAACCTCTTTGTCGACGATCACCGGCTCCTTGCCCGCGGCCCGCAGCACGTCGCAGAGCCAGGGAGCCACGTCCGGATCGGTCTCCGGTCCCGCGCAGACTTCAACGAGCGGGATGAGCTGCGGTGGGTACCAGAAGTGGGCGGCGACCACGCGCCCGCGGTGCCTGACCTCCGACACCAGCTCGCTCGCGGGCTGCCCGCTCCCGGAGGCGAAGACGGCAGGCGGCGCGCAGACCGCGTCGAGCCGCCCGTACACCTCGTCCTGCACGGCGCGGTCTGCCGGAACCGCCTCGAGCACGAGCTGAGCCTCCGCCGCGTCCTCGAGCTCGGTCGAGGTCCGGATGCGTCCAAGGGCGGCGCTCGCTTCGGCTGATGTGACGAGCCCGTGCGCTTCGAATGCGGCGAGGCTCTTCGCGATCTTCTCCATCGCCGCGCCGAGGCTCTCCGCGCGCCGGCCGATCATGACGACCCGGTGGCCCGCGGCCGCGAAGATCTGGGCTATGCCGTGGCCGACCAGGCCGTTGCCCACGACGGCAACGGTATCGAGCGTTGCAGGGACAGTCATCGGCCTCTCCTTCCCATGCGCTTGCCGCCGCGCCGGCACGAGAATGCGCCGCCCTTGACGCCTCAATCAAGCGGAGCCCTATCTTCGATGCAAGGGGGCCTTCGTGGCGAGCGGATAAATTATCGGCGCTATATCAGCGACCTATCCAATCAGGGCGCATAAGGGTGCCCCTTTCCCGCCCGACACATAATCGCGCACGTCACCCCTGCCCCGCGGACCATGGCCGTGGAGAGGAGTCCGTGGTAGCGTGCACCCGTCACGCAGCGTGGGAAGCCGGTGACGCCCGCTCTGGAGGAAGATACGGGCCAGTCCGGCGCTGCCCCCGCAACTGTAAGCGGCGAGACGGACCCCGTGCGCTTCGCGCGGGCCACTGATCCGGAGGGATCGGGAAGGCCGGGTGCCGTCGACGACCCCGAGCCAGGAGACCGGCTGCGCGGCAGGGCTGCAACGTCCTCGGAGGGAGGATCATGGCGGGTCTCGACCAGGCGCCGTCTCCGGCGCGCATCACCCTCGTTCTCGGCGGCGCCCGCTCGGGCAAGAGCGCCCATGCGGAGGCGCTTCTGGGCGACCACGCCGGCCCCCGGCTCTACATCGCCACCGCCGAGCCGCGCGACGCCGAGATGGCAGCGCGGATCGCGGCGCACCGCGCCCGGCGCGGGCCCGGCTGGCGCACGGTCGAGGTGCCGCTCGCGCTTGCGGAGACACTGGAGGCCGAGAGCCGCCCCGGCGCCGCGCTGCTGGTGGACTGCCTCACCCTCTGGCTCAGCAACTTGATCGAGGCCGGCCGCGACATCGCCGCCGAGACCCGGCGCCTCACCGCCTGCCTCGGCCGGCTCGAAGGGCGCACGGTGCTGGTCTCCAACGAGGTCGGCCTCGGCATCGTGCCGGAGAACGCGGCGGCACGCGCCTTCCGCGACCATGCCGGGCGGCTCAACCAGGCCGTGGCCCAGGCCGCCGAGCGGGTGGTCTTCGTCGCCGCCGGCCTGCCGCTGACGCTCAAGCCGTGAGGGCCTCGTGAGCGCCCCCCGTATCGCCTCCCTGGTACCGAGCGCGACCGAGATCGTCGCGGCGCTCGGGCTCGCGGACAGCATCGTCGCCCGCAGCCACGAGTGCGACTGGCCGGCGCAGGTCGCGGTGGCGCCGGCCTGCACACGCGCCAGGATCGACGCGAGCAAGCCAAGCGGCGCAATTCACGAGGAGGTCGGCAAGCTGCTCGCCGCAGCGCTCAGCCTCTACGACCTCGACACCGGGATCCTGCGCGCCGCGCGGCCGAGCCACATCGTCACGCAAGACCAGTGCGACGTCTGCGCGGTGGGGCTCTCCGAAGTCGAGGCCGCGGCCGCAGAGTTTCTGGAAGCACCGGTGCAGATCGTCTCGCTCGCGCCGATGCGCCTCGGCGACGTGTGGGACGATATCGTGCGCGTGGGCTCGGCCCTCGGCGTCGATGCCCAGCCGGTCCGCGACGGCCTGCTTTCGCGGGTGGCCGCCATCGCCGAGCGCGCCAAGGCGCTTCCGCCCAAGTGCGTGCTCACCGTCGAATGGAGCGACCCGCCCATGACCGCCGGCAACTGGGTGCCGGAGCTCGTCACGCTCGCGGGCGGCATCGACACCTTGGGCGCCGACGGCAGCCACTCACCGCGGATTACCGTGGACGCGGTGGCTGCGGCCGACCCCGACGCGATCGTGCTCATGCCCTGCGGCTACGACCTGCCGCGCACGGTGGCGGACGGCCGCGCCCTGCTCGCCGACCCCGCCTGGGGCGACTTGCGCGCAGCGCGGGCCGGCGCGGTCTACGCCACCGACGGCAATGCCTACTTCAACCGGCCGGGGCCGAGGCTCGTCGAGTCCCTGGAAATCCTGGCCGAAATCATCCACCCCGCGCACTTCGGCTTTGGCCACGAGGGCACCGGGTGGGTTCGCATGGATGCGTGAGGAGCGATGCAGGACCAGAAGATACCCGCGACCGTGATCACCGGCTTCCTCGGCGCCGGCAAGACCAGCCTCATCCGCCACGCGCTGGGGGCCGCGAAGGGGCGGCGCATCGCGCTCATCATCAACGAGTTCGGCGATCTCGGGATTGATCAGGAGGTGCTGCAGGGCTGCGGCGACGAGTCCTGCGACGAGGCCGATATCGTCGAGCTCGCCAACGGCTGCATCTGCTGCACCGTGGCCGACGACTTCGTGCCGGCGATCGAGGCGCTGCTCGCCCGCGAGCCCGCGCCCGAGCACATCCTGATCGAGACCTCTGGCCTGGCGCTGCCCAAGCCGCTGGTCGCCGCCTTCAACTGGCCCGAGATCCGCACCCGCCTCACCGTGGACGGCGTGGTGGCGGTGGTGGACGGCCCGGCGCTGGCGGAGGGCCGCTTCGCCGAGGACGAAGACGCGCTCCAGGCCCAGCGGGAGGCGGACGAGGCGCTGGATCATGAGTCGCCTTTGGCCGAGGTCTTCGAGGACCAGATCGGCTGCGCCGACATGGTGATCCTCAACAAGGCCGACCTGCTGGCCGCGAACGGTGCCGAGGAGGGCGCGGCGCGCATGACGCCGCATCTCCGGCCCGGCGCCCGCGTGGTGAAGGCGGCTCACGGGCGCGTGCCGCCGGACCTGTTATTGGGCCTCGACGCCGCGGCGGAAGCCGATCTCGCGAGCCGCCGCTCGCACCACGACGACCTCGACGAGCCACACGATCACGACGAGTTCGAGAGCTTCGTCATGGCGCCCGGCTCGATCGACGACCCAGCCGCCTTCGCCGCCCGGCTCGGCGCGGCGGCAGACGCATACGGCCTGCTCCGCGCCAAGGGTTTCCTCGATGTCGCGGGCAAGAGGCGGCGCCTGGTGGTGCAGGCGGTGGGCACCCGCGTCGACCGCCACTTCGACCGCGACTGGCGCCCGGACGAGACGCGCGAGGGCCGCCTCGTCGTGATCGGCCTCGCACCCCTCGACCGCGCGGCCGTCGAAGCGGCGATCAGAGGCTAGGAGCCCAGCCTTGCACCTGCTCGCGGCGCAGCCCGGCGCGATCGAGGACGGCGCCGACGCCGTCGACCTCGGCCAGTCGCCGGGGGAGATCGTGCTGCTCTCCGCCGCCGATACCGAGCTCGCCTGCTTCGCCCAGGCCCACGCCAGGCTCGGCGCGGGTGCGCCCACGCTCCGCCTCGCGAACCTGATGCAGCTCGGCCACAACCTCTCGGTCGACCGCTACGCCGACCACGTGATTGCCGGCGCCAGGCTGGTGATCGCGCGGCTGCTCGGCGGCGAGAGCTACTGGCCCTACGGCGTCGAGCGGCTGACCGAGGTCTGCACCGAGCGCGGCATTCCCATCGCCTGGCTTCCCGGCGACGACAAGCCCGACGCGGGGCTCGCCGCGCGCGGCACCCTTGCGCCGGACGCGGCCGAGATGCTCTGGCGCTACTGCACCCAGGGCGGCATCGACAATGCCGAGGACGCGCTCTGCTACGCCGCCGCGCTGATCGGGCATGACGCGGCGTGGCGCCCGCCCCGGCCGGTGCCCCGCGCCGGCCTCTATTGGCCAGACCAAGGCGTGCTCGCCCTCGAAGACCTGATGCAACGCTGGCGCGACGGCGCGCCGAAGGCGTGCGTGGTCTTCTACCGGGCTTTGCTCCAGGCCGGCTCGCTCGCTCCTGTCGATGCGCTGGTGGCGGCGCTGCGCGACGCGGGCCTCGACCCGCTGCCGATCTTCGTCACCAGCCTGCGCGATGCGCCGGCGGCGGAGCTGATCGGCACGCTCATGCGCACGACGGAGCCCGCGATCGTTCTCAACGCGACGGGCTTCGCGGTCTCCCGCCCCGGCACGCCCAAGGAGACCCCCTTCGCTCAAGCCGGCGTGCCCGTCTTGCAAGCCATCTTCGCCGGCGCCACCGAGCGCCAATGGGCCGAGGCCACGCGCGGCCTCTCACCCCGCGACATCGCCATGAACGTGGCGCTGCCGGAGGTGGACGGGCGCATTCTCACCCGTGCGGTCGCGTTCAAGACCGAGGCCCGCTTCGACGAGGCCACGCAAGCGCCCATCGTGATCTCAGAGGCGAACCAGGACCGCTGCCGCTTCGTCGCAGCCCTCGCCACCGCGTGGGTGCGCCTCGCGCGCGCCGCGCCGGCGAAGCGCCGCATCGCCCTGATCCTTGCCAACTATCCCAACCGCGACGGGCGCATCGGCAACGGGGTCGGCCTCGACACGCCGGCGAGCACGGTGTGCATCATGGACGCCCTTGCCGGGGCCGGATACCGGGTGGAGAGCCCGCCGGCGGACGGTGCCGCGTTGATGGCCAGACTCCAGGCAGGCCCCACCAACGCCGCCGACGCTGCGGAGCGTCCGGCGGAGACCACGCTCCCGCTCGCCGATTACGTGCACTTCTTCGCTGCGCTGCCCCAGCCCGTGCAGGCAACGGTCGCCGAGCGCTGGGGCGAGCCGGAGGCCGATCCCTTCTTCCGCCCTGACGACGGGTGCTTCGCGCTGCCTGCCGTACGCTTCGGCAATGTCGTCGTCGCGATCCAGCCGGCGCGGGGCTACAACATCGACCCGGAGAAGAGCTACCACGACCCCGACCTGCCGCCGCCCCACGGCTATCTCGCCTTCTATGCCTGGCTGAGGACGGCGTTCGATGCCCATGCGGTGGTGCACGTGGGCAAGCACGGCAACGTGGAATGGCTGCCGGGCAAGGCGCTTGCGCTCTCCGCCGAGTGCTTCCCGGAAGCCGCGCTCGGCCCGCTCCCGCACGTCTATCCCTTCATCGTGAACGACCCCGGCGAGGGCAGCCAGGCCAAGCGGCGGGGCGCGGCCGTGATCGTCGACCACCTGACTCCGCCGCTCACCCGCGCCGGCAGCCACGGCGCGCTGGAGGAGCTGGAGCGGCTGGTGGACGAGTTCTTCGACGCCGCCTCGGTCGATCCGCGCCGCTGTGCGCCCTTGAGCACGCGCATCCTGGAGCTTGCCGCGTCGGCCGGGCTCGACCAGGATTGCGGCATCCGGGCCACCGACGGCCGCGACGACGCGCTCCGCAAGCTCGACGGCTATCTCTGCGAAATCAAGGAGATGCAGATCCGCGACGGCCTCCATGTCTTCGGCCAGGCGCCGGCGCCGGAGCGCCGCATCGAGCTCCTCCGCGCGATCGCGCGGAGCGTGCGCGGACCCGGCGCAAGTGAGGCTTCCCTCTTGCGCGCGCTCAGCAACGATCTCGCCCTCGGCATCGACCCGCTTTCCGCCCCGCTCGGCGACCCCTGGCGGGGGCCGCGCCCCGAGGCCCTCACCAACGGCGCCTCCTGGCGCAGCACGGGAGACACGGTGGAACGTCTGGAGACCCTGGCCGCCAGCCTGATCGCCGACACCTATCGCTTGCCCGCCGAGTGGCACGCAAGCGCCGCCGTACTGCGCGAGGTGGAAGAGACCATCGGTCCTGCGCTGGATGCGAGTGCGGAGGCCGAGACCGCCGGCCTGCTCACCGCCCTCGACGGCCGCTTCGTGGCACCGGGCGCCGCCGGCGCGCCCACGCGCGGGCGGCCGGACGTGCTGCCCACCGGCCGGAATTTTTACTCGGTGGACACGCGCCAGGTGCCCACCGCCGCAGCCTGGCAGCTCGGCTGGAAATCGGCCCAGCTCCTGGTGGAGCATTACGCCCAGACCCATGGCGACTGGCCCCGGGCGATGGCGCTCAGCGCCTGGGGCTCCTCCAACATGCGTACGGGCGGGGACGATATCGCCCAGGCCCTGGCGCTCATTGGCGCCCGCCCGCGCTGGGAGGGGCCCTCCGGCCGCGTCACCGGGTTCGAGATCATGCCGCTCGGCCTGCTCGACCGGCCCCGGGTGGACGTGACGCTCCGGGTCTCGGGCTTCTTCCGCGATGCCTTCCCCGGCTTGATCGACCTTTTCGATTCCGCCGTGCGCGCCGTCGCGGCCCTGGACGAAGACCCGGAGGACAACCCGCTCGCTGCCAAGGTCGCCGCCGATGCCGCGACGCTCGCGCAAGAGGGCGCGCCGGAGGCACGGGCGCGGCGCCAGGCCTCCTACCGGGTCTTCGGCTCCAAGCCCGGTGCCTACGGCGCTGGCCTCCAGGCGCTGATCGACGAGCGCGGCTGGCAGGACGCGAGCGATCTGGGCGCCGCCTACGTCGCCTGGGGCGGCTGGGCCTACGGCGCGGGCGAGGGCGGCGCGGCCGAGCACAAGCTCTTCGAGCAGAGGCTCGGCGCGGTCGAGGCGGTGGTGCAGAACCAGGACAACCGCGAGCACGACCTTCTGGACAGCGACGATTACTACCAGTTCGAGGGCGGCCTGGCGGCGGCGGTGACGGTCCACGCCGGCCGCGCGCCCGCGCTCTACCACAACGACCATTCGGTGCCCGACAACCCGCGCATCCGCACCCTCGCCGACGAGCTCGGCCGCGTGGTCCGCGCGCGCGTGACCAATCCCAAGTGGATCCAGGGCGTCATGCGCCACGGCTACAAGGGCGCCTTCGAGATCGCGGCGACGGTGGATTACCTCTTTGCCTTCGCCGCCACCACCGGCGCCGTGAAGGACCACCATTTCGACGCGGTGTTCGACGCCTACGTTGCCGACGACAATGTGCGGGAGTTCATGGAGGACGCGAACCCGGCGGCGCTGCGCGAGCTTGCCGAGCGGCTGCTGGAGGCGCAGGAGCGGAGCCTCTGGCGCCCCCGCGCGAACCACGCGCATGCGCTGCTCGCGGCGCTCCGCGACGGCAGGCAGGAGGCACTCTGATGGCACGCGAGACCCGGACCGAGGCCGAGCTGGACCAACGCCATGCCGAGAAGATGCGCAAGCGCAAGGCGGCGCGCGAGCGCATGCTGGCGACCAAGACCATCGAGAAGGGCCTGCTCATCGTCCACACCGGCAAGGGCAAGGGCAAGTCGACCGCCGCCTTCGGCCTCGCGGCGCGCGCCATCGGCAACGGCATGAAGGTCGGCGTGGTGCAGTTCGTTAAGGGCAAGTGGGCGACCGGCGAGCGCGCCGTGCTGGAGCGCTTCCCCGACCTCATCACGGTTCGCGTGATGGGCGAGGGCTTCACCTGGGATACGCAGGACCGCCAGCGCGATATCGCCGCCGCGAAGAAGGCGTGGGAGTCGGCCAAGGAGTTCCTGGCCGATCCTTCCTATCGCCTCGTGGTGCTGGACGAGCTCAATATCGTGCTGCGCTACGACTATCTCGACCTCGACGAGGTGCTCGCCGGGCTCGCGGCGCGCGATCAGGGCCAGCACGTCGTGGTCACCGGCCGCAACGCCAAGCCCGCGCTGATCGAGATGGCCGACCTCGTGACCGAGATGACGGAGATCAAGCATCCCTTCCGCGCCGGCGTGAAGGCGCAGGTGGGCATCGAATTCTGATGGCAGACGCCGCCCGCAAGCCGCCGGCCCTGATGCTTCAGGGCACGGGCTCCAACGTCGGCAAGTCTCTGCTGGTGGCGGGCCTTTGCCGGGCCTACGCGGCGCGCGGGCTCCGGGTGCGCCCCTTCAAGCCGCAGAACATGTCCAACAACGCCGCGGTCGCGGGCGACGGGCGCGAGATCGGCCGCGCCCAGGCGCTGCAGGCCCGGGCCGCCGGCATCGAGCCCTCGGTCGACATGAACCCGGTGCTGCTCAAGCCCGAGAGCGAGCATGGCGCCCAGGTGGTGGTGCAGGGCAGCGTCACCGGCACCGCCGACGCGCGGGGCTACCACGCGCTCAAGGCCGAGCTGATGCCACGGGTGCTGGAGAGCTTCGAGCGGCTCGGTGAGGACGCCGACCTGATTCTGGTGGAAGGCGCGGGCAGCCCGGCCGAGGTCAACCTGCGGGAGAACGACATCGCCAACATGGGCTTCGCCCTGGCTGCCGGTGTGCCCGTGGCGCTGGTGGGCGATGTGGATCGCGGCGGCGTGATCGCGAGCCTGGTCGGCACGGCGGCATTGCTGCCGGCGGCGGAGCGCGCGCTCACCAAGGGCTTCATCATCAACAAGTTCCGCGGCGATGCCACGCTCTTCGACGACGCCAACACGGTGATCGAGCGGGAGACCGGGTGGGCCGCCCTGGGCCTCGTGCCCTGGTTCGAGGGCGCCCGGTTGCTCCCTGACGAGGACAGCGTCGGCCTGGACTCGACGCCTGCGGTGCCTGCCACATCAACCGGCCGCGCGATCAAGATCGCCGTCCCCCGCCTGCCGCGAATCTCCAACACCGACGACTTGGATCCGCTCCGCGCCGAGCCCGACACTGTGGTCGACCTCGTGCCGCCGGGGCGCGCGCTGCCGGGAGATGCCGACCTCGTTCTGCTGCCGGGGAGCAAGGCCACCCGCAGCGACCTCGCGGCGCTGCACGCCGAGGGCTGGGCGCTCGACATCCAAGCGCACGTGCGGCGCGGCGGCTGGGTCGTGGGCCTCTGCGGCGGCTACCAGATGCTGGGCCAGCGCGTCGCCGACCCCACCGGCGTCGAGGGGCCGCCGGGGGAGACCCCGGGGCTCGGCCTGCTCGATGTCGAGACGGTGATGAGCGGGGGCAAGCGCCTGGTCCGGACGCGCGGCCATGCGAGCGAGGGGGGCGAGGCGGTCGCGGGCTACGAGATGCACATGGGCCGCACCAGCGGGCCCGATACCGCACGTCCGCTGATCACACTGGAAAGCGGCCCTGACGGCGCACGGGCGGCGAACGGCCGGGTCATGGGCTGCTATCTGCACGGCCTCTTTACCGCCGACGGCTTCCGCCGCGCCTTTCTCGGCCGGCTGCGGCGGCGGGAGACGGCAGGCATCGCCTACGACGCCCTGGTGGAGGAGACCCTCGATGCCCTCGGCGCCCATCTGGAGACCCATCTCGACCTCGACCCCCTCCTGGAGGTGTCCCGTGCGCGCTGAGCCTCGGCTACGCCCTGCCGAGCACCATGCCTGCGGCGATGGCTGCGGTGAGCGCCGCCACCAACGCGCAGGCCGCCGCAAAGACCCGGACCGTGCGCCTGAGATCGCACGCCGTCGCGTCCCGGCGGCCGTCGCCGAGCCAGGCTTGGTCCGCCGCGGCCTCGCCCTCGTAGTGGCGGGGGCCCAGCAGCGCGAGGCCCAGCGCGCCTGCCATCGCGGCCTCGGGCCAGCCGGCGTTGGGCGAGCTGTGCCGGGGGGCGTCGCGCAGCATGGTGCGCCACGCCCGGCCCGGCCGGGCACCGGGCACGGCGAGCGCGGCGAACGCAATCAGCGCCCCCGCAATCCGTGCCGGCACCCAGTTCACCGCATCGTCGATGCGCGCCGCCGCGCGACCGAAGGCATGGTGCCGGGGCGAGCGGTGGCCGATCATGCTGTCCATGGTGTTGATCGCCTTGTAGGCGAGGAGCCCCGGCAGGCCGAGCAGCAGGTACCAGAAGGCCGGCGCCACCACGCCGTCGGAATAGTTCTCGGCGCCGCTCTCGATTGCCGCACGCGCAATGCCGTGCTCGTCGAGGGCGCGGAGGTCGCGGCCGACGATGTGACGCACCGCGTCGCGCGCCGGCTCCGCGCCGCGATCGAGAGCGCGCGCCACCCGCACCATGTGGTCGGCCATGTCGCGCTGGGCAATCAGCATCGCGACCAGCGCGAGCTCGGCGAGCCAGCCCCAGCCGAGCGCGCCCGCGTAACGGGCGACGGCCCAGCCCGCGGCGGCGCTCGCACCCACCACCAGAAGCACCGCGACCACTCCGAGGAACATCCGGACGCTCTCGCCGTGCCCCTCCCGATTGAGGGCACGGTCGACGAGGCCCGTGAGCCAGCCCATCAGGCGCACCGGGTGCGGCAGCCAGCGCGGGTCGCCGATCAGCGCGTCGAGCGCGAGCGCGAGAAGCAGGATGAAGGGCGCCGCCGGGCCGATCGGCCAGTCGGGCGCGGCGAAGAGGAGCATCGGTCCACAATGGAAAGCCCACGCATTGCGGTCAATGGACGGAAGGGAGGCGGACGGTGAGCGCGCCGGCGGTGCTGCTCTGCGGCCACGGCAGCCGCGACGATGCGGCGGTGGCCGAGTTCGAGCATCTGGCCGAGGTGATCGCCGCGCGCCTGCCGGATCGCCAGGTGCGGCACGGCTTCCTTGAATTCGCCAGGCCCACCATCGGCAGCACGTTGGAGGCAATGCGGGACTCGGGCACCACCGCCATCGACGCCGTGCCCGGCATGCTCTTCGCTGCCGGTCACGCCAAGAACGACATCCCCTCGGTGCTCAACGACTTCGCCTCCGCCAATCCCGATCTCACGGTCCGTTACGGCCGCGACCTCGCGGTCGATCCGCTGCTGCTTCGCGCCGCGGCGGAGCGCATCGAGGCCGCGCAACAGCCCGGCGACGCCCCGCCGGCGGAGAGCCTCCTCGTCGTGGTCGGTCGCGGCACATCCGACCCGGACGCCAACAGCAACATCGCCAAGGTCACCCGCATGCTGTGGGAGGGCCTGGGCTTCGGCTGGGCGGAAACCTGTTATAGCGGCGTCACCACGCCTCTCGTCGGCCCTGCGCTCGAACGGATCGCAGGCTTCGGCTTCCAGCGCATCGTTGTCTTCCCCTACTTCCTCTTCACCGGCATTCTGGTGCGGCGCATCTACGACGCGGTGGACGAGGCCGCCTGCGCCCACCCGGAGATCGCCTTCCGCAAGGCCGCCTACCTCAACGACCACCCGCTGGTGGTGGACGCCTTCCTTGCCCGGATCGCCGAGATTCCCGAGGGCGACAACCGCATGAACTGCCAGCTCTGCAAGTATCGCGAGCAGATCATCGGCCACGAGGGCGATCTCGGCGCGCCCCAGGTGGGCCATCACCACCATGTCGAGGGCATCGGCACCGATGCGGACCACGCCGGCGACCATGGCCACCACCATCACCACAGGCACGGCCATCACCACCACGATCACGAAACGGACGGACATGGCGGCCACGGCAACGGCTGACTACCTGCGCGACCCGGACGGGATCACGCGGCGCTCCTTCGCCATCATCCGGCGGGAGACCGATGTCGCCGGCCTGCCGGCGGACCTGGTGGACGTCGCCTACCGCATGGTGCACGCGTCCGGCATGACCGATCTGGTGGCGGACCTCGCCTTCTCGGCCGATCTGGCAGAAGAGGCGCGCGCTGCGCTCGCCGCGGGCGCGCCCATCCTGGCCGACTGCCAGATGGTGGCGTCCGGTATCTCCCGCGGCCGGCTCGCGGCGGGCAACGAGGTGATCTGCACCCTCGGCGCGCCGGGCCTGGCCGAGCGCGCGGCGTCCGCGCAGACCACGCGCTCGGCGGCGGCGGTGGAGCTTTGGCAGCCGCACCTCGCGGGCGCGCTTTGCGTGATCGGCAACGCGCCCACCGCGCTCTTCCGCCTGCTGGAGCTGCTGGCAGAGGGAGCGCCCCGGCCCGCAGCGATCATCGCGACGCCCCCCGGCTTCGTCGGCGCGAGCGAGGCCAAGGCGGCGCTTGCGGAGGGGCGGCACGGCGTGCCCTTCCTCACCCTGCTGGGCCGGCGGGGCGGCAGTGCGGTCGCGGCGGCGGCGGTGAACGCGCTCGCGGCGCCGCCCGAGGCCGGGAGCAGCCCATGAGCGGCTGGCTCACCGTCATCGGCCTCGGCGAGGACGGGCCGGACGCGCTCGCGCCTGCCGCCCGCGCGCTGATCGACCGGGCGGAGGTGCTGATCGGCGGCGAACGACATCTCGCCATGATCCCGGACGGCACGGCCCGCCGCCTCACCTGGCGCCGGCCGCTGTCGGAGAGCGTGGACGATATCCGCGCCGTGAGCGGACAGCGGGTCGTCGTGCTGGCGACCGGCGATCCCTTCTGCTTCGGCATCGGCACCACGCTCCGCCGCGCCTTCCCCGACGAGGAGATCGTGACCATCCCGGCGCCGTCGGCCTTCAGTCTCGCCCGCGCCCGCCTCGGCTGGAGCGCCGACGAGACCGTGGGCGTTACCCTGCACGGCCGCCCGCTGGAGACCATCCGCGCCCATCTCGCGCCCGGCCAGCGCCTGCTGGTGCTCTCCCACGACGGGGCGACGCCGGCCCAGGTTGCGGCACAGCTCACCGCCGTCGGCTATGGCGCGAGCACGCTCACCGTCTTCGCCCACATGGGCGGGCCCGACGAGGCCTGCGTCACCGAACGCGCCGAGCGCTGGGGCGAGACGCAGGTGCCGGACCTCAACACCATCGCCGTGGAATGCCGGGCGGAAGGTAAGCTGAAGCGCTTTCGCGGCACACCCGGCCTGCCGGACCGCGCGTTCGAGAACGACGGCCAGCTCACCAAGCGCGAGATCCGGGTACAGACGCTAAGCGCGCTCGATCCCCGGCCCGGCGCCCTGCTCTGGGACGTGGGCGCGGGCTCCGGCTCGGTGGCGATCGAATGGCTCCTGAGCGAGCGCACCACCAACGCCATCGCGATCGAGCGCGACCCCGACCGCTGTGCCCGCATCGCCCGCAACGCCGCGGCCCTCGGCGTCCCCCGCCTCCAGGTGCAGGAGGGCGCTGCGCCCGAGGCGCTGGAGTCCCTGCCCGAGCCCGATGCGGTCTTCATCGGCGGCGGGCTCACGGTCGGCGGCCTGATCGAGACCTGCTGGTCGAGGCTCGCGCCCGGCGGCACCCTGGTGGCTAACGCCGTCACCCTCGCCGGCGAGGCGGTGCTCGCCGACTGGTGCGCGCGCCACGACGGTTTCATGGCACGCCTCGCGGTCTCCCGCGCACGCCCCGTGGGCCGCCACCTCGCCTGGCGCCCGCTGATGCCGGTGACGCAACTCACGCTGGTCAAGCCACCATGAGCGGCCTGCTCAGCGGCATCGGCGTCGGCCCCGGCGATCCCGACCTGATCACGCTCAAGGCTCTGAAGGCGCTCCGGCAGGCCGGGGTCGTGGCGTACCCCGCGCCGCCGGAGGGCGAGAGCCTCGCGCGCAGCATCGCGGCACCGCACCTCACCGGCGGGCAGGAGGAAATCGCGATCCGCATGCCGCTGGAGCCGAGCCGCTTTCCGGCGGCGGAGGTGTACGACGAGGCGGCGGCGACCCTCGGCGCGCGGCTCGACGCAGGCCTGGACGTCGCCGTGCTTTGCGAGGGCGACCCCTTCGTCTACGGCTCCTTCCTCTACCTCTTCGAGCGCCTGGCCCAGCGCCACAGGGTGGAGGTGATCCCCGGCGTCTCCTCGCCCATGGCCTGCGCCGCCGCGCTCGGCCTGCCGCTGGCGGCGCGCAACGACGTACTGACGGTGATCCCGGCGACCCTCGATGACCAACGGCTCACCGCCCAGCTCGCCAACTGCGACGCGGCGGCGATCGTCAAGGTCGGCCGCCACCTGGAGAAGGTGCGCCGCGTGCTCGACAACCTCGGGCTGCTGGCGCGCGCGCACTACGTCGAGCGCGCCTCCATGGCGGCGCAGCGGATAATGCCTCTGGCCGAGGTCGAGCCGCCCGCGCCCTACTTCTCCATGGTGATCGTCCACAAACGGGGCGCGGCATGGCGCTGAGCCCGCCAGCCGTGGTCATCCTCGATGCACGCCAGATGGCGCTGGCACGGCGCATCGCAGTTGCGCTGCCCGGCGCGGCGATTCACGGCCCCGCGTCGCCCGAAGGCACCGCCGATGTCGCCTACGAGCGCCTCGCGCCCCATCTCGCCGCTCTGTTTCGGTCCGGCACGCCTATCGTCGGCATCTGTGCCGCCGGCATCCTCATCCGCCTGCTCGGCCCCCATCTTGCGGACAAGGGCGCAGAGCCGCCGGTGCTCGCGGTCTCGGAGGACGAGCAGAGCGTTGTGCCCCTGCTCGGCGGCCATCACGGCGCCAACCGGCTCGCCCACACCATCGCCACGGCCCTCGGCGCCCATGCGGCAATCACGACGGCCGGCGACATGGCTCTGGGCTTCGCCCTCGACGCGACGCCGCCGGGCTGGCGCGTCGGTGAAGGCGCGCGGGTGAAGGAAGTCACTGCCGCGCTGCTCGCCGGCGAGCCGGTGCGCCTCGTGACCGAGGCCGCGTGCGCCGACTGGCTCACCGCAGGCGGGGCGCCGTTCGGAGACTGGGGCCGACTCACGGTGCAGATTAGCGAGCGGAGCGTCGTGCCGGGCGACGACGTGGCCGATGTCACGCTGCATCCCGCCGTGTTGGCCCTCGGCCTCGGCTGCGAGCGGGGCTGCAGGCCTGAGGAGCTTATCCTTCTGGCCAAACGCGTGCTCGTCGCTGGCGGGCTCGCGCCCGAATCCGTGGCCTGCGTCACCTCGCTCGACCTGAAAGCGGACGAGCCGGCGGTGAGCGCCGTCGCGGACTGGCTGGGCGTGCCGCTCCGCCTCTTCGACGCCGCGGCACTGGAGCGCGAGACCCCGCGGCTCACGGCACCGTCCGAGGTCGTGTTTCGCGCGGTCGGCTGCCACGGCGTGGCGGAGGCGGCGGCATTGGCCTGCGCCGGTGCGGACGGCACGCTCGTCATGCCCAAGGCACGGAGCGCGCGGGGCACCTGCGCCGTCGCGAGGGCATCCGCGATCATCGAGCCCGAGCGCTGCGGGCGGGGGCGCGGGCGGGTCACGGTGGTCGGCATCGGCCCCGGCGCCCGGGCATGGCGGACTCCGGGGGCCGACGCCGCCGTCACGGACGCCACCGATTTGGTGGGCTACGGCCGCTATCTCGACCTGCTCGGGCCGCTGCCGCCGGGATGCGCGCGCCACGCCTACCCCATCGGCGCGGAGGAGGAGCGCTGCCGGGCCGCGCTCGCGCTCGCGGCAGAAGGCCGCCGCGTCGCCCTGGTCTCCTCGGGCGATGCCGGCGTCTACGGCATGGCCTCGCTCCTCTTCGAGCTGCTGGACGGAGCGGACGCCGATCCACGATGGCGCGGCATCGAGCTTGCGGTGGAGCCCGGCATCAGCGCGCTCCAGGCCGCCGCGGCGCGGGCGGGCGCGCCCATCGGCCACGATTTCTGCGCCATCTCCCTCTCCGACCTGCTGACGCCCTGGCCCGAGATCGCGCGCAGGCTCCAGGCCGCCGCCGAGGCCGATTTCGTGGTGGCCCTCTACAACCCGGCGTCGGAGCGGCGGCGCACCCAGCTGACGCAAGCGCGGGCGATCCTCGCGGCCCAGCGGCCGGCGGACTGCCCCGTGGTCCTCGCCCGCAATCTCGGGCGGGAGGGTGAAGCCGTCTCGATCACCACCCTGGGCGAGCTCGATACGGACGCGGTCGACATGCTCACCGTGATCGTCGTCGGCAGCAGCCAGACCCGGCGCCTGGAGCGCGGCGACCGGGCGTGGCTCTACACCCCGCGCGGCTACGGGGCGGGCGTGGCGATGGCAGACGACGAAGCGACGCCCCGCGCGGCAAAGCGCGCGTGACGGTCCACTTCATCGGCGCGGGCCCCGGCGCGCCTGATCTGATCACGGTGCGGGGGCTCACCCTGCTGCGGCGCTGTCGGGTGGTGCTCTATGCGGGCTCTCTGGTGCCGCCCATGATCCTCGAGGAGGCGCCGGCGGATGCGCGCATCGTCGATACCGCGCCCCTTGATCTCGACGCGATCATCGCCGAGATGGAACGGGCGGCGGCAGACGGCCACGAGGTCGCACGGCTGCATTCCGGCGATCCCTCGCTCTACGGCGCCATCGCCGAGCAGATGCGCCGCCTCGACCGCCTCGGCATTCCCTACGACGTGACCCCCGGCGTGCCGGCCTACGCGGCGGCGGCGGCGGCGCTCAAGCAGGAGCTCACGCTCCCCGGCATCGCGCAGACCGTGATCCTGACGCGGACCGCCGTGCGCGCATCCTCCATGCCCGATGATGAAGGGTTGGAGAAGCTCGCCGCAGGCGGCGGCACCCTCGCCATCCACCTCTCCATCAACAATCTCGCGAACGTGACGCGCGCGCTGATCCCCCACCGCGGGGCGGACTGTCCCACCATCGTCGCCTACCGCGTGAGCTGGCCTGACGAGCGCATCGTGCGCGGCACCCTCGGCGATATCCGGGAGAAGGTGAAGGCCCTCGGCCTCACCCGGACGGCGCTGATCCTCGTCGGCCGGGCCCTGGATGCGCCCGACTTCGACGAAAGCCAGCTCTACGACCCCGCCCATCACCACGTGCTGAGACCGCGCAAGAAGGCGTAATTACCTTTTCCCGAGGCGCTCTTCGATCCAGGTCAGCGCCTCCTCGACCGAGGACGCGCTGGGGCCGGCCGGCGGCGGCGGGCGACGCACCATCACCACGGGCAGCCCGCGCGCGCGTGCCGCAGCGAGCTTGGCCGCCGTCGCATCGCCGCCGCTCGCACGAGTAACCAGGCAGTCGATACGGTGGTCCTTCAGCAGGGCGCGCTCGTCGGCTTCCGCGAAGGGCCCGCGCGCGCAGATCAGCCGGTGGTGAGCGAGCGGGATCGGCTCCGGCGGCTCGTCCACCAGCCGCACCAGGAACCAGAGGTCGGGGCGGCTCGCGAAGGGCGCGAGCGCGCGGACGCCCACGGTGAGGAACACCCGCTCCGCTTCCGCGGGAATCGCCCCGACCGCCTCCTCCACCGTGGCGACGTCGATCCAGCGATCGCCGGGCACGGGTTGCCAGGCTGGCCGCACCAGCACCAGGCACCTCGTTCCCGCTCGTGTCGCCGCCTCGCTCGCCTGCGCCGAGATGCGCGAGGCGTAGGGGTGGGTAGCGTCGACGAGGAGGTCGATCCGCTCCTCCCTCAGATACGCGGCCAGGCCGTCTGCCCCGCCGAAGCCGCCGATACGGACCTCGCCGGCCGGCAGGATCGGCGCGCGGGTGCGGCCGGCCAGCGCCGAGATCACCGTGAGGGAGGAGCCGAAGCGCGCCGTCGCAGCCTCGGCCAGTGCGCGGCCTTCGGCCGTGCCGCCCAGGATCAGCAGCCGATCAGGGGCCGGCGCGGCCAACGATGCAGCCTGTGCGATCGACGATGAGCACGTCCACATGGGGTGTGAGGCTGGCGCCGGCGAGCGCGGCCACGGCCACGGCACGGGCCTTGGCGGCGAGCGTATCGGCGAGCGGGAGAGCGGCCTCGCTCGCAACCTCCAGGATAGCGCCTGCCGAGCCGGCAGCCTCGGCTTGCGCCAGCGTCGCCTCCGACGCCCCGAGGGCAGCGAGGCGGCGGACGAGTCCCGCGCGGTCCACGCTGCTGCGCTCCGAATGCAGGTCCATGTGGCCGTCGGCGAGCTTGCTGATCTTGCCGAAGCCGCCGGCAATGGTGAGCCGAGCCACCGGCTTGCGCCGGATCAGCTTGAGCGTGGCGCCGACGAAATCGCCCATGTCGATCAGCGCCGCTTCGTCGAGGCCGTAGAGCGCCTGCACCGCCTGCTCCGAGACCCGGCCCGTCGCGGCCGCGAGGTGGGGGGTGCCAGCGGCGGCGGCCACGTCGATCCCTTGCCGGATCGAGGCGATCCACGCGGCGCAGGAGTAGGGTTTCACGATGCCGGACGTGCCCAGCACCGAGAGCCCGCCGACGATGCCGAGCCGGCCGTTCATCGTCTGGCGCGCAAGCCGGCGCCCGTCCGGGATCGCGATGGCGACGGAGACATCGGCGGGCCCGCCCAGCGCGGGCGCGAGGTCGTCCAGCATCGCCGCGATCATCTGCCGCGGTGCCGGGTTGATCGCGGGCTCGCCCACCGCGAGGCTGAGGCCGGGCTTGGTCACGATGCCGACCCCCTCGCCCGCGCGGAACACGATGCCGGCGCCCGGCGGCGCGGGCCTCACCCAGGATTCGACCAGCGCACCGTGGGTCACGTCGGGGTCGTCGCCGGCATCCTTGCGCACGCCCGCGCGCCCGTGGTCCGGCCCGCGCTCGGCCACCACCAGGGGGAAGGAAGGTTCCTGGCCGCCCGGCAGCGTCACCTCGACCGGGTCGGGGAAGCGCCCGGTGACCAGCGCCGTATAGGCTGCGCGGGTCGCCGCCGCGGCGCAGGCGCCGGTGGTCCAGCCCGACCTCAGCTCGCCGGCTCTCCCCGATCGTTCCGTCATGCCGCCGGTTATACCGCGCAGGGTGCCGGCCGGTGTAGAGTGCGGCGATGGACGACCGCTCCCCACCCCCGCGCAGACCCGCGCTGCCCGCGATCGAGCCGGGCAGCGTCTGGCTCGTCGGCGCAGGCCCCGGCGATCCGGGCCTGCTCACGCTCCATGCGGCAAACGCGCTGGCCGAGGCCGATTGCGTCGTCTACGACGCCTTGGTCTCGCCCGAGATTCTGGCGCTGGCGCGGCCGGGGGCGGCACTCGAATACGCCGGCAAGCGGGGCGGCAAGCCCTCTGCGCGCCAGCCGGACATCTGCGGCCGGCTGATACGGCTCGCCCGGCAGGGGCAGCGCGTGCTGCGCCTCAAGGGCGGCGATCCCTTCGTCTTCGGCCGGGGCGGGGAGGAGGCGCTGGCGCTCGCCGCGGCCCGCATTCCCTTTCGCCTGGTGCCGGGCGTCACCGCTGCCGCCGGCGGGCTGGCTGCGGCCGGCATCCCCATGACCCATCGCACCACCAACTCGGCGGTGACACTGCTCACCGGCCACGACGCGGCGGGCGGTGTGCCGGCCGGGCTGGACTGGCAGGCCATCGCGCAGGGCGCGCCGGTGCTGATCTTCTACATGGCGCTCCGCCAACTCGACAGCATCGCCGAGCGGCTGACCCGCGGCGGCCTTCCGGCTGAGACGCCGGCGGCGCTCATCAGCCACGCCACCACCGGGGCCGAACGCGTGGTTGAGACCCCGCTGGCCGAAGCGGCGGCGGCGGCCGAGCGTGCCGGAATCGAGGCGCCTTGCCTGGTGGTTGTGGGCGACGTTGTGCGGCTTCGGCGCGCGCTGGACCCTGCGGCAACGGTCGAGGCGCGGGCCGAGGCAGCCGAGGCCCTTGCCCGGCACTGGCGCCGCGCCGCCGGTTGAAGAAAAACCAGGGGACCGAATCCTTTTGCGACACGGGCCACAGCAGGGCTAGTCTGGCGCCCTGAAGGAGCCCTGAGCACACATACAAGCTTATGTGGAAGGAACTCGGAAAATTCGGCATGGGTCCGCCCTCTGGCGGCGGCGGCCAGCAACCCGGGCGCGGCGGCCAGCGGTCTCCCCTGGGACGCAACCCAGTGCTCTGGATCGTGGTGATCGGCGCGATCCTCATCTACACGCAGATGGATGGTTCAGGGTCGCTATTCGGTCCGGTCGACCAGGGCCACGTCTCCCGCATGGCCGTGGCCCCGGATCAGATCACCGGCGACTTCTCCCTGGTCGATCACACCGGCACGCCGCGCACCGACGAGGACTTCCACGGCGCGCACTCGCTGATCTATTTCGGCTTCACCTGGTGCCCCGATGTCTGCCCGTCCGCCATGCTGGTCATGGTGCAGGTGATCGAGGATCTGAAGCTGCAGGAGAGGGCGGTGCAGCCAATTTTCATTACCGTCGATCCGCAGCGCGACAGGGTGGAGAAGCTCGCCAACTACGTCGCCCAGCTCCCTGGCCTGATCGGGCTCACCGGCTCGGAGGAGCAGGTGGCGCAGGCGCTTCAGTCCTTCGGCATCACCTGGCGCTCGCAGGCGGCGGGGCCGACCGACACCAACTATCTCGTCGACCACACCGCGTTGTTCTACCTGATGGGACCGGAAGGCGAGTTCATCCAGCATTACGTGCCGACCCAGGGTCCGACCCAGATCGCTCTCGAGATCGAGCGCGAGTTCACGGGCTGAGCGTCCGTGGCCTCGGGCGTCATCCTCGCCGCGCCGGCGTCGGGCAGCGGCAAGACCGTGCTGTGCGCGGGGCTGCTGGCGCACTTTCGCGAACGCGGCCTGGCCGCCCGGGCCTTCAAGGCAGGTCCTGACTACATCGACCCCGGCTTTCACCGGCTCGCCACCGGCCACGACTGCGTCAATCTCGATCCCTGGGGGATGCGGCCGGAAACGCTGGCGCGCAGGCTGACCGCGCTGGCCGCAGGTGCCGACCTTGTCGTCGGCGAGGGCGCGATGGGCCTCTTCGACGGCGCCCGCGACGGCACCGGCTCCACCGCCGACCTCGCGGCCAGGCTGGGCCTGCCCGTGGTGCTGGTGGTGGACGCCCGCGGCCAGGGCGCCTCGGTCGCGGCGCTCGCGGAAGGCTTCGTCAATTACCGCCCGGACGTGACGGTCGCCGGCATCATCCTCAACCGGGTTGCGAGCGCGGCGCACGAGGGGCTGCTGCGCGCTGCTCTCGACGCGCGATCCGTGCCGGTTCTCGGCGCGGTGCCCCGCGACGAGGCGCTGAGCCTGCCTTCGCGCCACCTCGGGCTCGTGCAGGCCTGCGAGGGCGGCCGGCACTGGCTGGACGCCGCGGCATCGGTCGTCGCGCGGTCGGTCGATACCGGTGCCCTGGAAGCACTCGCACGCCCGCTTCGGGCTACGCCGACGCAGACGTGCGCAGCGATCCCGCCCCTCGGGCAGCGAATCGCGGTCGCACGCGATGAGGCGTTCGGCTTCTGCTACGACGCACTGATGGAGGACTGGCGCGCGGCCGGCACTGCGGTCATGCCCTTCTCGCCGCTCGCGGACGAGGCGCCCGGCGGGTCAGCCGATGCGGTCTACCTGCCCGGCGGCTACCCCGAGCTGCACGCGGGGCGCATCGCCGGGGCGGCGCGCTTTCTCGACGGGCTGCGTAGCGCGGCCGGGCGGGGCGCGGCCGTCTTCGGCGAATGCGGGGGCTACATGGTGCTGGGGAGGGGCCTCACCGACGCCGACGGCCGCCGTCACGCCATGGCCGGGCTCCTGCCGCTGGAGACCAGCTTTCGCGAGCGCCGCCTTTCGCTGGGTTATCGCCACGCTCGTCTGGCCGCGTCTGGTCCCCTCGGCGCGGCCGGGACCAGCTTTCGCGGCCACGAGTTCCACTATTGCCGCGTGGTCTCGGAAGAGACCGGCCGCCCCCTCTTCGAGACCCGCGACGCGACAGGCGCATCGCTCGGCCACGCGGGCATGACCCAAGGCACGGTTTCAGGCTCCTTCATCCACTTGATCGACCGCGCGTGAGACGACCGCGTACGTTCAGCGCAGCGCCTCGACCATGAATTTGCGCCAGGTCTCGGCCGAATAGCTGCCGCCGGTCACCTGGTCCATCGGGCTGCCGTCGTCGTTGCCGAGCCAGACTCCCGTAACCAGTCCCCCGGCCCAGCCCACGAACCACGCGTCGCGGAACTTCTGGCTGGTGCCGGTCTTGCCGTAGGCCGGGCCAAGTCCTTGCGGCAGCCGCGCCGCGCGCCCGGTGCCGTTGGCGACGGCGGCGCCGAGCAGGTCCCGCATCGCGGCCACCGCCGGGCCATCCGCCGCGCGGCCGGCACCGGAGCCTGTCCGGCTGTAGAGCACGTCGCCCGCGCGGTTGCGGATCTCCGCAATGCCGTGGGGCAGCACCCGCGCCCCGCCGTTGGCGAGCGCCGCATAGGCCGAGGTCAGCTCCAGCAGCGTGACCTCGCCGGTGCCGAGCGCGATGCTCGCATCGGCGGGCAGCGTGCTCTCGATCCCGAGCCTGCGCGCAGTCTCGTGAATTCGTTTCACGCCTGCGCGCAAGCCCACGCGCACAGCTACCGTGTTGATCGAGCGCGCAAAACCCTCCCGTACCGTCACCGGGCCCCGGTATTCCTCGTCGTAGTTGCGGGGCGACCAGCCGGCAACGGTGATGGGCGCGTCCTCGATCCTGTCGTCGGGCGCGAGTCCCGCTTCGACGGCGGCGAGATAGACCACGGTCTTGAAGGCCGAGCCCGGCTGCCGTCTGGCTTGCGTCGCCCGGTTGAACACGCTCTTGCCATGATCGCGTCCCCCCACCATGGCACGCACGGCGCCGCTCTCATCCAGCGCGACGAGGGCGCCCTGCCCGATCTTCCGGCTCGCCCCGGCGGCGGTCAGCGTATCGGCAAGCGCTGCCTGCGCCGCCCGTTGGCGCGCAGGCTCGAGGGTCGTGAAGACCCGGAGCGCCCCGTGGTCGCGCCCGACGTAGCCGGGCACCTGCTCGCGCACCCAATCGACGAAGTAGCCCGCCGCCGGGCTGCTTCGCGGGGCCACGGTGAGGCCTTTCACGCGCTCGCCGGCCGCAGCTCCTTCGTCCTCACCGAGAAAGCCGGCATCGACCATGGCGTCGACGACGACGCCCGCGCGCTTGCGCGCCAGCGCGAGGTCGTTGGCCGGGCTGTAGCGGGACGGCGCCTTCAGGAGGCCCGCGATCATCGCAGCCTGTTCCACGTCGACATCGCGCGCCGAGCGGCCGAAGTAGCGCTTGGCCGCCGCGTCGACGCCGTAGGCGCCGGCGCCGAAGTAGGCGCGGTTGAGGTAGATCGTGAGGATTTCTTCCTTGGTGAACTCGCGCTCCAGCCAGAAGGCCAGCATCGCCTCCTGGATCTTGCGCCTGACGGTGCGCTCAGGCGTGAGGAACACCAGTTTCGCCACCTGTTGGGAGATCGTGCTGCCGCCCGCCACCACGCGGCCCTCGACCGCGTTCTGCCACGCCGCGCGGATCACGCCGAAGGCATCGATGCCGCCGTGGGTGTAGAAGCGCCGGTCCTCGATCGCGAGAACCGCCTCGGGCAATACCGGCGCCATCTCCTGAACCGGCACGAGCTCGCCCCACATCTCGCCCACGGTCGCGACCTCGGAGCCGTCCGCCGCCAGCACGGTGATGGAAAGGGGCGTCTCGGGCCCGGTGAGGTGCTCGGTATCCGGCAGGTCGTGGGCGTAGTAGCCGACGAAGCC
>Ga0209754_1001317_pt1 | contig 25698 bp, 29 predicted proteins | sample MesohylBB_FD_187295 | JGI IMG/M metagenome (GOLD analysis project Ga0209754, IMG submission 187295) | Host-associated microbial community of the marine sponge Aplysina aerophoba from Gulf of Piran - sponge mesohyl, lysed by bead beating... | ecosystem: Host-associated > Porifera > Sponge >... | reverse complement strand
CTTCACCGCAGGCGCCTTCGTGATGCGGGCCGCCGGCTGCACCCTCAACGATATCTTCGACCGGGACTTCGACGCCCGCGTGGAGCGCACCCGGCGGCGCCCGCTGCCTTCCGGCGCCATCGGGGTGAAGGGGGCCGTCGCCTTCATGGCGGTGCTGCTGGGCGCAGGCCTCGCCATCCTGCTCCAGCTCAACCTCTTCGCGATCCTGCTGGGCGCTGGTTCGCTGCTGCTGGTGGTGCTCTACCCCCTGATGAAGCGCATCACCTATTGGCCGCAAGCCTTTCTGGGATTTACGTTTAATTACGGTGCGCTGCTGGGTTGGGCGGCGGTGGAGGGCGGCATCGGCTGGCCGGCGGGGCTGCTCTACGCGGGCGGCATCGCCTGGACGCTGGGCTACGACACGATCTACGCCCACCAGGACAAGGAGGACGACCTGCTGATCGGGGTGAAGTCCAGCGCGCTTGCGCTCGGCGAGCGGACGCGGCCCTTCCTGATCGGGTTCTACGTGCTTGCAGTGGCGGGTTTTGCGGGGGCGGGCGTCGCGGCAGAGGTGGCCTGGCCCTACTTCGTGGGCGTGTCGGTGGCGGCGCTCCTGCTCGGCTGGCAGGCGCTGCGCGTGCGCATCGACAGCCCCCCCGACTGTCTCGCGAAGTTCAAGAACAACAGCCTGGTCGGCCTCGCTCTCTTCGCCGGTATCGTCGCGGCACAGGCGCTCGGTTAGGAGTCACGGCGCCGTCGCAGTGAAATCGGCGTAACGGAAGGGCTGCGCCTCTGCCCGGAGCCGCGCCGTGCGCTCGAGCCTGACCGCCTCGTCGTCGACGGCACCCAGGATGAAGTCGTCCAAGGGCCCCGGCACGCCGAGCATGGCCTGTATCGCCTCCAGCGCCTCCGTCTGCGAGCAGGTGCGGAAGCGCCGGCTCTCGGCCCGGATGGCCGCGAGCGCGAGCGGCGCGCCCTCCGGGGCGATGTGGCCGTAGCCGCCGACGTAGGTGCTCACCGTCTCCATCGCCGGCAGCAGGTCGGGCTCGAGCCGGACGTTGCGAAGCGGGCCGAAGCGGTAGGTGTGGCGGCGGAACTCGGTCTCGTGCATGCGCGCGAGCTCACGCGCGTCGAGGCAGGTGATGGCGATGTCGCAGACCGTGCCGGGGGAGGGGGCGATAGTCGCCGGCACCGCGCCGTAGCTGGAAATGTGGGCGGCGTGGACGATATCGAAGCCGTGGAGCCTTGCCTGCAGGACCGGGAAGACCGCCGGCCCGACGGGTGCGAACTTTCGCTGCAGCCGCTCGGGCGCGGCGTTGGCGCCGTAGGCCAAGACGGGCGTGCGCTGGCTGAGCGGGGCCGGGCCGGCGATGCCGCGTTGCCGCAGCAGGGTGCCGGCCCGCACGGAGCACCCGTCGACGTCGACCTCCGCCTCTTCGAGCGACTCGTCGAGCGAGAGGAGGGGCAGGGCATCTCCGTCCACGTAGAGGAAGGAATGCCCCGGCCGCGGGAAGGGATAGCGCTTCGCCGTCTCGACGGCCTCGGTGCGGGTTGAGGTCATGGGTGGCTGCGCCCTGCCGGCTCCGGTCCAACGTCTCTCCCGACACCCCGGACCATGGTGCGGTGCACGGCGCAGGGCGGGTGCGTCAGCATCGCGCCATGACAAAGACACGCACGAACGGCACGACGAACGGCAAGACGAAGGGCACGAACGGGCGCGCGCCGGCCGAGACACGACCGCCCGCTCCCGGCAACGGACATGGTCCGCGCGCGGCCATCGACCACGACGCGAGGCGGGTGCAGGACCTGATCGGGCGGCAGAACGCGGTCGAGCGCGCGGCGGCGGGTTGGGCAGGCGCGCCCGGGGAGCGCGCCGCGGGCCGCACCGACCTGCTCGCGATCGAGGCCCTGCGGACGCTGGCGCTGAGTTGCATTGCCGGTCTCGGCAAGCGCGAGGAGCCGGTGGAGCCGGAGGAGGTCGCCCGCCTCGCGCTCGCCCTCAGCCGCATCGAAGGCGCCGACAGGCTCAGGGTCGAGCGGGAACGCACGCTCGCGGAAGCCGCCGCCCGCGCCGGCGGGGCCGCGCAGAAGGATGGCCTCTCGACGGAGACCGTCTCCGCCATCCGCCGGGCCGTGGAGGGCGAGTTCCGCCGATGAATGCGTCGCCTCGTGGTCGGCGGCGGTGCCCCGGATGGCTGCCTGCGTTCCGAAACCCGAAATAATCTCACCGAATCTCACTTAATCTCACCAATTTTTGCTTTCGCTTCGGGCGTTGCGGGGGACCGGCGGCCCGGCGGGGACGGGGGCGAAGCGGCGTCGCGCGGACTTGACGGGCGCCGGCGTCTGCCCATGAATGTGGGCCTCTCCCCGAGGTGCCCATGGCCTATCGATCGTTGCGTGAATTCATCGCCCGCCTGGAGAGCGCGGGCCGCCTGAGCCGGGTCTTGGCGCCGGTCTCGCCACATCTGGAGATGACCGAGATCCAGACCCGCCTGATCGCGGACGAGGGGCCGGCGGTGCTCTTCGAGAACGTCGTCGGCGAGAACGGCGCGCGCTACGACATGCCGGTGCTGGTCAACCTCTTCGGCACCGTCGAGCGGGTCGCCTGGGGCATGAACCGGGAGCCCGGTGGGCTGCGCGAGGTGGGCGAGACGCTGGCCTTCCTGCGCCAGCCCGAGCCGCCGAGCGGCTGGCGCGAGGCGGTCGAGATGCTGCCGCTGCTCAACACGGTCCGCGCGATGAAGCCGCGTACCGTGGGCGACGGGCCGGTGCAGGAGGTGGTGCTCACGGGCGACGACATCGATCTCGCCCGGCTTCCGATCCAGACCTGCTGGCCGGGGGAGCCGGCGCCGCTGATCACCTGGCCGCTGGTGGTGACAAAGGGGCCGAGCCGGTCCCGCATCGACAACTACAACCTCGGCATCTACCGGATGCAGGTGACGGGCCGCGACACGACGCTGATGCGCTGGCTCGCGCACCGGGGCGGCGCCCAGCAGCACCGGCGCTGGGCGGCGGAGAAGCGCGAGCCGCTGCCGGCTGCGGCGGTGATCGGCGCCGATCCCGGCACCATCCTCGCGGCGGTGACGCCGGTGCCGGATACGCTTTCGGAGTATCAGTTCGCGGGCCTCCTGCGCGGCCGGAAGGTCGAGCTCGTGCGGGCCAAGACGGTGCCGCTCGAGGTGCCGGCCGAAGCCGAGATCGTCATCGAGGGCCATGTCAGCCTCGACGACTATGAGGACGAAGGCCCCTACGGCGATCATACAGGCTACTACAACGCGGTCGAACCCTTCCCGGTGTTCACGGTCTCCGCCATCACCATGCGGCGCGATCCGATCTATCTCTCGACCTACACCGGGCGCCCGCCGGACGAGCCGAGCATCCTGGGCGAGGCGCTGAACGAGGTCTTCATTCCGCTGCTGGTCCAGCAGTTCCCGGAGATCGTGGACTTCTGGCTGCCGCCGGAGGGCTGCAGCTACCGGATCGCCGTGGTCTCCATCAGGAAGGCGTACGCGGGCCACGCCAAGCGGGTGATGATGGCCGTCTGGTCCTATCTGCGGCAGTTCATGTATACGAAATGGGTGATCGTGGTGGACGACGACATCGACGCGCGCGACTGGAAGGACGTGATGTGGGCGGTCTCCACCCGCATGGACCCGGCGCGCGACATCACCATCGTCGAGAACACGCCCATCGACTACCTCGACTTCGCGAGCCCGGAGCCGGGGCTCGGCGCCAAGATCGGCCTCGATGCGACGACCAAGATCGGGCCCGAGACCAGCCGGGCCTGGGGCACGCGCATCCAGATGGCGGACGAGATCGTGGAGCGGGTGACGGGCAAGTGGGACTCTTACGGCCTGCCGGGTTCCGGCAAGCCGATCTGGCGCTAGGCCGCACGCAATCGGGGAAAGAGGCATGACTGGAAAGACCGCGTTCGTCACCGGCGCATCGGGCTTTATCGGCGTCAACCTGGTGAAGCAGCTGGGGGAAGCCGGCTGGTCGGTGGTCGCGATGCACCGCGAGACTTCGGACCTCACGTACCTGCGGCAGTTCCCGGCCACTCGGGTGGTGGGAGACATCGGGGATCGGGACTTTCTGGCCGGTGCCATTCCCGATGGCGTGGATGCTCTCTTCCACGTGGCCGGCAACGTGAGCTTCGATTCCGCCGGCGACGAGGCCCAGACCCACGCGAACGTGGCGGGCACCCGCGCCGTCGTCGAGGTGGCGAAGGCCAGGAAGGTCGGGCGCTTCATCCACACCTCGACGGGGGCGGTCTGGGGTCTTCACCACGGCATGCCCATTGACGAGACCGCGCCGTCGAACGCCGACGAGATCGGGGTCAACTACTGCAGTTCCAAGAAGGCGGCCGAGGACATCGTGCTGGAGGCGGCGGCCGGCGGCCTCGATGCCGTTTGCGTCAACCCCGGGAACGTGGTCGGCCCCTACGACCGGGTGATCTGGGGCCCCTTCGTCCAGGCGATCGCGAGCGGCGCCATGACCACCGTGGGCTCGGGCGGCGGCGCCTTCTGCCATATCGACGAGACTGCAAAGGCGCATATCAGCGCCTACGAGCGGGGCAGGCGGGGGGAGCGCTACATCCTCGCCGGCGCCAACGAGAAGTTCGCGACCGCAGCCGGGATCGTGGCCGAGATCGTCGGCGTCGAGGCGCCGCGGGCTACGAGCGAGCGCAACCCCGACGCCAGCGACGAGATCCACTTCGTCACCAACCAGAACCAGATCATGCTGTGCGACAAGGCAGTGCGGGAGCTCGGCTTCAGGCCGGTGCCGCTCCGCACCATGTTCGAGGATCTCTGCCGCTGGATGCGCGAGGAGGGGATGCTGCCCGCCGCCCCGGCCAGCGCCTGAGCTGGCTCCTCAGAGCGTGTCCGTTTCACACGGAAACGCTCTGATTCCTTGTCGCTCACGGCAGCCGGCCGGCGCCTGCGCGAGCGCGCCGCATTCGCGGCGGGCCGCGATTGCGGCCTGTCGCGCGTCCGTCAAAGTCGGACGCGCTCTAGGGAACGATGCCGCCGGCCGAGAGCCCGGCGAGGACGCCGATGATGACGACGGCGAGGCTGAGCGCCACCACATAAGGGATTCGTGCCCGCGTCAGCTCTTCGAGCGAGGGGCCGTGATCGTCGCTCATCGACGACTACTCCTCTGGTCTGCCTGCCGCGACTCTTCAGGGCCGCGAGCCCGGAACATGCCTCAACCGGCGCCGCGTTTCCAGTCCCTTACTCGGCGGCCTGGTGCTGGATGGTCGGCGCCGGCACGAGCGGCTCCATCGCATAGCCGTGCTCCGAGAGGGTCGCGCCGATGGTGGTGGCGAGATCGACCGCGTTCGGCCCGTCGCCGTGGAGGCAGATGCTGCGCGCCGCGATGGGCACGCGCGCGCCGTTGATGCTGAGGGTCGCGCCGGTTTCCAGGAAGAGGCCGAGCTTGTGGCGGGTGTCGTCGAGGTCCGCGCCCTCGTTGGAGCGCTTGAGCACCAGCGTGCCGTCATCGTCGTAGGGCAGGTCGAAGTAGAGCTCGCCCACGACGTCGATGCCCATGTCGGCCGCGATCCTGGTGACCGCGTGTCGCTCCACCGGCGCCGGGTAGTAGATCATCGGCTCGGGGCAGAGATCGATCACCGCGCGGGAAAACGCCTCGCCCAGCGCCTCGTCGTCGTTGAGCATGCGATAGAGGGCGCCGTGGGGCTTGACGTGGTGGAGCGCCATGCCCTTGGCCTCCAGCGCCGCCCGGAGCGCGCCGGTCTGGTAGACCACGTAGGCGTAGAGCTCGTCCGGCGTGATCGCCATCACCCGGCGGCCGAAGCCCATGAGGTCCGGCAGGCCCGGATGGGAGCCCACGGCCACGCCGTTCTCCTTGGCGAGCGCGACGGTCTTCATCATGGTCATGGGGTCGCCGGCATGGAAGCCGCAGGCGACGTTGGCGGTGGTGACGTGGGGCATGAGCGCCTCGTCCGCCCCCATGACCCAGTTGCCGAAGCTCTCGCCGCAATCGATGTTGATGTCGAAGGTTCCGGCCATGACGTGGTCTCCTGATCAGCGCTCGTCTCGCGCCATCATGCCCCGCTCCGCCGCCGGCGGGAAGTGGGAAGGTGTGTCCGGTCGAGGCTGGCAGCGGGCGGTGGTTCTTGCTACAAGGCGCCGTTCTCCCCGGATCACCGGTTTGCGGCATGAGCCAGCCCACGCGCACGGCCCGCGTCGAGCGGGTTACCAAGGAGACGAGCATTACCGTCGCCGTCGATCTCGACGGGCGCGGCCGCTCGCAGATCGCCACGGGGATCGGCTTCTTCGATCACATGCTGGAGCAGCTCTCGCGCCACAGCCTGATCGACATCGAGTGCGACGCGAAGGGCGATATCGACGTGACGCTGCACCACACCGTCGAGGACACGGGGCTCGCCGTCGGCGAGGCCGTGAGCAAGGCCCTCGGCGAGCGGCGCGGCATCCGGCGCTACGGCAGCGCGGTGATCCCGATGGACGAGGCGTGCGCGCGCGTCTCCCTCGACGCGAGCAACCGGCCCTACCTGATCTGGCGCGTGACCTTCGAGAAGCCGCGCCTCGACGGCATGGATACCGAGCACTTCAAGGAGTGGTTCCAGGCCTTCGCGCAGGCGGCGGGGCTCACGCTCCACGTCGAGGTCATGTACGGCGAGAACAGCCATCACATGATCGAGGCCTGCTACAAGGGCCTCGCGCGGGCGCTGCGCCAGGCGATCGAGCCCGACCCGCGCATGGCGGGCGAGGTGCCGTCGACCAAGGGCGTGCTCGGCGGCAGCCTGGAGGCATAGGGTGCGCTTCTACACGGTCCACATACCGGCCGGCGAGGAAGGCGGGGACGACGGCGCGCTGGGCCGCGCCGTGCTCGTGCGCGAAGGATTCAACTGGCTCGCGTTCTTCTTCGCGCCCTTCTGGGCGCTCGCGGAAGGGCTGTGGCTCGCGGCGCTGCCGCTGATTGCCGCGCTGGCAGCGATCGTCGCGGTGCCGCTGGTGCTGGGTCTCGGGCCGGTTCTGCCGGTGGTGCTCGGCCTCGGCTATGCCGTGCTCGCCGGCATGTCGGCAAACGACCTGCGCCGGGCCGGGCTTGCCGCCCGCGGCTACCGGCTGACCGAGGTGGTGGCGGCGCCGAGCCGCGTGCAGGCGCTCATCCGCTATGCCGAGGCCATGGCACAGGCGTCGATGCCTCGACCGGCATTCGGCGCCGCTGCACCGTCGCCCTGGTCGCGCAGTCCCGACCCGAACCCCGGCTTCTGGAGCTGACGCGCCGTGACCACCGCGATCATCGACTATGGCTCGGGCAACCTGCGCTCCGCCGCCAAGGCCTTCGAGCGTGCCGCAGCCGACGCGACCCCGACGGAGTCGGTGCTGGTGACCGACGATCCTGAGCGGGTGCGGAAGGCGGAGCGGATCGTTTTGCCCGGCGTCGGCGCCTTCGCCGACTGCAAGGCCGGGCTCGCCGCCCGCGAAGGCATGATCGAGGCGCTGGAAGACGCGGTGCTGCGGAGGGGCGTGCCCTTTCTCGGCATCTGCGTCGGCATGCAGCTCATGGCGCGCGTGGGCCACGAGCACGGCGAGCACGAAGGGCTCGGCTGGATCGACGGCGAGGTGGCACCGCTCGAGCCCGACGACGAGGCGCTGAAGGTCCCCCACATGGGCTGGAACGATCTCGCTTTGGAAGGCGAGGCGCATCCGGTCTTGGAGGGGCTGCCCAGCGATGCCCACGCCTATTTCGTCCACAGCTACGGGCTGACCTGCCGCAGGCCCGACGAGGTATTCGCGACCGTGGACTATGGCGGATCGGTCACGGCGGTTGCGGGCCGCGACAACATGGTGGGTACGCAGTTTCATCCCGAGAAAAGCCAAGAGGTGGGCCTGACAGTGATCGGCAACTTCCTTCGGTGGCAGCCATGAGCCAGCTCGCGACAGTGGGTCCCAGGATCGAGGTCGGCACGGTCGAGCGGCTGCGCAAGCGCGAGCTCGCCGAGCTCTGCGAGGCCGCTTCCGCCGCGATCAACGACGGCGCCGGTTTCGGCTGGGTGCGCCCGCCCCAGCCGGCGTCCTTCGAGCGCTACTGGCGGGGCGTGACCGTGGTGCCCGAGCGGCTGCTCTTCATCGGCCGCATGGATGGCGTGGTGGCCGGGTCGGTCCAGCTCGTGTCGGCGCCGCCGCAGAAGGAGGCCTGGCGCCTCTCCTGTCTGATCGATACCCACTTCGTGGCTCCCTGGGCGCGCGGGCACGGCCTGGCTCGGAGGCTGCTGGAGGCGGCCGAGGAGGAAGCGCGCGCACGCGGCTACAAGGTCGTGAACCTGAGCGTGCGCGAGACCCAGGAGGCTGCGATCGCGCTCTACGAGTCTTTGGGATTCGAGCGCTGGGGCACGCATCCGAAGTACGCGTTCGTGGACGGTGAAGCGATCGCCGGCCACTACTACTGCAAGGACCTGACCGATCTAACGGACCGGCCGCCGGACCCGGCGCCGTGATCCTCTTCCCTGCGATCGACCTCAAGGGGGGCGCTTGCGTCAGGCTCGTGCAGGGCGACATGGCGCGGGCCACGGTCTTCTCCGACGACCCCCCGGCGCAGGCGCGGGCCTTCGCATCCGCCGGCTTCGCCTGGCTTCACATTGTCGATCTCGACGGCGCCTTCGCCGGCAAGCCGGTCAACGATGACGCGGTCGGGGCGATCCTCGAAGCGGTCGATCTCCCTGTGCAACTGGGCGGGGGCATCAGGGACATGGCGACGATCGAGGCGTGGCTCGCGCGCGGCGTGCGCCGGGTGATCCTCGGCACCGTGGCGGTGCGCGATCCCGACTTGGTGCGCGATGCCTGCCGGGCCTTCCCCGGCCGGGTCGCGGTCGGTATCGACGCGCGCGACGGGCGGGTCGCGGTGGAAGGCTGGGCCGAGACGGTGGACATGGAGGCGCTGGAGCTGGCGCGGCGCTTCGAAGACGCCGGCGCTGCCGCGATCATCCATACCGACATCGCGCGCGACGGGGCGCTGGAGGGCGTCGCCGCGGCGGCGACCGGAGCGCTGGCGCGGGCGCTCGACACACCGGTCATTGCCTCGGGCGGCGTCGCCTCTCACGCCGACCTCGAAGCGCTCAAGCCATACGAGGCGGAGGGTGTCTGCGGCGTGATCTGCGGCCGGGCTCTCTATGACGGCCGTATCGACCCGGCCCAGGCGCTCGCGCTTCTCGCCGCCTGAACGCGCCGCTTCCGGTCCCGCGCCATGCTGAAGATGCGCGTCATCCCCTGCCTCGACGTCCACGCCGGGCGCGTGGTCAAGGGCGTGAACTTCGTCGATCTGGTGGATGCCGGAGACCCGGTGGAGCAGGCCAGGGTCTACGACGAGCAGGGGGCCGACGAGCTCTGCTTCCTGGATATCACCGCCTCCCACGAGCAGCGCGACACCATCTACGACGTCGTCGCCGGCACCGCCGAAGTCTGCTTCATGCCGCTCACCGTGGGTGGCGGGGTGCGCGCCATCGAGGATGTCCGCGCGCTGCTGCTGGCGGGCGCCGACAAGGTCTCGATCAACACCGCCGCCGTTCACAACCCCGCCTTCGTCGCCGAGGCGGCGGAGAAGTTCGGCACCCAGTGCATCGTCGTTGCCATCGACGCCAAGCGGGTCGCGGGCGGCTTCGAGATCTTCACCCACGGCGGGCGCAAGCCGACGGGGATCGACGCCATCGCCTGGGCCCGGCGCATGGCGGATGCCGGGGCCGGCGAAATTCTGCTGACCTCGATGGACCGCGACGGCACCCGTGTGGGCTTCGATCTCGAGTTGACACGGACCGTGGCGGACGCGGTCACCATTCCGGTCATCGCCTCCGGCGGCGTCGGCACGCTGGATCATCTGGTCGAAGGCATCCGCGACGGTCATGCGACGGCGGTGCTGGCGGCCTCCATTTTCCATTTCGGCGAGCACTCGATCGGCGAAGCGAAGGCGCACATGCGCGCCGCCGGCATCCCGGTGCGGCCATGACGGCGGATGCGAATTCTGATACGCAGACGCGCTGAGCAGGATGGGGCGGCAGCATGAAGGGCTCGCAGGACGGCAGCATCGTCGAGGAGCTGTACGGGGTCATCGAGAAGCGCAAGGGCGGCGACCCGGAGACATCCTACGTCGCACGGACCTTCGCGCGCGGCCGGGAGCACGTCGCGAAGAAGGTCGGCGAGGAGGGCGTCGAAGTGGCGCTCGCGGGCGCCCTTGGCGACAAGAAGGGCCTCGTCTCGGAAAGCGCCGACCTGCTCTTCCACCTGCTGGTCCTGTGGTCGGCCGCAGGCGTCAAGCCGGCCGACGTGTTCGTTGAACTCTCCAAGAGGCGCGGCGTCTCCGGCCTCGCGCGCGAGGCCGGGAAGCGAAAGGCCGGGGACAAGCGATGAGCTACGACGAGAACAACATCTTCGCCAGGATTCTGCGCGGCGAGATTCCGAACGATACCGTCTACGAGGACGACGCGGTTCTCGCCTTTCGCGACATTGCGCCGCAGGCGCCGGTGCATGTGCTGGTGATCCCGAAGGGCGCTTACGTCTCGCTCGACGATTTCACGCAGAAGGCCTCGGCCGAGGAGGTCGGGGACTTCTTCAAGAGGGTGGGCGAGATCGCCCGCTCGCTGGGGCTCGAGAAGGACGGCTTCCGCACCATCGCCAACACCGGCATCGACGGCGGCCAGGAAGTGCCGCACTTCCACGTTCACCTCTGCGGCGGCCGACGCCTCGGGCGCATGATCGCCAAGGCCTGATTGCGGCCGGGGCCGTTTCCCCCGGCTGGGCCCCTTATCCGTAGGGGCCAATGCGGCGGTAGGAGAGCGCTTCGGCGATGTGCCGGCGCGCGACAGTCTCGGCCCCGCCCAAGTCAGCAATCGTGCGCGCCACCTTGAGCACGCGATGATGGCCGCGGGCCGAGAGCCTGAGCCGGTCGGTCGCTTCAGTAAGCAGGTCCCGTCCGCCCTCGTCCGGCGTGGCGATTTGGGTGAGCAATTCGCCCTCGGCCTCCGCATTGGTGCGGACGTCGGGCGGCGCGCCCAAGGCGTGGAAGCGCGCCCGCTGGGCTGCGCGGGCGGTCGCGACCCGGGCCGCGACATCGGCCGAGCCTTCGGCGGGCGGAGGCAGAGCGAGGTCGGCGGCGGAGAGCTCCGGTACGTCCACGTGGAGGTCGATGCGGTCGTAGAGCGGGCCTGAGATGCGCACCTGGTAGTCTTGCGCACAACGCGGCGCGCGGGTGCAGGCGCGCGCGGGGTCCGACAGGTAGCCGCAGCGGCAGGGGTTCATCGCGGCGACGAGCTGGAAGCGGGCGGGATAGCGCACATGGGCGTTGGCGCGGGCGACAGCGACCGCACCGCTCTCGATGGGCTGGCGCAGCGCGTCGAGCACGGGGCGGGGAAACTCGGGCAGCTCGTCCAGGAAGAGCACGCCGAGATGGGCGAGCGAGACCTCGCCGGGGCGGGCGCGGACTCCGCCGCCCACCATCGCCGCCATCGAGGCCGAGTGGTGCGGGTCGCGGAAGGGCCGGCTGCGGGTCAGGCCGTTGCTCCCTAGAAGGCCCGCGACCGAGGCGATCATGCTCACGCTCAATGCCTCTTCGGGTGCCAGGGGAGGCAGAATGCCGGGCAGGCGCGATGCCAGCATCGACTTGCCGGTGCCCGGCGGGCCGATCATCAGCAGGTTGTGGCCGCCGGCGGCGGCAAGCTCGACGGCGCGCTTGGCGGTCTCCTGCCCTTTGATGTCGCGCAGGTCGGGATAGTGCGGGGATCGTGCAAGCGCAGCCGCCTTCGGTGGCGCCAGCAGTTGCGTGCCCTTGAAGTGATTGATGAGCGCCAGCAGGTCGGTGGGCGCCACGACCTCGCCGCCGCCGGCCCAGGCGGCCTCGGCTCCGTTGGCGGCCGGACAGATCAGGCCGCGCTCGCGCGCGTTGGCGCCGATTGCGGCCGGCAGCACGCCCGCGACCGGGATCAGCGCGCCGTCGAGCCCGAGTTCGCCGAGCGCGACGTAGGTGGCAAGATCCTCCGGCGCCAGCACCTCCATCGCCACCAGCAGCCCGAGCGCGATGGGCAGGTCGAAGTGGCTGCCCTCCTTCTGCATGTCCGCCGGCGCGAGGTTCACCGTGATCCGCCTCACCGGCAGCGCCAGGCCGAGGCCGGCGAGGGCGCCACGCACCCGTTCCCGGCTCTCACCCACCGCCTTGTCAGGGAGCCCCACCACCATGAACGCAGGTAAACCGCCGCCGATATGCACCTGTACGTCGACCGGCAACGCCTCGATCCCCTGGAAGGCGACGGTCTCAACGTGGGCAACCATGCGGCGACTCCGGCCGGCGTGACGGGCGCCCATCAGCGGCCGGGCGCGAGCGTTCGCCGACAGTCATATCAAACTTGCTATGATTGCGCAGCTTCCACGGCAGCCAGCCGCGTTCGACGCTGGCCCGACGGCGGGTCGGGGGCTATGCTCGCGCCATGCCCGGAACCGTCGAACACTGGGGCGCAAGCACCGATCTCGCGGTGCTGGACCGGCTCGTGCAGGTCAGCGGGCGCTCGCTGATCGACGTGGGCTGCGGCGGTGGCGCGCTGGCCCGTTCGCTCGCCGAACGCGGCGCCACGGTGCTCGGCGTCGAGCCGGACCCGGTCCAGGCCGAGCGCAACCGCGCGGCGCCGGAGACCGAGGGCGTGACCTTCGCCGAGGGGCGGGCCGAATCGCTTTCGGTGGCTGGCGGCACGGTCGACGGGGTGATCTTCGGGCGCTCCCTGCACCACGTGCCGCAATCCGCCATGCGCCCCGCGCTCGCCGAGGCGCGCCGCGTGCTCGCGTCGGGCGGCTTCGTCTACGTGATGGAGCCGGTGATGGAGGGGCAGTTCTCGGCCGTGATCAAGCCCTTCCACGACGAGACCGAGGTCCGCGCCCAGGCGCGCGAAGCGGTGTGCGACTCGGCGCCGCGCTTCGCCCGCGCGCGCGAGGTCCACTACGAGATCGAGCGGCGCTTCGAGAGTCACGACGAATTCGTCGGCCTCTTCTCGGGCCTCACCTACAACAGCTACGGCGCCGATGCGGTGCGGGGCGAGACCGTGAAGCGCCTCTTCGAGGCCGGCCGCACGGACGCCGGCGATTTCGCCTTCGTGCAACCGATGCGGGTCGATCTGCTCCACACCGACCCGGAATGAGCGGCGCCGGCGCTCTCGCGCTCTTCTCCGTTGCCGAGATGTATGCGGCCGATGCGGCGGCGGCGCGCGCGGGCACGCCGGGTCTCACGCTGATGGAGAACGCCGGCCGGGCGGTGGCTCAGGCGATCGTGCGGCGCTGGGCGCACCGGCCCGTGGCGGTGCTCTGCGGCCCCGGCAACAACGGCGGCGATGGCTTCGTCGCCGCGCGGCTGCTTACGGAGGCCGGCTGGCCGGTGCGGCTCGGGCTCTTGGGTCAGCGCGAGCGCCTCAAGGGCGACGCTGCGGCCATGGCCGAGCGTTGGGAGCACCCGGTAGAACCCCTCGATCCGGCGCTGCTCGCGGGCGAGCCGCTGGTGGTCGATGCGCTCTTCGGCGCCGGGCTGGCGCGGCCGTTGCAGGGCGTTGCACTGGCACTCGCCGAGGCATGCGCCGAGCGCGACCTGCCTTGTGTCGCGGTCGATGTGCCGAGCGGCGTGCACGGCGATACCGGCGAGGCCTTGGGCGGGTCTTTCGAGGCGGCGCTGACGGTGACCTTCGGCCGGCGCAAGTACGGGCATCTGCTGCTGCCGGGGCGCGCGCGTGCCGGCGAGGTGGTGGTCGCCGACATCGGCATTCCCGAGGCGGCGATCGACGCGCTGGGGCTTCGGGTGCATGAGAACGCGCCGGCGCTCTGGCAAGGGCTGCTGCCCGGCCCTGAAGCGGCCGATCACAAGTACAGCCGCGGCCATGCCCTCGTGGTGGGCGGCGACGGCGCGCATTCCGGCGCGGCGCGGCTCGCGGCCCGCGCGGCGCTCCGGATCGGCGCCGGGCTGGTCACGGTCCACGCGCCCGCAGCCGCGCTGCCCGTCTACGCGGCTCAGCTGACCGCTGTCATGGTTGCGTCCCTGGACGATCTGGGGACTGCGCTTGCCGATGAGCGCCGCAACGCGCTGCTGATCGGCCCCGGCTGCGGCGTGAGCCCCGCAACCCGTGCGCGGACTCTCCATGCGCTCGGCGCGGGAAAGCGCTGCGTACTGGACGCCGACGCGCTCACAGCGTTCCAGGACGAGCCAGCGGCGCTCTTCGCGGCGCTCGGCCCCGATGCGGTGCTGACCCCGCACGAGGGCGAGTATCGGCGCCTCTTCAGCCACGAGGGCGACAAGCTCTCCCGTGCCCGCGCCGCGGCGGCGGAATGCGGGGCCGTGGTGGTGCTGAAGGGCGCCGACAGCGTGATCGCGGCGCCCGACGGCCGTGCGGCGATCAATGCCAATGCGCCGCCCACCCTGGCGACGGCGGGCTCGGGCGACGTTCTGGCCGGCTTCATCCTCGGCCTGCTGGCGCAGGGAATGCCGGCCTTCGAGGCGGCGGCCGCGGGTGTCTGGCTGCACGGTGCCGCAGCCGCCGCTTTCGGCCCCGGTTTGATCGCCGAGGACCTGAGCGAATCGCTGCCGGGCGTGCTCCGAGACCTGATCTTGTGAGCAGATTGACGACTCGAGCGGTACAATAGCGGGCGCGACCAGCAGCAGGCGCCTTGCCGCTCGTAGGGAGAAAATTCGCTACATCAAAAGATTGTGGGCGTTACTTCAGACCGGTGCGATGACCGCTTGCGAGGAGATTTGACAGCCCCGGCGAACGTGGTCATGGTTCACGAAAATGTGAATCCGAGGACAGGGATCGGACGATGCGGCACGAGTGGAGAGCTACGCGTGAAACGTTGCCTGGCTTCTATCGCCTAGGCTTCGCACCCTTCAGATTTGCTGGCAAACCCCGCTGGAGGACCATCGGTCTGGTCCTCATGTTCACGGTCTCGCTGGTGTTCGTGGTGCCGCAGGCATACGCCGCGGTGACCGCCGAGACGCAATTCATCCTCAACAGCTTCTCGTTCCTCATCTGGGGCGCGCTGGTGATGTGGATGTGCGCGGGCTTCACCATGCTGGAGGCGGGCTCGGTCCGGACCAAGAACGCCTCGGTCATCTGCCTGAAGAACATCGGCCTCTATTCCATCGCGGGCCTCACCTACTACCTGGTCGGCTACAACCTGATGTACGTCGATGTGGTGAGCTGGGTGGGGTCGTTCGCGCTGCCCTACTCGACGACGCCCGAGGAGATCGCGCTGCTCGGCGGCGACGAAGCCGCGGCCGAGGCCGTCATCGGGAACGGCTATTCTACGATGTCCGACTGGTTCTTCCAGATGGTGTTCGTGGCGACCACCGCCTCGATCGTCTCGGGCACCCTGGCCGAACGCGTGAAGCTCTGGTCGTTCTTCATCTTCATCGCGCTGTTGACGGCCTTCATCTATCCGGTGATCGGCTCCTGGACCTGGGGCGGCGGCTGGCTCGCCCAGATGGGGTTCCAGGATTTCGCCGGGTCCACGATCGTGCATTCGACCGGCGGCTGGGCGGCGCTCGCCGGCGCCATCATCGTCGGCGCGCGGAAGGGCAAGTTCCGCGCCGACGGCAGCGTCAAGACCACAGCGCCCTCGAACGTGCCGGCGGTGACGCTCGGCGTGTTCATCCTCTGGCTTGGCTGGTTCGGGTTCAACGGCGGCTCGCAGCTGGCGCTGAGCGGTGCCATCGATGCGGTGGCGCTGAGCAACATCCTGGCCAACACCAACTTGGCGGCGGCGGCCGGGGTGCTCGCGGCGATCACGCTCTCGCGGCCGATCATGGGACGCGTCGACCTGATCACCAGCCTGAACGGCGCCATCGCCGGCCTGGTGGCGATCACGGCGGGGCCCGACATCGTCGATCACTACTTCGCCGTCATCATCGGCGCGATCGGCGGGGCCATCGTCGTCCTCGGCGTGAGGCTGATGGAGATCATCAAGGTGGACGATGTGGTCGGCGCGGTTCCGGCGCATCTCTTCGCGGGCATATGGGGAACGCTGGCGGTCTGCATCGCGGCGGGTGGCGATCCCGGCGTGCAGATTATCGGCATTCTCGCCATCGGCGCCTTCGTGTTCGGCACGTCGATCCTGGCGTGGTTCATCATCGACAAGTCCCCGCTGGGCGCGCGGATCCCGCCCGTGCACGAGGAGCTTGGCCAGGATGCGGCGGAGCTTGGAATCGAGTCCTATCCCGAATTCGTGCTGATGCCCGAGACGGACGACTGACGCCGCTACGACGATGCGAGAACTGTGCTAATTTGGGTGTGGCGCACCGCGATCACGCTGTATGATCGCGGCAACATGGTCACAGGAGACGACGGCGATGGAGTTGACGATCGAACGCGGTGACAGCGCCCTGACCGCTCGTGTGAATGGGCGCATCGACAGCACCAATGCCCGCGATTTCGAGGAAGCGATCCGAACCAAGATCGAAGACGGTGATCGTGCCGTGATCATGGACTTCGAGAAGCTCTCCTACATCAGCAGTGCGGGGCTCCGCGCCGTGCTGATGACCGCCAAGACCCTGTGGAAGCGGGACGCCAAGTTCGCGCTTTGCTCGCTCTCCGGCCCGGTCAAGGAAGTGTTCGAGATCAGCGGCTTCGACAAGATCATCCCGATCCACGATTCCCGCGAAGGGGCGCTGAGCTCAATAGACGGCTAGCGCCGCCCGCAGGCGGGCCATCAGCCCGTCGGCGGTCACGATACCCGAGGGAGAGATCGCGACGCCGGCGGCGTGCAACATGCGCGCCGTCCAGGTGTTGCACGTGTTGAGGAGGTGGAACGAGCCGCGGGCGTTGTAGAAGCGGCTGCCGGGATAGAGGCCGCGAGCGACGGAGGCGGCACGGCCGCCGGCGGGGCGTTCGAACTCCGCCGCGAGCGCTTCGATCAGTCCAAGGAAGCCCGCCTCGGTCAGCGCCACGGTGACGACCTCGCGGCTGGAGCCGCCGCCTCTCGGCGTAGACGCGAGCCCCGCCATGTGCATCACCGCCGGTGTCGGCGCAAGCGCGGCGGCGAGGGTCATGCCGATGGTCTTCTCCTCCGCCGGATAGTAGACGCGGTCCCCCCACCCGAATTCGAGAAAGCGGGCGCCGGGGAAGTCCGCCGCTTCGGGCAGCAGGCCGGTGGCGGCATGCGCCGGCGCGGGCACGACGATCGCCGTGTGCCAGCCGTTGCTGGCCACCTGGATGAGGTGGGTGCGCGGGCCCTCGTCGTCAGGCGCGATCGGCGGTGGTGCGGTCTCGCAGGTGGCGAGCAGGGCGGCGCAAAGAGCGAGCGCCGGCCCGATCAGCCAGCGCCTCACGGTGCGTCTCCCGCTCAGGATCCCCGTTAGAGAAGCTCCTCGGCGAGGAAGCGGATCTCCTCGCGCCCGGCGCCGGCGAGCAGAAGCTCCGTCACCGAGCCCTCGGCCTGCGCGTGCTTCCATGCCGCGAGGCGCTCCCTGATGTGCGCCTTGGGTCCGACCAGGGCGATGCCGTCGGCGAACTCGTCTGGCACGGCCGCCACCGCGCCTTGCTTGTCGCCGGCGAGGAAGCGGTCCTGGATGACTTCGGCGGCCTCGCCGAAGCCGAGCCGGCGCGCGTAGTCATTGTAGAAGTTGCGGCCCCGCGCGCCCATGCCGCCGACGTAGAGCGCGAGCGACTGCTTGACCGAGAGCAGGGCACGGGCGTGATCGTCGTCGATCTTCACGTCGACGAAGGGGGCGATGGCGAAACCCTCGCGCCGCTCGCCGTGGCCGCCCCGGTGGAAGCCCTCGACCAGCGGCTCGCGATAGACGTGGGCGCGCTCCGGCATCATGAAGAGCGGGAAGAGGCCGTCGGTGATCTCGCCGGCGAGCCTCAGCCCCGCAGGCGAGACCGAGCCGGTGTAGATCGGCAGCGGATGGCGGGAGTGGATGATGCTCTTCAGCGGCTTGCCGAGCCCGGTGGCATCCGGGCCGAGATAGGGCATGGCGTAATGCATGCCCTCGTGGACGACCGGCTCCTCCCGCGCCACGATGCGGCGTACGATCGAGACGTATTCCCGCAACCGCTCGTGGGGTTTGCCGTAGGCGACCCCGTGCCAGCCCTCGATCACCTGCGGCCCCGACGGCCCGACGCCGAGGACGAAGCGGCCGCCCGAAAGCGCCTGCAGGGTCATCGCGGTCATGGCGGCGCAGGCCGGCGTGCGCGCCGGCATCTGCATGAGCGCGGTGCCGACCGTCATCCGCTCGGTCCGGGCCAGAATCCAGGCGGCCGGAGTCACCGCGTCCGAGCCATAGGCCTCGGAGGTCCAGATCGACTGGTAGCCGAGAGACTCCGCCTCGCGGACCAGGTCGATGTCGATGGCGAAGTCCCGGCCCGAATAGCCGAGCACGAGCCCGAGTTGCAGCACTGCTCTTCTCCCGTGTCGCGCGGTCAGGAAGGCCGCGCCGTGACGGTGGGGAGATAGGCCAGTTCTGCTACAATGACCAGAGAACAAGTAGGGAGGAAAGAATCATGGGCAGCATGTGGAACAGTGACCCGCGCGGCTGGCGCCTGTCGCGGCGCGGATTCATGAAGGGTGCAACGGCGCTCGCCGGCACGGCGGCGCTCTCCAGCACCCTCGCCGGTCGCCGGGCCGGCGCGCAGGAGAACACGCTCACTTATCTGAGCTGGCCGGGCCATGCCGACCCCTTCATCGTCGAGCCCTTCGAGCAGGAGCACGGCGTCAAGATCGTCGGCAAGGAGTATGTCGGCGGCGAGCAGATGCTCGCTCTCGTCAACCAGTCGCCGCCCGGCACCTACGACGTCATTCTGTCCGACCGCGAGTACATCGTGCAGCTGCGCGATGCCGGCTTCATCGACAAGATGAACCCGGCCGACTATCCCTTCGACGACTTCTGGCCGGAGTTCCAGCAACTCGAGGGCCACTGGCTGGACGGCGATCTCTACTCGGTGATGGTGGACTTCGGCTATCTCGGCCTCGTCCACAACACCGATCACCTCAGCGAGGCGGATTGCAGCAGCTACGGCGTGATGTGGGAAGACAGGGTGAAGGGCAAGGTCGGCCACTTCGACTGGTATCTGCCGACCATGGGGTGCCTGAGCCTCTACAACGGCAACAAGGACCCCTTCAACATCGACGACGCGGCGTTCGACAAGCTGCGCGACACCACCTTCTCGCTGGCGCCGCAGCTCGGCGGCTTCTACGCCATGGCCGACGTGTTCACCTCGATGACCAACCAGGATGCCTGGGTCATGCCCGGCATCGGCGAGTGGATCTCGATCATCCTGCACAGGGGCGGTCTGCCGATCACGACCACCATCCCGGACGAGGGCGGCATCCAGTGGACCGAGTCGTGCTCGATCGGCGCAGGCTCCGAGAAGCAGGACCTGGCTGCGAAGTTCATCCAGTACCTGGCCAGCCCCGAGGGGCAGTGGCGCGTCGCGGCCAAGCCCTCCTACAACGCCTCGATCCCGAACAAGAAGGGTTGGGAGGCGCTCAACGAGAACGATCCCGAATTGTCCGACCTGCTGCGGCACCGCTTCGACAAGCGGAACGTCATGGACGAGTACAAGGACGGCAAGATCCAGCTTCGCAAGACCCCGGAGCAGCAGTCGATCGACGACTGGACCGAGGTCTGGAACGAATACAAGAACATCTAGCGTCAAGCGGGGGCCGCGCGTTTGCGGCCCCCCAATTTCCAGGTGCGCGTACACGACCTAATTCATGGCTGTTGCCGAGACTGAGGGCGTAACGGCCTCCGCCGGCCGCAACGCGTCTCGGCCCGACGGTTACGCGCTCTTCTGGGGCCTGCCGCTCGCGCTCTGGCAGGGGATGTTCTTTCTCGCCCCGCTCGCATTCCTCGTCGTGATGACCTTCTGGTCGGTGAAGAACTTCCGGCTCGAGCCCGATTTCGACACCGTCAACTGGGTCAATATGTGGAGCAAGGGCTATGTCGTGGACACCTATCTGCGCACCCTCGGCTATGCCGTTCTCGCGGCCGTTGTGTGCAGCGTCCTGGCATTTCCCGCGGCTTATGCGCTCGCCTTCAAGGTCTCGCCCGCGACCCGGCGCCTCGGGGTCTTCCTGCTGATCACGCCCTTCTTCACCAGCTATGTCGTGCGGGTCTATTCCTGGCAGGCGGTGATCTCCGACAACGGAATCCTGAACACGGTCTTCGGTTTTCTCGGCTTCGGCCCGGTGGAGATGCTGAACACGCTCTTCGGCACCGTGGTCGGCTATCTGACGCTCTGCCTGCCGCTGGTCATCCTGCTCCAGCTCTTCAGCCTGGCGAACGTCGACCGGAGCCTGATCGAGGCCGCCCATAACCTCGGCTGCGGGCGGATCAGGACCATCTTCCTGGTGATCATCCCGTCGGCCAAGGTGGGCCTGATCCTGGCCGCGACCTTCACCTTCATCCTCTGCTTCGGCGACTTCGTGAGCCCGGTGAGCCTCGGTGGGAGCAGGCCGCCGACGCTCAGTATTCTGATCGTGGACACGGTGAAGCAGGGCAATCACTGGCCGCGCGCCGCGGTGGTGGCGGTGACCATGGTGGTGACCCTCATCGTGGTCGCCTTCACCGCGCTCTACTTCGCTTACGGGCACGGGCGGGCGCGGCGGTGAGCCTCGACCGCGTCATCCGCGGCTCGCTTCTGGGCTACGTGTTCGTGGCGCTCGGCTTCATCTTCGTGCCGATCGTGATCAGCTTCATCTTCTCCTTCAACGAGGGGCGCTTCCCGGTCCTGCCGATCGAGACCTTCTCCACGGTCTGGTACGAGGCGATCTGGAACGAGGCGCCGGTGCCGCGCGCCTTCCGCTTCAGCATCATCGTCGGGCTCTCGGTCGCGGCCATCTCGACCTTCATCGGCTTCGCGACCGCGTACACCGACTTCCGCTACCGCTTCTTCGGCAAGAACGTCTACCTCGCCCTGGCCCTGCTGCCGCCGACGATTCCTGTGCTGATCCTGGGGCTTGTCATGCTGATGTTCCTGGGCCGTGTGAGCCTGGTCGGCGAGCTCCACTCGGTGATCTTCGCGCATGTGGTCTACTGCACGCCCTTTGCCATGGCGCTGATCCGGCTCAGGCTCTCGCAGATGGACCCGGACCTGGAGCGGGCCGCGTGGAACCTCGGCGCCAACAACTGGCGGGGAATGCTCTTTGTGATCCTGCCCTTCACCATGCCTTCGATCTTCGCGGCGCTCTTCCTCACCGCCGCCGTCTCGTTCGACGAGTTCATGATCGCGTTCTTCGTCGGCGGCGTGAACGAGACCCTGCCCGTGCGCGTGCTGAACATGATGCAGGGGCAGGTGAGCCCCCGCATCAACGCGGTCGGAAGCGTCGTCTTCGCGGTTTCCATCACGCTCGTTATCCTGGCGCAGGTTTTTCTGCTGACCCGCCGCGGCACCGGCCGCCTCAAGGCGCCGGTATAGGAGACACGGTCATGCATGGTCCGCTTGATCTCGTCACCTTACAATATTACGATAACGGTAAGGAGACAGGTGGAGATACGAAATGTACGTGAAGATCACGTCGAAGCGCCAAGTCACATTTCCAGCCCGCGTGTTGGAGGCGCTGGGCGTGAAACCCGGCGACCAGCTAGAGTTGCAGGAGAGCTCAAACGGCTTCCTGCTGCGTCCTCGGCGCATCGATTCCGATCGCCTCGCGCCGTTGCGCGGCAAGCTTCGGCGCGGACAAGGCTCCTTCGACATCGAACGTGTTCGCGAGCGGGCTCATGACCCAGCGCTTCGGGATTGATACCTCGATCCTCGTGCGACTGCTGACGGGCGATCCCGAACTCGAATTCACGCGTTGCAAACAGCGGTTGACCGCTTTGGTCGAAGACGACGGTGCCGAAGTTTTCGCCTCTAATCAGGTGATCGGTGAGGCTTACGTGGCAGTGCAGCATCACTACGGCGTCTCCAAGGAGGACTGCCGCGCCGGCCTCGCGGCCGTCCTGCGGAGCGGCCTGGTGGCCCCGCTCGGCGGCGACGCGACGCTGACGATCCTTGGCCCAACTGGCGGCGCCGGCTTGCTTGATCGCCTCATTGCCGCGGACTACGTCGGGGCTGGACTGAATGTGCTTACCCTCGATCGAAAGATGGCTGGCCTTGCCGATACTCGGCTCCTGTAACGGCGTCTGCCGAGGCACGCACGATGGTTGAACCCCTGTTGGAGCTCGATGGCCTGACCAAGCGCTTCGGCGAGCACGAGGCCGTGAGCGGCATCGACCTGGAAATCGCGGAGGGCGAGTTCATCGCGCTCATGGGGCCGTCCGGCTGCGGCAAGACCACGACGCTGCGCATGATCGCGGGCCTCGAGGAGCCCACCAGCGGGGAGGTGCGACTCAACGGCGAGCGGATCAACGAGCGCAAGCCTTGGGAGCGGGACACGCCCATGGTATGGCAGAGCCTCGCGCTCTTCCCCTATCTCAGCGTGCGCGGGAACGTTGAGTTCGGCCTGAAGATGCGCCGCATGCCGGCCAGGGAGCGGCGCGCAAGGGCGCTCAAGTGGCTGGAGCAGGTCGGCATCGCCGATTACGCCAACCGCAACATCGCGCAGCTCTCGGGCGGCGAGCGGCAGCGGGTGGCGCTCGCTCGCGCGCTGGTGACCGAGCCGCGCATCCTCCTGCTCGACGAGCCGTTGAGCGCGTTGGATGCCCATCTCAGGGTCCGTATGCAGGCGGAGATTACCGAGCTTCAGCGCCGGCTCGGCATCACCTTCGTCTACGTGACCCACAACCAGTCCGAGGCCTTCGCCATGGCGAGCCGCGTCGTCATCATGGACGCGGGCCTCATCCAGCAGATCGGCGCGCCGCGCGAGGTCTACCGCGCGCCCGCCAACCGCTTCGTCGCCGAGTTCGTCGGCACCAACAACATCATCGAAGGGCGCGTGCGGCGCGCAGAGGGCGGGCGCATCGGCGTGGAGACCGCCCACGGCGGCGTCGAGGCCGCGGTGCCGGCGGCGCGCGCGCCGGCGCTGGGCGAGGCGCTCAATCTGGTCGTGAGCGCCGACCGGGTCGCGCTCAACGCCGAGACCGAGGCGCACGACAATGCCGTCACCGGCACAGTGATCAGCGAGGAGTTCATCGGCTCGGTGGTGACGCTGCACCTCGACATCGGCGGCGGCGCGGTGTTTCGCGTCCAGAAGCAGGCGCACGAGCTCGACACGGTCGACATCACGCCGGGACAGACATTTCGCGCGTCCTGGCGGGCGGAGGATACTTATGTGCTGCCGGTGTGAATTAGAGGCGTTCGAAAGGGGAGAGGGGAGAGCATGTCCATACTGATTGAGGGGGCCACCATCGTTTCGATGGACCCGGAGCACGGGAGCGAGCCCTTCCAGGGCAACGTCCTGATCGAGGGCGAGCGCATCGCCGCCATCGGCGAGACCGCACCCGACGTCGAGGCCGAACGGGTGATTCCCGGCCAGGGCAAGCTGGTGATCCCCGGTCTCATCAACGGCCACATCCACACGCCGGAGGCCTTCGCCAAGGGGCGCTACGACAACATGCCGCTGGAGCTCTGGATGACGCTCGCCTACGGCATCCTCGGCGCCGCCGAGCTGACCCCGCGCATGATCTACCTGCGCTCCGCGCTCTGCGCCATGGATGCGATCAAGACGGGTGTGACCTTCTTCTCCGACGACATTCTCGAGTTCCCACTGCAGTCCATGGAGAGCATCGGCGCGGTGTTCCAGGCCTACGAGGATGTGGGCTTGCGCGCCTCCGTCTCGGGCCACGTGATCAACCGCAAGCTGCCCGACTCGATCGTCTATCTGAACGACCTTCTGCCGGGCGACCTCAAGAGAGAGATCGACGAGATGGTGCCGCCAACGGCGGACGAGTTCGCCGCGTTCTGCGAGGAGGCGCTCTCCCTCTATCACAACCGGGCCGGCCGGCTCCGCTTCATGCCGGCACCCTCCGGCCCCCAGCGCTGCACCGAGCCTCTGATGCGCGCCGCCGACGAGTTCGCGCGCGCGAACGGGCTGCCCTTCCACACCCATATCCTGGAATCGAAGGTGCAGGCGGTCACAGGCCGCGAGCTCTACGGCAAGACCCTGATTCGCTACATGCACGACCTGGGCCTGCTCAATCGCAATACCACCATCGCGCACGGCATCTGGCTCACCGACGACGACATCGCGCTGATGGGCGAGGCGCGCTGCTCGGTGGTGCACAACGCGCTCTCCAACCTCAAGCTCGGCTCGGGCATCTGCGCGGTGCGCCGGCTGCTCGACTCCGGCGTCAATCTGGCACTGGGCTCAGACGGGATTTCCACCAGCGACACGCCGCGCATGTTCAGCGTGATGCAGTGCGCGGGCCTGATGCACAACATCTCTTCGCCCGACAACGCCTATTGGCTCGAGGCCCACGAGGTGCTGCACGCGGCGACTCTCGGCGGCGCCTACAGCGTGCTCATGGAGGACGAGATCGGCTCGCTGGAGCCCGGCAAGCGGGCCGACATGGCGATCCTCGACATGCGGACAGCCAACTTCACGCCGCTCAACGACGTGCGCAACCACCTGGTCTATTGCGAGAACGGCTCCTCGGTGGAAACGGTGATCGTCAACGGCGAGATCATGGTGGAGGATGGCAGCCTCACGCGGGTCGACGAAGAGGCGCTGATGGACGAGCTGCGCGACATGATGCCGGCCATCAAGGCCGACCAGGAGCGGCTGGAGGCGAAGAACAAGGCGTTCATTCCGCCCCTCGCCGAGGTCTGGCGCCGCTGCGCCGAGACCGATATCGGCATCAACCGCTGGGGCAGCGACAATCAGCCGCGGTGGCCGACCAACCGGTAGAGCAGCCGGCCGAGCGCAAAGAGGAGGCCGCCATGACCCGCCCAGTGCGTGTCGCGGAGATCGACTGGACCGAGTACGACCGGCGCGTGCGGGAAGAGCAGCCGGTGGTGATTCTCCCGGTCGGCTCGCTGGAGCAGCACGGCCCGCACCTGCCATGAACTGCGACGCCGCGATTCCGACCGCGCTTTCCGAGCGGGTCGCTGCCCGCACCGGCGACCTGGTCGCGCCGACCCTTTGCTACGGTTACAAGTCGCAGCCGAAGTCCGGCGGCGGCAACCATTTTCCCGGCACCACCAGCCTCGACGGCGAGACCCTGATCCACATGGTCCGGGATATCGTGTGCGAGTTCGCGCGCCACGGCGTGCGCCGCATGGCGGTGGTGGACGGCCACTACGAGAACAACATGTTCCTGGTGGAGGGGATCGACCTCGCGTTGCGCGGGCTCCGCCGAGACGGCATCGACGACATGCGGATCGCCAAGATCCCCTATTGGGAATATGTCACCGAAGAGACCATGGAGGCCGCCTGGCCCGAGGGCTTCCCCGGATGGCCGCTGGAACACGCGGGCCTGATGGAGACCTCGGTCATGCTGCACCTCTACCCGGAACTCGTGGACATGACGAAGGCGCCGGACCATCCGCCGGCGGACTTCCCGCTCTACGACATCTACCCGACGGACACGTCGCGGGTGCCCTGGACCGGGGCGCTCTCGCCCTCGATTGCCGCGACGGCGGAGAAGGGCGAGCGCTTCGTCGCCGACTACGTAGAAGGCATGAGCGCCGCGCTGGTCGAGATTTTCGGATCGCGGCGCCAGGACATCGCGGCCGAATAGGGAAGGGAACGCCAGACATGAGCGAGGGCTTCTACGAGCCGGTCAGCGGCATGGACATGCCGCGCTTCAGCGGGATGCCGACCTTCATGCGGCTGCCCCACG
>Ga0209754_1001313_pt1 | contig 25717 bp, 23 predicted proteins | sample MesohylBB_FD_187295 | JGI IMG/M metagenome (GOLD analysis project Ga0209754, IMG submission 187295) | Host-associated microbial community of the marine sponge Aplysina aerophoba from Gulf of Piran - sponge mesohyl, lysed by bead beating... | ecosystem: Host-associated > Porifera > Sponge >... | reverse complement strand
TCGCCGCCCGGCGCGGATCGTCCGCCTCGAAGGCTCGGGCGATCGCGGCGGCGGAGCGCCAGGCGGCATAGGCCTCCTCCACGCGGCCCGCTTGGAACGCCGCAAGACCGTCGCGGACCCGGGCTTCCCAGCGCTGCTCGGTGCCGCCTGCCGCGCTTCCTCCTTTCGTGTGCTCGGTCGCCATCGATTACACCAGGCCCGCGGCGCGGACGGCGGCCATGTAGGTGCGGCTCACCGGCACCTCGTGGCCTCCGCTGAGGCGCAGCGTCGTGCGGCCGTCACGGCGCTCGGCGCCCTCCACATGGCGGCGCGCAACCCAGTAGGAGCGATGCACCCTGAGCCCGCCCGCGCCGTCGAGCTCGGCGACGGCGTCCGCGAAGCGCATCAGGACCAGGGTGGAGCCCGCCGTGGTGAAGGCTTCGACATAGTGGTCGGCGGTCTTGAGGTAGACGAGGTCGCGGCCGAGCTTCTCGGGCAGTCGGTCGAGGAAGCGCGCGCCGGGCGCCGGGCCCGGCCGCGCGCCTGACTCGCCGGCCTCGTCTGGGACAGGTCCCGCGACGCTCCGCTCCGCGAGCCCGCGACGGGCTTCCATGACGGCGACCACCGCGAGCCCGATCACCAGCATCAGCACGGCCACCGAGAGATAGATCATCGGCACGCCGACCGGCTCGGCATAACCGGGCCGGAAGAGTGCCTCGGCGGCGAACACGACACCGGTGCCGGGCGCGGCGGCGACCGGGGCCGCTGTCGCCGTCACCAGCACGCGCCTCCGCAACGAGTGGCCGCCGGCGGTGACCAGGGCCAGCGTCATGATGCTGCCGCAGACCAGCCAGTTGCCGCCCATCGCCACTGCCCAATAGCCGATGCGGCTGGACACGCCCAGCGAGTCGTAGGTGCCGAAAGGGCCGATGAAGGCGAACAACGCCACCAGAGCGACCAGAGCGACCGCCTGACCGGCCAGCGAGCGGCGCATTTCGCGAAGCGTGAACGGCGAATCCTGCAATTCGCGAATATTCCCCTGGCGTTTGCGTATCGAACGGTGACGCGCGGTGCGGGCCTGCCCACCCTGTGCCGGTCAGCCAACCCAACGCTTAGGAGAATATGTGATGACCATTCGAACCGCATCCATCAAGGGCGTCGCACTGGCGGCCACGCTCGCCTGTGCAGCCTCGCTCACTTTCGGGGCCGCGGCGGCGGACCTCGAGGTCCGTATCGAGGGCCTGCGCTCGGCCGACGGCGACGTGCGCATCGCCCTGCACCGGCAGCTCAAGGACGGCAAATTTCCCGCTGATAAGGGCGTGGTCGGCGCGGTCATGCGCCCGGCCGCCTCCGGCACGGTGCGCGTGATTTTCGCGGACGTAGCTCCCGGTGCCTACGCGGTGGCGGCCTTCCACGATGCCGACGGCGACGGCGCGCTCAACCAGAACTTCGTGGGAATGCCGACGGAGGGCTACGGCTTCTCCAACGGCGCGGTGGGCTTCATGGGTCCGCCCAGCTTCGCGGATGCCGCAGTGATCGTGGACGAGGATGAGGCCGCGCCGTCCGTCTCGGTGCCGATCGCCTATCCCGAGGGGGCCGGGCAATGACAGCCACACCCTCCCGCCGCGCGGTGCTGCGCGCGCTCGGAACCCTGCCGGTCGTGTTGGCGGCCGGCAGGGCAGGGGCGGCGAGCGGGGACGCCGCCGATCCCGAAACGACGCTTACCGCCGCGCAGCGCCGGCTTGCGTTCGCCACGGCGCCGGCCGAGACCCTCGCCGCGCCGCTCACGACCCTATCCGGCCGCCTGCCGTCCGATCTTGCCGGCGTGCTCTGGCGCAACGGCCCGGCCGAGCACGAGCGCTTCGGCCACCGCTACGGCCACTGGTTCGACGGCGACGGCATGGTGCAGGCCTTCACCTTCACAGGGTCCGGCGTGAACCACCGCGCCCAAATCCTGGAGACACCCAAGCGCCGGCGAGAGACGGCGGCGGGCAAGCGTTTTCTGCCAGCCTTTGCCACGCTCCCGCCCGACGTCGGGCCCATCATGGCTTCCGACGACATGAACGCCGCCAACACCTCCGTGCTCGCCCACGGCGGGCGGCTCATGGCGCTCTGGGAGGGAGGCTCGGCGCTGGAATTCGATACCGAGACGCTGGAAGCCGGCGACTTCGTCGCCTGGCGGCCGGATCTCGCCGGCGCGCCCTTCTCCGCGCATCCGAAGGTGGAGGCCGACGGCACCTGCTGGAACATTGGCTGCGTCACCTTCCCCCGGCCGATGCTGCTCTTCTACCGCATCGACCCGGAGGGCCGGCTCGCCGCGTTCAACGCGCTGCCAGAGGAGCCGCTCGGCATGGTGCACGATTACGTCGTGACCCAACGCCATCTGGTCCTTGTCGTGCCGCCCTTCGTGGTCGAGCCGGAGCGCTTCGCTGCAGGCCCGATCAGCTTTCTCGACGCCCACGTCTGGCGACCCGAGCTCGGCACCCGCGTGATCGTGGTGGAGAAGGAGACGCTCACCCCGGTCCGCCGCTACGACCTGCCGCCCGGCTTCCACTTCCACCACGGCAACGGCTGGGAGGAAGTCGACGGCACCATCCACCTCGACCTCTGCCAGGCGGCGGACCCGATGTTCGCGATCCACGACCTGCGCGCGGTCATGCAGGGCGACTGGGGCTTCCCCTCCGCTCAACCGCGCTACCACCGCATGGTGCTGCGGCCCGGCGGGGCCGCCACGGTCGAGCAGGTGGCCGCGGCCGTGGCCGATTTCCCCCGCATCGACCCGCGCCGCACCGGGCTCAGGCACCGCGCGCTCTTCGCGCTTACCGGCGTGGAAGACGGCGGCTGGCCGCTCTCACGCATCGACCGCATCGATCCCGACCAGGGCGCCCTCGACGGCTGGTCCTACCCGCGCCACCTGATTCCGGAAGAGCACGTGTTCGTGCCGCGCGGCGACGCGGAGGGCGACGGCTGGCTGGTGGGCCCCTTCCTCGATCTCGAGCGGGGCGCCAGTGGCCTCAGCGTCTTCGAGGCTCAGCACCTCGCCGACGGCCCGCTCTGGCAGGGCCTCCTGCCCTACCCGCTCCCCCTCGGCCTGCACGGGACCTTCGTTGCGACCTGACGCAAGAGCCCGGCGGCCGGCGAGGTGTGCGGGATGAGAGGAACCGGGCCGCAGGCCCGGACGGCGCTACCGCGCCGCGCGCGAAGCGCGTAGCGCACGATCGAGCGGAGCGAGCGCCCGGCGCTTGAGGGAAATGAATAAGAACCCGCTCAAAGCCCCGGATCTGCCGAGGGGAGACCGAGCAGCACGCGGCCGTGGTTCGACGCGTTCACGTCCCAGTTCTGGGTGATGTGGCCGCGAATGCAGTTGAGGTCGCGCATCGCCCGCGAGATCGGGTTGCTGTCGTAGAGCCCGGCGCCGCCCGAGAGGTGGAAGAGGAGGTCCACCGCCTCGGCCGCGAGCTTGCCCGCCATGGTCGCCTGGGCGCGCAGCTCGGTCTTGAGCGGCATCGGCGCGATGCCGCCGCTCTCGGCGATCGCCATGCCCTTGTCGCAGCAGTGGTGCAGCAGCAGCCGGGCGGTCTCGATCGCGGTGTGGGCCTCGGCCACCTTGACCTGGGCTGTGGAATAGTCGGCCATGTTCTTGCCCGACATGCGCGCGACCCGGTCGCGGGTGCGGGCGACGAAGTCATCGTAGACGGCCTGGGCCACGCCGAGCGCGGAGGCGCTCTGGTTGATGGAGAACATGGCGTAGGCCGGCAGCTTGTAGAGCGCCGAGTCGTTCACGGCGCACCCCGGTGCAGTGCCGCCGCCCTTGGTGGCGTCGATGGGGAGCACGCGGCGGTCCGGCACGAAGACGTCGTCCACGGCGACGTCGGCGCTGCCGGTGCCGCGCAGGCCCGCGGTGTGCCAGGTGTCGATGATCTCGTACTCGCCCCGGGGGATCGCGTGCATCTGGGCCAGCCGGGGCTTGTCGCCGTCTTCGGTGAAGGCGCCGGCGATGAACCAGTCGGCGCCGTAGACCCCGCTCGCGAAGGGCCAGCGCCCGCTGATGCGCCAGCCGCCATCCACGCGCACGGCCCGGCCGAGGCTCGGGATCAGCACCCCTGCCACCATGGCGTCCGGGGTTGCGCCCCAGATCTCGTCCTGCCCCTCCGGCGGCCAGTAGCCGAGCAGGCAGTTGTGGGAAGAATACTGGATCAGGCACCAGCCGGCGGCGCTGCAGGCGATGGAGATGGCCTCCACGATGTCGACCAAGCCGGAATAGTGCGCTTCGGCCCCGCCGTGCCGCGCCGGCTGCAGGATGCGGTGGATGCCGGCCTCGCGCATGGCCTGCATGGTCTCGGGCGCGAGTTTCCGGGTCTCCTCGGTCTCGTCCGAGCGCGCGCGGATCGCGTCCATGATCCCCCTGGCGCGCTCGAGCAGGTTCTCCCGGGTCCTGATCGTCGCCGCGTCTGCGGCTACCGACTCGTTCATGGTGCCTCAACTCTCCATCAGCACGTCGTGGGCGAGGTGGTCGGCGACCCGGTCGAGACCCTCGCCGGTACGGCAGTTGGTGAGCAGCACGGGCCGGCCGGAGCGCACCTCTTCCGCCTCCTTGCGCATCAGCGCGAGATCGACGCCCACGTGGGGCGCGAGGTCGGACTTGTTGATGATGAGCAGGTCGGCCCGGACGATCCCCGGCCCCCGCTTGCGCGGGATGTCGTCCCCGCCCGAGACGTCGATCACGAACATCCAGTAATCCACCAGATCGAGGGAGAAAGTGGAGGCGAGATTGTCGCCGCCGCTCTCGATCAGGATCAGGTCGAGGGGGCGAAGCTGCTCCTCCAGCAGGTCGGCGGCCTCGATGTTGAGCGTCGGGTCCTCGCGGATCACGGTATGGGGGCAGGCGCCGGCCTCGACGCCGACCACGCGCTCCGGCGGGATCAGGCCGCTCCGCTGCAGCCGCTCTGCATCCTCCTGCGTCACCAGGTCGTTGGTGACGATGGCCACAGAAGTGCCGCGGGCGGCGAAGAGCGGCAGCAGCCCTTCGATGAGCGCGGTCTTGCCCGAGCCCACCGGCCCGCCGATCCCGACCCGCGCCGCGCTCGGCGCCGCCGTTGCTCCCACCGGGTCTTGCGCTCTCTCCGTCGCCACTACTCGTCCCGCTCCTCGATGATGCGCGCCCGGCCGTCGGCGAGATGCTGGGCGAGCCGCGCCAGATAGGTCTCGCGCGGGCCGTCCAGCGCCACCTTGAGCACCTCACCCTCGAAGCGCACCCGCCAGTGCAGATTGCCGCAGAAATAGCCGAGGTCCAAAGCCGCCGCCAGGTCACGGGGGCCGAGCGCGAGCCACACGGTCTCGCGCATGCGGACCACGACGGCGCGGTCGTCTTCCAGCAGCAGCACCGCGCCGTTGGCGAGACGGTCGGAGCGCGCGATGGCCACCGCGCAATCGGTCCCCTTGTCGGTCGCGACCCGGAGCCGCTTGCGCGCCGTATCGGCCGCATCCAGCGTGATGGTCTCGACCCGCCCGTCGTGCTCCAGCGCATGGAGCCGCTCGGCGATCTTCGGATCGGTCGCGTTGCCGAGAATCTGGGTGAGCCGCAGCATGGCGGGCAGCTTAAGGCGATCGGAAGCGCTGGCAAGGGAGGGCGCGGCCGGTGCAGCGCGTGTCGATTGAAGGGCGGACCGGCGTTCGGCATCATGCGCCTAAGGGCGCCACGCGGAGGAAACTGATGCGCGCGACGATGATGGACTACCCGCTCACCCTCGCCCCTTACCTGGAGCGGGCCGGCACGCTGCTGGGCGACAGCGAGATCGTCACCCGCCTGCCGGACAAGTCGAAGCACCGCTACCGCTTCGCCGACTTTCACCGGCGCGCCCGCCAGCTTGCCTCGGCGCTGGCGCGCGCCGGGCTCAAGCGGGGCGAGCCCGTGGCCACCATGATGTGGAACAACTACCCGCACGAGGAGTGCTACTTCGGCGTCCCCTGTGCCGGCGGCGTGCTGCACACGCTCAACTTCCGCCTGCACCCGAACGACATCGCCTATATCGCGAACCACGCAGGCGACCGCTTCGCGATCGTGGACGACGTGCTCCTGCCGCTCTTCGAGAAGGTCCGGCCCGAGATCGCGCCGGAGCGGGTGTTCGTGGTGGCGCTTTCCGGCCAGCCGGTGCCGGAGGGCTACGAGAACTACGAGGACCTGCTGGCGTCGGGCGACCCCGACGACGCGCTGCCCACCCTCGACGAGCGCGACGCCTGCGGCGTCTGCTACACCTCGGGCACCACCGGACGGCCCAAGGGAGTGGTCTACTCGCACCGGGCCATGGTGCTCCACACCATGGCGATGTGCATGACCGAGCCCTTCGGCATCAGCCAGCACGACACCATCATGCCGGTGGTGCCGATGTTCCATGCCAATGGCTGGGGCCTGCCCTATACGGCGGTGGCGGCCGGCGCCCGCGTCGTGCTGCCGGGCCCCCATCTCGACCCGGTGAGCCTGCTCGATCTCTGCGAAAGCGAGCGGATCACGATGGCCGCCGGTGTGCCGACCATCTGGAACGGCATCCTCCAGGCGCTCGACGCCGAGCCCGACCGCTGGTCGCTCGACCCGCGGCTCCGCACCGCAGTTGGAGGCTCGGCGGCGAGCGAGGCGATGATCCGGGGCTTCGACCGCCACGGCATCCGCACCATCCACGCCTGGGGCATGACCGAGATGACGCCGCTCGGTACGGCCGCGTTCCTCAAGGCGACCATGGAAGGGCTCGACGAGAACGCGGAATACAGCTACCGCGCGAAGCAGGGGGTTGCCCTGCCCTTCGTCGACATGCGGCTGACGAACGACGCCGGTACCGCGCCCTGGGACGGCGAGACCATGGGCGAGCTGCAGGTGCGCGGGCCTTGGGTCGCCGCCGCCTACCACGATTCCGACGAGTTGAGCGACAAGTGGTCCGAGGATGGCTGGCTGCGCACCGGCGACGTCGCCACCATCGACGCCGAGGGCTACATGAAGATCACCGACCGCACCAAGGACCTGATCAAGTCCGGCGGCGAGTGGATCAGCTCGGTCGATCTGGAGAACGCGCTGATGGGCCATCCCGCAGTGAGCGAGGCTGCGGTGATCGCGGCGCGGCACGAGAAGTGGGATGAGCGTCCGCTCGCCGTCATCGTTCTCAAGGAGGGGGCGGAGGCGGACGCAGACTCGCTCCAGAGCCACCTCGCCGGCGCCTTCGCCAAGTGGTGGCTGCCCGACGACTACGTCTTCGTGGACGAAATCCCGCGCACGTCTACGGGCAAGTTCCTGAAGTCAGCGCTGCGCGAGCGCTACGAGGGGCTTCTGGTGGGGGAGGGCGGGGGTTAGCCGCCCTTGCCGCAAGGCCCGGCGCTGCGCCGGGCTGCGGTCGCGGCTTCGTCCACTTCGAGCGGGTTGCCGCTGAGGACCACACCGAAGCGCTGCTCTGCCTCGTCCGCCGTGTAGTAGCCGCGCATCACGTCGCGCAGGACCAGCGCCGGCTCGCGCTCGTACGCATCGCCGTAGCCGCCGCCGCCCGGTGTCGAGACGCGCACGGTATCGCCGGGACGAAGCGGGATTTCCTGGTCCTTGGAGAGATGCGGCGGCCGGTAGGCCGAGCCGTCGGCGCGGATCACGTCCACGGTGTTGACGCCGCCGGGCGCGCCGCCCAACGCGCCGTTGGGCCCGGTGCGGCCGTGGTCCATCACCATCGAGGCCGAGGCCGCGCCTCTCCGGAGCGTGCAGGCGTAGGTGACGCCGAAGCCGCCGCGCCAGCGGCCGGCCCCGCCCGAGCCTTCGTGCATCGAATACTCCTGGAAGAGCACCGGGTACTTCTGCTCCATCACCTCGATGGGCTGCATCTTGGAGATGCCGATGGTCGAGCAGCCGTTGGTGAGCCCGTCGCCCTCGGGCGAGCCGCCGTAGCCGCCGCCGGTGAAGAGGTACATCACGTAGTCCCGGCCTCTCGCGGGGTCGCCGCCGCCCACGGCGAAGTTGCCCGAGGTACCGGCGGGCGCGGCGAAGAGACGATCCGGGATTGCCTGGGCCAGCGCATCGAACACGGCTTCCGCGATTCGCTGGCTCACCTCCGCCGCGCAGCCCGAGACCGGGCGCGGGTATTCGGCGTGGAGGAAGGTGCCCCTGGGCTCCGTGATGTGCAGCGGCTCGAACATGCCGGCATTGATCGGCACGTCGGGGAAGACGTGTCGGATCGCGAGATAGATCGAGGACTTGGTGGTCGCCGCCACGCTGTTCATCGGCCCCAGGCAGGGCGGGCTGGAGTGCGACATGTCGAAATAAAGCTCGGTGCCTTCGACGCGCACCCGCATGTCGATGGTGAGCGGCTCGTTCACCACGCCATCCGAATCCACCGTGGCCAGGCCGCGGTAGCTGCCGTCCGGGATGGTCTCGATCTTGGCCCGCATCTGGCGCGCGGCGCGCTGGCGCATCTCGCGGATCACGTCCTCCACCAGCGATTGGCCGTACTTGTCCAGCAGCGCCGTCATCCGCCGGGCGCCCACCAGCAGCGCCGCCGACTGCGCCTCGATGTCGCCGATGCGCTGCTCGGGCACGCGGATGTTGGAGAGGATGATGGAGAGGATCTCCTCGTCGATCTTGCCTTCCTTGTAGAGCTTGACCGGCGGGAAGCGCAGGCCCTCCTGCACCACCTCGGTGGCGCGCGCCGAGAAGCCGCCCGGCACCATGCCGCCGGTGTCCGGCCAGTGGCCGGTGTTCGAGAGCCAGGCGAAGTGCGCGCCCTTGTAGAAGAAGGGTAGCGCGAAGCGCACGTCCATCAGGTGGGTGCCGCCGAGGTAGGGGTCGTTGACCGCGAAGATGTCGCCTTCGCGCACGGTGGGCCGGGTGGCGATCAGGTGCTCGGTCGAGAACTGCATGGTGCCGACGAAGACCGGCAGCCCCAGCTCGCCCTGCGCGATCAGCTTGCCGTCCTCGCGCGCGTAGATGCCGTCGGAGCGGTCCAGCCCCTCCGAGATCACCGGGCTGAAGGCCGAGCGGACGAAGGCGAGGTCCATCTCGTTGCAGACCTGCTGCAGGCCGCTCTGCACCACGCCGAGGGTGATGGGGTCGAGCTCGCTCATCCGCTCACGTCCAGGATCAGGTTGCCGATGGAATCGAGGGAGGCCCGGTTGCCCGGCTCGACCACGCTGGTGCAGTCGGTCTGCTGCACGATCGCGGGGCCCGGGAAGGATGCGCCGGCGGGCAGACGGTCACGGTCGTAGACCGGCGTCTCCGCCCAGCCGGCGGGGAACCAGACGCGGCGGGTCCCGATCAGAGCGTCGTCGAGCGACGAAGCCCGCGCCTGACCGCCGAGCGCCGCGAGCGGCACCGGAGGCCGCGCTCCGATGACGGCAGTGTGGAGGTTGACCAGAACTGCTGGGATCTTATCGAGGGCGACCGCGAAGCGCTCCCAGTAGGCGGCCTCGAACGCCTGCTGCAACGCCTCGCGCGTCACGTCCGGCCCCGCGATGGGCACGGTGAGCAGGTGGGTTTGCCCCTCGAACTGCATGTCGGCGGCGTGGAGGTAGGCAATCTCGCCGACTGCCACGCCCTCCTGCTCGATAGTCGTGCGCCCGTCTGCCGCCTGGCGTTCGAGAATCGCGCGCACGGTCCCCATGTCCGCCTCCGCCAGCGGCGCGTTGACCGTGTTCACGTAGTCGTGGCGCAGGTCGGCGGTGATGCAGCCGACGGCGCTGGTAATTCCCGGCCGGGCCGGGATCATCACGCGGGGGATGCCAAGCTCCGCGGCGAGCGCCGCGGCATGCATGGGGCCGGCGCCGCCGAAGGCGAAGAGCACGAAGTCGCGCGGGTCGTGGCCGCGCGCGAGCGTCGCCATGCGGATCGCGCCGGCCATGCGGTCGTTGGCGATGCGGATCACCGCCGCCGCCGCAGCGTCCGCATCGAGGCCGAGGGGGGCGCCGACGGTCTCCGCCAATGCAGCCCGCACGGCGTCGGGCGCGACGGGGTATTCAACCGCGAGCAAGGCGTCGGGGTCGAGCCGGCCGAGGATCAGGTTGGCATCGGTCAGGGTCGGCCGCTCGCCGCCCCGGCCGTAGCAGATCGGCCCCGGCTGGGCGCCCGCGCTCTCGGGCCCGACCTGGAGCAGCCCGGCCTCGTCGATCCGCGCGAGGGAGCCGCCGCCCGCGCCCACCGTATGCACGTCCACCATGGGGACGTGGATCGGCATGCCGTGCTCGAGCTCCATCTCGGCCGAGACCGCCGGCACGCCCTCCAGTACCAGGCCCACGTCGGCGCTGGTGCCGCCGGCGTCAAAGGTGATCAGTTGCTCCGCGCCGGCCGCGCGGCCGATGGCGGCGGCCGCCATGACGCCCGACGCGGGGCCGGAGAGCACCGTGTTGACCGCCTTCGCCGCCGCCGAGCGGGCGGAGACGCTGCCGCCGTTGCCCTGGATCACCAGCAGCTCGCGCTGGTAGCCGCGCTCCGAGAGCTGGCCCTGCAAGCGGTCGAGATAGCGGTGCAGCAGCGGCTGGACGCAGGCGTTCACCGCCGCCGCGACGCCCCGCTCGAACTCGCGGAATTCGGCGAGGATCGCGTGTCCCGCCGTGACGTGGCCCTCGGGCCAGCATTCGCGGGCGATGGCGAGCGCGCGCACCTCGTGCGCCGGGTTCTTGTAGCTGTGCAGGAAGTGGATCACGAGCGAATCGCAGCCTACCGCCTGCAGCGCTGAAATCGCGGCGCGCACCGCCGCCTCGTCCAGCGTCACCAGCACCTCGCCGGCGGCGTCCATGCGCTCCGGCACCTCGATGCGCAGCTCGCGCGGGATCAGCGGCGTGAAGCTGCCGGTGAGGCCATAGGCGTTGGGCCGCGTGCGCCGGCCAAGCTCGAGGATGTCGCGGAAGCCCTCAGTCGTGATCAGCCCCGTGCGGCTGAGCTTGCGCTCCAGGAGCGCGTTGGTGGTGACCGTGGTGCCGTGAACGATGGCCGCGACGTCCGCAAGCGACGCTGCCGCGCCGTCGAGCGCCGCGAGCACGCCGGCCGCCTGGTTCGCGGGCGTGGACGGCACCTTGGCGAGCCTGACGGCGCCGCTCGCGGGCTCCATGAGGATCAGGTCGGTGAAGGTCCCGCCGACATCGACGCCGACGACCGCGCCGTTCATGGTGTGCTCATGCGGCTATGGTGGCGTCGGCGGATTCTGCCGGCGCGAGCGTGCGGGTCTCGCCCTGGAGCGCGAGGCGCGCCGAGTCGATCAGCCCCGCCCGCTGCATCGCCAGCGCCTCCGTGAGCCCGGCGTCGAGCGCTGCGGCCTTCGCGTGCGCGGGGAGTGGCCCCACCTCGACGGTGACCGGAAGTTCGCCGAGGTCGCTCTCCTCGCGGAGCGACGACGCAGGCGCCTGCTCGACGGCAGGGTGGTCGACGGCGACGGCGTTGGCGATCAACGTCGCCGCAGCGTCCGCCGCAGCCGCGCTCTCCGCCAGCACCGTGACCGCATCGGCGATCCCGAACGAGAGCGAGCGCCCACGCCAGCCCGAGGTCGCCATGCCGCGGGCGGGTCTCTCGGCGCCGAAAACGATCCGGTCGTCGAGCCCCGGCCGGTCGGGATCGTTCACCACGCCGGCGGAGAACGATGTGCCGGGGCTGAGGTGCACGGCGATGTCGCCGCCGTTGTTGACGTAGGCGCGCGCGAGGCTGCGCCCCGCCGTCATGGCCGCCAGCACCTCGTCGGCGACGGAGCCGGCGACCGCCGCCATCGGCGTGATGAAGCGCGCCCGGTGCGGCCAGCAGGCGCCGAGCATGCGCCGCGCCACCGGACCTCGCAGCGCAGGTTGAGCGTGACCGAGGGGGGTACGCAGCAGGGCAAGCTCGGCCACCAGCTCGTCGAGGATAGTCGCAAAGCACGCGCCGGCCTGGCGACGCGCGGCCTCCACCTCGGCACTCTCCCCGAAGGCCTCGGCCACGATGTCGATCGGCCCGTGCTGCAGGTGCAGCCGGCGGCCGTCGGGCAGCAGCGCCATGCGGGCGGCACCCGGCATCAGGGTATTCCCTCCCGTAGCGGCCAGGGATTGGCGGGGGGCCAGGGCTCCGCCCGGTGGTCGGCGTCGTCCAGCGCCTGCTCCAGGGGCACGACGCGGTCCACATGGCCGCCGAGCGCAGCGAACTCAGCGCGGCTCAGCGTGAATTCGATGGGAGCGACCAGGGCCGGAGTCGGCACGTAGCCGAAGGCGTCCGCCGGCATGCGGGTCACGTCCACCATGAAGGTGATGCCGCCGCCGGGCCAGACATGGACCGGCGACCCGCCGGCGGTGACGCGGGTCAGCGCGTCCTTGATCGAGCGCGTGAGCCGCACCGGGTTCTCGGTCACGCCAGCGCGCAAGGAGCCGCCCGCGCCCGCCATGAAGAGCACGGTGCAGAGCGCGGGCTCGCAGTTCTCGGCGATGCGGTCCACCACGGTCTCGATCGCATCCGGCATGGTGGCGGGCCGGGGCGTCAGGGTCTCGTCGAGCTCGAACCAGGCGGCGTCCTCGCCGGTGGTCGAGACCATGTGGAGCCTGAGGCCGGGCCAGGCCTTCTTCGGGTCGATCTTCTCGATGATCTCCAGCGGGTCGGCGATCTCGGTGGCGGCCCAGCCGCGCCCCTTGCGCGCCACCTGGAAGTAGCGCCCCGGCGTCGACCGCCGGCCCCGGATGCGGATGCCGGAGGGCGGCATGTCGAGGAAGCGCCCGGCCTGGTGTTCGGTGAGCACGCCGGTGATCTGGTCGTCCACCACGATCACCTCGTCGGCGTGGCCGAACCATTGTCGCGCGAACATGCCCATGGCAGCCGAGCCGCAGCCCGCCCGCATGCGCGCCTCGTGCTGACCGTCCACCACCGGCGCCGCGCCCGCCTGCACCACGAGCTCGGCGCCGCCGTCCACGGTGAGCGTCGCGGGCTTGCCGTTGCAGAGGTCGAGCAGGGTGCTGCAGGTCACCGTGCCCTCGCGTTTGGAGCCGCCGGTGAAGTGCCGCACGCCGCCGAGGGAGAGCATCTGGGAGCCGTACTCGGCGGTGGTGACGTGGCCGATGGGCTCGCCGTCGGCCCGCACCGAGGCCTGCTCGGGGCCCACGTGGCGGTCGGTGTCGATCTTCACCTTGACGCCGCAGTAGCTGAAGATCCCTTCGGAGACGACGGTCACCATGTCCACGCCCGCCGCCTCGCTCGCGATGATGAAGGGCGCGGGCTTGTAGTCGGGATAGGTGGTGCCGGAGCCGATGCCGGTGACGAAGCGTTCGGGCTGCGCGACGACGCCCCCGTCCCAGTCCTCCGCGCCGTCCAGGAAGGGCACCAGGGTCTCGGCGCGCTCGGTGACCAGCAGCGGGTCCACGCGGGTGAGCGTGCCGCCGACGTTGGCGTAGCGATCGCAGGCGCCGATCTTGCCCTCACGAATGCGGCAGAGCACCGGGCAGGCGTCGCAGCGGATGATCGAGCCCTCGTCCTTGGCCCGGCGCGCGGTCTTCTGGTCACTCACCGCCCAGCCTCCCGCTCGCGGAGCGCGCGGCGCAGGCGATGGGGCAGGGCAGGGACCCTGGTAACGCGCACGCCCGTCGCGTGGCGGATCGCGCCCAGGATTGCCGACGCAGTGGGGATCAGGCCGGGCTCGCCCACACCCTTGGCGCCGAAGGGGCCCAAGGGCTCCGGGTCCTCGACGATGATCACCTCGATCTCGGGCACGTCGCCGATGGTGGGGATCAGGTAGTCGTGCAGGTTCTCGGTCCGGCCCGGCAGGTATTCCTCCATCAGCGCGAAGCCGATGCCCTGGGCGATTCCGCCCTCGATCTGGCCCTCCACCTGGGTCGGGTTGATGGCGCGCCCGACATCGTGGGCGGCGTGGATGCGGACGGGCGTCACGGTCCCGAGCTCGGTGTCCACATCGACGATCGCGACCTGGGCGCCGAAGGCAAAGGTCGCGTAGGGCATTCCCTGGCCCTTGGCGTCGAGCGTCGTGGTCGGCGGATCGAAGCGGCCGGCACCCTCCAGCACCACACCCGCCGCGTCGGCCTTGAGCCGGTCGAGGTCGATCTCCACCCGCCGCCCACCCTCGCGCACCACCACCTTGGCGCCCGCAAGCTCGATCGTGGCGTCGTCGGCGGCATTGGCCTCGCGCAAAATCGCGGCGCGGAGCGCGGCGCCAGCAAGCTCGGCCGCCTTGCCCGAGACGAAGGTCTGGCGGGAGGCCGAGGTCTTGCCCGCGTCCTCGGTCCAGTCCGTGTCGCCGATGACCTGGGCAATCCGGTCCGCCGCCACGCCCAGCGCATCCGCGCAGATCTGGGCCAAGATCGTGGTCGAGCCCTGGCCGATATCGACAGCGCCGTTGTAGAGCGTGAGCCGGCCGTCGCGGTCGAGCTTGATTCGCATCGCGGACGGGTTGCTGAGCGCGGTGTTGCCGATGCCGTACCACATGCAGGCGATGCCGACGCCGCGCCGCACCCGGCCCTCCTCCGCGTTGACGCGGGCCACATCTTCCAGTGCGTGCTGCCAGCGCGGGGCCAGCGCCTCCAGGCAGGGCGCGAGGCCGGCGCTGGCCTCCAGCACCTGGCCGGTCGCCGTGGCATCGCCGACGCGAATCGCGTTCTTCAGGCGAATTTCCAGCCGGTCCATGCCGAGCCCGCCCGCGAGGTCGTCCATCAGCGTCTCGTGGGCGATGGCGGCCTGCGGCACGCCGAAGCCGCGGAAGGCACCGGCGGGTGGCCCGTTGGTGTAGAAGGCCCGGCCGCGCGCGTAGACGTGAGGCACGGCGTAGGGGCCCGAGCCGTGAATCGGCACGCGGCTCGCCACCGTCGGCCCCCAGGACGCATAGGCGCCGGTATCGAAGGTCGCGTCGAACTCCACCGCCTGGAGTCTGCCCTCGGCATTGCAGCCGAAGCGCGCCTCGATTACCGAAGGATGGCGCTTGGGGCTTGCCATCATGCTCTCGGGCCGCTCGTAGACGCAGGCGACCGGCGCGCCGGTGAGCCACGCGGCGAGCGCCGTGAGCGGCTGAACCGAGACGTCGAGCTTGCTGCCGAAGCCACCACCGCAGGCGCTCGGCACGATCCGCACCTGCGTCGGTGCGAGGCCCAGCACCTCGGCCGTCGTGTCGCGGTTCATCACCGGCGTCTGGGTCGAGACGAAGAGCTCCACCCGCTCGCCGACCCGCCGCGCCCAGCCGGCCTCGGGCTCGATGTAGGCGTGCTCGACGAAGGCGGTCTCGAAGCGCCCTTGCGCCGTCGCCGCGCAGCCGGCGAGCGCCGCTTGGGCATCGCCACGCTCGACCCCGCCCTCGATGAGCTTGTTACCCTCGGTCTCTTCGTGGACCAGGGGGGCGCCCGGCGCGCGCGCCTCGTCCAGCCCGCGCACCGGCGGCAGCGGCTCGTAGCGGATCGGCAGGTCCTCGTCGCGGACGGCCGTGACAGCCGCGCGCGTGCCCAGGAGCGCCACCACCGAATCGCCCCGGTAGCGCACGACGCCCTCCGCCAGCACCGGCTGGTCGTGCAGGTCCGGATAGATGCCGAAGCGGTTGAACGGCACGTCTGCGGCGGTGAGTATCCGCTCCAGGCCGGGCCGGGCGGCGACGACTGCCTCCAGGTCGCCGAGCACGACGCTCGCCGAGTCATGGGGCGAGCGGACGATGCGGAGCCAGAGCGCGTCCGTCGGCACGGCATCGGCGCCATAGCGCTCGGCACCGGTGAGCTTGGGCTTGCCGTCGAGCTTGGCGAGACGGGCGCCGACGGCCGCACCCGCCGGGGGCGCTTCCAGGGGCAGCGGGGCGTCGCCCGCCGCGTCAAGCACCGCCGCCACGATCTTGCGGTAGCCGGTGCAGCGGCAGAGCACGCCGCCGAGCCCGTCCATCACCTCTGCCGGGCGGGGGCGCGGAGAGGCGCGCAGCAGCTCGGTTGCGGCAATCAGCATGCCCGGCGTGCACGCGCCGCACTGGGCCGCGCCGTGGCGCAGGAAGGCCCGCTGCAGGCGGTTGAGGCTTTCGTTCCGGGCGAGGCCCTCCACGGTTTCCACGCGGTGCCCTGCGGCCTGGGCCACAGGCACCATGCAGCTGCACACCTGGGCGCCGTCGAGCAACACCGTGCAGGCGCCGCAGTCGCCGGCGTTGCAGCCTACCTTGGTGCCGGTGAGCCCGAGATCGTCGCGGAGCGCGTCGGCGAGGCGGCGAAGCGGCGGCGCCGCGACCGAGACCGATTCCCCGTTCACCGTGAAGGCGATGGCGCTGTTTTCGCTCATATCATGCTCCCGAGCTCCGCCAACGTGCGCGCCGTCAGAGTGCGCGCCGCGTCGAGGCGGTAGGCGGCGGACCCCCGCGCATCGTCCATTGGTGCCAACGGCGCCATGTGCGCGTCCGTCACGGCATCGCCCAGGGCTGCGTCGCAGGGGTGGCCGACGAGCGCCTGCTCCAGCGCAGGCAGCCTCCGGGCGACCGGCGAGCAGGCGCCGACCGAGACCGCGGCGCGGACGACCCGCCCCGCCGCGTCGATCTCCAGCGCCGCCGCCACCATGACGATGGAGATCACCAGGTAGCGCCGCGCGCCAAGCTTGAGAAAGTGCCCGCGCGCCCGCTCTTCGCGCGGCTTGGGCACGCGCACCGCCACCATGAGCTGGTCGGGCGCGAGCGCGGTCGCGCGATTGCCGTGTATGAAGTCGCCAAGCGGCATCGTCTGGCGCTGCTCCAGCGAGGCAAGCTCCACCTCGGCGTCCAGGCTGAGCAGCACCGGCACACCGTCGGCGGCGGGCGAGGCGTTGCACAGATTGCCGCAGAGGGTGCCGGCATTCTGCACCTGCCGGCCGCCGATCTCGCGGGCGGCGAGCTTGAGGCCGTCGAACCAGGGTGGCAGGTCGGTCCGGACGATATCGGTCCAGGTCGCGAGCGCCGGAATGCGCCAATGATCGGCATGCTCCTCGATCGCGCGCATGGATTGCAGCGCGGTGATGTCGAGCACGTCGTCGTCGAGCGGCGCCCCCACCCTGGCCGGGTAGAAGTCCGTGCCGCCGGCCACCACGGTGAGCCGGCGGCTGTGCAGCGCCGCAAGCGCGTCGTCGAGGGTGGTGGGTCGCAGATACTCCGGCATCACGGCAGTCTCATTTCCGCGCCCATGATACCGGAGAGGCCCACGCATGGCGCGGGCGTTCGACTCAGCCGGCGGAGGCGGGGGGCTCGCCCCCGTAGAGCCACGGCTGGGCGGCCTTCTGCGCGGCCTCGAAGGCGCCGATCTCACCGGCCTTGGTCATGGTAATGCCGATGTCGTCGAGCCCGTTGAGCAGGCGGTGCTTGCGGAAGGGCTCGATCTCGAAGCTCACAACCTCGCCGTTCGACCGCGTGATTGTCTGGGTTTCCAGATCGACCGCCATCCGGCAGGTCTGGGAGTTTCCGGCGTCGTCCATCAGCAGGTTCACGCTGTCTTCCGGCAGCGGGATCAGCAGCACCCCGTTCTTGACGCAGTTGTTGAAGAAGATGTCGGCGAAGCTCGGCGCGATCACGCAGCGGATGCCGAAGTCCTCAAGCGCCCAGGGGGCATGTTCGCGGCTGGAGCCGCAACCGAAGTTCTCGCCCGCGATGAGGATGCGGGCCTCGCGCCAGGGCTCCCGGTTGAGAACGAAGTCCGGAAGCTCCTTGTCCTCCATGTCGTAGCGGAAGTCGTGGAAGAGGCCCTTGCCGAGCCCGGCGCGGCTGATCGCGGTGAGATACTGCTTGGGAATCAGCTGGTCGGTATCGACGTTGATCATCGGCAGCGCTGCCGCCGGGCCGGAGAGGGTCGTGAATGTCTGCATGACGGGCCCTCCTCAGGAGACGAGTTCGCGGACGTCGACGAAGCGCCCGCTGACCGCGGCGGCGGCGGCCATCGCCGGGCTCACCAGATGGGTGCGTCCGGCGCGGCCCTGGCGGCCCTTGAAGTTGCGGTTGGAGGTGGACGCGCAGCGCTCGCCCGGCTCGAGCTTGTCGTCGTTCATGGCGATGCACATGGAGCAGCCCGCATCGCGCCACTCGAAGCCGGCCTCCAGGAAGATGCGGTCGAGCCCTTCCTCCTCAGCCTGCAGCTTCACCAGGCCGGAGCCCGGCACCACCATGGCGCCGACGCTCGCCGGCACCTTGCGTCCCTTGGCGACGGCGGCAGCGGCGCGCAGGTCCTCGATCCGGCCGTTGGTGCAGGAGCCGATGAAGACCCGGTCCACGGCCACGCCCTCGATGGGCGAATCCGGCTCCAGCGCCATGTAGTCCAGCGCCTGGGCGATCGCCTCCCGGTGCTTCTCGTCCGGCGCTGCGGCCGGATCGGGGGTCCGCCCCGTTACCGGGATCACGTCCTCGGGGCTGGTGCCCCAGGTGATCTGCGGCGCGATGTCGGCTGCCTGGATGGTGGCTTCCTTGTCGTAGGCGGCGCCGTCGTCGGAGGCGAGTGTTTGCCAATAGGCCATGGCCTGGTCCCAGGCGGCGCCCGAAGGCGCCATGGGTCGGCCCTTGAGGTAGGCGAAGGTGGTCTCGTCCGGCGCGATGAGGCCTGCGCGCGCGCCGCCTTCGATGGTCATGTTGCAGACCGTCATCCGCCCTTCCATGGAGAGCGCGCGGATCGCAGGGCCGGCGTATTCGACCACGTGGCCGGTGCCGCCCGCAGTGCCGATTTCGCCGATGATGGCGAGGATCATGTCCTTGCCGGTGATGCCGGCGGGCAGGTCGCCGGCCACCGTGATGCGCATGTTGCGCGGGCGCTTCTGGTTCAGCGTCTGGGTCGCGAGCACGTGCTCGACCTCGCTGGAGCCGATGCCGAAGGCGAGGCAGCCGAAGGCGCCGTGCGTCGCGGTGTGGCTGTCGCCGCAGACCAGCGTGGCACCCGGGAGCGTCAGCCCCTGCTCGGGCCCGATGATGTGGACGATGCCCTGGCGCACGTCCGTCAGCGGGATCAGGGGGACGCCGAACTTCTCGCAATTCTCGATCAGCGCCTCGACCTGGCCGCGGCCGAGGGGATCACCGATGCCGTCGACGCCGGCGGCACGGTTCCTGGTGGGGATCGAGTGGTCGGGCACGCCGAGGGTGGCATCGGGCCGGCGCACCGGGCGCCCGTCCTCGGCCATCTTCTCGAAGCCGGTCCAGCTCGTGACCTCGTGGATCAGGTGCTTGTCGATGTAGAGGAGCGTGGTGCCGTCGTCGTTCTCGGCGACCACGTGGCTCTCCCAGATCTTGTCGAACAGGGTCTTGGGGCCGCTCATCGGTGTCCTCCCGCGGCGATGGCCAGCGTGCTCAGTCGGTGGACGAGGCGGTCTCCGTCGCCTTGGCGGCGGCCTTCTTCATGCCGCGGTCGTCGCGCTTCTCGCGAATGCGCGCCGACTTGCCGCGCCGTCCGCGCAGGTAATAGAGCTTGGCGCGGCGCACCGCCCCCCGCTTCACCACCTCGATCTTGGCAATGCGCGGCGAATGCAGCGGGAAGACCCGCTCCACCCCCTCGCCATAGGAAATCTTGCGGACTGTGAAGGAGGAGTTGAGGCTGCGGTTCCGCCGGGCGATGCAGACGCCCTCGAACACCTGCACCCGCTCGCGCGAGCCCTCCACCACCTTGACGTGCACGCGGAGGGTATCGCCGGGGCCGAAGGTCGGAACCTCCCGCGCCTCAACGAGCTTCTCCACGGCCTCGGCATTCAACTGCTCGATCATGTTCACGGCACTATCCTCGCGGTCTCAGGCGCGCCACTCATCGACGCGCCTGGTGGCGCGCCCACAGATCCGCGCGCCGCGTTCTGGTTACATGTTCCGCCTGGGCACGGCGCCAGGCGTCGATGGCGGCGTGATCGCCGGAGAGAAGCACATCCGGCACCGCACGGCCTTCGAAGAGGCGAGGGCGGGTGTACTGCGGATACTCCAGCAGGTCATCCTCGAAGCTCTCCTCGACCAGCGAGGAGGGCCGTCCGACCACGCCGGGCAGCAGGCGCACGCAGGCGTCGATCACCGCCATTGCCGCGATCTCCCCGCCCGACAGGACGTAGTCGCCGACGCTGAGCTCGGTAACGCCTCGGCCTTCCAACACACGCTCGTCGACTCCTTCGAAACGGCCGCAGATCAGCGTAATGCCGGGGCCGTCCGCCAATGCCTTCACCTGCTCCTGGGTCAGCGGGGCACCGCGCGGCGAGAGCAGGAAGCGCAGCGCGCCACCCTCCGCCGGCCCAACCGAATCGATGGCCGCTGCCAGGACATCGGGGCGCATGACCATACCCGCCCCTCCGCCGAAGGGATGATCGTCGACGGTGCCGTGTTTATCGCGCGCAAAGCGGCGGATGTCCACCGTTTCCAGCCGCCAGAGGCCGGATTCGAGGCCGCGGCCGGCGAGCGCGGCGCCAAGCGGCCCGGGGAAGACCTCGGGGTAGAGGGTGAGCACGTGGACGCTCCAGGGCCGGGCGCCCGATTGCCCGCTTTCGCGTCGGGCCGCACTCACGGATCTTCCTCCTGTGCCGCAACCACCATGCGGCCGCCTTCGATGTCGACGGCCGGCACGCGCTCCCGCGTGAAAGGAACGAGGGTAGAGGGGCCGTCGGGCGGCTGAATCTCGACGATGGGCCCGGCGCCATGGTCGTGAACGGCGCTGACCTGGCCCAGGTGGGTGCCATCCTCGCTCTCGGCTCTGAGGCCGAGGAGGTCGACGTGGTAGTACTCCTCGCCCTCGGTCGGCGGCAGCGCCGCGCGCGCGACGTGGAGATCCGTGCCGCGCAGCGCCTCCGCCGCGTCACGGTCGTCGACGCCGTCTACGCGGGCGAGCAGCAGGCCCTTCACGCGCCCGGTGACCGTGACCGCGAAGCGCCGGGTGCCGGTCTCATTGCTGAGAGCGCCGTAGGCGGTGAGGTCGTCGGGGTTCGCCGTGTGGCTCCTGATGCGTACGATGCCGCGCACGCCGTGAGCGCCGACGATCCTCCCGAGGCAGACGGTCTCCGCCCGCCGCGCCGCAGCCGGCTCTGCGGGTGCAGCAGACCCGTCAGGCGCGCTGTATGCGGCCCGAGTCGGCGGCTTTCTCTTCGCCCTCGCCATCGCCTGTACCGGCCTCCTCGGACGCGGTCTCCTCCGCGGGGGCCGCTTCCTCAGCAGCATTCTCCTCAGCGGCGGGCGCCTCTGCGGGCGCGTTGGCCGCAGCTTCGGCGGCGGCGGCCGCCTTCTCCGCGCGCGCTGCCTGGCGCTCCACGGCCTTGGCCTTGGGCTGGCTCTTCTGAGGATTGTTGCGCTGCGCCGGCATCGGGATGATCTCGGCGGCGCCAAGGAAGCGCGCCACCCGATCCGAAGGCAGGGCGCCGACGCCGAGCCAGTGGCGAATGCGTTCCTCGTTGAGGCGCACGCGCTCCGGGTGGTCCTTGGGCAGCATCGGGTCATAGGTCCCTAGCCGCTCCAGGAAGCGGCCGTCGCGCGGATTGCGGGTGTCGGTCACGACCACACGATAGAAGGGGCGCTTCTTGGCCCCGGCGCGGGACAGGCGAATTTTCAGTGACATGCTTTCTCCAGTTTCCTTGTGGACTGCGTGACGTCAGCGGGGCGGCATGATGCCGGGCATCCCGGCGCGCATGAGGCCCTTCTCGCCCAGCTTGCCGGCCCGCTTCATCATGACGTTCATCTGCTTGACCTGCTTGAGCAGGCGGTTGATGTCCTGCACGGTGGTGCCCGAGCCGCCCGCGATGCGCCGCTTGCGCGAGCTGTTGAGCAGCTTTGGGTTGCTCCGTTCGGACGGCGTCATCGAGTCGATGATCGCCTGCTGGCGGTCGAGCATCTTGATGTCGACGTTGGCCTCGGCGAGCTGGCGCTTGACCTTGCCCACCCCCGGCAACATGCCGAGCAGGCCCTCCATGCCGCCCATCTTCCGGACCTGCTGTATCTGCTTCGAGAGATCGTTGAGGTCGAAGCCGCCCTTCTTGGCCTTGCGGACGAGGCGTTCGGCCTCGTCCCGCTCGATCGTCTCCTGCGCCCGCTCGACCAGGGAGACCACGTCGCCCATGCCGAGGATGCGGGACGCGATGCGGTCCGGGTGGAAGGGCTCGATGGCGTCGAGCTTCTCGCCGACGCCGATCAGCTTGATCGGGCAGCCGGTGACCGCGCGCATGCTGAGCGCCGCGCCGCCGCGCCCGTCGCCATCGACGCGGGTCAGCGCGATCCCGGTGAGGCCGATCCGCTCGTGGAAGGCGCCGGCGACATTGACCGCGTCCTGGCCGGTCAGCGCATCGGCGACCAGCAGGGTCTCCGCCGGCACCGCCACGTCGCGCACCGCCGCGCACTCGGCCATCAGCTCCTCGTCCACGTGAAGCCGGCCGGCGGTGTCCAGCAGGACGACGTCGTGGCCCTCCTGCGCGCCGGTCTTCATGGCGCGCCGGGCGATCGCGACCGCGCGCTCGCCGGGGATGACCGGCAGCACCTCCACCTCCGCCTGCACGCCGAGCGTCGCGAGCTGCTCCATGGCTGCTGGCCGGCTGGTGTCGAGCGAGGCCATCAGCACCCGCTTCTTGTGGCTCACCCGCAGGAAGCGGCCGAGCTTGGCGGTGGTCGTGGTCTTGCCGGAGCCCTGCAGGCCCACCATGAGGACCGCAGCGGGTGGGGTGGCGGCGGCGATGCCGATCTCGGCGGTCTCGCCGCCCAGCATCTCGACCAGGTGATCGTTCACGATCTTGATCACCTGCTGACCCGGCGCCACGCTCTTCAGCACGTCGGCGCCGACCGCCTTCTCGCGCACGCCCGCGATGAAGTCCTTGACGACGGGGAGTGCGACATCGGCCTCGAGCAGGGCGATCCGCACGTCGCGGAGCGCGGCGCTCACGTCAGCCTCGCTCAGCGCGCCGCGGCGCGTCAGCGTCTCGAAGACCCCGTTCAGCCTGCCGGACAGACTATCGAACACGCGCTTCCCCCGCCCAAACGGTCGGCGCGCCGGCGCGCGAAACTCGCGGACCGGCGTCCCTCCTCGAAGGGTGGCCTGTTACAACCTATCGAAGCGGCGGACCCTAAGCCCACCCTTGCACTTGGTCAAGCCGGTTCGCTGGCCCGGAACAGCCCTGCAATGCACCGCACACCGCCGCAGCCTGCTGTCATCTCTTCGCGGCCCTGACCGGCACGCTCAGCGGCGAGGTAGCCGGCTTCTCCGGGCCCCCCGTCACGCGATCGAAGACCTCGCGGTAGTTCGGATGCTCCGTGCCTGCCAAGCGATCCCACCAGGTAAAGTAGAGGCCGTAATTCGACCCCCGGGAGCTGTGGTGAAGGTCGTGATGCGTGTTCGTTGTCAGGACACCGAGCACCGCATGCGCCGGCATGCCCCGCGGAAAGAGCTCGAAGCCGCTGTGGCCGACAACGTTCCGGACGATCATGTGAATCATGAACAGGTATATGACCGTGACGTGCAGCGGCAGGACAAAAATGAGGATAGTCAGGAACAGCGCCTGAATCGCAGCTTCCAGGGGCGCAAAGGCGTAAGCCGCCCAGGGCGAGGGGCTGTGCGATTCATGATGCAGCCGGTGAAATCGTTCGAAGAGGAGCGGATGGTGCATCAGGCGATGCGTCCAATAGAAATAGGCATCGTGAAGCACGATGGTCAGCGCCAGACTGAAGACACCGTAAAGCCAGCCGTAATCCGCGAAATCCGTGTAGATCAGCGTCCAGCCGTTCGCCATCGAGAAGTAGATGAAGACGCCGTTGAGCGCGAAGATGAACGCCGTGAGAAGCGAATAGAACACCTCGCGCCGGATAGCGTGGGACGGTGCGAAGCCAGGCTGGATCTTGCGCCCGCGGAGGGGATTACCCTTCCAGACATAGAGAGCGAAGAACGCGACTCCCGCCGGAACGGCAATGAGCAGCATGTGCGCACCGAGAATCGTTGGCCACACTGGCCAGGCCGCGATCAGATCGTCGAAAGCGGCCATGGCTGTCCTGCTTCTTGGGGGCTTGAAACCGCATCGTGTGCGGCGCGGGCGGCGGACGTGCCTTCCCCGGCGACGAGGTTGGCCGGCGGAACCTTAGCTTACGCGTCGGCACTTAGCCATGCGACGACAACGAGGGTGACGCTCCAGGTCGTCTCACGCGCCCAGGAAGAGGCGGCCGACCTCCGGGTCTTCGAGCAAGTCGTCGCCGGGACCGGCCATGGCCAGCCGGCCGGACACGAGAACGTAGCCGATATCGGCGAACTCCAGCCCTTTCTTGGCGTTCTGCTCGACCATCACGATGGTCTTGCCCTCGCGCCGCTTCAGGTCCTCCAGAATCTCGAACACCATGTCGATGAAACGGGGCTCCAGCCCGATGGAGGGCTCGTCCACCAGCAGCACGTCTGGCTCCATGATGAGTGCGCGGGAGATTTCGAGCAGCCGGCGCTCGCCGCCCGAGAGCACGCCGGCCCTTCGATGCCGCCGCTGGGCCAGCCTGTCGTAACGGTCGAACACGCGCTCGGCCGCCTGTCTTGCGGCACCGCGCCGGTGGAGCAGGAAGCCCCCCATGAGCAGGTTCTCCTCGACCGTCATGTCGGGAAAGACGGAGTTGTCCTGCAGCACGTAGGCCACGCCCGCGTCGGCCAGGCGGCGGCTGGAGGCGAGGCGCGTGACGTCCTTCGAGCCCGCCCGGATGCTGCCGGCCATCACGTCGGCGAAGCCGAAGACGGCGTGGAGCACGGTGGACTTGCCTGCACCGTTGGGGCCGATGAGGCAGAGCGACTGGCCTTTTCCTGCCACGAGGTCGATGCCGTGCAGAATCTCCATGCGGCCGTAGCCGGCGCGCAAGCCCCGGACGTCGATGGCGGGCTCGCCGGCCGACAGCGCTTCCAGGTCTTCCCGCGACGGCCCTTCGCCGGCGAGCTCGCGCGCGGCCTCCTCTACCGCATCGACCGAGAGCGCGGTCTCGAAGTCCATCGGCACCTCGGTGCCGGGTCCGGGCGGCGCGGCAGCCATTAATGCGCCCCCAGGTAGGCGTCGATCACGCGCTGATCGTTGCGCAGCGCGTCGGGCGGGCCGCTGGCGAGCAGGCGGCCGTGGGCCAGGCAATGGATGTGCTCGGCCAGGCTCATGATGACGCGCATGTTGTGCTCGATGACGAAAAGGGTGACCCCGAACTCCCGGTTGGCGCGCTGCAGCCGCTCGATCACGCCGTTGATGAGGGTCGGGTTGATGCCCGCCGTCGGCTCGTCGAGCAGCAGCATGCGCGGGCGCACCATCAGCGCCATCGCAAGCTCCAGCAGCTTGCGCTGACCGAAGGAGAGCTCGCCCGCCATCAGGTGGCGCTTGCCGTAGAGGCCGCAGAAGGCGAGCAGCGCTTCCGCCCGCTCGCGCGTCTCGGCCGAGACCGGTCGCATGAGCCGGAACAGCCCGTGCCCGGCCTCGGCATCGCTGATCGCCATGTTCTGCAGGCCAGTCATCTGCACGAAGACATGGGTCTGCTGGAAGGTGCGGATCAGCCCGAGGCGCGCGATCTCGGCCGTGCGCAGGCGGGTGATCTCGCGCCCCTCGAAGCGGATCGAGCCGCCGTCCACCGGGTGATAGCCGACGATGGAATTGAAGAGCGTCGACTTGCCCGATCCGTTCGGCCCGATCAGGCCCACCACCTTGCCCTCGGGCACCTCCAGCGAGACGTCGTCGTTGGCGGTGACCCCGCCGAAGCGCTTGATCGCGCCCTGGACCGTGAGTTGCGCGCTCATGCCCGCTCACCCTCGCGATCGTGAGACCCGTGGCGCGCGGGCCAGCGGGTCCGCGCCCAGCCCAGGATGCCCTGGGGGAAGAACACCACGATGCCGACGATGATCACGCCCAGCGCCACGCGCTGCCAGCCGA
>Ga0209754_1001297_pt1 | contig 25922 bp, 26 predicted proteins | sample MesohylBB_FD_187295 | JGI IMG/M metagenome (GOLD analysis project Ga0209754, IMG submission 187295) | Host-associated microbial community of the marine sponge Aplysina aerophoba from Gulf of Piran - sponge mesohyl, lysed by bead beating... | ecosystem: Host-associated > Porifera > Sponge >... | reverse complement strand
GTCAACAATGCCCACAGAATTCAACTGACCGGTGACTCCATGCGCAAAGTCCAAGGCGAACAAGAATTGATCATCAAATCCACTAAATCATGAAGGGCAGTTTGATAACACATAGGTGTCCCGCATCGATCGGAATGGTGTCCCGCATCACCCGGAATGGGTGTCCCGCATGGTCGGAATACGCAATAACTGGTTGGAAAGGAATGTTGAGTTTGAATGCTAGCCGTTCAGCAAAGCTGGGCACAAGATTAGGTTTATTGATTGACGGAATGCATGTTACCCAGCCTAATGACTGATCCATGAGCCATCTTTTATTGATCATCTTTGCACTAACATCTACTAATTCATCGCGGAAATGTAGGGTACGCTTATCATCTGCAACTATGGTTCCCCAGACATCATCCTTCCACCGCGAAAGAGCACGACCTTCGTCAGCCCGCCAATCTGGTGAAATATCGTCTGATAGTTGGTATAACGGAAAGGCATTTTTTGGAATATTTCTGTGACACATAAATGGGATCTCTGACTCCGAGGTAAAATTGACAGCAGCAGCGATTGATGCTTGGCTAATGTTGGCAGGAATAATTGATTGTCCCAAGCATGAAGCACATTTGCCACATGGCTTCGAGGCGCGGTCATCCAAGTTCCTGCAAATATACTCCATAAGGCAGCCCTTATGGTCCACATAGTCCAGTACTTCACGCCATGCCCTTTCTCGTTCCATGATCATCTTGTGGATTTTGTAGGTTTCCCCGGGATATGCTACTTGGGGAGAAGTTCTGTACCAACCGCCAAATTGGTCTTCTCGAACGAGCGGCGGTTTACAAAGCGATAGGTATGTGAGTACTTTGTGGATTTTAGGATACTGAATGTTCAGGTTCTTAGTCAATTGTCCTATTGTTAGCCTAGTATTGGAGTGTAATTCATCAAGAACTCTGTTGACCTCTTTTTTGTGGGGAAATGTTTGGCTCCAAAAATGTCCGTGAACCTTAACATCATTCGGATCTAGCATCATCAAGCCAACTGCTTGTTGGATTGCACGTCCCGCACGCCCCACTTGTTGATAGTAGGCGCGAAGTGATCCTGGTGCCCCATAGTGGATTACAAACCTCAAATCTGGCTTATCATATCCTACGCCTAATGCATTGGTTGCTACCAGCACCTTGATCTGATTGTTTAGAAATTTCTCCTCTGACAGGGCAGCGGACTCAATACCGGTGTAATAGGCTTCCGAACTCACATTGTTAAACTTGAGCCATGATGCTATCAGGCTTGTATCCCTTTTTTTCAGAGTATAGATGATTCCAGTTCCCGGCAGCTTGAGGATGTGATCTTTGAGCCATGCGAGCCCTTCCTCTTTAGAGGATAATCGCATTGCCTGTAGTTCCAATGATTCAAGTGTAAGTGGACCACGTTGAAGGGCGATTCCGGATATCCTTAACTTAATGTCTTCTATTACCTTGTCTTGAGCTGTGGCAGTCGTGCATAGAATTGGGATAGAATTGGGTAATGACTCAATTAAATACTTCACCTTTAAATATGCTATCCGATAATCATCTACCCAACCTGACATACAATGTGCCTCGTCCACAACGAAGAGACTAGTGGAGTCGATGATTTCTTGGAGATGATTTTCAGAAAACTGTTGAGAGAAGAGTTGCTCTGGAGTAATGAAAAGCACATCAACATTTCCATTATTAATGTTATGCTTAATTCGATACCAGTCTACTGTGTTGTTTCCAGTAATACTTTCAGCTCGAATATTCCATTGACGCTTAGCAGCTTCGCATTGGTTACGTATCAAGGCTATTAATGGTGAGACGATAAATGTGATGCCTAAACCACGGCTCCTAAGAACGCTAGCTGCAATGAAGTACACAGAACTATTGCCCCATCCGGGCCTCTGTACCAACAGCAAATGCCTCTTCTGATCTACTAATGAGACGATAGCCTCCCACTGGCCTGCACGGAAGGTTGCCTCATTGTCCCCCACGGCCCTTCTTAGTAGAGCAAGTGCATCAGTGTGCTCATTAGTAATGTTTTTCATCAATTGCCAGGAGGCCGTCATAAACCTGGATGTGAATTTAGAGAATTACTGTGATTCATGGTCTACCGAAGGTGGCGGGTACATTCTAAGCAGCAAGTATGAAGGCGGATCCGCCCACTAGGCAAGTAAAAAACAACTTAGGGTCGGGAAACAAGCGATAAACGCTCTCATCGCCGTCCACAGCGACGGAGTAGCAAAAGTTCCGCCTCCATGCCCCCGAACCCTTACCAGAAGTCGCTCACGGCCAAGCAACCCGCATAGGCCAGTGTTAGGAATCCCACTGGGGCCGGCCCCTTAGGACTATTCCATCCCGGAATTTTCGACACTCGGCAGGCGGTTTGGAAGACGGAACGGAAGCAGGAGGCTGAATGGGCAGAATCATGGAAAGTCAAGAGAGTTTCTCTCTTCAATTCCCCAAGGTTCACTGACATAAATTACCAAACGAACTCACCCTTAAAGCTTCATAGTCCCCCCCGTAATCCCTAGAACGTATTGGACCTCATTAGATGGACAAATTGCCAGTATACACATCTGGAACCTACGAACCCGAACTTAGCGAGCAATTAGCTATTGCTTGCTAAGCCGTTGTAGAGGAGACGATATTGCAGTTTCGCGGGTACATGTAATGCAGAGTCGGCCGTTTCGGAGTGCTAACGATATGGCTGGTTTTGTGCCAAACTCAAGATGGTGGGCTCGGTTTTTACATTCAGCGTTAAGACATGAAGTGACATTCGTCCGCCTCCATTGTGATCTAGCCAGACATAGATAGTCTCCGACTTTTCTGTAGTGGACTCTTTCTCGTGTACAGGCACAGCTTAAATCGTGCTGACCTAAGATCTCTGTCGTAAACTGCAGCAATACTTGCACTAATAAACTGGGCTGAAAGAGAACAGACCCAACGTCTTCTAGGCTCGCAATGCTGGGTGTGCATTTTGTTGAAGATAGAAGGATACTTGATTTTTAACGTCATCCCCCTTATCTTTGTCCTCAGGACAAAGATAAGGGGGATGATAGGGAGAATGAATACAAATCTACAGAAGACCCAAAAGATGACACGGGCGAGTCGTCATCTGACAGGCCTCTTAGAGAAACATGGTAGACCTGTACTAACTCCGGTCGACTTCTTTGGCCTTATCCGGCAGATTTACCAGGAATCGCCCGATAAGAAGCTATACCTGCGCAAAAGCGATCCAGGTATAGACGATTATCATAGGCTGAAACGAATCCTGATACACGCAGGTATTGTTCGGATTGATCGGGATTACAGAGCGCGTGCACTTCGCATACTTGCGATCTCTGATCGCCCAACAGAAGAGATCGCCTGTCTTATAGATCCAACGTGTTATGTTTCTCATTTGTCTGCTATGGAGCGATGGGGGCTTACGAACCGCAGTCCGAAAGCCCTTATGCTGTCACGGCCGGATCGCAAGACAGCACTTGATAAGTTGCGAAGGCATCGCCAAAATATACTGGGTGAATATTATGACACCGACATATTCCCACTTCACCTCATTAAACATCCTGCTCGTGTGCGGGGACAGCGCGTTCGAATGTATATGACCAAATTAGCCGGTGCCACTCTGACAATTCGTGGTAGTGATGTTCGGATATCTACCGTCGGTCAAACTTTTCTGGACATGCTTCAAAAACCTGATCTTTGCGGGGGAATGCCGCACGTACTCGAGGTCTGGAAACAACACGCCGAAACCTATCTCGACAGCATTGTCACCGCTGTCGACACGGCTTCAAGTGGGCTTGTCAAAAGCCGTGCCGGTTATATTCTGCAGGAATATTTGGGCCTAGACCATTTCCGCATCTCAGACTGGAAAGCCTTCTCCCAGCGTGGAGGAAGCCGAAAACTGGATCCAAGTCAAGATTATGCTCCTATGTACTCAGAAACGTGGATGATATCAATCAATGTCTGAGTACACAGTCGAAGTTAATGTTGCGGCATGGGTCGAAAAGGTTCGGGAGCAGTCCATTGCCTATCAACGGCGACAAACTGTGGAAATTACGCTGAATACGATTGCAATGATTGCGCCCCTGAATAGAAAATTATTTTTGAAGGGGGGACTCCTAATGGGGCTCGCGTATCATAGTCCACGGCAAACAATGGACATCGATCTTACGGCGGCGCTTGCGCCCGAGAATAATAGTGATGAGCGAATCCGAAGACTGTTAGACGAAACATTCCCGCGTGCCGCTGCGGTACTTGGTTATGCAGACCTCATTGTTAAGACTCATTCAGTGAAATGTCGGCCTAAGAAGACGCCGTTTGCAAATGCACAATTCCCAGCTCTGGAACTCAAGATCACTTCCGCAAAGCGGGGAACCTCCCAGGAACAGACATTGAAAGAAGGCAAAACATCCTTCACGATTGACGTGGATATCTCCTTCAATGAACCACCACTGCAATAAATCCAGATTATGAAATTAACTGGTGGACAGGAGTTGTTCGCCTATAGCCTGATTGATCCTGTAGCAGAAAAATACCGTGCCATTCTGCAACAGATTCCACGCAGACGATCCCGGCCGCAGGACATCTATGATCTGAGTCGTTTGATCACCCAAGAGAAGATGGATGATGATGTCCAAATGAAGATTTTGGCCGCTTTGAAGGAAAAAAGCCGGGCGCGCCGGATCGAGCCAACACGGGATGCATTCGACGAGCCTGAAATAAGACGTCGATCCAGAGCCAATTGGCTATCACTAACTTTGGAGATCGATGAGGTGCCAGAATTTGATCCTTGTTTCCTGCGTGTTGCTACATTCTATCGCAATTTGCCTTGGCAAAGCGTCCCCTGAGTTACAGAATTTTCGCGACGCTGTCTTAGCTGGAATATCCGCAGAATCCCTATGTTAAGGTCCGGGCCATTTTCCTGACTGCTCCCATGCTATTGAAGCCGCTCCCAGTACAACGCTGTAGGTGACGATATCGGAGACCTCAATTAAGACATCTTCCCCGGGAGGATACCGGAAAGTATGTTGATTAACGTGCTTACGCACATCGTCCAGAAAATAAGGGGCACCTGAAGCCGCACCACCGCTCAGGATGATGATTTCCGGCGCGTACATGTGAACTACACTGACCAGGAACCAGGACAATTCGGTTCGCCAGGTTTTTAATGCATCCAGGCATAGGGCGTCGTTCTGGGCAACCCCGTCGATCACGGCCGCAAAATCCACACTGTGAGGGTCGTCAAAATAGCGCTCATTAAGGACGGAAGGTAATCCCCGGATCAACCCATCCCGAGCAATGACGGCCAAGGCCGTTGCAGAGCAGAGGATATTAGCTGTTCCGCGGGCACGTGTAATACAGAGCCGGTCACTGCCGGATTGTTGAACGATATGACTTGCTTGTGTGCCAAACTGAAAATGAGGATCACGAAGTATCTTTCCATCAAGCATAATGCCCGACCCAACACCGGTTCCTAGTGTGATTGAGGCAGCCCAGCGATAACCTTGTGCTTTTCCGTAGCAAGCCTCGGCTACAATTGACAGACGGCCATCGTTATCGGCAATTACAGGCAGGTTCAAAGTGCTGGAGATATTGGGCACGATTGGGTATCCCTCCAAGCGAAGTTTTCCAGGAAGAAGGATGACGCCTTTTGTTGGATCTACTGCTCCCGGAAAACCCAGTCCTACTCCGAGAGGAGCGTGTCCTATATCAGACTGAATTCGAGAAATTTCTTCAACCACAGCTGCTTCCAGGGCTTCGGCCGTCAGTGCGAACCCCGATGAACGGGCACGCTCTGCCATGAGTGTACCGTCCCATAGCACGGCGCCCGCCTTTATGCGTGTGCCGCCAATATCCACTCCGATCACGTATTCGTTCATTCAGTGAACAGATGAGTGAGACTTTTTCTGTAGGCCTCGTAAAAATCATCGAGTTGTTCTTCAGCGGTCGTATCCCCAATGAACTGGTGGCTGGGCAGAACGACTGGTTTGTGCCCAAGTTGCAGCAAGTGTTCCGCAACAGAAACACGCAGCATGTTCATCAGCATTCCTCCCGTCACGGTGGAGACAGGCCCGGTACGCCATTCAAGGCCGTCAAGCTCAATAATACAGTCTCCTGGTGGGCATTGGTTATCCAGCACAATGTCTGCCACGTCGATGAGCTTCAGGCCCGAGGAGTGGGATGCATTAGTCGCCTCACAATGCTCTTTTGCAACAACACCAATTACGGGCATGCCCCGCTTTTTTACCCCGAGAGCCATTTCCACGATCAGCGGCCTGATGCCGCTCGTAGAAATGATAATGAACGCATCATGTGGACCAAATCGGAAGCTGCGGAGAATCTCCTCTGCGTATCCATCAATTTTTTCGAGATGAAGCGGTCCACGCAAGCCATTGGGTCCTATAATGGCTGCATGATTCGAGAGCGCCTGTTCAACCAGTGCATAAAAGCCGACAAATCCACCTTGCCGGGGGGTCATCTCTTCGCACATCATACGGGAATGGCCGGACCCAAAACAGAAAATGAGGCCGCCATTGCTGATTCGTTCTGCACACAGTTCGGCGGCGCACTCAATTTCCTCATATTGCGTTTCCCGGAGCCGTTGCAGACGCTCGATTGTTAGCTGAAAGTAATCAGAGGCTGCTGTCATGTACGCAAAACAATCAGATTCCAACGTCGCGAATCGACAACACCCATGAGTCCGGCGGAAGCTCATTTAGCCGAGACTTAAGATCCAGGGCTTCAGCAATTGTAGGGACTTGGCCAACGGCAACACGATGATTCGCATTATCGCTGCTCCTGAGAATGCCGATAGGGACATCGGGGTAGATATTTCGGTAGCGTTCGACTACTTCCAGTGCTATGGACTCGTCAGGGAATGAAGCAACGATGAGTGTATAACCTCCAGCCTCATGATCGAATGTGAGAGTTTCCGGGCTGGTTTCTGGCTCAGGATCGGAAACGGTGGGTGATTCCTCAGGCGGTTCCTGACCGACACTGTCTTCAATGGCCACAGTGGTTATTGAGTCAGTCGAGGCGGAATCAGGGATGACTGGTGTGGAGATTGTGGTCGTTTCCTCAATAGGATCGTTCGACACAATGCTGTCCCGCGTAATGAAGTAAATCCCAGCTGCGACGACAACAATCGTCGCAACAGCCCAAGGCCATCTTTGACGACGTCCTATTGGCTGAGGTATGATTGTGTCTCCAACAGTAACGGAGGAGAGCCCGGCATAAATCCCGGATACGACGGCAGCTAATTCAGGGTCGGTTGTAAACTGGAGACCATCATCTGAGCGCGAGAGTGTACCTAATTTTGGGATGTAGACCGGTATCTGTGATAAAATTTCGGTTACGAGAAGATCTAGGACCTCAGAAGCCTTTGTATCAGAAATCCCCAAGTTAGCTGCGAGCGATAAAATTAGTGTGGGACTCGATTCTGTTGAGGGGTTTTCTTCAAAAGAAACGCGTCGACTGGGTGGATGCACCATGAACTTTCCACCGTCCAGGGGTTCACGCACGCTTGGGGTAGATTCAATCTTCAGTGTACCGAGACCGAGAATATCTACGCGATCATGCTGGAGTAATAGCTCACGTACAATCGCGGCAAGTTTTGTAAGTACTTTTTCGCTGGTCACAACAGGAAGTAGCTAATAATTCCGTCTAATGTATGAAAGTACGAGTAAAATAAGGCCTCTAGCGTATAATTTATTCGGCAGTGTCTCAGTAGAGCTTCGTAAATTGAGTCACTGAGACTAGATATTCAACGAGTTACGCAACCGCAGATTTGAATGAGTGTACTGGCAGTAGGTACGTTAGCTTTGGACTACATTGAGACCCCTTGGGATAAAACCGAGGAGGTCCTCGGTGGGAGCGCCACATACATTGCGCTTGCAGCCCGGCTGTTTACCGAACCAGTGGGTATGGTTGCTGTTGCTGGTCGAGATTTTCCAGATGCTCATAAGCAATTGTTGATATCGAAAGGGATAGATCTTTCGGGTTTACAAGAGCTCAGCGATCACGATACCTTCGCTTGGGGAGGGCGTTATCATGATAACATCAATGTGAGGGATACACTCTTTACTCATCTCAATGCGCTCGCCGAATTTGATCCGGTAGTGCCGGATGCTTATGAAGACAGTAAGGTTGTGTGTCTGGGCAATCTTTCACCGGACATCCAAACTATATCCTTGAATCAATTGAGCGGTAGAGGGTTCATAGCATGCGATACTATGAATTACTGGATAAGTAATACGCCAAATGCTCTGAGAGATGTACTGGCACAAATTGATTGCCTACTGATCAATGACGAGGAGGCTCACCAAATGACCGGTGAGCACAATCTGATTCTTGCTGCCCGTCAAATCGTAGCATTAGGCCCACGCATTCTAGTAATAAAGAAAGGTGAGCATGGTGCAATGCTGTTTGCTGACGAGCATATCTTCATCGTGCCTGGGTTTCCGCTTGACAAAGTTCGTGACCCCACGGGGGCAGGGGATTCGTTTTTGGGAGCTTTTGCTGGCAGTCTGGCATGCGAATCTCACATTGGTCTAGATGCGCTTAAGCGTGCGGTAATTTATGGATCCAGTGTAGCTTCTTTCTGTGTCGAGACCCATGGGCCATTCCAGCTGGTAAGAGTACTTCCAGCGGCCGTTGAAGAACGAACCAGACTATTTCGAGGACTGACGGAGTGGCCGATATCTTGCGAAAGCCTAGATGTTTGATGCGCATTGTCGCTCTGCTTTTGTTAATAGCTGCCTGTTCTTCGGCAGAGCAGCTTGAGGTAACTTTGGAGGGTGAGGGAGCAGAGCGGTTGCTTCGTTTTTACTTTGGCAGTTATACGAGTGATGATCCTTTTGAAACCGGATTACTGGAAAGGCGAGGAGACAGGTTTTATGTTGGTTTGGCCGTGCTTCGGGAATACAGCCCGGAACTGGCTCAGGGACTTAAAGCCAAGGCGTCAGATGGTATCGTGAGTCCAGAGAGCCTGCGGGCTGCAGTACAGATGACTTACTACCGTGCACGCAACTTGCCGGAAGAACTCTCAGAATTCAATGATCGGTGGGTTACAGACAATGTAATCGCGTTCGAGGTGCATGGTCCGGTCACTAACTATTTACGGCGAATCACTTTAGCAGAGCCTGCATTGCAAAGTGCTATCTGGGATTACTATGAGAACGGAGAAAAAATTCGCTATGCAATAGGTACGGTCATTAAGGCTGAGCATCTCCGAGGTACCCGGGTAGTCGAAACAACGGCAATGGTTCGGCGATCCGATGGGTTTTGGGATTTTGCTACGTACGATAGCGCGGGAGTTCTTGCATCCCATACGTTGCCAAATGATCGTGCATTAGTTACGCCTACGGAGTGTGCAGGATGTCATTTTGGTAAGAAAGGGTTTGAACCTGAACTAAGCTGGCCGCTGGATCCCACTCAAACTCCTGATGGCATACGAAAGTGGTACACCGGATCGCGAGACATAGAAGTTGCTGAGTTCTTCAGCGAGCATTTGCGTAGAAGTGATACATTGTTGGGGCTATACGCGACGACGTATGTATCCGACCTCCGGGAGCGACGCAGGGCGGGTACTCTAGATTCCTCCGCCATCGCATTATTGAATCATTTGGGGTTGTAGGCACATGCATACGATCAGGTTGAAGAATGCTGTATTCTTTGCCCACCACGGTGTGAGCTCCGAGGAGCAGCATGTTGGGGGGAGATATGAAGTAGATGTGAGTGTCAAGTTTGACTTTGAAGCGGCTGCTAAGGAGGATGCTCTAGATCAAACCGTGAACTACGAGAGCGTTTACAGTATAGTGGATCGTGTATTTATCGGAGCAAGGTTTCGGTTAATTGAGCGGCTTGCCTATATTATTGCCAATCAGGTTTGGGAATTGTCGGTTCAAATAGAGTATGTTGAGGTTGCAGTTCGAAAGAAAAGCCCTCCTGTGGGTGGGACGATTGACTGTGCCGAGGTGGTTTACCGAAAGGGTACACACGACCTTAGAATTCAATCAGATCGTTGAAGTGTTTTTTAAGCAGCATATACAGACTCCGAATCGGAAGACCGACCACGTTGTAGTAATCTCCGTTGATACGTTCGATAAACAGAGCTCCCATGTCGTCTTGGATACCGTACGCCCCTGCTTTGTCCAAGGGAGAACCAGTTTTGACATAGCTCGCAATTTCAGTTTCACTCAAATGTCCGAAGGTAACTGCGGTAGATTCCACGGCCGTAACATTTCGATGCGAATCCGCATGAACCAGAGCTATCCCGGTGTACACTATGTGCGTAGATGCACTCAATTGGCGAAGCATTGCAGCCGCCTCTATTGCTCCACTGGGTTTGCCGAGAATGAGTCCCCGGTACGCTACAATTGTATCTGCGCCGAGGATCAGTGCACCAGGTCTCCTACCCGAAACGGCCATAGCTTTTTTGAGGGCCAGGCTTTCAACCAATCGTCGGGGCTCGATGGCGAGATCAGCGGTCTCATCCACGTTGGCTGGAATATGAAAAAAAGATATTCCCATTTGACGAAGAAGTTTTCGCCTTCGTGGAGACTGAGATGCCAGAACAAAATCGGTACAAATACGCATAGGGATGAGTGCTAGGCAAGATTTAATGTCTTTGGCTCAGCGTATTTCTATTGATACCAAAAACCAGTATAATTGATTTATGGCAGTAATTGCGATCGGTAACCATAAGGGTGGTACGGGTAAAACAACGACATCTGTACATGTCGGGGCCGTATTGGGGTTGATTGGATACAAAACACTCATTATTGATCTTGATCCGCAGGGATTCCTGACACGTATGATGGATGTGGACAGGGATAACGTGAAGGATACATCTCTTGGACTGTTTGATGTCGACACTAGTCTGGCCCAATTAGAGACCGTCCCACTTCCCTCGTTCCATTTACTTCCCTCTTCTGTGGGCATGAACCGTCGGGCAAAAAATCTGACCGGTGCTACCGACGTATTTTTGGTCAAAGAGGCGCTCCGTAACCAAGACATTTATGACGTGATTGTTCTGGATACGGCTGCTGCTATTTCGACTTACGTCTTGAATGCCCTTGTCGCTGCAGATACATTGATGATTCCCGTTACTCCCGAGCTTCAGTCAGTTTACGGTGCGGAGCAAACCTGGTATTCAGCGCGTGAGGTCCAGGGTAGATTGAATCCGGGCCTGAAGCGAGCGATGTTCCTGTTGTCTAACGTACATGGGCGCAAGATTGTGCATCGTCAGTATGCCCATTATATGCGTAAGAAGTATGGGGGGCTTGTAATGGACACGGTAGTCCGCACGTGTGCTTCGGTTGCGGTTGAATGCCAAGACGGACAGACTGTATTTGATAAGAACATAAATTCTCGTGGGGCAAAGGATTATTCAGCCGTCGTTGATGAACTTATCAGGAATGATTGTCTCTGATGAGACCAAGCGTTAACAGGACAGTAGTGCTAAAATTTGTACTGCACGCCATTTTGACTGCTGCGCTACTTTGGGGGCTCCATTATGCCCCTGGTGGCACTGCGCCCTTGGTCAATCTGCTTGATCCTGTACGCGGGTTTTATCATAATGCACGTATAGCCGAGCACGATTCGTATGACGAAGTTGTTATCCCCACACTTTCTGGTCTAGTAACCGTGGAGCGGGATGAGCGTGGGGTTCCTCATATTTTCGCCAATGAAGACAGGGATGCTATCCTTGTACTGGGGTACGTGACTGCACAGGATCGACTTTTTCAGATGGATTTCATCAGTCGCGTTGCGGCAGGGCGGCTTTCCGAAATCTTCGGCTCTGCCTCACTGGATGCAGATAGATTCCTGCGCTCTACCGGGATGAATGGGGCAGCCAAACAAATCACGGCTGCATACGCTGAAGAGCAAGATTTCGATTACGAAATAATGACATGGTTTGCTGACGGAGTCAATGCGTATCTGAATGAGCTCTCCTATGCTGAATGGCCGATAGAATTCAAGCTGTTTGGTTACGCGCCTGAACCGTATACGCCCATGCATACGGTACTCCTGATGCAGTATTTCAATTATGACCTCTCATTTAACTCGGAGGAGGCAGCATACGGTCTTGCCAAGGAGCGGTTGGGGGCTGACGAATACGCCAAGTTGTACCCGCGCCATGCCACGCGTTACAAGCCGATCATTCCAACAGAAATCGAGGAACAAGCAGTTTCCGTGAATTCGGATGAATCACCGGTGCATTCGTCAGATGCATTGGCCTTATTGAACAATGTGCACCATACATTAGAGGAATACGGTTTAGAAGGCTATCGGCCCTCCAAAGGATCAAATAATTGGGCAGTGACAGGTGATCGTTCCGCGACTGGCTCAGCCATACTCGCCGGGGATATGCACTTGGCGCTTTCGCTTCCCTCAATATGGTATGAAGTACATCTCGTAACGCCATCAATGAACACGTATGGAGTGCTGGCACCGGGTGCGCCATTACCGATAGAGGCTTTCAATGATCACGTAGCCTGGGCCTATACAAACTCTGGCTTGGACGCGATTGATCATTATCTCTTACAATTGAGCGAAGATAGACGCAGCTACGAGTTTGATGGAGAATGGCTTCCCCTTGAGATGCAGCCGGATACGATTTACGTGAAAGGTGCTGATCCAGTAGTGGACACCCGGATACTGTCAGATATTGGCCCAGTCATTATGGACTCGACCACTGCTGTTGCCATACGATGGGTGGCGCATGAAAAGAATAACGGGATGACTGCACTTTGGAGAATGAACCGTGCTGAAAACGCAGCCCAGATTGACAGTGCCCTACAGTACTGGCATTCTCCAGCCCAGAATGTGCTTTATGCTGATACCACAGGTATTATTGGGATTCGCGTTGCAGGAAAATTGCCGATTCGCGCTTCGGGGGATGGAGTGGGGCTTCTGGATGGTAGCACTAGTGACACGGAGTGGGTGGGCCGTGTTCCATTTGAGGAAATGCCACATGCTATAAGTCCCGCGCGCGGTTATCTCACTTCGACGAATCAACAGCCAACGACAGCGGACTATCCCTATTATGTAGATCATAACTGGCAGCCGGCGTATCGCTCACTACGTATTGACACATTGCTCGCTGGCAGGGACCAGCATACGATCGAGAATATGAAGGAGTATCAGGCGGATTTTCACGTTGGCCAATATGATGCTTTTGTACCGCTGCTAGACTCAGTGCGTGCATTGACTCCAGCAGGTGAAGCGGTTAAAGCTGCACTCGTTGAGTGGGATGGTAAGGCAGTGGGAGAGACGCCCGGGCCACTTGCACTGCATGAGTACCTGCAGGCCCTTAAGCGGCTAACATGGGATGAATTATTGTTCATGGGTATTCCCGATCCTACCGAAACAGTACTGGTAACACTTTTGGAGATGGGTTCTTCATGGCTTGATGTTCAGAAAACACATGAAGTCGAAGATGCAGCGATGCTTATGGCCTTGGCACTTGAAGAAGCAGCAGATGCACTGCAAACTCAGTATGGAGATAATTGGAGTTGGAATACGCATCATCAGATAATTTTTAGGCATCTGACACAAAATTCGGCATTGAGCGTGCTGTGGCGTGGTCCGTATAGCTATCCCGGGTACGACGAAACGCTGGGACCGGGGGATGGGATAACGGTAACGCACAGTGCAAGTTGGCGGATAGTAGTGGACTTGAGTACCAATCCTCCCAGCGGTGCCGGTATCTACGCGGGTGGCCAGAATGGTAATCCCCTGAGCCGGTACTATGATCTTCACATACCGACTTTTCTAGATTTCGACTACTTTCCACTGCACAAACCCAGAGAGGCCGGCGAACTGGCAACTGTTTCTTCTATACTTCGGTTACATAACTCAGAATGAGTGCAGCATATCATGCTACATTGCTGCATCAAATAGTCCGATTAGCATGCCAATCAAAAAAATCCAAGCCGAATGAGCAGTAATAAACAGCGTTTTACGTCCAGATGGGGGATGCTCATCACCGTTTTGGGTATGGCGATAGGGACGGGAAATATCTGGCGGTTCCCCCGAATTGCCGCTACTAACAGTGGTGATGAAGGTACAGGAGCTTTTCTTGTCGCTTGGGTCGTTTTTCTGTTTTTGTGGAGCGTGCCACTCATTATAGCGGAGTATGCACTGGGCCGGAAAGGTCGATTAGGTGTAATCGGGACTTTCACGAAGCTTGCAGGTGACCGGTTCAGCTGGATGGGCGCCTTCTGCGTGTTTGTTGCTGCGGCTATCCTCTTTTACTATACCGTAGTTGCTGGCTGGTGCTTTTATTATTTCGGTCGAATGGTATTTATGGGCCCCGATCTCACGTATGAGGCCGCGCAGGGAGCATGGGATGGGTTCCAGAGCAGTTATTTCCCGGTGCTGTTCCACGCGCTTGCCCTCGGATTGGGTGCTTGGGCGGTATGGAAAGGAGTTAGAAGAATTGAGCGCATAAACAAGATATTGGTGCCAACACTATTGGTCATTGTCTTGATCGCCTTAGTTCGGACTCTTTTCCTGGATGGTGCCGGCGAGGGTATAAAATTCCTGTTTACTCCAGAATGGTCTACGCTTAGTCGACCGCGAATCTGGCTTGAAGCATTGACGCAAAATGCTTGGGATACAGGGGCAGGTTGGGGTCTTGTGCTCACTTATGGAGCCTATATGCAGAGTCGGCATGGCGTCGTCCAAAATGCATTCATTACCGGTGTCGGTAATAATACAGTGTCCATCCTTGCGGCTATCATTGTTTTTGGAACCGTATTTGCCATTCTTGGGCAGGAAATGTCTCGCCCGGAAGTGCTTGAGATCATGAAAACCAGTGGGCCTGCAGCAACTGGGCTTACGTTTATCTGGATGCCTCAGCTGTTCGCAAAAATGCCGGCTGGTAATGTATTTGCGATGCTTTTCTTTCTAGGTCTTTCCTGTGCAGCGCTCAGTTCATTGATTTCGATGGTCGAAATGGTCGTGCGTTCGGTGACCGATCTTGGCGTCTCGCGGCCGCATGCAATTGTTGGTGTTGCTCTGGTGAGTTTGGTGCTGGGTATTCCGTCTGCCATGAACCTGGGTTTCTTTGAAAATCAGGACTTTGTCTGGGGTTTGGCACTTATAATTTCCGGGGCTTTCATGGCGATCCTCGTCATTCGACAGGGGGTACGATCATTCCGGGAGAATGAAATTGATGGTACAGTAGGGGATTGGAATGCAGGGCGACCATGGGATGCTATACTGAACTACATTGTGCCCTTACTGGCAGTGTTGTTGTTGGGTTGGTGGTTGTGGCTATCGGCAACGGTTTATGCTCCAGAAACCTGGTATGACCCCACAGATACATTTAGCTTGATGACCTGCCTCGTGCAGTGGGGTACGGTAATTGCTGTGCTTCTGATACTGAATCGCTGGATGGCTGGGCGTGTACGCTCATTCAATCAGGCATGATTTATGCTTGGATAAAGTTGTACAACTCATAAATGAGCTAGTTATGGCAAGATCAACAATTTTTGTGATAGCGTTTTTGTTTCCGAATGTAGTCGCGGCACAGATTTCAATAGGCAGTGCCTTACCGGATTTACCGCTCGAGAGCATGCAGGGGGGCTCGGATTTGACCACTCATGCACTTGTAGGCGTCCGGGGCGCTGTATTTGTATTCTGGAGTAATGACTGCAACTGGACGAGTCAATATGAGGAGCGTGTGGAAGCATTGGTTACTACGGGGGTTGCGGTAATTCTTGTGAACAGCAATGATCCTGAGGTATTCCCCAAGGAGGCTGAGGCGGGGAAGCAGTACAATCTGACTTATGTACGGGATCCACAAGGAGGATTGGCGCGAGCGTTGGGGGCAGAGCGAACCCCACATGTATTTGCATTCGACAACACAAACAAGCTTGTCTATGTCGGAGGCATTGACGATGCACCCGCAGATCCTCAGGTAGCCCAAGCGCATTGGATTCAGGATGTTGTCCAGCAGCTCGCCAGTGGTCAGGAGGTGAACATTTCCTCCACCAAACCTTTCGGATGTCGGATTAAACTGCCGTGACTACTGCAGATATAGAAGTCCGGTTCACTGACTTGGATAGCGCAAACAGTGCGTCGTTTGCGGCAATGGAGCGTGCACTGGAGGCCTATCAGAGGCAGCATTGTCCGGTTTATCAGCGTTTTGGTTACAAGTATTTGCCTGTGGCTGCTTTCAAACATGCCGAGGTTACCACATTCCCGCCCGCAGAAGCTGAATGTGTATTTAAGAGCAGTGCAACCGGAGGCGCACTGCGGAGCCGCCACTTTGTACGTCGAATGGCCGTTTATGAAGCTTCTGTTTGTGCGGCTTTCGAGGCTGTTTTTGGCGAGGGACCATACAAAATCTGGGCGCATTTGCCGGGATATGCTCCTGAGTCATCGCTAATTTGCATGATGAAAATTCTCATGCGGAAGTATGGGACTGGAGAAAGTCAATTTTTTCTGTCCAAAAGGTTGCCTAACGTTGCAGATACCGGTACACCACTACTACTCTTTGGTGCAGCATTTGGCCTTCTGGATTTGGCCGAGACGGGGCCTCGGCAACTGCCTAGGGATGCACGCATCATAGAGACTGGCGGCATGAAAACACACAGGCGCACAATAACCCGCGACGAACTGCACGCGCGGCTGGCTGCGGGATTCGGTATTGATGAACAGCGGGTTTGGAGTGAGTATGGTATGTGTGAACTCATGAGTCAGGCTTATACACAAGGAGGCACTGTTTATAGGTCGCCGCCGTGGATGCGTGTTCGGATAGTTGATCCAGATGCCCCGAATCGTGAAATGCCTGATGGGAAGCCCGGGCTTTTGGCAATTACTGATCTGGCGAATCTCTATACAGTGTCCAGTATTCTCACGGAGGATTTGGGGGTTGGCCGCGGACAGGGATTTGAAGTCTTAGGTCGATTTCCCGGAAGTGCGATGAGGGGGTGTAATTTTTTATTGAATAGTGCATGAGCGGGATAATTACAGCATTGGTTCAGGCTGTTCGTGCATGGCATGCTCCCGAGTACCAGCAGTTCAGGCACAACGTTGTAGAAACAACACTTATGGTCCCCAATACATTTACCGAAGAGGCGGTCGAGTTTGCGATTGATCAGCAAATGGGTGAAGTTACCGAGGCAGCCCTAAGTGCCTGGATCGGGCAACGAAAGGTCAAGGAAAGATGCAGTGTCGGGGTGGTTAATGCCGGCAACGTTCCATTAGTCGGGTTACAGGATCTACTTGCAGTACTCGTTTGCGGTCATTCCTATGTCGGTGTACTGTCCAGTAAATCTCCGTATTTACTTCCCGCATTCGTCAAAATCTTGCTCGACCAAGGGGCTGACATAAATGCCAAGTTCGTGGATCGTGATGAGATGTGGGGCGAAGTGGATGCCGTTATAGCAACCGGTAGCAATGAAGCTATTGCGCAGGTTAAGGTTCTTGCGGGCAGGCAGGGATTGACACCAGAGAAATGCCTATTTCGTGGTAACCGGTACGGAGCTGCAATCCTGAATGGTTTTGAATCGGAAAGTGATCTGGATGGGCTTGCGTTGGACGTATTGCTGCATGAGGGTATGGGATGCCGTAATGTGGCATTGATCATAGCACCGGAAGGTCTCGAGCCGGACAGCTGCCTCAAACATTTCGCCGAAATGCGCGGGGTATTCCCCGCACATCCTTCAACACCGGGTAGACTTTCGATGCAACAGGCCTATCTGGCTGCAACGAATCAACCGCATGCTTATGGAGATGGTTTGGAGTTTCTCCTCAGCAAGGGCGCTCCCGAGGTTCAAGTCCCAGGACATGTGCGCTGGGTAGAGTATAGAAATCCCGATGAGATAGTAAGCGTCGTAGAAGCACTGCGCGACGAAATCCAATGTATTGTAGCTCAGGAGAATTTACGTGAGCAATTGCCGGATTCCTGGAACGTTGGATCATTCGGTAGCACGCAGATGCCCGCGCTGGATTGGCAGCCTGATGGACTTGACACTATTGGTTTTTTGTGTAGTCTGTAGCAGGAACAAGCACAGTATAAATTACGTTTCCATTGGTCTAGGCAGTATCCCCGAGGCCAAGACAATGGTCAAGAAGAGTGTAGAGAAAAGTAGAGCGGAGCGTATTGCGCTGCACTACAAAGGGTTTGTCGAGAGCTTCCAATCCTGGTTGGAGTTGAGGATAGAGCTTGTAGGGCAGCAGTATTGGGAGCGGATCCTGCAAAATAGACAAACCGTCTATGCTGCACTCTTCACAGGACTTTCGGTTGTCCTCGCCGTCACCTTTATATTGGTGGCTGCAGCGCTAGGTTTGGGGATTTTGCTGGGAAACACAGTGTGGGGTTTCGCATCAGTGGGTGTGGTAATGGCTATTTTGGCATGGTGCCTGTACAGATTTACAGTCCGGTCTGGAGAAAATGAAACTACGGTGGTAGACGGGATAACAGATGAAAAGAATGGAAAATGACGATGCAGAACAGGACAAATAGCGACATTCGAGAGGCGCTGAGTGAGAATGCACGTCGCATGGAACAGCATTTGGATGCGCTTCGTCACGAGTTGATCAGTGTAGTGCCACCGGTTAGAGAGATCGTTACGCGGCATCCTATCGGCAGTACGTGCGCGATCATAGGGGTAGGTATGGCGCTGGGATATTTGATGGGGAGTGACCGGCGTACAGCTGGATCCGGTAGTGGCAGAGCACTCCTGGATGCAGCATTAGTGCCTGTTGTTGGAATGGTGAGAGAGTATTTGGACAAGAGGAAACATTGGAGAAAGTGGTAGACGAATAAGCTATCTGGATCATAACTAAGAGCAAATGGAAGACACGAAGCAGAGCCGGACAAGTAATGACGTACGCGAAGCGTTGCGCGAGCGAATGCGCCATGTGGAGCAGCATCTGGATGCACTCCGTCGCGAGGTGACTGGTGCAGTATCCCCCGTCAAGGAGGTCGTTACACGCCATCCTGTCGGCAGTGCATGTACAGCTCTGGGGCTGGGGGTCGCATTGGGATATTTGATTGCCAGTGGACGACGCTCAGGTGAATCGAATAGGGGTGAGCTCCTGGATGCAACATTGGTGCCCGTTATTGAAGCAGTTAAGGAGCATCTGGATATGGGCGGAGAGTCGGAAGACGCTGTCCCCAGGAACGTCTCGGTTGGGAACGATGCAGTCCCACGGAGAACTGAGAGTACACTTAGTCAGTTGGTCCAGATGCTGGCCCCTGTGGTTGTTGAGATGGGGATCAGAGCGTTGAGTACGGACGGGAAAGCGGAGGAAGGTTAATGTCTGCACGGGACCACCGGCTTGTTTTCTTTGGCCCCCCAGGTGCGGGAAAAGGTACCCAGGCACGTCGGTTGGCTTCCGAGTTCGGGTTCGCGCATATTTCTACGGGAGCGATACTCCGAAAAATTATACGGGCGGATACTCCCTTAGGTCAAGAAGCTCGGAGGTACATTAATGATGGTAATCTCGTACCTGATCGGATTGTCCGCATACTAGCAGAAGATGCCATATTGGATGAGGATTTCAGCGGGTTTATTCTAGACGGTTATCCTCGGACGCTTCAGCAGGCTGAGTGGTTGCAGGAGTTCCTGCAGTCCCAAAATATGTCACTGACAGTTGCCATCAATTTCGTTCTTACTGACGAGGAGGTAATATCGCGCTTATCACAGCGGCGCATTCATCGTCTTACTGGTGAAAATTTCCACTTATCAAATAAGCCTCCACCGCCGGAGGAGGCCGAATTCATGATTTCGCGTTCGGATGATCAACCAGAGGCCATTCAACAGCGTTTGAAGATCTACTATCGCGATACGCACCCCTTGGTTGAGTATTATCATTTTCGTGGTTTACTTTGCTCCATAGATGCTTCGGGGGCGTTTTCTGAGGTACAGTCGAAAATCTGTGAAGTGCTGCAACTACCGTAATTTTCGATGAACAAGGTTATGACGGTATGCAGTGTCAAGAGGATTTGGACATAAAACTTGAGGAGCTTCGTGTTGCGGTCGATTCAGGCCTTTCGGGGTTGGCCCGGGATCGCAGCCCCGGCGAACTGTACGATTCCGTGCGGTACGTTCTGTCGGGTGGGGGCAAGCGCCTCCGGCCGCTCCTTCTTCTTCTGTCAGCTGATGTTTTTGGGGCTGATCTTCAGGAAGCAAGACCGCTGGCACTGGCGGTGGAATTGCTACATAATTTCTCGCTTGTCCATGATGATATCATGGACCATGCCGATACCCGTCGAGGACGCGAAACGGTGCATGTGCTCTGGGATACAAACACCGCAATCCTATGCGGGGATGTTCTTTTGGCGCTTGCCATCGAAAGCGTAAGTCAGGTAAGTTCAGGCAAGACCGCACAGTTGGTACAGGTATTTGGCGAGATGCTGAGAGAGCTCTGTGAGGGACAGGCACTGGATACGGCAATTGAGACCAAACAAGATTTGAAAACGTCGGATTACTTGCGGATGATTGATGCCAAGACTGGCACACTGCTTTCTGGTTCGCTTGAAATGGGAGGAATTTTTGGGGGTGCAGATTCTCATGCACGATTGGCTTTGAGAACGGCAGGTACATCAATCGGACGTGCATTTCAGATCCAGGATGATCTACTGGATGTAGTAGCGGATAGCCAGCATTGGGGAAAGGCTCATGGAGGCGATCTGATGGAGGGTAAGCGAACCTATTTACTTTTGGAGGCCTGCGAACGTGCGACAGGTGAAGACTTGGCTTTTTTTGAAAGGGTACGCCCGGGTTCAGGCCTTGATAAACAGGAAATTCCAAAAGCCCGCGAACGAATGGAGAAACTTGGTGTCTTTGATGGTGCTCGTGCGCGTGTGCGTGCTTACACACATACCGCATTAGCGCAGGTTGATTTACTTCCGGGCGATACATCGCAGCTTCGTGCGCTCATTAATCGTATGGCAGCCCGTGTTCATTGAGTTTTGCAATACGGCGGGTCAGTCAGGCGGCATGTCGCTGTTTGGTCAATTCTTTCCAGCCTCGCCTACTGCCCACGGACCAGCAGTTGACTCCAACATTACATTATATCGGTGAGACTATGTGCATTGACTGTAGATGTAACGACAGCGATGGCGGAACTTGCAACGAGACCATTAGTACGGTCTGGAAGACATTAGCTTGTTCGTCTTGGAAGACTGTTCGAATTGTTTATTGTCAATCCTTAGATTGGGAGAATCATGATGCAGCATCTCAGTTCATTAACAACACTACTTGCGTTTGCATTTGTGTGCACTACGGCTTCTGCTCAAGTTGCGTCAGATAAGCTTCCTGAAGAGGACCTTAGGCTTATACAACAGGAAGCCACAATCACTGTATTTGGGGGGGAAAGCAGTCGAAATCGAGCTCTTGTCCAACAAGGAGGGACTTCCCCCAAAAAAGCGTAGGTTGGCGGGACCATATGTGCAAATTGATTCTGCGCCAGGCGAAGTATTTCAAATAGATGACATTAATTCGGCTACCGTGGCTGGCGTAGTGGGCAAAGATGATGTAACATTCTACGGGGATTTGATACTTACTTCGGTGGAGCGGAGTGATCAGTCTCATGTGTCTAATAGTTTTCGGGTGCACGTTTATGATGCCTTGGTAGAAATTCGCACGAACTGGATATCGGCGCCTGATTCAGTCGATCAGGTTTCTCAACGACAGGCGCGGCAGGCAGTGCCCTTGAATCAGCAGGGTGACTTCATTAGACGTATGAAGGAAAAAGCCAAAAAACGGCGTAATTTGTAAAATTGCTTTGCGGGCTACATAACTTCAAGTAGTAGCTCGGCTAGACCTCCTGCCGAACGCAGATGTTCTATAGGTCCGTGGCTTAGCCCTACCCGCTGACTAGATCTGACGACATTTGACACAATAGGTGTCATCTTGAAATCACGGTTATTGCAGTTTTATCAGATACGGAAAAAGGTAAATCGATCCTGGAGACGATCCAGTTGCTTGGGATTGATAGGTAAAACCTAGGAGCCGCCATCCTGCAGGCTATCTACAACGGGACCATGAGGGATCTCTATGGCGGCTGCAATGTGTGCTGAGTCGCAGGCTGCGCGGGCAAGAATCCAGTCAAGCAGTCAGCTAAGACCTTCACCGGAGTGGTGAGCTTATGTGGACATGAGTGCACACCGTTTGAGGTTGGAGATTATCGCGGGTCGCAGTGCATTTCGCCTGTCCCTGTATAGGTGCTCGCGGGCACAAACTTTATACTGGGCGTAGATCACCGCACTCCCTGGGGTGCAGATTGTCCTGTTGGTATCTCATGAAAGATATAGGGGTGCAACCTCCGCCTGCACGGCGATTGCGGGAGCTTCCCCATCCTTGCTTTACCTCCATGTATATTCGGAGCACGCTCTGGGCAAGCGTTAAACTTTCGGTAAGGACGCTTTGCCCATGCCCAATCGGTGTAGTTTTAACATCTCTTCCATGCCTTCCATCGGACCTCGGGCCGCACCACCTATAATGACATCTCGCCGCGCCCGCAGAATGTCAGATTGCAACTATTATTGGGTTGGTTTTGAACGGGTTGGGCTTGCTACAACTGCAGTTAGTCATACTCATACGCAATCACGTACGGTGCGCCATCTTCAAGCTTAGCCGTAGCATACACACGGTTCCCCTTCACGACCCGGACGGTAACATCCGGTGGTAATTCAAGCCTGAAAACAGGCTGATTGTCTAAACCCAAGACTGTCCACGGCACGTCCAACGAGTCGGATGCTGGGGTGTGTTGGACCCATATTTGGCCCTCGTCACTGACGGTAAAAGTGCTGTACGCAGGTTTTGTTTTTGGAATATCTGCCTCACGACGAACCACCTGTTTTGCCTCCTCGGACTTATTCTGCATCCACTCATTCAATTCTTGTTGCGTAACTGGAATGGCCTCATGTCCGTAACGAACCGTACGTAATAAATCGCCACTCGCTGAATACACATCAAAGCTGATCGAATCGCTCCAACCATAATAAAAGGTTCCGTCTGGACCAGGCTTTGCTGACGAACGGCGGCTGAAAGGCAACAACACTAAACCTATGCCTGATTCAGTTCTGAAGAGCAAGTCTCTGGTTACAGGCATCCTTAGTACTGGTTCACCTACGGGACGTCCATCTCTACTCACAAACTGAAGCGTGTTAAATGTATGTTCATCTTCGTCCGCACTAAGACTGTAAGACCATGAAAACCGCATCAGCAGCAGATCATCGCTGATCAAGGTCAGACCAGAGGCGTAGCGATCATCGTCACTGAGCTTTACTTCGATATCATAGGAAAACTGGAATGTTTCAGGCTCAAATATCAGAAGCCGGCCGCGCCGACCGTCCCAGACAAACACAGAGTCTCCCGGCCCTATATCCATATCTCGGATACTCTCGAATTCTCCTGGCCCAAGTCCAGGCCCACCGAACGTGCGTAGACTGTCTCCACTCTCTGAAAATACGTAAATGACACTGGCGTCGTCATCGGCGACAAGCAAGTGACCATCAGAATTGACGCCGATATCCTCTATGTCTCCGAACACTACTGCACTATCGCTTTCAGCAGCACCAACCCGAAATACCTCCGTCAGTTCAGCTTGTCTGACACTGACTTGTAACTCGTCTATGTCTGACTTGGTAGTGCAACCCACAAAGACTACTACCCCGATAAGGAGCAATACGTCAGGTGCCCACCATCTTTCAAATCGTATCATGTTAATCGTTTCATAGCTAAGGACAAATCGGCCACTGTATATTATGTCTCCAATATTTGCCGACTATACTTCTGACTGTGTGCCCGCGTACTCGTAATCCGTACGACAGCGCCAGTTGCAATTGTCATCAAATAAAAAATGTTAACTACAGCTTGGGTTAATTTCCATTCTCCATCCAAATATTCTCCATCTAAGAGAGCCGCACGGGTGTAAGGTCAACTTTGCTGAGATGTTCCTTGCAAAACTAAATCCAAGTTTGTCGTGCGCCGGAAAAGGCGTTTTCCTGTGGCGGGTGCGAATTTTGCCTAACACTTGTCGCTCCGGTTGGTAGCGGTCTTAGCGAATTATGGAGTAACAACATGGATGAAGCACTAAGGTTGACGGGCTACGCGAGTAGCTTTAGGGACCATGCGGGCCAGAACGTGCAATGGACGTTGAGCAGGTCTCTTCTACGTATTGGACATCTTCGGATAAAGCATGGTGCCCCGAGCGCGAGTCGTATGATCTCCCCGGAGAACCGGGTGCGGGAAATCCGCACGCCCGATTCGGAGAGCAGGAGGCCGGATCGACCTAGGAGCCCGACTGAGGTATCCGTACGAGAATCCCATGTACAACAAGCTAACTTCTCTGCCAATTTTGTGTGCGTAATTTTTCAGGCATAGTTCAGTGCCTAAGAATGTTTGATTACATGGCGAACCCAGTGCGCCGTTTGATCGGATTCCGAGGACGTTGGGGACCTGCGCGCAGATAGGGGGCTATGCTGCTTTTGCGAGCGTAACTTTTCGGTCGACTGGTGAATTGTGGATTACGGATAATGGCAGCGATAACATAAGTGATGATCCTGCGATCACGGATGATCTACCGTCATGTGAGTTGAATCATGCGCCAGAACCGGGTATGCACTTTGGGTATCCCTATTATCACCAGGGTGATACACCGGATCCCGAATTTGGAGAAGGCCGTACAGCGGATGAATTTACCCCACCCGCAGTCTTGTTGGGCCCCCATGTGGCTCCCTTGGGGATTGATTTTTACACGGGGACGATGTTTCCAGAATCATATCAGAATCAGGCATTTATTGCTGAGCACGGCTCGTGGAACCGGAGGGAAAAGATTGGTTATCGGGTTAAGCTGGTTCATTTTGACGAGAACGGCCTGGCTACGGGTCAGGAGGTGTTTGCAGAAGGCTGGTTGGAGGAAGACACCAACTGGGGGCGTCCGGTCGATATCGAAACACTTCCAGACGGCTCCATTTTGATCAGTGATGATCAGGCCAATGCCATTTACCGGGTTACGTATTCAGAGGAGGAAGGAGAATAAGAAGTGTCTGGTTAACGCCGCCTGTCCATCCAGTCCTTCTGGTCTGTGTATCCGATGCAGCGGAACAATTAAAGGCTGCAGAAGCCCGCACCCGAATTAATGGTGCACTGGGATGGAATGCCGTTGATCTGGTTTCCAGACTCATCAGTTCCAGGTGCACACAAGACGGAAGTTGTCCCCTCAACATAGTCCAAGGCAAGTTCCATTAACGGGCGATACGTACGTTTTTTGTCACATCGCCTAGTTATCTTTTTTGCAGGTTACTATAGAGAAGGTGTCTACGACAATTGCCGAAATCGAGAACGGATTATTTTGACGTAAAACACGTCTCAAGCATGCAACGTCGGGATTGTGGCACAAATCCCTAACACTGTGAATCCTAAACGCTTGTATGGAAGTAGAAGCCAAATAATGTCGGTACCGAAGCTATGAATCCAGACATTCTCATCTCTACGACAGGGTTTATCCTAACCCTGATCATCGCGCTTTGGCGTATGAACGCTTCACAAATCAAGCGTACCGACCAACTCAGCCGTTCTCTACGTGGTGACATCAGCGAGCTTCGCAGCGAAGTCCGTAACGACATCAGCGAGCTCCGTGGTGGCATCAGCGAGCTTCGCAGCGAAGTCCGTAACGACATCAGCGAGCTCCGTGGTGGCATCAGCGAGCTTCGCAGCGAAGTCCGTAACGACATCAGCGAGCTCTGTGGTGGCATCAGCGAGTTTCGCAGCGAAGTCCGTAACGACATCAGCGAGCTCCGTGGTGGCATCAGCGAGCTTCGTAGCGAAGTCCGTAACGACATGAGCGAGTTCCGTAGCGAAGTCCGTAATGACATGAGCGAGCTCCATAAAGGTCAAAAGAAGCTTATAGACTCCACGGCCAAGCTAGATAGTCGCATCTCGCGTC